>JTFO01000069.1_pt1 | contig 30412 bp, 29 predicted proteins | sample 235411 | NCBI WGS metagenome assembly JTFO01 (sample SAMN03067590, study PRJNA260953) | activated sludge metagenome | biome: Sludge; feature: Wastewater; isolation source: CETP activated sludge from laboratory augmented bioreactor treating... | place: India:Gujarat | collected 2013-04
TTGGCGGTGCAAGTTTACAGCCCGAACAATTCGTGGCGATTTGTACTGCAGCTCAGGCCCGGAGTAATTAAATTATGTACGAGATTTTTCTAATCGTTTATCTCATCGTAGCCTTGATGTTGATCGGCTTTGTGATGATTCAACATGGTAAAGGTGCCGATATGGGCGCTTCTTTTGGTGCAGGTGCATCAAATACTGTGTTTGGCTCAAGCGGTTCGGGTAACTTTTTAACTCGTACCACAGCTATTTTAGCGGTTATCTTTTTTGTGTTGAGTCTGGTTCTTGGTAACCTAGCCGCCGGTAATGGCGATGCAGGCAGCCAGTTTGATGACTTAGACATGATGCAAGAAGAAGTGCCGACAGTACCAAGCAACGATAGCGACGTGCCAGGGTCAAACTAAGACCTCTGAGTTGGGTTCGTTAGTGGTGCTGAGTTAGTAACAGATTTGCGGATGTGGTGGAATTGGTAGACACGCTATCTTGAGGGGGTAGTGCTTTAGGGCGTGCGGGTTCAAGTCCCGCCATCCGCACCAAATTTACAACGGCTACGGTTGCGTTTGTAGCCAAAATCTTTATAATATGGATTCGTTTTCGGACGCGGGGTGGAGCAGTCTGGTAGCTCGTCGGGCTCATAACCCGAAGGTCGTAGGTTCAAATCCTGCCCCCGCAACCAATTACAAAGGGTCCAGTGTTCTAAAAGCCCCGCAGCAGTTCGGGGCTTTTTACTATGTGACCTCTGCTGCAGCATCTGTGTTAAGCGTAAGACGTTAGTAATAAACGCCCTTAATACAATGAATTGGCAGTCAATAACACTGGGCGATGACGCCCTTTTTTTGTTTTTAGGAGTTGGCAAACTTGGCTCGAGTTGAAGATCGTTTATTTGAGATGTTAGAACCTGCAGTAGCAGCTTTAGATTTCACCCTTTGGGGCGTGGAATTTGTGCGGGCAGGTAAACATTCAACCTTACGTGTTTATATTGATCATGCCGATGGCGTGAGCGTTGATAACTGTGCGGCGGTAAGCCATCAGGTAAGCGCAATTTTAGACGTAGAAGACCCTATCAGCACGGAGTACTTTTTAGAAGTATCCTCGCCAGGTATGGAACGTCCGTTTTTCAACGCGAGTCAGTATGCAGATTACCTTGGCGAGACCGCTGCGGTAGAATTAACTGTAGCACAGCAAGGTAAACGCAAATTTAAAGGTGTAATTGCTGCTGTTGATGGCGATTACGTAGAATTTAACGTTGATGGTGAAGCCCTGAAAGTAGCGCAGTCATCCATTAAGAAAGCTCATTTAGTTCCTCAGTTTAACTAAGGATTGCGTAGGCGAGGCAGAACAATGGCAAAAGAAATTTTATTGGTTGCAGAAGCAGTTTCTAACGAAAAAGATGTATCGAAAGAAAAGATTTTCGAAGCATTAGAATCAGCACTTGCGCACGCAACAAAGAAAAAATACGAAGGCGATATCGAAGTACGCGTCAGCATTAATCGCCAAACTGGCGAATTTGATACGTTTCGCCGCTGGTTAGTGGTGGATGATAGCGAACAACCGCTAGAGCACCCTTATCGCGAAATCAGCTTAGCTGCGGCCCAGTACGAGGACGACTCAGTACAAGCCGGCGATTATGTTGAAGAGCAAATCGACTCGATTGAGTTTGATCGCATTACCACTCAAACCGCCAAGCAGGTGATTGTACAGAAAGTACGCGAAGCTGAGCGCGCTAAAGTAGTTGAAGAATATCAAGATCAAGTGGGTGAGCTGGTTACAGGTACGGTCAAACGCGCCAACCGCGAGCATGTGATTTTGGATCTTGGTAACAACGCTGAAGCGATTATTTATCGTGAAGACATGTTGCCACGCGAATCCGTTCGCGCCGGCGACCGAGTTCGTGGCGTGCTGTTTGATGTGCGTCCTGAAGCACGCGGTGCGCAATTATTTGTTAGCCGTACCCATCCGGACTTCTTGATCGAACTTTTCCGCATTGAAGTGCCAGAAATTGGCGAAGAAATGATTGAGATTCGTGGTGCCGCTCGTGACCCTGGTTCACGCGCAAAAATCGCCGTGAAGAGCAATGACCGTCGGATTGACCCTGTTGGCGCTTGTGTTGGTATGCGTGGCGCGCGGGTTCAAGCAGTTTCCGGTGAGTTAGGTGGCGAACGCGTTGATATCGTGTTGTGGGATGATAATCCAGCCCAATTCGTTATCAACGCAATGGCACCGGCCGAAGTCGCAGCGATTGTGGTTGATGAAGAAGCACACACCATGGATATCGCGGTAGAAGAAGGCAATCTTGCCCAAGCCATTGGTAAAGCTGGGCAAAACGTGCGTTTAGCCAGTCAGCTAACTGGTTGGCAGTTGAACGTGATGTCAGTTGCTGACTTTACTGAGAAGAACGAAGCTGAAGCACAGAAAGTACTTGATTTGTTCACTAAGAACCTTGGCATTGACGAAGATTTTGCCAGCGTATTAGTTGACGAAGGCTTCTCCTCGTTAGAAGAAATCGCTTATGTTCCAGTAGATGAATTACTGGAAATTGAGGGGATGGACGAAGATATTGTTGAAGAGCTACGCAGCCGCGCGAAAGCGGTACTAACAACTCGTGCATTAGCCACAGAAGAGTCGTTAGAGAGTGCAGAGCCAGATGAATCATTGCTTAACTTAGAGGGCTTAGATCGTCATTTAGCCTTTGTGTTAGCAAGCAAAGGTGTGACTAGTCTCGAGCTATTAGCCGAGCAGGGCATTGATGATTTGGCAGGAATTGAAGAGTTAAGCGAACAACGAGCCGGAGAATTGATTATGCAAGCGCGTAATATCTGCTGGTTCGGTGACGAAGAATAAGATCAACGGGGGTACAACTGACTATGGAAGAAGTAACGCTGGATAAGCTAGCCAAAGATGTCGGTACGACAGTTGATCGTTTGGTGCAACAGTTTGCCGAAGCTGGTATGAAAAAACAGCCTGGCGACGCTGTTACCGAAGACGAGAAACAAGCATTACTAACGCATTTGAACAAGGCCCATGGCGGCAACGGCCCTACTGAGCCGGCTAAAATGACGTTGAAGCGGAAAGAAAAAAGCACCTTAAGTATCGGCGGCGGCCCAGGTCGTAGTAAGTCGGTGCAAGTTGAAGTGCGGAAGAAACGTACGTACGTGAAGCGCTCGGCCTTAGAAGAACAGCAAAAAGCTGAGCAAGAGCGCCTTGAACAAGAACGAGCAGCAGCTGAAGCGAAGCGTTTAGAAGAAGAAGCGCAAGCAGCGGCGGCAGCCAAAGCTCAAGCGGAAGCAAAAGCAGCTGAAGAAAAAGCTAAACAAGAAGCAGCTCGCAAAGAGAAAGAAAAAGCGAAAGCGAAAGCAGAAGCTGATAAGCGCGCAGCAATGACGCCAGAAGAACGTCAGAAAGCTGACGAAGCGAAAGCGGAAGCAGAGCGGTTACGTAAGGCGCAAGAAGAAGAAGCCCGTAAAAAGGCCGAAGCAGAAGCCGCGCGTCAAGCTGAAGAAGCACGTCGTTTAGCTGAAGAAAATGAAGCTCGGTGGCAGGAAGAAGAAGCCAAGCGTAAAAAAGCTGAACAAGAAGATGTTCACTTTACCACCTCATCTACAGCGCAAGCTGCTGAAGACGAGCAAGACGTGGATGAAGAGCGTCGCAGCCGTCGTAAAGTAAGTAAGCAACGCCGTCATAAAGATGACGAACGTGATGATAGCCCGCGTCGTGAAAAACGCCGTAAAGGTGCTAAGCGTTCAACCTTGCAGCATGGTTTTAATAAACCTGCCGCGCCGGTAGAACGTGACGTTAAGCTAGGCGAAACCATTACTGTTGGTGAGTTAGCTAACCGGATGGCGGTCAAAGCTAGCGAAGTTATCAAGACCATGATGAAAATGGGCGAAATGGTGACCATTAACCAAGTACTAGACCAAGAAACGGCCTCGTTGGTCGTTGAAGAAATGGGTCATAAAGTGGTGTTGGTTAGTGAAAACGCACTAGAGCAAGAAGTGTTGGCGGATCGTGGTGCAGATACAGCCGATGATGCCACTACACGTGCTCCGGTAGTGACTGTAATGGGTCACGTTGACCATGGTAAAACCTCGTTACTTGACTACATTCGTAAAGCGAAAGTAGCGAAAGGCGAAGCTGGCGGTATTACCCAGCATATTGGTGCGTATCACGTAGAAACGGATCATGGCATGATCACTTTCCTCGATACTCCAGGCCACGCTGCGTTTACGTCGATGCGTGCGCGTGGTGCAAGTGCGACTGATATCGTCATCTTGGTGGTAGCTGCTGATGATGGTGTGATGCCACAAACGCTTGAAGCGATTCAGCATGCTCGCGCCGCCCAAGTACCAATCGTGGTTGCCATCAACAAGATGGATAAACCAACGGCGGACCCAGATCGAGTTAAGAACGAACTAGCCCAACGCGATGTTATCCCTGAAGATTGGGGTGGCGATGTGATGTTTGTACCAGTATCGGCGCATACCGGTGACGGTATTGAACAGTTGCTAGAGTCGGTCTTGTTACAAGCTGAAGTGCTGGATCTGAAAGCTGTTGCGACCGGCATGGCCAAAGGCATAGTTATTGAATCACGGTTAGATAAAGGACGCGGTCCGGTAGCCTCGGTGTTGGTTCAAGAAGGTACCTTACGCCAAGGTGATATCGTACTTTGTGGCCTAGAATATGGCCGAGTTCGTGCGATGCGCGATGAAACAGGTAAAGAAGTGAAAGAAGCTGGTCCATCAATTCCGGTCGAGATTCTTGGCTTGTCAGGTGTACCACAGTCTGGTGATGAAGCTACCGTAGTTAAAGACGAGCGTAAGGCCCGTGAAGTAGCTAACTATCGTCAAGGCAAATATCGTGAAGTTAAATTAGCTAAGCAGCAGAAAGCTAAGCTAGAAAACATGTTCGCGAACATGCAAGAAGGCGAAGTGCAAGAACTGAACATCGTGCTTAAATCGGATGTACAGGGTTCACTAGAAGCTATTTCTGATTCATTGCAGAAGCTTTCTACAAACGAAGTAAAAGTGAACATCATTGGTAGCGGCGTAGGTGGTATTACTGAAACCGACGCATCTTTGGCCAGTGCATCAAACGCGATTGTGATTGGTTTTAACGTGCGTGCTGATGCTTCAGCCAAGCGTTTGATTGAGCAAGACGCGGTAGATTTACGCTACTACAGTGTTATCTATGATTTGATTGACGAAGTTAAAGCGGCTATGGGCGGTATGTTAGCGCCTGAGTTCAAGCAGCAAATTATTGGCTTGGCTGAAGTTCGTGATGTGTTTAAATCACCGAAGATTGGCGCTATTGCTGGTTGTATGGTTACCGAAGGTGTGGTGAAACGTTCAGCTCCAATTCGGGTACTACGTGATAACGTAGTTATCTACGAAGGCGAGTTAGAGTCATTACGCCGCTTTAAAGACGACGTACAAGAAGTTCGCAACGGTATGGAATGTGGTATCGGCGTGAAGAACTACAACGACGTTCGTGTTGGTGACCAAATTGAAGTCTTTGAAACAGTTCAAGTAGAACGGAGCTTATAAGCGCCTATGGCGAAAGATTATAGTCGGACCGACAGAGTAGGGCAGCAGTATCAGCGTGAGATAGCGATGATACTGCAGCGCGAAATAAAAGATCCGCGGGTGAGTATGGTGACGGTATCTGAAGTAGAAGTGTCACGGGATTTGGCTTACACCAAAGTATTTGTGACTTTCTTCAACGATGAGCCAGAGCAAATCAAAACCGCGCTGAAAGTACTGAATGATGCCGCAGGCTTTATTCGTTCATTACTTGGCAAGCGTATTCGGGCGCGTATTATTCCCGAACTACGATTTGTACATGACCCGTCCTTGAACGAAGGTATTCGGATGTCGCGCTTAGTTGATGAGGCCATTAAACGTGATGAAAGTCGCGGTAATGCTGCCCCCACTGCAAAGCCGGCCGATACCGCAGCCACAGACGACCACGGAGACGATTAATGGGACGAAGAAAGTCAGGTCGCGATGTCAGCGGCGTGATTTTGCTTGATAAGCCCCGTGATATCAGTTCAAACGCCGCACTCCAACAAGTGCGGCGTTTTTTAAATGCCAACAAAGCAGGCCATACTGGCGCTTTAGACCCGGCTGCAACCGGGCTACTGCCGTTGTGTTTTGGCGAAGCCACGAAAGTATCTCATTACTCCTTAGAAGCGGATAAAGCCTATCGGGTAGAAGCTTGTTTAGGGATTCGCACCACCACCAGTGACAGCGAAGGTGAGATAGTAGCGCAGGCCGATGCTGCTTTGCTTGAGCGTTTAACCCAAGCGGATATCGATCGAGTTATTAAGCAATTCACGGGCCCGCAACAGCAATCTCCATCGATGTATTCGGCGTTAAAACACGAAGGTAGGCCGTTGTATTACTATGCCCGTTTAGGCATAGAAGTGCCGCGCAAAACACGTGCTATTACCATTCGCGAGATTAACTTAGTGGAGTGGCACGGAGCGCGCTTGGTGTTAGACGTGACCTGTTCAAAAGGCACTTACATTCGTACGCTTATCGACGACATGGGCGCGGCTTTAGGTTGCGGAGCTCATGTTGCGGAGTTGCACCGCAGTTGGATAGAAGGTGTGGCAGGCCCCGTCTACACTGCCGAAGAGTTGGCAGCGGTAGCCGCACAGACGGATCCAGAACAAGGGGATTACGCTGCGATTGACGCTTTATTGCTAGCCAATGATACGGTTATCCAGCACCTGCCCACGGTAACGGTTGAGGCCGCCGAGGCCGGCAAGTTTTTATTGGGCAATCCAGCTCAGTTAGCGCAGCCACCTGAAGTTGTCGCAGATCATTATCGAGTACTGCGTAGCTCTGATGGGGTGTTTATTGGGATGGGTTTACTGCAAGCACCGGCGCTTGCAACTGGGCCAGCGGAAGCAGGCCTTTGGGTGAAACCCAAGCGGGTATTGAATTTGCGAGATTGATTGCGCTGCGGGCATAAAGTGCGTATAATTTGCAGCGATTTCGTTGGTGCTGAATTAGTGATCGGCACTGACATTTTTCACTTATCAGGAGTAATATATGTCACTAACTGCGGCACAAAAAGCTGAAATCGTTAAAGAATATGGTCAAGGCGAAAATGACACCGGTTCTACCGAAGTTCAAGTAGCACTATTGACTGCAAACATTAACGAACTGCAAAGCCACTTCAAAGAACACGCAAAAGATCACCACTCACGTCGTGGTCTATTACGGATGGTTAGCCAACGTCGTAAATTGTTGGACTACTTAAAGCGTAAAGACAATCAGCGTTATGCAACCCTGATTGAGCGCTTAGGTTTACGTCGCTAAGCATTGTTCATTGGAAGGGGCCCTGTTGTGGCCCCTTTTTTATTTATCGAAGGACAAAGGCGTTATTGGGTATTAGATATTAGATATTCATTAGAGCAAGAACCCTGGGTTGAGTTAGTGTCTAATATCTAGTAACTAATAGCGCTTAAGAATTTAAAAGAGAAAGACAAAGGAAAAATAACGTGAATCCTATTACTAAGAAATTCCAGTATGGTCAGCATACTGTCACATTAGAAACTGGTGCAATGGCGCGCCAAGCAACTGCAGCCGTATTGGCAAGCATGGATGACACCACCGTGTTGGTGACCGTGGTGGCTAAGAAAGATGCCAAAGAAGGCCAAGATTTCTTTCCATTAACTGTAAATTATCAAGAACGTACTTACGCTGCCGGTAAAATCCCTGGTGGTTTCTTCAAGCGTGAAGGGCGTCCATCAGAAAACGAAACCTTAACCTCACGCTTAATCGACCGTCCGATTCGTCCATTATTCCCAGAAGGGTTTAATAACGAAGTGCAAGTGATTGCGACTGTGGTATCAGTAAACCCACAAATTTCTCCAGATATCGTTGCTTTGATCGGTACCTCAGCTGCTTTAGCTATTTCAGGCGTGCCTTTTGCTGGCCCAATTGGTGCAGCACGAGTGGGTGTTATTAATGATGAGTACGTATTAAACCCAACCATGGAAGAGTTGACCACTTCTAAGCTAGATTTAGTGGTTGCTGGTACTGCTGGTGCGGTATTGATGGTTGAGTCAGAAGCTCAGCTATTATCAGAAGATGCCATGTTAGGCGCGGTGGTCTATGGCCATGAGCAAATGCAAACTGTCATTAACGCCATCAATGAATTTGCTGCTGAAGCAGGTAAAGAAGCTTGGGATTGGCAAGCTCCTGCGAAAAATGTTGAGTTACTGAACAAAATCAAAGCATTAGCAGAGCAAGGCATTGGCGATGCGTACCGTATCACTGAAAAAGCGGCACGTTATGAGCAAGTAGCGGCATTGAAAGCCCAAGTTACTGAGCAGTTGCTGGCAGAAGATGAAACTTTAGATGCTAAAGAAATCGGCGATTTGTTCCATTCATTGGAAAGTGACGTGGTACGTAGCCGTATTATTGCCGGCGAGAAGCGTATTGATGGTCGTGAACCAGATATGGTGCGCGCTCTGCATATGGCCACTGGCGTGTTGCCACGCACGCACGGTTCAGCGGTATTCACCCGTGGTGAAACGCAAGCCTTGGTTACTGCAACCTTAGGTACTGAGCGCGATGCACAAATGATCGACGACCTTACTGGTCGCAGCGACAATCGCTTTATGTTGCATTATAACTTCCCTCCATACTGTGTGGGTGAGACCGGCATGGTAGGTTCACCTAAGCGTCGCGAAATCGGCCACGGCCGTTTAGCTAAGCGCGGTGTACAAGCGGTGATGCCGTCACAAGACGAATTCCCGTACACCATCCGTGTGGTATCTGAGATCACTGAATCAAACGGTTCAAGCTCAATGGCATCAGTATGTGGGGCATCATTAGCATTGATGGACGCAGGCGTACCAATCAAGTCATCAGTCGCTGGTATCGCCATGGGCTTGGTGAAAGAAGGTGACAAATTTGTCGTCTTGTCTGATATCTTAGGTGATGAAGATCACTTGGGCGACATGGACTTTAAAGTTGCCGGTAGCGTTGACGGCGTAACCGCCTTACAAATGGATATCAAGATTGACGGTATCACCCGTGAAATCATGGAAATTGCCTTAGCTCAAGCTAAAGCAGCTCGTTTGCACATCTTGCAAGTGATGGATCAGGCGTTAGCCGGTGCTCGTACTGAGTTATCAAACTACGCTCCGCGTTACACTACCATCAAGATCAATCCTGATAAGATCCGTGACGTGATTGGTAAAGGTGGCGCAGTTATTCGTGAGTTAACTGAAAGCACTAACACCAACATCGAAATCAATGATGATGGCACCGTGCGTATCGCTGCAACTGACCAAGAATCAGCCGATGCAGCTATCGCTCGCATTGAAGAGCTGACTGCAGAAGTAGAAGTTGGTCGCATTTACCAAGGTAAAGTGGCGCGCATTGTAGACTTCGGTGCATTCGTTACAATTTTGCCAGGTAAAGATGGTTTAGTGCACATCTCACAAATCGCTGAAGAGCGTGTGAATGATGTAAACGAATACCTGAAAGTTGGTGATCTAGTGCCAGTTAAAGTGCTTGAAATTGACCGTCAAGGTCGTGTTCGTTTGAGCATGAAAGACGCCGCTGATAAAGCTGAAGCAGCAGCTCCAGCTAGCACTGACAGCAGCGATAGCGAATAAGCTAAGATAAGTCCTACCCGCAAACCCGGTCGGTTATCTGACCTGCGGTGAGCAAAGCATTCATGCCAAGGTTTTGGTTAAACCCAAAGCCTTGGTGTGAATTCATCAGCTGTTTTCAGCTCCCCCGTGTTACCTTGTTAATCCTCATCAGCTTGCTCAAGCACCTGTTCAGAACTTTATTTTTGTTGCAACTAAGGTATGATGAGTTGAACCATAACGAAAGGTTGTCCTTTATGAAAAGTCGTATCGCGGTGCTGGCTTCGGTGCTGTTGCTGGGTGCTTGTGCCCAATTGCCCGATCCCTCTGAATCGGCGGTCATGAATTTATTTGTAGTAACGCCGCAAGCGCCAGACATGCGTTATCAAATTGAAATCGCGAAACTTACTGACCTCGCTAATCATCAAAATCAGCTGGATGATGCCAGTATGGCGCAATTGCTGTATCGACGCGGCAGTCTCTATGATGCGCTCGGTTTGAGTGGGTTAGCTCGTATTGATTTAAATCGTGCTTTAGAGCGCGATCCACGTTTAGCCGATGCCTATAATTTTCTGGGTATTCAGTACACGGAAATCGAACAGTACAATTATGCTTATGAGATGTTCGACTCTGCCTTAGAGCTTGAGCCTGAGCACCCCTATGCCTTGCTTAATCGCGGTATGACAGCCTATTATGATGGCCGAATTGACCTCGCCAGCAAAGATTATCAGCGCTATTTTGAAAGCCAACCCGACGACCCGTATCGGGTGCTGTGGCTGTATTTAGCTGAAGTAGAAACAGATGCCGAGGCGGCCCGTCGCAATCTAGCCGAACGCCGAATCAAGTACGCCAATGGCGCTTGGGGCTGGGTGCTGAATGATCTGTTGTTGGGTGTGGTGGATGAGCAAAGCTTTTTAAATGACTATGCACCTAAACACTTAGGCGAAGATGAAACCCTAGCCGAGCGCATGTGTGAGAGTTACTTTTATTTGGGTAAGCTGAAGCAATTGGAAGGCGACAACCAAGCTGCAGCGGTGTATTTTCGACTAGCGCTCACGACTAATGTGTACCGTTTTTTAGAACACCGTTATGCAGGAATTGAGCTGCAACGCAGTCAGCAAGCACTAGAGCAGCAAGCGAGTTCAATCAAGCTTGATGCACAGTAGTGAGCGACAGCACAAACCGCCATACTGGAGCAATCGCTTGCAACGGATGGTGCAGTTAGGGATCCTGCTGATAGCGTTGGTCAGTTGTCAGCAAGTACTCGCCAATCCGCTCTCCTATCGCAGCGAGGGCAGCGAGAACCAGTATCCGAAAGCAGTCAGCACCGCACAGTTAACGACCTTGCCTGATCTATTAGCCATGCCGCCCAACGGGTGGCTAATAGCCGTTCCTGTACGACCTACACGCGTTGAATTTTCCCCTCAATTACCCGTGTCTGTCATGCAGTCACCTTCGACTACTGCTTGTCGTTATCCCATTCAGTTACAAGTGCCTGAGGGCAGTGGTGAGCTCAAAGCGTATCAGTTATTACACCAGTGGCAGCACCATCCATTAGCGAAGCCAATGTACGAAATTGGCTTTTGTTGGCAGTTACAAACGTATCCAAGAGCGGTTACCGAGTGTCAGCAAGTGACGCCACGCGGTCGGCTGCAATGTCATATTCAAGGTCCGTTAGGTGGCGGCAACAGCCATGCAGATGCTAATCAGCCGGGATATCGAGTGTTGATGGTAGAGCAGTCTGGCATAGCTTCGGCAGCGCAACGACAGCAAGATTTTAGCATGGTACTTAGTTTAGCTGCGCCGGTGGAGCTGTTAGCTCACGAAGTTGGGCATTGGTTGGGGCTAGCTGATGAATACGCGATGAGCGCGCCTTTAGCTGCTGCTTTTTGTCGCGGAGATTACCAGCATCCTAGTTTAAATATTGTGGTGACTGACAGTCGCCAACTCAGTGCTGAGCAACTGCAACAGCTGTGGCAAACCTTGCCATGGCGAACTGCGGTAAAGGATTGGCGCTTGCTAGCGCAGCCTACCTCACTAACCAGTAGCCAAGGAGAGCCGTTGTGGGAATTAGGGAGTGCGCCCGAGCAGATTGGTTTACATGCGGTAGATACGTGTCAAAACAGCGACTATTTTGCTTGGCGACCACTAGCTGAGATCACGGCGATGCAATATTTCGATAGTGCGCGTTGGCCATCGCTGTATCTAGAACTTATTCAGCAACAGTATGCTCATTAAGAGGAGTCACGATTAGGTAAACTCCTCCCAATGATAGCCTTACAGTGCTAAGCGTTAGCCACCGCCAGCGCCGTTTGTGCCAGCATAATCACTGGACAGGCGATTGCAAAAAACCAGACTAAGCTGCGTAGTTTGTCGTAGTTAGCCAAATACAAAATATGATAAGCAATGCGTAAGCCAAGATAACTCACGGCTAACGTAATGTTAGTATCAGAAACGCTATTGGTGGTTAATACAGCAAGGATAGCCGTGGCATACAGTGGAAACGCCTCGTAGGCATTATAATGCCCCGCCACAGCACGAGCACCAGCACCCGTTAAGCGTTGCTGCTGAGCGCGCGGATGGCGGTTATCGTAACCTGCATCGCGATTCTGGAAATACACCACAGGTGCTTTGGCCGCAATCGGTAGCAACCCAGCAATCAATAAACACCAGATCAGAATACTCATTTCACTTCCTTACCGGCAGCTTGCATATCGGCATGATACGACGAGCGAACTAAGGGGCCCGAGGCAATATGAGTAAAGCCCATCTTTTCGCCCTCAGCGCGGAACATATCAAACTCATCTGGCGTCACATAACGAGTAACGGGCAAATGATGACGACTTGGCTGAAGATATTGACCAATAGTGAGCATATCAACATCGTGCGCACGCAAATCACGCATCACTTCTAGAATCTCTTCATTGGTCTCGCCTAAGCCAACCATAAGACCAGACTTAGTACGGACATCAGGTCGAGCTGCTTTGTAATTTTTGAGCAGGTCTAACGACCACTGGTAATTTGCTCCAGGCCGCGCGGCTTTGTACATGCGTGGCACGGTTTCAAGATTGTGGTTGAACACATCCGGAGCCTCATCGGTTAGGATATCTAACGCGACTTGCATCCGTCCACGAAAATCAGGCACTAACACTTCTACCTGAATGCCGGGGCTTTGCGCTCGGATTTCACGAATACAGTCAGCAAAATGTTGTGCACCACCGTCACGTAAATCATCGCGGTCAACGGAAGTCACCACCACATACTTAACTTTCATGTCACGAATAGTGGCACCCAATTTGACGGCTTCTTCGGGGTCAACGGGTAGCGGGCGACCGTGCGCAACGTCACAAAATGGACAACGGCGGGTACAGATGGCACCCAGAATCATGAAGGTTGCGGTACCGTGGTTAAAGCATTCCGCCAAGTTAGGGCAGGAGGCTTCTTCACAGACAGAGTGCAGCCCATGCTTACGCATGGCTTGTTTAATTTCGTCAATACGCTGAGTAGAGCTAGGTAGCTTCACTTTTAGCCACGCGGGCTTGCGCAGCATCTGCTCACGCTCAGTAGGCATGATTTTAACGGGGATCAATGCCATTTTATCGGCATCACGAAGTTTCACGCCAGGTTCAATTCTTACCGGTTTTGACATAGCCTATGCGAATCCTGTTGTTTCGGTGATTTCTTGATAACCCATCAATTCAGCGAAGATTTGAGTTACCTGCGTGGCCGCATCAGTGACATCCTGCGGCCCATTCAGTGATTTTGTTTGTACCATTTGCATGCCGGCATAGCCACAAGGATTGATTCTTGCGAACGGGCTTAAATCCATATCCACGTTCAGTGCCAGACCATGAAACGAGCAGCCTTTTCTAATACGTAACCCTAGCGAGCAAAGTTTATCGCCTTGCACATAAACGCCAGGGGCATCGGCTTTGGCGGCAGCAACCACGCCATAATTGGCCATCAGCGCCACTATGGTGTCTTCAATGGTATTGACTAGTTGGCGCACGCCTACTTTGCGGCGCCTAATATCCAGTAAAAAATACACCACGAGTTGGCCTGGACCATGGTAGGTGACTTGACCACCGCGGTCTACTTGGACCACTGGAATATCGCCCGGAGCCAAAATATGCTCTGCTTTACCGGCTTGTCCTTGGGTGAACACCGGCTCATGTTCAAGTACCCAGAGTTCGTCACGGGTTTGCTCATCGCGCTTATCGGTAAAGTCTTGCATGGCCTGCCATACCGGCTGGTAGGGCTGCCTACCCAGCTGTCTGACCAGCAGTTGTTGAGCGATCTCTGCCGTGGCCAACTTAGAGCACATATTTCACTTCTTCGATTGCCGCCAACTCACGATAGAGGGTTTCTATGTGTTGCTGGCTTTCTACTTTAATTTGAATAGATACCGAGTGGTAGGTTCCTTTGCTGCTAGGCTTTAGGGTCGGGTTATAATCGCCCGGCGCATGTTGCTGAGCAACGGCGACAACTAAATCTGCTAACTGTGGAACAGCCAAGCCCATCACTTTAAAGGTGAAGTGACAAGGAAACTCAACCAACTCATCAAAGCGTGTTTTTTGCATGCTTTACTCCCAAATGAATGGCTTAACTAACACCATTGCTTTATACCACTGCATGATGAGGGCAAAAATAACGATAACAAGGTGTCGTAACTGTTGCGCCCGATTATATCATTATTTTAGGGCAAGGTTGGAATTTGAATGTGCTTTGCGCGTTTGCACTAGACTGAGGTTGTAGTCGTGGTTGTGGTTGTGAGAGAGAGAGCAAGGCCGCGGACTTAACGGCCTTGCTGGAACTAGCATCGAGGCCGGGCTATTCTTCGCTAAAAGATTGCTTAGCCCAGTCACTTAAACGTTTAAACCAACCGCCTTGTTCAACACTATGAAGGGTAACAAGTGGGTAGCTGGCAATATCTTCGCCGTCAAGTTGCAAATATACAGTGCCTACTTGAGTGCCCTTAGCGATAGGCGCTTGCAAGTTTTGCGTTAACTCAAAGTTTGCTTTTAGGTTGCCGCGTTGGCCCTTAGGTAAAGTAATCACCACATCTTCAGTGACTCCAAGCTGCACGGTATCTTGTTCACCACCCCAAATACGGTGATCGACAAAGCTCTCGCCAGCGCTGTAGGCAGTGACGGTTTCGTAATAACGAAAGCCATAGTTCAATAATTTTTTACTTTCTACTTTACGTGCTTGCTCGCTGTCCGTACCCATCACCACAGCAATGAGGCGGGTGTCACCTTCGGTAGCTGATGAGACTAAGCTATAACCGGCTTCTTCGGTGTGGCCGGTTTTAATCCCATCCACATTCATGCTGCGATCCCACAACAGCGAGTTACGGTTGTACTGTTTGATGTTGTTGTAAGTGAAAGATTTTTCGGCGTACAACGAATATTCTTCCGGCACATCGCGAATCAAGGCACGGGCTAAAACAGCCATATCACGCGGCGAGGTGTATTGATCTGGGTCTGGTAAACCATGGCTGTTAGCAAAGTTAGAGTTACTTAATTGCAGCTCTGCGGCGTAGGTATTCATCAGATCAGCAAAGGCGTCTTCACTGCCGGCAATGTGTTCAGCCATAGCGACACAGGCATCATTACCGGAAGAAATCACGATGCCTTTGTTGAGCTCAGCAACCGATACTTGTTTACCTACTTCAATGAACATCTTGGATGATTCAGGAAAGTTCTTGGCCCAAGCGTTCTCACTGATGGTGACCATGTCGTCATTATTGATGCGGCCTGCTTGCAGTTCACGGCCAATAATATAGCTGGTCATCATTTTGGTTAAGCTAGCCGGCGCTAATTGCTCATCTTCATTGCCACCGACAATGACATGGCCCGTGGTGTAATCCATCAAAATGTACCCTTTGGCATTAATGGAGGGCGCTGGCGGAACGATAGCAGCGTGAGCTAAGGTTACGGAGGCGGCAGCAACAATGGTTAAGCTGCGAACAAAGTGACGAAACACATTGGGCATAAGGATGATTCTCTATGTTACTAGTTCTAAAAAGGGTTCGAATAGTACCACGTTCTACCAGAAAACGCAGGCTTTAGGGCACGGCTACCCGAAATGCGTCGGGATAACCAGCTTGCCGAAGTTGTTCTAGCAATTCATTGGTCTGTGGTTCGGCAAACGGACCTAACATGACTTTGTATAGACCATTATTAGGTTGAGTAGTTGCAGGGACAGCGTAGATTTTTTGAAGTTTTTCAGCTTCAAGGGCTAACCGCTGAGGATCTGACCCAGCATGCACTTGAATATAAAACTGCGGCACAGAGGTAGGTGCGATGGGGGTGGTCACAGCGATTGCCGTATTCGGCTCCGGCGGTTGCAGTACTTCAATCCGAACCGGCGCCGTTCCGGTTTTAAGCATGCCTATTTTATAGGCGGCAACGTAGGATAAATCGATGATTCTATTGCCGTGAAAAGGCCCACGGTCATTAACTCGCACCACCACCGATTGCTGATTATTTAAATTGGTTACTCGCACATAGGAGGGTAATGGCAGGGTTTTGTGGGCGGCACTCATGGCATACATGTCGTAGGTTTCGCCATTTGAGGTTAAATGGCCATGAAATTTTTCGCCATACCACGAGGCGGTTCCTTCTTGGGTGTAACCCTCGACATTATCTAAAATATGCCAAGTACGCCCAAACAGTTGATAAGTTCGATTACCTTGCCGGCTGTAAGGCTCAAATGAGGGCTCGGGCTCTATCAGTTCATCGGCACTAGGTAGTCGTGCGGGGATAGAGTCATGCTTTTGGCTATAGCGAGATGGGGCTTCAGGTGCACTCGAGCACGCTGCTAGCAGCAACGTAAGCAGGGCTAACCAGACTAGGTAGAGTGGCCTTAGCATGGTGTTACCTCGCTTGCCGCAACTGTTGGCTAAATTGATACACAGCCATGGCGTACAGCGGGCTGTGATTGTAGCGGGTAATCACATAAAAGTTATTGAACCCTAGCCAATACTCATGGCCTTCAGCTAATTCAAACGCAAACACTTTGGCTTTCAGATCAGCGTTGACGGTGCTGGTAAGGCTAAGGCCTCGTTCAGTGAGTTCGGCCACCGTTGCACTTGGTTTCAAGCCTTTTTCTACGAGGTTAGCTACGGAATCGCTCGGCGCTAGCAGCTGCGCAACGGGAGCATCGGCCTGCCACCCGTGGCGGGCAAAATAATGAGCGACACTGCCAATTGCATCGACTGGATTACCTAGTAAGTCACGTACGCCATCGGCATCAAAATCTACCGCATAATGACGGTAAGAAGAGGAGATGAATTGGCCATAGCCCATGGCTCCGGCATAGGAGCCCATCAGCTCAGTAGCAGGTAAACCTTCTTCGTTGGCCAACAGCATAAACTGGGCGAGCTCAGAGCGGAAAAATTTAGCTCGTGGCGGATAATGAAAGCCTAAGGTAAAGAGTGAATCTAATACCGAATAGTTACCTAGGTACTCGCCGTAAAAGGTTTCTACGCCAATGATGGCGACAATAATTTCGGCCGGTACGCCATATTCTTGTTCGGCTTTGGCGAGCGTTTGTTGATGGGTTTGCCAAAACTTAAGGCCGGCTTGCAGGCGTTTTTCGGTCAAAAAAATGGGATAGTATTGATGCCAAGGCTTGGCTTCCCACGGGCGTTGAATGGCGTCAAATACGTCTTGATTGAAACTGGCTTGCTGCAACAGTTGTTGCACTTGGCTGGTGCTAAAACCATGCTCGTTGACCATGGTTTCAATAAATTCTTGCTGCCATTGCGCTACGGTAGCAGCATCTGCTGGCTCTACTTTGGCACTAGCAGGTTGGCTGAGGACCACAGCTAAGCTCGCAGTGATTAAGAGCTTGGTACTAAGCTGGTTGAGCAGACGAACGTAGTTGCGCATGGTTATTCCTTACCGCTTGTTATTATTGTGCTGATGGCGCTAATCGTGCATAACCAAACGTTTATGCGTAGCGATAGCCATCAGTAAACCAAATCCTGTCATTAATGTCACCATAGATGTGCCACCATAACTTACTAGCGGCAAGGGTACACCAACCACGGGTAAGAGTCCTGAGACCATGCCAATATTTACCAAAACATAAACAAAAAAGGTAAGAGTTAAGCTGCCAGCTAACAATTTGTGATACACCTTTTGCGCCCGCATGGCCAGAATCATGCCACGAAAAACAATGAAACCATAAAGCAAAAATAAGCCAATCACGCCAATTAAGCCAAACTCTTCGCTAAATACCGAGAAGATAAAATCCGTGTGGCGCTCAGGGAGAAACTCCAGCTGCGACTGGGTGCCTTGTAACCAGCCTTTGCCTTCAATACCGCCGGAACCGATCGCGATTTTCGATTGAATGATTTGATAACCTGATCCTAAGGGGTCGCGCTCTGGGTCAAGGAAGGTCAACACACGCTGCCGCTGATAGCCGTGCATGAGAAAGAACCAAAGCACCGGGATAAAAGCGCCTATGGCAACTCCAAAGAGGGTAATGAGACGCCAACTCATACCGGCTAAAAACAGCACAAAGATGCCGGCGCTAGCAATCAGTAATGAGGTACCTAAATCAGGCTGTTTGGCAATCATCAGAGTAGGGATGAGCAGCAGCAAAAAGGCCCCAGCCAAACGCGTTTTGGTGGGCGGTAGGCCTTGTTGTGCTATGAACCAAGCTACGGCCATCGGTACCGCTAGCTTCATGATCTCCGATGGCTGAATGGTTGCCACGCCAAGATTTAGCCAACGTTGCGCCCCTTTACTGGATTCACCAAAGAGCAACACCCCTAACAGCAACACGATGCCGACGGCAAATATTGGTAGTGACCAGCGCTCAACTAAACTTAAGGGAACTTGTGCTACGACCAACATGGCCACAAAGGCCAAGCCAATACGCACCACTTGGCGTTCGGTCATGGCGAGGTCTTGGCCACTGGCTGAATAAACCGTGACGAGACTAAGCAGGGCTAGTACCAGCAGCGCTAAAAAGAGTGGGCCATCAATATGAAATCTACTGAGCCATCTATGACGTTGGCGTTCTTGGCTAGTTTGCATCGGCTGGCTCCTCTAAAATCGGTAACACAGACTCTAAGCCTCCCGTCGGGGCCGGATCAGCAAAGTAGGCATCGAGTAATTGGCGCGCCATGGGCGCCGCAATACTACTACCGCCGCCGGCGTTTTCGACGGCAATAACCACCACAACTTCTGGGTTTTCAGCAGGTGCGTAACCCACGTACATCGCATTATCACGGTATTTTTCAGCAATTTCTTCAGCGTTATATTCTTCGTCTTGGCCGATACTGCGTACTTGCGCGGTTCCGGTTTTACCGGCGGAGGTGTAACTGGCCCCTTGAAACGCCCGCCGTGCGGTACCTTTGGGCGAGGTGATTACTTTGGTGAGGGCCTGGTGGGCGACTTCCCAGTTGTTGGCATTTTTTAATACCACCGGCTCTCGTTGTTCCACCACCGCAGGAATCCGCACCGGGCCTTCAGCGATACTCTCTAAGAGACGCGGGACCGGGCGCTCTCCACGGTTTGCTAGCACTGATGTGGCTACCGCGAGTTGCATTGGGGTGGTGGTCCAGAAACTTTGACCTATGCCAATCGATACCGTTTCGCCAGCATACCAAGGCTGGTTAAAACGCGCGCGCTTCCAGCCTGGCGACGGCATCACCGCGGCTGATTCTTCAGCGATATCGATGCCAGTGCGCTCGCCAAAACCATAGCGAACCATATCATCATGAATGACGTTGATGCCCATTTTTAAGGCAATGTCGTAATAAAAGGTATCACAACTTTCGACTATGGCGTCGGTGACATTAACCCAGCCATGTCCCCAAGCTAGCCAATCTCGATAACGGTGATCGACACCTTCAATCATGAACCAACCTGGATCCCAAATACGGCTGTTTGGCGTGATAATATCCTGCTCTAACGCGGTGATGGCTAAATGTGCTTTAATGGTGGATGCCGGCGGATAGCCACCTTGGGTACTACGATTAAGGAGCGGCGAGTGGGTCGAGTTGAGTAAGCTTTGATATTGAGCGTAGCTGATGCCCTGAGCAAACCAGTTAGGATCATAACTAGGCTTACTTACCATAGCTAAAATAGCCCCATCACGCGGGTCCATGAGAATGATAGAGCCACGATCTTGGCCGAGTAGATCGTAGGCAAATTGTTGCAGTTCTGCATCTAGTTCTAAGTGTAGATCTTGGCCCGGTACCGGCGGTTGAACGGATAACGTGCGAATGTTACGTCCACGAATGTCAACTTCAACTTGTTGATAGCCAATACTGCCATGCAGTTGCTCTTCATAAAAACGTTCAACACCGAGTTTGCCAATCACTCGAGTGGCTGCATAATTGGCCGCTAAACCTTGTTCGGTCAGTTTATTAAGATCCGTACGGTTAATTTTAGCGACATAGCCCAGCGCATGGGTGATGGCCTCGCCGTAGGGATAATGCCGCACTAATCGTGCCTCAATACTTACCCCCGGGAAGTCATGTTGACGGACCGCTACTCGAGCTGCTTGTTGCTCGGTTAAACGGTCTAATAAAATGACCTGATTAAAACGTCGTTCGCGCCGCCTAGTCTCATGAAAATCCTCAATCACGCTAGCATCAAACTCAAGCAACTGTTGTAATCTGGCCAGAGTTGCATCTAAGTCTTCGACTTGTTCAGGAGTGATTTCTAGACTCAGAACCGGGCGGTTTTCAGCCAGTATGCGGCCATCACGGTCGTAAATAATGCCACGATTAGGGGCTAGTGGGACGACTTTAATGCGGTTATCGTTGGAGCGGGTTTGAAACTGTTGATGCTCAACCACTTGTAAATGATACATGTTGAGCAACAGCACCCCAAAGGTGACCACGACCACCAACAAACTAACAAAAACGCGCCGGGCAAATAGCGCAGCTTCAGCGTAATTGTCTCGGATGGTAATGCGTTTGTGCTTCATGCTTACTCACGGTGGTAGGGGTGGTTATTGGTGACACTCCAAGCGCGATACAAGGCTTCGGCGACAATCACCCGTACCAGTGGATGCGGTAAGGTGAGGGCCGATAACGACCAGCGTTCATCGGCGGCGGCAATACATTCAGGGGCTAACCCTTCGGGGCCACCCACCAATAAGCTAATGTCACGCCCGTCCATCAGCCAGTGCTCTAAGCGTCCAGCTAACTGGGGGGTTGTCCAAGGTTTACCGGTCACCTCTAAGGTAACAATCCGATCACCTTTACCAACGGCCGCCAGCATGGCTTCGCCTTCTTGCTTAAGAATACGGGCAATATCGGCATTTTTACCACGTTTACCAGCCGCAATCTCCACCAATTGTAATTGGCAGTCGGCTGGAAAACGTTTGGCATAGGTGTGATAGCCAGTGCTGATCCAATCAGGCATTTTTTGCCCAACAGCTATCAGCTGAATCCGCATTACTTGCGGCTCCAAAGTTTCTCAAGTTCGTAGAAATCACGGATGGCTTCTTGCATCACATGCACGACTACGTCACCTAGGTCTACTAGCACCCATTCAGAATGTTCATGACCTTCAACGCCTAACGGGGCTACGCCGTGGTGTTTCGCTTCGGCGGCCACATAGTTCGCAATACTGCGCACGTGGGTTTTTGAGCTACCTGAACATATCACCATATATTCAGCAACATCGGTTTGCTCGTGTACGTCTAATACTTTAACGTCGCGGCCTTTCATATCATCAATTTTAGCTACGACAAAGTCGCGTAATTGTTCAGCTTGCAAAAGGGTCTTACTCCAGTTTTTGGCGCGTTCAAGAATGACGGCGGCCAAGGTTTAACATGTCAAAAAAAGATGCGCTAGTTTAGCATGAAGCAACACAAAAAAGCAGCTAACGATAAAGCTGCTGTTGTTCGATGTAGTGAGCAACACTTGCGGGCACCCAATGTTGCCATGCTTGTTGTTGCTGGATAGCAGTTCGAATGGCGGTTGCAGAGATATCAATAGCCGTGGTTGGGGCCAGATAAATCGCCCCCTGAGGCTGTTGTTTGAACTGGTCCAATTGGGTGATTTGGCGTTCGGTGAGCACCTTTGTAACGGTGGCGTTGAACGTGACCTGGCTATGGGGGCGTTGCATCACGACCCAATTTGCATGATCAAAGAGATGCTGCCATTGATGCCAACGATGCAGTGATGCAAAGGCATCAGCGCCGCATAAGAAGACCAACGTGTCCTGTGGCCAGCGTTGCTTCAGTTCGGCAAGCGTTTGCGCGGTATAACTTGGTCGAGCTTGGTTGAGCTCCCAGTCTTCGGCAACGCAATGCTCTAGGGTCGTGGCTGCGAGTTGCGCCATGGTTAGGCGTTGGGTAGCGGTAGCACCAGGATAATCACGATGGGGTGGTTGCGCACTGGGCATTAAATGCAGTTGCGCCTGCAGTAGCTGTTGCACTTGTTGCGCCGGACGCAAGTGGCCCCAATGGATAGGGTCAAAAGTACCGCCAAGAATAGCACGAATCATAAGGGCAACTGCTGCAACTGTTGTGGGCGGCAATACAGGGCCACTAATTGCGTGACTAAGGTGGGATAGTGGTCACCTGAATCACCTTTAAAAGCGTATTCTAAGCGGCTTAACAATTGTCCCGCGACTTGCATGGCGGAGGCATCCATACGCTGCACAAACTGGCGATAAGCAGGCTCTTGCGAGCGCCACAGACGTTGTTGTTTGGCTGCCGCACTAAAACTTTGTCCCGCCGCCAGAGCTTGTTGCAGACTGAATACTAGGGTCCATTCGCGTTGCAGGGCCCAATTTAAAATAGCCGGCTCAACATCCCCTTCAAACAGGCGTTGCAACTTGTGCAAAGCTTGGTCGAGATCCGCCGCCAAAATAGCTTCTTGTAACGCAAACACATTAAAACGGCTTTGATCTTCACTATGCGAAGTAATCAGGGCCGCAGTGACTGGGGGAGGTAACTCGCTTAAGGCTAGTTTCTGTAATTCTTGATCCAGTGCTAACAGGTTACCCTCGTACCAATCAGCCAGCAATTGTACAGCCGAGGGGTCTAGTTGTAACTGATAGCGTTGCGCCCGTTGCTGAATAAAGCGTGGTAGCTGCTGGCGCTCAGGATTGTTGGCGCTGACCATGGTGGCGACTTTGCTGAGTTGCTGAAACCACTTGGCCTTTTGTTGTTCTTGTTTAAGTTTAGGGCCAATAATGACCAGAATTTGGTCTTGGCTGGGCTGCTCGGCATAGCTGCGCAAGGCTTCGCCACCTTCGCGCCCAGGTTTACCCTCGGGTAATTCTAGCTCAAGTAAACGCTGACTTGAAAACAGGCTTAGATTAGCACTGGCGGTATGCAAGATGCTCCAATCAAGCTGAGCGTCTTGGAGCAACCGTTGGCGCTCATCAATGCCTTGCTGGCGCGCAAAACGGCGTAATTGCTGGACGCTTTCATCCACTAATAGCGGCGCATCACCAAACACACAAACGATAGGCGCTAGCCCATGTTGTTGTAAATGCTGGGTGAGTTGGCTGCTATAAAGCTGCATGATTACTCCGCTAACTGAGCGAGGATCTGCCGCAGCATGCGGCGGGCTGCTTCTTCACGCATTTCTGCCACCAGCAGTTCGCGTTCACGGGTCTTGGCTAGCGCAAAGTTGGGGTCGTCTTGATAATCACGATAGACCTCAATTCGTAGGTCGACCGGATCTTTATTGGCTTCGTTGATGCTGTAGTCCACGCTATAGATCAACTCGTATTCCGCTACTTGGCCAGAGCCCGATAGGGATAGGGTACGGCGACTGAGCTCGTCGCGGTTAATAGCAATCACCAAGCCAGGATCGGCATCTACGAGTTCAACCCCGGCTAAGCTTAAGCGCTGTTCAAATACGTTAGCAAATTCACTAAACTTGGGTGCTTGTAAATACACTTGTTGCAAACTCGGCGGCAATTGATACTGATCACGTAACTGAAAGCCACAACCCACAATTAGGGTTGTGGCCAACAGCACTGCTATCCATTGGAGCAAGCCGTTACGCATGATTAGTTAGCCACTATATTGAATAACTTACCCGGCACATAAATCTGCTTCCGAATGGTTTTACCATCCACAAAGCGCGCCACATTGTCGTCCGCCATAGCTAGGGCAGTCACGGTTGCTTCATCGGCATCGGCGGCTACGGTCAATTTACTCCGTACCTTACCGTTAACTTGCACCACAATCAGTACCGAAGTTTCGACTAAGGCTGCCTCATCAAAGCTTGGCCAGGCGGCAAAGTTGATATCACTGCTATGGCCTAAGGCCTGCCACAGGGCTTCTGCTAAATGCGGGGTTACCGGCGCTAACATCAGCACTACGGCATCCAAGGCTTCGGCCATTAAGCCACGATCAAGAGCTGTATCTAAAGAAGCTTTTTGCAGCCGGTTCAATAACTCCATGATGGCTGCAATAGCTGTATTGAAGTTTTGGCGACGGCCCATGTCATCGGTAACTTTTTGAATAGCACGATGTAATTCACGGCGTAATTGCTGTTGTGACTCAGACAGTTGCTGCCAGTCTTGGCTACGCGGCTGGTCTGCTACCGCGACAAAGTCCGCGGCCAAGCGCCAGACTCGACGCAAGAAACGTTGCGCGCCATCGACACCGGAGTCAGACCACTCGAGCGTGGCTTCTGGCGGTGCGGCAAACATCATAAACAGGCGCACGGTATCGGCACCGTATTTATCAATCATCACCTGCGGGTCGATGCCGTTATTCTTAGATTTCGACATTTTGGTCATGCCGCCATGAGTTACCGGCTTACCATCGCTACGCAAGATGGCTTCAATGATGCGGCCCTTGTCATCACGACGAATATCCACCTCTAGGGGCGAATACCAGGTGATTTTACCTGAGGCATCCTCACGGAAATAACTATCCGCAAGCACCATACCTTGGGTTAACAGGCGCTTAAATGGCTCATCAGATTCCACTAACCCAGTGTCGCGTAACAATTTGTGGAAGAAACGCGCATAGAGCAAATGCAGGATCGCGTGTTCAATACCGCCGATGTATTGGTCTACGGGCAACCAATAGTTAGCCTGCTCAGGGTTCAGCATACCGTCTTGGTAGTTGGCGCTACAATAGCGCGCGTAATACCAAGATGATTCCATAAAGGTATCAAAAGTATCGGTTTCGTGTTCGGCTGGCTGCCCTTGGTAAGTGGTTTGGCGCCATTGTGGATCTTCTTTGATAGGGGATGAGTTACCTGACATCACCACATCTTCAGGGAGTTTTACTGGCAGTTGATCTGCCGGTACCGGCACCGATTCACCATTCGCTAAATTCAGCATCGGAATAGGCGCACCCCAGTAGCGTTGCCGCGATACGCCCCAATCACGCAGGCGGAAGTTCACCTGACGGCGGCCAATGCCACGTTGTTCGAGGGTATCAGCAATGGCTTGGAAAGCTTCATCACTGCTTAAACCTGTGTAGGGACCAGAGGCAATGGTGGTGCCTTTTTCAGTAATGGCAGCTTGGCTAATATCGGCCTCACCGCTGGCCGGATCGATCACCACAGTGATAGGCAATTGATAGGTGGTGGCGAATTCCCAGTCACGTTGGTCGTGGGCCGGAACAGCCATCACTGCACCTGAACCGTAATCCATCAACACAAAGTTAGCGACCCAGATTGGAATAAGCTCGCCCGTTAGCGGATGAACGCCACGGAACCCCGTATCCATACCTTTTTTGTCAATGGTAGCCAAATCAGCTTCAGCCATTTTGACGTTTTTAATGGTTTCGATAAAGGCCGCAAGCTCAGGATTCTGCTCAGCTGCTTGTTGCGCTAACGGGTGTTGCGCCGCCACTGCCATATAAGTCACCCCGTATAGGGTGTCAGGGCGAGTGGTATAAACGGTTAAATGTGCATCACTGTCAGCAATAGCAAAATCAATTTCAACCCCTTCAGAGCGACCAATCCAGTTGCGCTGCATGGTTTTTACTTGCTCAGGCCAATCTTCAAGTTGGTCTAAATCGTCGAGCAGTTCTTGCGCGTAGTCCGTGATTTTTATAAACCACTGCGGAATTTCTTTTTGCTCAACTTTCGCGCCAGAACGCCAGCCACGACCGTCGATAACTTGCTCGTTAGCAAGTACGGTTTGGTCGACCGGATCCCAGTTTACCGTGGCATTCTTTTTGTACACTAAGCCCTTTTCATAAAGCTTGGTGAAGAACCATTGCTCCCACCGATAATAGTCCGGCTGACAGGTGGCTAATTCACGCGACCAATCGTAACCAAAGCCTAAAGACTTGAGCTGGTTACGCATGTAATCAATGTTTTGATAGGTCCATTTAGCTGGTGCCGTTTGGTTCTGAATAGCGGCGTTTTCGGCCGGCAAGCCAAAAGCATCCCAACCCATAGGTTGCAGGACGTTTTTGCCTTGCATCCGCTGAAACCGAGCGACCACATCACCGAGCGTGTAGTTACGTACGTGTCCCATATGGAGCTTGCCACTTGGGTAAGGAAACATCGACAAGCAATAGAATTTTTCTTTGCTAGGGTCTTCGCTAACTTGAAACACGTTATCGCGTTCCCAACGCTGTTGTACCTGGGGTTCAACAAGGGCTGGATCGTACTGCTCCGGCATCTGCTTTAACATCTGGACTTCCGTTTATTGATTAACTGGTGGCAATTAAAAGTAATAGCTGAGGCTGCCTAGAAAGGCAGGAACACGCTTACAGCGCGTACCACATCATCAGCATGATAACGATGCCGAATAAGCCAAAGAAGGCATACTCAAGCCGCTCGCGCTGTTGTGCATCAACGTTTTCTGGGTTGCGATGAAAGGCAAAGAAACCCAAGCTAGTCACCCCTAAGGTGCCTGCGCCAACAAGAATAGCAAAGATAATTGCCGCTACGATGTTTTCCATGATTAACTCGCTTCTCAAAAGTAGGGTAAAAAAGACGAATAACCCGAAGGTTAGTTAAACTTGCGCTTATATTACTGATTTTGGCGGCGCTTGACCATGCCGAAAATACCACATATCGCAATCATCAGTGCAATTATCCATGCATTTAGTAGGCCATTACGATAAAACGGGGTGGTGCCTTGAACTAGCGGGACTTGGGCACTGAGTGTGGCGGCAACAAACTGCGGCGCACGCGCGAGTTCTTGGCCGTATTCGTTAACTACTGCGGTGATGCCATTGTTGGTAGCTCGCAATAACGGACGGCCAAGTTCTATCGAGCGCATGCGAGCGATTTGCATGTGTTGAGCTGGGCCATGGGAGGCGCCAAACCAAGTATCATTGCTGACCGTGATTAAAAAATCTGAGTTAGGCTTAAGATTGGCGCGTACTTGATTAGGAAACGCGATTTCATAACAAATCGCTGCAGTTAAGTGCTGTCCTTTCGCGCGTAAGTCTGGCTGTACGTAATCCCCCCGGCTAAATGAGCTCATAGGTAGATCAAACAAAGGGGCTAGCGGGCGCAGTAAATTTTCAAAGGGAACAAACTCGCCAATGGGTAATAATTGATGCTTCGCATAGCGGTTACTATGGCCATGATAATAGGCTTCCATCGGTTGATAGGGCGCATCCATACCGAGGGTAATCAAACTATTAAAATATTCGCGATTGCTGTAATCAATAATGCCGGTGATTAAACTAGTATCAGCAGCCACTAAATCTTGATGGATGTTCGCCAAAATATCATCGGTATAGGGCTCTGGCATAGTCACCGCAGATTCGGGCCAAACAATGATGTCATGACTGCTATAGAAAGGCTTACTGAGTTCTAAATAGGTTGTAAGCGAGCGCCAATGTTGATCCGGATTCCACTTAATCGATTGGGAAATGTTGCCTTGTACTAACAGCACTCGTTTGGTTTCGCCAGTGCGTTCTAATTGACTCCATTGTGGCAAAGCAAAGCTAACTAGTAGCAGTGCTGTGGCCACCGCAGTAGGCAACAAACACCGCTGCTGCCAGCCACGATAAAGGCTAATCGCAATCAGCCAGACGATCACACTGACGCCACTAACACCCACCCAAGCAGCGTATTGTCCAAGGCTGGCATCGGTCTGGCTATATCCTAACTCTAACCAAGGGAATCCGGTTAACAGCCAGCCGCGCAAGCTTTCAGTGAGTAACCAAAAGCCTGGTAGTAACCAGATGGCGCTGGGGCCAAACTTGTGTTCGCTCCATTTCCACAGCCACAAAGCCACTGCGGGAAACAAACTCAAGTAGGCATAGAGCACCAGTAAGATGGCCATGGAGGCGAGCGGATGCAGCCCACCAAACTGATCGATACTGACGTAGATCCAGCTTAAGCCGGCACCAAACCAACCCAGCCCAAACCAAAACCCATGCGCAAAAGCTTGCTTGGGGCTACTGTTGCGTAATAGCAGCAACAGTAACGTCAGCACTGCAAGGGGCAACCAAGCCTGTTCAAAAGGAGAGTAGCTAAAGACTAAACTGCCACCTAGCAGCAATGCCATCAGTTTGGTTTGATTCATTTAGTCTGCATCTGTTACGCGAGGCACTTCAGCTAAAGTCACTTGTAACTGCTGAATCCGACGTTTATCGGCACCAGTTACTTTGAAGATCATGCCATGCAAGGTCACTTCTTCACCAACTTGCGGTAAGTGGCCAAAACCATGAGCTACCATACCACCAATGGTGTCGTATTCTTCATCGTCTAACTCGAGATTAAAATACTCGTTAAAGTCTTCAATGGTGGTGAGAGCTTTTACTGAATAACGCGACTTGTTGATTCGCCGAATATCAGCTTTGCTATCTTCATTAAAGTCGGTTTCATCTTCAATTTCACCAACAATTTCTTCAAGAATGTCTTCGATGGTTACCAACCCTGATACGCCACCGTATTCATCGACGACGATAGCCATATGATAACGCTGCTCGCGAAACTCTTTCAGTAACACATCAACGCGTTTGCTTTCGGGTACAATGACCGCTGGGCGAATCACTTTAGCTAAAGAGAATTCTTCGTCGGTCATGCCAAAACCATAGGCGAGTAAATCTTTGGCAAGTAGAATACCTTCGATATGGTCTTTGTTTTCGCTCACCACCGGATAGCGGCTGTGCTGCGAATCAATCACGATAGGTAGAAACGACTCGACACTTTGATGAATATCTATGGTGACCATTTGCGAACGTGGCACCATAATATCGCGCACTTTAAGCTCGGCGACATCTAACACCCCTTCGATCATTTCTTTGGTGTCATTGTCAATCAAGTCTCGTTCTTCGGCGTCTTGGATGAGGTCGACTAACTCTTCTCGACTATTCGGTTCTCCGGTAAACAGTTGCAGCAATTTGCTAGCCCAAGTTTTACGCGCAGAACCGCTCGTAGAGTGGGGATTATCATCGCTCATGATGTCGGTTGTGCTCCATGTGTGCTTCAAAATATCGCTGCTAAGCAGCGTTGGTTATCGAAAAAGTCAGTTGTATCTATGCTGTTTTCCTAGAGATATGTCTAGGTGATAGCATCCGCTTCCGCATAGGGATCAGCATAGCCCAAGCCGGCTAGGATGTCTCTTTCAAGTTGTTCCATCTGCTCAGCTTGTTGGTCTTCTATATGGTCATAGCCCAGCAAATGCAAGGTACCATGAACCACTAAATGAGCCCAATGAGCTACCAAGGGTTTGTTTTGCTCAGTTGCTTCGCGGCTAACCACAGGTGCACAAATGACCAAATCACCGAGCAGTTGCAAAGGCAAAGGCACCGGCGATTCAAATGGAAACGACAGCACATTAGTGGCGTAGTCTTTACCGCGATAATCGTGATTAAGCTGCAAACCTTCGTCGCTGTCAACTACTCTGATGGTCATTTCGCTGTCAGGTTGGGCTAGGTGCTGGAGCACGCTGGTCACCCACTGGCTAAATTGCTGCTGACTGGGAATGTCGCTAGCAGTACTGGCAATTTGGATATCTAAAGTAGCGGTCATGAGTTACTCGGAGGAGTTTGTTCAAAGCTTTCGTACGCTTGCACAATACGTTGTACTACGGGGTGGCGGACCACATCAGACGCCTGAAAGAAGGTAAAACTGATGTCATCAATGTCTTTGAGTACTTCAATAACATGGCGTAGCCCGGACTTTTGGCCGCGCGGTAAGTCAACCTGAGTAATATCCCCGGTGATAACAGCACGAGAATTAAAGCCAATCCGAGTCAGGAACATTTTCATTTGTTCGCAGGTGGTATTTTGGCTTTCATCCAAAATAATAAAAGCATCGTTGAGGGTACGGCCGCGCATGTAGGCAAGCGGGGCTACCTCAATCACATTGCGCTCAATGAGCTTTTCTACTTTTTCAAACCCGAGCATTTCAAACAAGGCATCGTAAAGTGGACGCAAATAAGGATCGACCTTTTGTGCTAAATCACCGGGTAAAAAGCCTAGTTTCTCGCCAGCTTCAACTGCTGGGCGAGTTAATAGAATGCGACGAATCTCTTGGCGCTCGAGTGCATCTACGGCACAGGCCACGGCCAGGTAAGTTTTACCGGTACCGGCAGGACCTACGCCGAAGTTAACATCGTGAGTTAAGATGGCGCGAACATATTCGGCTTGATTCGGGTTACGGGGTTTGATCAGCCCACGTTTGGTTTTAATGTGAGTCATTTTCGCAAACGCGGGGTCATCATCATGGTGTTGCTGTTCAAGCACTTGCGCTTGCTGCACCGCGAGGTGCACCATTTGTGGGGTAACACTACCGGCATCACCTTTGACGGTGGCGGTTTCTACGTATAAATCGCGCAGGATTTTGGCACCAGCCTGCACTGTATGAGCTGGGCCGAGCAGGCGAAATTCATTGTGACGATGACTGATTTCTATGCCTAAGCGGCGCTC
>JTFO01004837.1_pt1 | contig 29075 bp, 20 predicted proteins | sample 235411 | NCBI WGS metagenome assembly JTFO01 (sample SAMN03067590, study PRJNA260953) | activated sludge metagenome | biome: Sludge; feature: Wastewater; isolation source: CETP activated sludge from laboratory augmented bioreactor treating... | place: India:Gujarat | collected 2013-04
GCCAGGTGCATTGCTCGACAGGGCGGTCTTTGGACCCGACCGTCTGGCCTATCACCGTTTGCGTCTGATACATGGGGTTCTCCTCTGATAACTCTTTAATGATTCGTGATGACGAGGCGGCGCAGGCCGCTTCTCTTTCTTAGACTTGGGCCGTACGAGCGGCTTCTTTCACGTACTGGCGCAGTTTTGTTGTCGGGTCCAGCACGATGGCCGGATCGACAGGCAGGTTCTGTTCCATGACACCGCGTAAGGCGCGTAGATCTGCACCAGCATTGACGGCAATCGCGTGGCGCAGATGCTGGCCCTCGAATGCCAGCAACATGAAACTGATGGCATCGCCCTGGCTATCCATGACGCCGCGTACCTGATAGTGCAGATCCGGGCTGCCTTGGCCCAGCATCTGAATATTGCAACCGAGCACATCCGTCCAGAACCAGCTAATGGGTGCAGTAGGGGCATCCTGCCCGACAATGGCGTGGGCCACCTGACGGGCTTGCTCATTGGCGTTCTGCCAGGATTCGGTGCGCGTGCGCACGGCGGTGTCGGGGCAAATTTGTGTGGCGCAATCACCGGCGGCATAGATACCCGCCACACTGGTGCGACCCTGGCGATCCACAATAATCCCAGCCGTCATCTCGTCTACCGCAATGCCGCTGGCCCGGGCCAAGGCGGAGTTCGCAGTCAGACCGGCTGCCACAATAGCCAGATCGCCATTCAGGATCTGGCCATCATTCAGTTCCAACTGAACGGGATGCTCGTTCTGTGCCACAAAGTGAGCTTGGCGCACACCCTGACCCAGACGCACCGTGATGCCTTGTGACTCGAAACGCTCCAGCAACCATTGCGACAGCAGGGTAGGGGCGTTGCGCGCCAGCAGACGTTCATTCGCTTCAATGACAGTGACCTGTGCGCCGGTTTCGCTGGCGGTAGAGGCCAGTTCCAGACCCATGAAACCACCACCTATAACCAGGGTGCGCAAACCGGGATGCAGACGGGCTTGCAGGCTCAGGGCATCGTCCAGCGTGCGCAGATACAAGGCGTTGGCCTGGCTGGCGGGCAGCAGGGCCAGTTCGCGAGCCGCGCCGCCTGTGGCCAGCACGGCGTGCTCAAAGCGCCAGGTCTGGCCATTGCTCAATGTTGCCTGACGCTCGGTGCAATCCAGAGACAGCACGCGGGTGCCCAGCAAGAGTTCAATATGTTGTTCTTGATAGAACTCGGCTTTTTGCAAAAACACGCTGTCAGTGGTCGCGCTGGACTTGAGCACGTCTTTGGACAGTGGCGGACGTTCGTAGGGGAGATGAGTTTCGTCGCCTACCAAGGTAATGCTGCCGTTATAGCCCAGGCTGCGCAGTTCACGCGCCAGCACCGAAGCCGCTTGGCCAGCGCCGATGATCAATACGGAAGTGTGGTGTGCCATGATGTTGCGTCTCGTCAGCAGAAAAAAGCTCAGGCCTGGCTAAAGTCAGCCAGAATATCGCTGCCTTCAATACGCAGCGGATAGACCTTGATATCCACCGTGGCCGGGGCGTTCATGGCCTTGCCGGTTCGCAAACAGAACTTGGCCTGATGCAGGGGGCATTCCACACAACCGTCTTCCAGATAGCCGTCGGACAGCAGGGCATATTGGTGGGTACAGACGTTGTCGGTCAGGTAGAACTCGTCGTCCAGTTTGTGCAGGGCCAGTTTCTTGCCTTCCCACTCGATGGCCAGGGACTCTTCGTTGTCGATGGCATCGGTTTCGGAAATTTTTATCCAGTTCAAAGCTGTCTCCAGGTTGTGCTTTCAATTAGTCAGTATACTGTATAAATTATAAAATAAAATATCGTTTTTATAAGGGATTGCGCTAGTTTAGGTTTAAGCTATTGATGGTGCTTTCCTTTATCTCATCAAGGACATGCGTCAGTAGTTTCCCTGCTTGACCAAAAATTAATTAATCAGCACACTTACTATTATTGAGGCGGTGATTGTGAATTTTACAGCGTAGCAACACTGCTTTGAACGTCCGTCTGGCCCCTTGGGGGGACGGTTTGGCAAGGTTCAGACAGCAGTTGTCCGAGCATAAGGTCAGACTGGCGGGCAGCTACCCAGGCCCCTATCGAGCAAGGGGTGTCAATACACTAAAAAATACAAAGAGGTGAGTGATGGAGCGTCGTAGTTTTCTGCTGAAATCGGCAACGGCCGCAGGTGCAGGTCTGGCAGCGGTCGCTGCCCCTGCAATCGCACAAAGCAGCCCCACCGTGCGCTGGCGCATGTCCACCGGTTGGCCCAAAAGTCTGGACACTATTTACGGCTCGGCCGAAGCATTGTGCAAACGTGTCAGCGAACTGACCGAGGGCAAATTTGAAATTCGCGCGTTCCCCGGTGGTGAACTGGTGCCTTACGCGCAGAATATGGATGCCATCAGCAATGGCACTGTCGAATGTAACCACGTGCTCAGTACCGCTTTTGTGGGCAAGAACACCGCCGTGACCTTTGACACTGGCCTGTCTTTTGGTATGAACGCCCGTCAGCACAATTCCTGGATCCACTTCGGTGGCGGTCTGGAATTGCTGCGCGATATGTACAGCCAATACAACATCGTGAACTTTGTGGCCGGTAATGTGGGCGTGCAGATGGGGGGCTGGTTTCGCAAGGAAATCAAAGACCTGGAAAGCCTGCAAGGTCTGAAAATGCGTATTGGCGGTATTGGTGGCATGGTGCTGTCCAAACTGGGTGCCGTACCCCAGCAGATTCCCCCCAGCGATATTTACTCCTCGCTGGAAAAAGGCACGATTGATGCTGCCGAATGGATTGGCCCTTACGACGATGAAAGGCTGGGCTTGAACAAAGTCGCTCCTTTTTACTATTCCCCCGGTTGGTTTGAAGGCAGTGCATCCTTGACCTCCATGGTGAACAAAGAAGCCTGGGAAGCTCTGCCTGCCAATTTCAAGGCTGCTTTCGAGACTGCCTGTAACGAGCAGACCATGCTGAGCCTGGCCAAATACGATGCCTTGAATCCCAGTGCCTTGCGCAAGCTGGTGGCCGATGGTGCCAAGCTGCGTTACTTCCCCAAGGACGTCATGAAGGCCGCTTACGACAAGTCTCAGGAGCTGTGGAAGGAACTGTCGGAGAGCAACGCTGATTTTGCCAAGATCTATCCAGGCTGGAAGGCCTTCCAGGAGCAGGAGGCCAGTTGGTTCCGGGTTGCCGAAAGCGCCCTGGACAACTTCACCTTTAGCGAGTTGGGCAAGCGCAGTTAAGCAGCACATTATTAAGGTAGTGAAATGAGTCAGCACAGTCACCCGTCACGCCCGGGTGGCCAAGGAGTGGGTGCGCGTATCCTTCGCAAGGAGGATGCGCGCCATCTCAATGGCCAGGGCAACTTCATCGGAAACATGACCATGCCGGGGCTACAGGAAGTCGCCTTCTTGCGCAGCCCCATGGCGCATGCCCGCATCCGTCAGATCAATATTGAAGACAGCGCACGCGCACAGGTCATTACCCGCGCCGATATGCCGGACTGTCAGGATATTTACGCCGCGTCCACCTTGCCCAGCTATCAGGCCTCCAGCATGCCGCCGCTGGCCTCGGGCAGCGTGCGTTATGTGGGCGAACCGGTTGCCTTGGCCTTTGGTGAGAGCCGCGCCGTGGCCGAGGACGTTCTGGAGGAGATCGAAGCCCTGTATGACGAGCTGCCGGTTTATGGCAGTGTGCCGGCCTCGCTGGCCGCGCAGGGGGATCTGTTGCATGAAGGCTGGCAGGACAATGTGTTTGTGACCTTGCGCTCGGACGTGGCCTTTGAAGAGCACGCCGCCCGTGCTGACCGCGTAATCGAGCATTCTGTCAGCCTGTCGCGGCAGTGCATGTTGCCGATGGAAGGCAAGGCGGTGTTGGCCTATTGGGATTTTCAGGCTGATCAACTGGTGGTGTATTGCGGCAGTCAGATCCCACATATGCACCGTACCGGCATTGCCCAGTTTCTGGGTATGGATCAGGCTCAGGTGCGTGTGATTTCCCCCGATGTGGGCGGCGCCTTTGGTTATAAATGTGTGCTGCATCAGGAAGAGCTATGTGTGGCCTGGTTAGCCAAGACCTTCCGCAAGCCGTTCCGTTTCATGGAAGACCGTCGCGAGCACTTGATTGCGGGCGCGAATACCCGTGAACACCAGTACCGACTGAAAGCACACATCAGCAATGAAGGCCGCCTGCTGGCGCTGGACGCTGAAATTGATATTGATGGTGGCGCTTACTCCGTCTGGCCCTTTACCGTGGGTCTGGAAGTAGGCCAGGCCCTGGGCAACTTGCCCGGTCCGTACGATTTCCGTGGCTACCGTTGCCGCACACGCGGTGTGGGCACCAACAAGCCTGGCTTTATGCCGTATCGCGGCGTTGCCCGTACGGGTGTCTGCCTGGCCATTGAACAAATGATGGATCAGATCGCGTTGGCGGTCGGCAAGCCCTCCTGGGAAATTCGCTTGATGAATCTGGTGCAAGGCGAGCAAATGCCTTACATCAACGTGGCCAATAAGCATTACGACTCGGGTGATTATCCAGAAAGTTTGCGTCGCGCTTTAGCTGCGGTGGATGTGGATGCCGTGCTGGCTCGTCAGGCTAAGGGTGAGCCCGATGGTCGTTTGATTGGTTTGGGTGTGGCTTCCTATACCGAGCAGTCTGCACACGGCACGTCCGTGTTCGCCAGTTGGGGTACAGCGGTGATTCCTGGTTTCGATCAGGCGTTTGTACGCATGACCCCGGACGGCGGTCTGGAAGTGCGTGTGGGTGTGCACTCGCACGGTCAGGGCATGGAAACCTCGTTTGCCCAGATCGCCAGCGAAATTCTGGGTATTCCCGTGGCCAAGATCAAAGTGGTGCACGGTGATACGGGCCGCACGCCATTCTCCACCGGCACGTACGCCTCGCGCTCCCTGGTGATGTCGGGCGGTGCGGTATCCAAGGCCTGCAAAGAGCTGCTGCCACGCGTACGCAAGATTGCCGCGCATATGCTGAAAACGGATGTGGACCACATGCAGCACCAAGGCGATACCTTTAGTGCCGATGGCCGGCAGATCAGCATCGCCCAAGTGGCCGATGCCTGGTACATCAACCCGCAGCATTTGCCCGAGGATGTGGACCCGCAAGGTCTGGAACTGTCCGTCGGTTACAAGCCCAAAGTCGATACAGGCAGCTTCACCTACGCCAGCAATGCCGTGGTGGTGGCGGTTGATCCGAGTACCGGTGGCGTGGAAGTGCTCAAGTACGTGGTGGTGGAAGACTGCGGCATCATGATCAACCCCATGATTGTGGAAGGCCAGACGATTGGTGGGATTGCCCAGGGGATTGGCACCGCTTTGTATGAAGAAATGCCTTATGACGAGTTTGGCCAGCCGTTGGCATCGACCTTGGCCGATTATGTGATGCCCGGTGCCTGCGAAGTGCCCAATATTCATATCGAACACATGGAAAGCCCGTCGCCCAATACGGAGTTTGGTGCCAAGGGCATGGGCGAGGGCGGCGCAATTGCCCCTCCCGCTGCCATCATGTCGGCCATTAACAATGCCTTGCGCTCTACGGGAGCCCAGGTCTCGCATACGCCCGTGACGCCGCATCGACTGCTAAGCGCCATTCGCGCTGCCGCACAGCCCGTCAATCAACAAGATAAACAGCCCGTGTCGGAGGTTCAGGCATGAAGGCCGCCAAGTTTGAATACGAACAGGCCCAGAGCCTGCAACAGATCCAGGATGCCTATGGCAGCGACCCTTCAGCGCTGCGCCTGATGGGCGGCAGCCAGTCCCTGGGCCCCATGTTGAATTTGCGGCTGGTGCGTCCAGGTCGTGTGCTGGATGTATCGGCCGTGCCCGAGCTACGTCAGGTCACAGCCATTAAAGGACACGTGCGTATCGGCGCAGCCGTGACCCACGCTCAGATTGAAGATGGTATTTACGAATTGCTGCACGGTCACATGATGCAGAAAGTGGCGGGCCGCATTGCTTACCGGGGGGTACGCAATCGCGGCACTTTGGGTGGCAGCCTGGCCCATGCGGACCCGGCGGCAGACTGGGTGCTGACCTGCGTCGCTTTGGGCGCACGCATCAATGTGCGTGGAACCCAAGGCAGCCGCACTGTTCCCATGAGCGAATTCATGTTGGCCGCCTACACCACGGTGCTGGAAGCTGGTGAGTTTATTGAGTCTGTGGATGTGCCTGAGGTGTCCGGTTCGGCCCGCTGGGGTTACTACAAATTCACCCGCAAAGTGGGTGAATTTGCCGATGCCAGTTGTGCCTGTTACTTCGACCCGGCCACGCGCACGGCGCGCGTAGTGATTGGTGCCATGGAAGGTGCGCCGCGCTCCTTACCCGAGCTGGCCGTGAAAGTGGCTGCACAAGGGGCCGCCGTCCTGGAAGGGGACACGATTGAAGCGGCCCTGCAGCCGTATCTGGCACAACGGGACGAGGCCCATCAGGTGCTGTTCCGTACGGTCGTAGAGCGCAGCCTGAAGCAAGCGCTGGGCGTGAAAGGTTAAGACATGGCAGAAATCTCGATTCAAGTTAATGGTCGCCAGCAAAAGCACGAGGCCGAACCGCGTACCCATCTGGGTGATTTCATCCGCGAGAAAAGCCGTTTGACCGGCACCAATCTGAGCTGTGAGCACGGTGTGTGCGGTGCATGTACGGTGCTGGTGGATGGTCGTCCGGTGCGCTCCTGCATTACTTTTGCCGGCGCTTGCGATGGGCACGAAGTCACCACCGTAGAGGGCTACGACGACGACCCGATCATGAGCCGTCTGCGTACCGCTTTTTCGGAAAAACATGCTTTGCAATGCGGCTTCTGTACGCCTGGCATGTTGGCCACCAGCCGCGATATCGTGCTGCGTTTGCCCGACGCAGACGAAGCCCGTGTGCGCATTGAACTGTCCGGCAATATTTGCCGCTGTACCGGCTATCAAGGCATTACGGCTGCCATCCTGTCCGTGCTGCAAGCCCTGCGCGATCAGCCCGATGCCCAGGTAGATGCCTTGCGCGCCGCTGTGGTGCAAAACGTGCAGCAAGACTGGAACCAGAACGGTTTTACGACGTTTGACGCTGTCCAGGAAGACGTGCAAGCGCCCGCTCCGGTGGCCGCTGCACCCGCCGCGTCCGGTCGTGCCGACAAGGGCAAAGGCCAAGCCATTCAAGGTGGTTTTGATGCCCGTTTCCCGGCCGATCAGGTGTGGGCTTTCATGAAGGATTTGCCCAAAGTGGCGGGCTGTCTGCCCGGCGCGATGATCGAGTCTCAGGAAGGGGCCACGGTACAAGGCAAGATCGCCATCAAGTTTGGCCCCATGTCGGCTGCCTTCAAGGGCAATGCCACGTTGGAAGAAGACAACGAACGCCGTGCCGCCGTGCTGCGCGGTGAGGGCGTGGACTCCTTGAGCCAATCGCGTGCGCGTGGCGATGTCAGCTTTCAGGTCAATCCGGATGGCCCAGAGCGCAGCCGCGTGGAAGTGGAACTGGTGTATTCGCTGCAAGGGCCACTGGCGCAGTTTTCGCGCTCCGGGCTGGTTCAGGATTTCGTGCGCCGCATGATTGCGGAGTTCGGCAAGAACGTAAACCTGCGCCTGGAAAAACCGCTGGCAGAAGGCGAGGAGCCCGTCGTGGCCGAGTTCAATCCGGTCAAGATGTTTTTCAGCATTTTGTGGGACCGCTTCAAGGGACTTTTCCGGCGCGCCTAAGTGCGTAGACGACGCAAGACGATAAATAGAACGGGGGCAAGGAAAGAGAGGGCGGGGCGTATCGCTGTGGGCAGGCGCAGGCGCCTGTCAATCGGGGTCGCCTGCTTGTCAGGCGCCTGGGGTATGGCCGGCCAAGCCCTACAAGAGTGCGCCACCCGTTTCGGTCTTGGTGGATACCAACTAGGGCCTGTTAACGCGCTTTGCTTACATCGTGTGAACAGACCCTTATTTCAACGCAGAAAATCTGGGGGATTGATGCAATTACTACTCAAACTATCAAGGGCGATCGACAGCCTGAATCAGCTCTGTGGCCGAGTGGTCATGTGGGTGGTTCTGCTGGTTGTGGTGATCAGCTCCTATAACGCCTTTGCGCGCAAATTTTTCGATATCAGCTCCAATGCCTGGCTGGAAGTGCAATGGTATCTGTTCGGTGCGCTTTTTCTGCTGACGGGCGGCTACACCTTCTTGCGCAATGAGCATGTACGCGTCGATGTGCTGGCCTCACGCCTGTCCGAGCGCAAACAAATAGTGATCGAAGCCGTGTGTGTGGTGCTGTTCATGTTGCCTGCCTGTCTTGCCATCATGATCTTGTCCTGGCCGGTGTTCATGGACTCTTACCTGACTCAGGAAGTGTCTTCCAACTCCGGTGGCTTGATTCGCTGGCCCGCCAAATTGATTATTCCCATTGGTTTTGCCCTGATTTCGCTGCAGGGGATCTCGCATCTGATCAAGTGCATTGGTTTTTTGCGTGGCGCTTGTCCCAACCCCAACAAGAAGTTGCAGAACAAAACGTCTGAAGAATTGCTGGCTGAAGAAATTGCACGGCAAGCCCAGGCCAAGTTAGCGCATCAACACAAAGGCTGAACCCGATCATGATGGATTTATTTATCGCTAATATGGCGCCGGTGATGTTTGCATCACTGATTGTTTTCTTGCTGCTGGGCTTTCCGGTGGCCTTCGCGCTGGCCGCCAACGGGATGGTGTTCGGTCTGATCGGCGTGGAAATGGGCCTGTTCAACTGGTCCCTGTTCCAGGCCTTGCCGCTGCGGGTATTTGGGATCATGGCCAACGATACCTTGCTGGCGATTCCCTTCTTTACTTTCATGGGGCTGATTCTGGAGAGGTCGGGCATGGCGGAAGACCTGCTCGATACGATTGGTCAGCTCTTTGGCTCCATGCCGGGTGGCCTGGCCATTGCTGTGGTGTTTGTGGGGGCCATGCTGGCTGCCACCACGGGGGTGGTGTCGGCGTCGGTTATTTCCATGGGCCTGATCTCCTTGCCCATCATGCTGCGTTACGGCTACAGCCGACGATTGGCGACCGGGGTAATTGCGGCGTCAGGGACCTTGTCGCAGATCATTCCGCCCTCTCTGGTGCTGATTGTGCTGGCTGATCAGTTGGGTCGCTCGGTTGGCGATATGTACCGTGGAGCCATGGTGCCAGGCTTGGTGTTGACCTGCTCTTATCTGCTTTATGTTTTGATTCTGGCTGTCTTGCGCCCGAAGGACGTGCCTCCGATTCCTGCCGAGCATCGTACTTACTCGCAGGCCAATGGCCGTTCGGGTACACGCTCCTTGTGCGTGCTGTTGTTGATCTCGCTGGTGGCCGGTTATGTGCTGGATGAGTTTTGGGTTGATCCCAATGGTCCGGTAGACGAGAAGGTCGTTATTTGCATCTTGCTGGTGGGCGGCGTGGCCTTTGTCATGGCGCTGATCAACAAATGGCTGAAGCTGGGCCTGCTGTCGGTGTTGGCCGAACGCGTGGTGTTTGTCATGATTCCGCCCCTGGGCCTGATCTTTCTGGTGCTGGGGACCATCTTTCTGGGTATCGCAACACCAACCGAAGGGGGGGCCATGGGCGCGGTGGGGGCGATCCTGATGGCGGTCAGCCGTCGTCGTTTGAGTATTGATCTGCTCAAGCAAGCCATGGATACCACCGCCAAGCTGTCTTGCTTTGTGATGTTCATTCTGATCGGTTCCACCATTTTCTCGCTGACCTTCCGGGGTGTCGATGGCGATCTGTGGGTGGAGCACCTGCTGCTTGACCTGCCCGGCGGTGAATACGGCTTTCTGATTCTGGTCAGTGTGCTGGTGTTTGTGCTGGCTTTTTTCCTGGATTTCTTCGAGCTGGCTTTTATCATCGTGCCGTTGTTGGGGCCGGTGGCCGACAAGATGGGCATCGATTTAATCTGGTTTGGTGTGCTCTTAGCCGTTAATATGCAAACATCCTTTATGCATCCACCATTTGGCTTCTCACTATTTTATTTGCGCTCGGTGGCGCCCAAGGATGAGTACGTCGATAAAGTGACCCAGAAGAAGATTCCAGGTGTGGCCACAGGCGATATTTACTGGGGCTCCGTACCCTTTATCTGCATCCAGATTGTCATGATTGCCGTGGTGTTGCTATTCCCAGGCATGGTGACGCATTACAAGGGCACGGGTGTGACCGTGGATCCTAGTACGGTCAAGATCGAGATGCAGGCTGAATACGGTGCGGACTTGAATCCGTTTGGTGATTCGGGTGACGGCGGTGGTATGCCGGTATTCAAGTAAACACAGGAGACACCTATGGAGAGTCTGGATGTCAGGGTATTGCGCCAGTTGCACGCGTGGCGCGCACAAGGACGTGATGCGATCCTGGTCACGGTTGTGCAGACCTGGGGCTCGTCCCCCCGTCCAGAGGGCTCCATCATGGCTCTGGAGAAGGGCGGGGCGGTGGTCGGATCGGTTTCAGGTGGGTGTATCGAGGATGATCTGATCCGCGCCTATCACGACCCGGACGGGGCGGATAAACGCCTGCATGGTGATGGCCGTCCCCAGTTGCTGACGTATGGCGTCAGTGCGGATGAGGCGCATCGCTTTGGCCTGCCTTGCGGTGGGACGATCCGGCTGCTGGTGGAGTTCAATCCCTGCCCCCAAGCGCTGTCGGACCTGCTCGGTTTGCTGGAGCAACGTCATCTGGTGCAACGCCATGTGGACCTGCACACTGGTCGTGCCTGGGGCAGTGCCACCCGTGTTCCGGCGGCTTTGCAGTTTAGCCAGGATTGTCTGTCTGTGACCTTTGGGCCGTCTTATCGACTCTTGTTGATCGGCGGCGGGCAACTGTCTGAATATGTGGCGACCATTGCCTTGTTCAATGGCTTTGATGTGACGGTCTGCGATCCGCGCCGTGAGCATATTCAAGGCTGGAGCGTGGCGGGGGTACGCGTGGTCAGCGGGATGCCGGATGACGAGGTGATTGCCTGCGTGCCGGATCGGCGCACGGCTATTGTGGCCCTGACGCACGATCCCAAGCTGGACGATATGGCCTTGCTGGAGGCGCTCAAAAGCAGTGCCTTTTATGTGGGGGCGATTGGCTCACGACGTAATAACCAAAGTCGTCGTGAGCGCCTGGCCGAGTACTTTGACCTGACGGCCCAGGAGATCGACAAGCTCAAAGGCCCGATTGGTTTGTACATAGGCAGCAAGACCCCGGCGGAGATTGCTGTCAGCATCATGGCCGAGATCATTGCGGTCAAGAACGGGGTGCAGGTGCCACGCGAGTTGTCAGTAGGCTCTGTCAAGGATAGACAAGAGCAGTTGTCGGCCTAGAGACGGGCTTGCGTGACAGTTCTGCATTCAGACAATTCGCACTAAGATAAGAGAACGGGCGGCGACCCGTTCTTTTTTTGTCTCCGGGCCGCCCAGGACCTGACGCCTGCTGTTGTCAGCAGGCCGCCAGCGGGTGACAAGCCCGTGCAGCGTAGGCACGTTTTGATTTCTGTCTTTGTGAGCCCCTCATGCCCTTTGTGTCCCAGTATGGTTTTTTGCCCCTGAGTGCCCCCCCAGGAAAGGAGGCTCTGTACAACCCGGCACAGTGCGCCAGCATGGATGCGGCGGCACCGGGTTTTGGGGTATCTATCGAGCAATTGATGCAGGCCGCTGCCAGTGCAGTGGCGCGTACCGTGCAGCGACACTGGCCGCAAGGAGCCGTCCTGTTCTTGTGCGGGCCGGGCAATAACGGCGGTGATGCCTTGGTGGCCGCGCAGATTCTGCGTGAGCAAGGGCGAGTGGTTTCCGTGTTCAGCCTGGTGGACCCGTCCGTGCGACAGGGGACAGCAGCTTGGGCGCAAAGCCAGTGGCAAGGCCGCTGGGAAAGACAATGTCCGGATTTCCGACGTTTTTCCGTGGTGGTCGATGGTTTACTGGGTGCGGGTTTGGACCGCGACGTAGAAGGCGACACCGCCGCCTTGATCCAGTCCCTGGCGGCTTCCAAGGTTCCTGTTTGTGCCATTGACGTGCCTTCGGGTCTGGATGGTGCCAGCGGGCAGGTACGCGGTGTGCTCGCCCCTGCCACGGTGACGGTCAGCTTTGTCCGTTATAAGCCGGGCCATGTTCTGTATCCGGGGCGAACCCTATGCGGCAAGTTGGAATTGGCCGACATCGGTATGCCAGCGCCAGCCTTGCAACAGGCCAATACCTGGTTGAATGAACCGGCCTTGTGGCAGGCTCATCTGCCGCAGTTGGGGGCCCAGAGCCATAAGTACACGCGTGGGCATGCCTTGGTGGTCGGGGGCGAACAGATGACCGGAGCCAGCCGTCTGGCAGCGCGTGCCGCGCAACGCGCAGGGGCAGGGCTGGTCAGCATGGCCGTGCCACCTTCGGTCTGGCCGGTGTATGCCGGCGCATTGGACAGCATCATGGTGGCTCCCCTTGATGACACCTTGACCACGGACGAGCGTATTCGCGCCTGGCTGATCGGGCCGGGGGCAGGCTTGGGCGAGCAAACCCGTCGCCTGACCCTGGCCTTGCTGGCTACCGAGCGGCCTTGTGTATTGGACGCCGATGCCATCAGCAGCTTTGCAGAGCAGCCGCAGGAATTGCTCGATGCCTTGCATGAGCAATGTGTACTGACCCCCCATGCAGGAGAGTTCGCCCGCGTCTTTGAAACTGCACCGGATCGGTTGGAGGCGGCGCGTTTGGCCGCTCGACAATGCGGTGCCGTGCTGGTTCTGAAGGGTGCGGATACTGTCATCGCTGCGCCGGATGGGCGGGCCTTGATCAATGCCTGCGCACCGCCCTGGCTGGCCACTGGGGGCAGCGGGGATGTCTTGGCAGGCCTTGTCTGCGGTCTGCTGACCCAGGGCATGCCTGCTTTTGAGGCAGCGGGTGCCGCTGTTTGGCTGCATTCACAAGCCGCCCTGGAGTTTGGTCCCGGCCTGATTCCGGAGGATTTGATCGCCGTGCTGCCGCGTGTTTGGCAGCGCCTTCTATCCAGGGCCTAAGGCTTACTTGCGTGGGGAGCGTTGGTAGGCCAGCGCCACAATCCCGCTTAGCACCACCGCTCCACCCAGCAATTGAGTGGAGTTCAAGGTCTGTTTTAAAATCAGCCAGCCCAGAATCAGGGATGCCACCGGCTCCATGTTCATGAAGGGCGCATTGCGTGTCATGTCCAGGCGAGGCGCCAGCACAAACAGGGTGACAAAGCCCGTGGTGTACAGCACACAGACCAGGAGCAGGGCAATCCAGCCTGTGGCGTCATGGGGCAGGGAGGAACCACCGGGCAGCAGTCCCAGAGGGCTGAGCGCAATCAGACAGACCAGCGTTTGGCTGATGGTGCAGAAACTGCGTACCAGACCGGGCAGAGGGGCCAGTTTATTTTCGGTAACCCACAGACCCATCGCAAAAGTCAGGGCGGTCAGCAGGCTGCACACGACACCCAGCACCCATTGCTCGTCCAGCGTTGCGCCCTGGATCAGGCTGGGGACATCCAGTGCCAGCAGCAGGCCAATCAGAATGGCCACCATGATGATGGAGGTTTTGCGAGTCGGTTTGTGACCGCCCAGCAGCCAGGTCAGCAGGGCCAACAGAATCGGGTACATATTGGCCACCAGCAAGGCCAGGGCGACAGGGATGCGGGCGATGGAAGAGTAGATCAGCATGCACTGCATGGTGATCAGCGCGCCCAGCAGCAGTTGCCAGCCTAGATACTGGCGCGGCACATGCAAGGCTTGTTTGCGCCAGATGAGCAGCATGCTTAAGGCCAGAGTGGCTACGGCCGAACGAAAAATAACCGAGATGATCAGCCCGGTACCATGGTCCAGTGCGACTTTGGCTGCAATATGGTTGGCAGCAAAGGAGCTGCCCAGCATCAACAGCAAAATAATGGCAAGGTGGCGAGGCAGTAAGGCAGGGGATGTTGCGGGGGGCATGCTACTTGTTTCAGGTTTAAAGTATGGGTGGTTGCTTTATTGTTGTCCGCCCTGTCACTTGCTGCAAGTGTTGATTGCACATCGAGGTCCATATCCCTAAGGTCGGCGGTGCTACTATGTGGAGCGATGTCCATGACCACAGAGATGACTCCATGAAAATCGATCCCGCCAAGAAGCCGACGATATCCCGTCCCACGGGGCAAGCGCCGTCCTTCTTTTGGCGCAGCTTAATTGCGGGTGGAGCCTTGCTGGCTGGCCTGACAGGCTGCGCGCTGCCCTCGCTGGAGGGCCGTAGCCAGAGTGAGGCTTTGCCGCTGGATCAGGCCCGGGACACCATGATTGGTCAAGCGGTCACCCCCCTGGTGCAGCAGCATCCAGGCTTGACGGGTATTTACCCTTTGTTTGATCCGCACGATGCGTATGCCGCCCGCGCCTTGCTGGCCTTTGCCGCCCAGAAAACGCTGGATGTGCAGTATTACATTTGGCGGGGTGATACCACTGGCACCTTGATGCTGGGCACTTTGTTGCAAGCGGCGGAGCGTGGCGTGCGCGTACGTTTGTTGATTGACGACAATGGCATTACGGGGTTGGATGATTCTTTATCTGCCTTGAATGCCCATCCCAATATCGAAGTGCGCCTGTTCAACCCCTTTGTGTTGCGCTGGCCTAAATCCCTGGGCTTTCTGATGGATTTTTCCCGTCTGAACCGGCGCATGCACAACAAGTCCTTTACCGTCGATAACCAGGTCACCATTATTGGTGGACGCAATGTGGGTGATGAGTATTTCGGCGCGACCCAGGACGTGTTGTTTGCAGACCTGGACGTGATGGCCATTGGTGCCGTGGTACAGGATGTCTCCAAGAATTTCGACCGCTACTGGGCCAGTCAGTCGGCCTATCCGGTCGATACTCTGATCAAAACAGGTGGTTCGCAAGCACTGGTGACGTTTCAGGCGCAGTTGCAAGAGGCTCAGGAGCAGCCACGCGCCAAGGATTATCAGCAGGTGCTGCGTGAATCGGATTTGGTCAGCCATCTGGTGCGCGGCGAGCTGGATTTCCAGTGGGCGCGTACCACCATGATCAGTGATGACCCGGCCAAGGCTTTGGGCCCGGTCAATCCGGAGCAGTTGATGGTCTGGCAAATGGACCATGTGCTGGGCAAACCCACCAGTCAGGTCGATCTGGTGTCCTCTTATTTTGTGCCTACGGCGGCGGGCGTACGCGCTTTTGAGGCGATGATGCAACGGCCTGGCATGAAGGTGCGTGTTTTGACCAACTCTTTGGCGGCTACGGACGTAGCTGCGGTGCATGCGGGCTATGCGAAGCGACGCAAAGCCTTGCTGGAGGCAGGGGTGCAGTTGCTGGAGCTGCGGCCCACCACGGACAAACCTACCCGTCATGGCTCGGGGCCATTTGGCAGTTCGGGCTCGGCCCTGCATGCCAAGACGTTTGCCGTGGATGGCAAACGCTTGTTTGTGGGGTCCTTTAATTTCGATCCGCGTTCGGTCAATTTGAATACGGAACTGGGCTTTATTATCGAAAGCCCTGAAATGGCGCAAGCCTTGTCCAGGAGCTTTGAGGAAGTCTTGCCTTACCGTAGCTATCGTGTCGAACTGGATGATAATGGCGACCTGGTATGGATTCAGTTAAACGAAGACGGTACCGAGCGCTTTTTTACCTCCGAGCCCAATGCCAGCATCTGGCGGCGAGCCGGAGTCGGAGTCTTGTCTGTCCTGCCGATCGAGTGGCTGCTGTAAGCCAGATTTGTTTATCGACTATTGATGTGCCATGCCCCCAAGGACAAGGCGAAGTCCTTGGGGGCATGTAAATCAGGCTGCATTTTTTGCTAACTAGACTTTGAGCCTTTGCACCGCCTGTCTGCGTGTCTGAATCCAGTCTGTGTAGCGGTGCAGGCCGTATTTTTCCATGTGTTGTTCAGCCAGATTCCATTCCTGCAAGGCTTGTGCATTTTCACCCAGCGCCATCCAGGCATCACCACGTACGCAGTGCAGCTCCGCACGTAAACTGTTTGTGTCATAGCGCAGGCCCTGAGCGGCGGCCTTGTCCAGCCAGGGCATGGCCTCATTGCTGCGTCCCAGGCGAATCATGGCGCGGGCAATTCGGCACATCAGACCATCGGCGCTGATGGGCAGCCCGTACTGCGCCGTCTGTACGCAATCGAGTAGTGATTGCAGGCTGGTTTCCCGACCCTGCAGCATCACCTGGCAATAGTGCAGGTAAGAGCGGCTAAGCGCAGACCATGGCTCGGGGTTATGCGACCTTTGTAGCTCTTGCAAGGACAACTCGGCCACTTGCTGACAGTGTTCAAGCTGTTCCATCAGATAGTGGGCCTGCATCACGAATAAATGAGTGATGGCACGCAGGGAAAATGCGGTGTCTGAACGCAGGCTTTGCAAGGCGAGATGAGCGTGCTGCTGTGCCGCCTCCATATCGCCTTTCAAGGCCAAAGCCACGCTCAGGGTGCCAAAGGTAATGGATTGCGGGAAGTGCTCGGCAATGGCCAGACGGCTGTTCTGTTCCTTCAGGTCATCAAAGACGGCCAGGCTCAGGTTCAGTGTCTGGATGGCATTGGTGACATTTCCCTTCCATAGTTCGTGCTGACCAATTGCATATAAAGCCCAACTGCGGTTTTGATCGTGGCTGGTTTCATTGGCCAGGGCCAGCAGTTGGCGCGCTTTTTGCAAAGCTTGTTCAAAATTACCTTGGGCTTGAAAGGCCGTCCAGGCTGTCCATAAACTGATCATGACCTGATCGGAGTCATGCTCGTCATGCAAGCCATGCCCCAATTCATAAGCCATGGCGGTAGACGCTGAGGCCGGGCCATACAGGGACGATTCAATGGCGCCTTGCAGCATGCGGCATTCAAACTGCAGGGTTTGGCGTACCTGCAGGTCGTCGATCAGGTCGCTGCGGTTCAAGCAGCGTTGCAGATATTGGCTGGCCTGACGCAGGTCGTCTTGTGCCAAGGCTTCGCGGGCGGCACGTTGCCACCAAAATGCGGCCTCCGCGCTGTCAGCTTCGCACAGGTGCCAAGCAATTTGCTCGGGTGCATGACGACGGCGTATACCGTGCTGGGCAATGGCGTAGTGGGCCTGGCGCAACTCTTCGTGCATGGCCACGCGTTTCAGTGCCTGGGAGACCAGGGGAAGACAGGATACTTGCTTGTCATGTACATCGATCAAATCCAGCGTAGCCAGCGTATCCAGGCCACCGCTCAAGGTTGTGCCCTCCAGACGCAACATCAGGGCCAGCTCGTCAATGGCGATGGGTTCCTCCTGCAAGGCAATGCTGGTCAGAATGTGGCGTGTTGCGGGCAAGAGGCTGTGGTATTGGGTACAGATCAGGTCGGTCAGACACAAGGCATCGTTGCATTCGCTATTGAGTTCGTGGCAGCGCAGCAGCTCATGGGCGTGGCCCGGGTTGCCCGCACTTAACTTAACCAGGCGGCTGCGTTTATCACGCGCCAGTCGCTGGCCGCGCTGATTGCTCAGCAAGCTGTTGATGCTGGAGCGATCCAGCGTAGGCAAGCTCAGGTGCTCGGCACGCTCCAGACCATGACCAGGTTTGCGGCTGGTCGTGAGCAATAGTGTCGGGTGACGGGGGGCCGTGTGTGCCAGCAAGCGGATCAGGCGTTGTGTAGGCGGGTCGGCCCATTGCACGTTTTCAATAATCAGTAAGCGACGGCGAGGCGAATTGCCTGTGCCACTGAGCAGGTTGAACAGCAAGTCCATGTGAGCGGTGGATGGCTCGTTTAGTTCTTGCTCTTCAGGGCCATGGTTTAACCATTGGTGCAGGGACTGGGCCTGTTTGGGGCTGATTTCCAGCGTTTCTTGCAAGATTTGAACGGAAAAGGGATCGTGCTGCTTGCCATTTTGCGAGGTGATGTAATCGGCAATTTGCTCGTGCAGCCAGAGGCGAATTGGGTGCCAGGCCACACGACGCTTGTCTTCACGACAAGTGAGCATAATGCAGGGGTGGGCGGTTTTTTGTACATAGTCCGCCAGAGACTGCACCAGCAGACTTTTGCCAATATGCGCGCGACCATGAATGGCGATGTGATGCAAGGTGCGATTCGAGCCGATATGTGACCAGGCTTGCACCAGATGATCGAACTCTTGTGACCGACCATAAACGCGGCTGGTCAAACGCGCGTGGTCTGTGTCGGAGGGGCTTAGGTTCAGCCACAGGGCCTCATTTTGGCGACCTGCAGAGGGTTGAATATCTTTGCTGGCCAGACGTAGGGCAGCCTGTGCGCTGATGCGTGGTGCACCGGGAGCGGCCTGCCAGCTCAAGGGCAAGACGACTTGTGCCAATTGACCCCAGGGGTCTGGGCAGGCGCTTTGATCGTCCATGGCCAGATCGGCATGAAGGGCGATGCTCAGCGTAATGTGCTCATCCAGGCGCAGGGTCGCGGCAACGCGTGCCAATACGACCGCCTGAGTGATGGGTGACTCCAGCAATTCTGGATACCCAAAATAAGCGATCAACTGATTGGGGCCAGCTTCACAGGGCCAGGCGCCATGTTGTTCGATCAAATGTCGCAACGTCTGGCGGCTTTGCTCCAGCAGTTGACCTCCCCTTTCGCGGGCGTGGCGGTGGCTGGGTTCAAAGCGCAGGCACAAACCCACTGCCGCCAAGGGACGCAACTGCAGGCTGACTTTCGTCGACAAGGATTTGACCGGGCTGGACGCCGAGCGCACGGGCAGATCCACCAAGTTGCGCGTCTGGGCGCTGGGCTCGCAGCCCAGACGGTCGGCCAGCAAGACGGAGCATTGTTCGTAAGCATGCAGGGCGGCTTCGTGCTGGCCTTCTTGTTTGAGCAGACGAATTAGTTCTTGGTGCAGTTTTTCTTCTTCAGGCCAGATCACAAGCCAGCGTTTAAGGTAGCTGATTGCTTGTGGTGTGGGCAAAGATCTCAGACCGGACTGTATATACCGGTCACGACATTGAGACAGGGTTTGCCGAATAGTGTGTTGTGTATCCTGCAACCAGTCTTGCAACTGTTCGCCATGATGCAGTTTCACTTGTCCCAGCAAGGGGCCCTGATACAGATTCAGACGCTCCAGATCGCTAAGGGCGGGCTGGCTGGGGTGTTGCAGCAGGCTGAGCACATCCACTTGGGCACGGTTGGGGTCCAGCGCCAGGGTGTCATTGGTAATGTGCAGGGCCCGGTCACACCCCTCAAAGGCGCGGCGCAAGGCATGCAGCGCATGGCGCAAACGAGCACGGCCTACACTGATGGGGTCTTCATGCCAGATCGTTTCGGCCAGACGGCTGCGGCTGATTGGTTTGCCCTGCGCTAAAGCCAGTATGGACAATAAAATACGCGCTTTATCGTAATTAATGATTTGTGCGCGGCATTGTCCTTGAACCAGGAGTCGGTAGGAACCGAGTAGGTAAATTTGGGCCAAGTGCGAGGCAGAGGAAGGCAAAACATCCATGGGCTCGGGCTCGTATCAAGAGTTAAGCAATGATTGGGATAATGTATCCGATCCGTTTAATTTCCGTTTGCCAACTTTTGCGAAAATAAACGCCTTGCTTGTTCAAGATTAAACCTTTTTGGGATATCTCCGGCTTATCGCCTCGCAGGCTATGATGTGAACTTGTCACTTTCCTGTGCTCGGTTGCCTTTTTGTATGGTTGATCCCACACGTTCTTCACTGCGCAAACAGTCCAAATTGCCTCTGTCGCTCAAGGTGAAATATACCTTGCGAGCGCGCCTGGAGCGTGGCGAATGGCCGGTGGGGACGCGTATTCCTACGCTGGAGGAGCTGATGCAGGAATACGGCGTCTCGCGTGCAACTGTGCGGGCGGCGCTGGACGAGCTGGAAAATGAAGGCCTGATTGAACGCACTCGTGGCAAAGGGACCTTTGTCATTGGCGATGTAGCTCAGGATCATTGGCTGATGCTACCCACCAACTGGGACGCTCTGATCGAGCATTTGACGCGTCTGGATTCGGTCATGGTGGAGCTGGGCCACGGGGCAGGGGCCTTGCCCATAGAGATTACGGGTCAGTCCTTGCCTGATGAATATTGGTGGACCAGCCGCGTCAATTACGCCGATGGTGTGGCGTACAGCTTGAATACGGTCTACGTGTTAAATACCTTGGCTCAGACACTGCAACCTGAATTGAGCCAGGAACCTGTGCTGCTGGTGTTGAATCGTCTGGCTCGTGAGCAGATTCATACGGTTCGTCAAACACTTACCGTGCGGGTAGCCGATGCCGATCTGGCGCGCCATTTGAGCATGGATATTGGTATGCCGGTCGTGCGGGTGATCCGCCTGATCATGAACCGTGCGAATCAACTGGTTTATGCGGCGCAGGTCTTTTATCCCGCTAAATATCTCAGTATCCAGACTGAACTGGCCCCTGGCTTTTAAGCCTGTCATCGCAAGCGCAACGCACCTTTACGACACTCCTAGGTAAAAACACCAAGTTATTCCGCTGAGTGGCGAGGTGTACACTTTTTCGATAAAGTCCTAAAAATAGAACTTTATGACTTTATCGAAGAGGCACTGTTCTGGTGCCGGATGTTTTTATCTGCTTGAAGGAGCTTTACGTGAAGATAACCATGCTTGGCACCGGCGCTGCGTTGCCTGATCCGGACCGTGCCCAGTCGTCCATTTTGGTGACGCTGGATAACGGCAAGAATTACCTGTTTGATTGCGGCGAAGGGTCCACGCGTCAGATGGTGAAGGCCAATATCAATCCGGCTGATGTGCCTTGGGTGTTTCTAAGTCACCTGCACTATGACCACGTCTGCGGTCTGCCGTTTTTTGTCTTGTCTAGCTGGGTTTTCAACCGCGAAGGTAGGCTGAAGGTTTTTGGCCCCAAGGGGACTCAGGACTTTGTGGATCATTCTTTCGAGAACGGGGCGTTTCGTGTGGATATTCAGGCCCGTGCCGCGTATCCCGCCCGTAAAAAGAATATCGAAGCCGTACGCCCCGAGGTGTTCGAGGTGGAGCCTGGTCTGATGTACGAGGATGAGGACGTCAAAATCTACATTGATGTGGTGGATCACATTCCTACCGAAATTACGGATTGTTTTGGTATTCGTATGGAGGCCGAAGGCAAGGTTGTGGCGTTCAGTGGCGATACGGCTCCTTGCGAGTCCATGATACGGCTGGCGCAGGATGCCGATTTGCTGATACATGAATGCACCTTTCCCGAGTCTTTCCTGAAGCATCGTGAGGAATCAGGGGTAGGAACGTTTGCGCATACCAGCCCTTTGCAGTTGGGTGAAATCGCTTGTAAAGCCAATGTGAAGAGTTTAGTGGCCACTCATTTTGGGCATTATGACTCCACCAGTCCGGTGATTAAACGTGCGGCGGGTAATCATTTGCCGGTTGATTTAATGGGGCCTGAGCGCCTGGACGAAGTAGCTCGGGATATTCGCAAAAGCTACAAAGGCGATTTGCGCTTGGCAACGGATTTGATGCGCATAGACCTGTAAAAGGCGCGTGGAGGGAGACAAGATGCAAGTAATTAAGAAAACTGTGGCGTGCCTTGCGGCGGCACTTGGCCTGGCGACGGTAGGGCCGACTTGGGCGGATTATCCCGAGCAACCTGTAAAGGTAGTGATTCCTTACCCTCCAGGAGCGGCGGGTGACATTATTTTCCGTATCTTGCAGCCTGAGCTGTCTCGGGAGTTGGGACAGACGGTGATTACGGATTACAAGACTGGCGCAGGTGGCAATATCGGCACGCAAATGGTGGCGCGCTCCAAGCCGGATGGCTACACCTTGCTGTTTTCGGCGACCAATAATTTTGTGATCAATCAGTTCTTGTACAAGAACATGGGCTATGACCCATTCAAGGATTTGTATGTGATCAATAAGGTGGCGGATGCGGCGGCGTTTGTTTATGTGAATGGAGAGTTGCCCGTCAAGAATATGGCTGAATTCAGGGATTATGTGCAGCAGCGCAAAGGGCAAGTGAACTACGGGACGCCCGGGGCAGGCACGACGCCCGAGCTATCGGCCTGGAAGTTGTCTGCGGTTCTGGAAGGCGATATGTTGGGGATTCATTACCGAGGCTCGGCACCGGGGATCCAGGCTTTGTTGAGCAATGAAGTGCAGATGTTTGTCAGCAGCTATGGTTTGGGGGCGGCTTTTCTGCCGCAGGGGAGGTTGAAGGCTTTGGCTGTTGCCCTGCCGGAGCGTTTCCCGGCCTTGCCTGATGTCCCCACGATGGAGGAACTGGGCTACAAGGATGTGGTGATCAGCAACTGGTGGGCTTTGGCTGTGCCTGCCGGGACGGATACAGAGATCGTTGCCAAGATTGAAGGGGCTTTGGAGAAAGTGCTGGCTGATCCCGAGATTCGTAAGAAGTTACTGGATCAGGGGTATTTGCTGTCCAAGGTGTCGGCCGAGGAGTTTCGGAAAGGGCTGCTTGCGGAGGCGGATTACTGGCATGACATTGTGACTCGGGCGGGGATCAGTCTGGATTAAGGCTGGCTTCTGGTTCTGCTGTTGCTGTTGGTTCACAAGGGCGTCATTACCTTGATGAGCTAAAAGGCGGCGGCATGGCAGAACTTAGGTGACTGGGGCTGTGGCGATGCAGCGGCTTTCTTCTGATCGTGCTGTTTGGGCTATGCGGGGGAGCGAGAGGGTTTTCTTGTGGGGCCCGTGTCCGGCTTGTCTTGGCGGGCCCCTTGCCCACGCTGCGCGTGGGTTCCATTGTCAGTGTGACGGGGCGGGCGGGTCGTGAACTCGGAGCGCGATTTGTCCCCCGTACAAACCGCAAGCGTGCTCCTCAAACAGCACGACCCTTGCATCCCGCCCCGTCACACTGCCCGCGGCAAGAGTCCTGACTCGCCCGACAAGCCGGACACGGGCCCCACAAGAAAACAAGCTACATCGTGTACATAGCCCAAACAGCACTGGAGAGGAGAAAAGGTTTGGATTTGTTGAACGGTGATTTCGTGTTTTTTGGGATGCTTCAGGCAGGCCTTGAGCTTGGTTTGAATACGTGAGTGATAGGCGAGGTGATTGGAGTTGAAGAAAAAGTGGGTGGGGGTTAAGTAGCTTTTTTATGATGCCGGAGGGGGCTTTAAGTTTTTTGGGCGCTACTCTTTTTGGCTTTGGCTTTGGCTTTGGCTTTGGCTTTGGTATTTGTTGTTGTTGTCGGTGGTCACTTCTGGCGCCATTGACCTCGCACTATCAACGGGACATAAAAACAGTAAATCTCATACCGCACTAAGCCATTCAGTTGGCTCTTAAAAAGAAGGGAACAGAGTAGTGTGAGTCTGCCGGTTGGTGCAGGTGTAGCAGTGGTCGGGCGGATCAGAGTACTTGCCGCGGTCAGGAGATAGCGTAGGGGTGCAAGCATCCTGCTGTTTGAGCGGGGCGCTTGTGGATCGTCCGGGGGACGAACCACCCCGCGAGTTCAGGATGCGCCCGTAGCTATCTCCTGACAAGGGCACCGGTGCGCAGCACCGGCAAGTGCTCAGCCCGACCACTGCTACACCTGCACTAACCGGCTCCCTGCTCCTGCTCCCTTCTTTTTGCGAGCTGCCTCGCCATCAAGCATTGAGCCTGCCCTCAGCAACACCTACGCAGCCCCAAAAAAAAACAGCCCCTGAAACCAGGGGCTGTAATTCCAACAATTACTGATCAGAGCGAATATTGTTATCCCGCACAATCTGCTCCCAGCGCGCATTCCGCTGCTGCACCCATTGTGCTGGAGAAACCTTGGACGAATCGTAGGCTTGAATATCCAGCATTCGCAAAGTCTCGGCGGTAGAGGGACGTTTCACGATATCGCTCAGCAAGTCGTTCCATGCTTTGATTTTCTCTGGAGGCGAACCCTTGGTGGTGAAAACCAGGTACGAGAAGCTCTCGTTAAAGTTTTCCAGGCCTGGTAACTTTGCTTCGGCCAATGTAGGGACTGCAGGCAATAAAGGATTGCGTTTGCCGCCAGAAGTCGCCAATGGCGTGAGCAAACCTTCCTTGATCGGCCCCAAAACACCGGCAATCGTCAGAAAACCGCTGTCCAGACGCTCGCCATACATATCATTGACCACAGCGCTATTGCTGCGATATGGAATGTGATCCAGCTTGATCCCGCTATCTTGTGTCAAGGCCGACATCATCAAATGCCCTGGCGAGCCCATGCCGGCAGAGCCGTAATTCATGGGTTTGGCGCGGGCACGCTCCAGAAACTCGGCAGGTGTTGTGATACCGGTCTTGCTGGGAACCACCAGAACCTGGTCAAAGGTGCCCAGCAAAGACACCAGGTCCAGAGACTCCCCAACCTTGAATTTGCTGTTGACGTAAATATGCGGATTGGCCGTGGCAACGGTGTCCAGGGTCAGCAACAAGGTATTGCCGTCGGGTTTGGCCCGGCCCACCGCCTCGGCTGCAATCATGCCTGCTGCGCCCGCGCGGTTCTCTACCACAATCGTTTGGCCGGTGGTTGCCGTGGCTTCGCGGGCCAACATGCGACCCAGGACATCCAGCGGGCCGCCTGCAGCGGAGCTGACAACAAGTGTGGCCACCTCGGCACTTTGGACTGGCGTAGCCAAAGGTAAGATCAGCGCACAAATGCTTACGTTGCGCAGCAAGGAAAAGATGGGCATAGAGGTCTCCAGATAGGGGTAGGTAACAGTGTCTATCTCACGCTATCGCCAAAGGCAGGGGGCTGGTTTCGCTGTGAGCCATCATGGTGTCGATCAATTGACACAAAAGCGTTGTTTTTAACGTTTGCGCGTCAGGTTCATTCCACAAATTATGTTGTTCCAGTGGATCGGCTTGCAGATCGTACAGCTCTCCGATTTGACCGCCCTCGTACAGACTTAGACGATGCTGCTGTGTGACCAGCGAGCGCAGCTTGGTGCGAATAGGCGTATTGAACAGCTTGCGCTGGTTTTCTTCCTCAATCAATACGCCTATTCGCCAATCCACGGCTTCGTTCTGTATCACTTTCAGCAAGGAACGACCCTGAATACCGTTGTAGGGCAACTGGCCTGCACGTTGCAGAACCGTAGGCGCGACGTCAATGGTAGAACAGACCATCGTGCTTGTGCCTTGAGATTTCGCATCCTTTGGGTCAAACCAGATAAAGGGGCTGCGAATAATGCTTTGGTAATGCACAGGGCCTTTCAACAGGAGTTGATGGTCGCCCATGAAGTCGCCATGATCACTCATGAACATGACGATGGTGTTCTCCGCCTGGCCGGTGCGCTCCAGATGGTCCAGAATGCGCCCGATCTCGGCATCGATATGCGTGATGGAACCGTAGTTCAAGGCAATCGCCTCGCGGGCTTCGCGTTCGGAGCAGGCAAACAGTGTGGGAGTGTGTTTAATCGCTTTGCCGTCATCGCGCAACTGGTGCAGCAATTGCAGGTGTGCGGGCAGGGGGTGGGGGCTTAGGTGGAAGGAGTCGGGCAGGCTGACTTCTTCAGGCTTGTACATATCCCAGTATTGACCGTGCGGCGTGTAGGGGTGATGGGGGTCGGGAAAGGAGCACTGGATAAAGAAAGGCTGTTGTTCCTGGGCATATTTATCCAGCACAGCGCGGGTGCGCTCACCAATCCAGGCCGTGGTGCTGTACTCTTCTGGCACACGGGTACGCCAGGCTTGGCCAATGCGGCTTAGCGCGTAGTCGGGAGTCGGGATGGCGTTTTCAGGGCCGGACAGGGCGGCAATTTCAGGATGTTCATTTTGCAGCCAGCGACCATAGTCGCCCCAGACCTGGTCGCCGTGGTCGATGGCCAAGTCCACGTGCTCGTAGCCGTAAAAGGGGAGTTGCACACTGTGATCGGCGCGATCGCGCCACCATTGCCCACATTCCTGGCCGTAATCGTTGGTTGGCAGGGGGGGGCGGGCTTCACCCTTGGTCGGCGGATCATCCGGGCGTGGGTAGAGCGGGGGGGTATCCGTTATATTTTGCAGATGTGCCTTGCCCACTAACGCAGTGCGCCAGCCTGCCTGACGCAGTACATCGACAAAAGTGGTGGAGTCCAGTGGTAGGGGAACGCCGTTGTGACGCGCACCGTGTACCGAAGGCATGCGGCCTGTCATCAGGGAAGCCCGGTTGGGCATGCAGATCGGCGTGGCGACGTAAAATCGCTCAGCACTCCAACCACGAGCGGCCAAGGCATCCAGATTGGGCGTTTTTATGTCTTTATTGCCGTAACACGCCAAATGGTCCGCACGGAGTTGATCCGCAATGATTAATAAAAAATTGGGTACTGACTGAGACATGACGTGCCTATTTTGTAGCTTCGGGTATACCCATTATGGAAGCAGTAGCCATAATGTTAAATTGAATAACTTGCAGGTATATATACTTCTTTCATATAGGTAAGCCATGAGCTGGAGTGAACGCATTCGCTTAAAGCATCTGCAGGTTTTAATTCGTTTGTGCGAACAGAAAAGCATGAGCGATGTGGCCCGGCAGTCCAATATGACCCAGCCCGCTTTGTCAAAATGGCTCAAGGACTTTGAAGACAGTATCGGTATGCCTTTATTCGAGCGCCATGCCCGCGGTATTGAGCCTTTGCCGGCAGCCTTGGCGCTGGTCTCCCAGGCCCAAGGGGTGCTCAACCGCCTTGATCGCATGAACGCGACGCTGGAGCAATACAGGCAGGGATTTCGCCAGCAATTTACCTTGGGTATATCGCCTATGGTGGCTGCAGTTTATTTGCCGCAACTGTTGGTGTATTTGTACGAGCGCGATCCGCAATGCCATATCCGGATTCAGGAAGGCACGCTGGATGTGTTAAGTCGCAATCTGGAGCAGGGTGAGCTGGATCTGGTCATTGGCCGTGTGGACGAAGCCGGTCGCAACCCGGCGATGGCGTATTTGCCCTTGGGGATGGTGCCTTTGGGGGTGGCCGCTTGCCGCAATCACCCTTTGGCCCGGCAAAATGAAGTGACCTGGGAGCAGACGCTGGAGTATCCCTGGATATTGCCCCCCAAAAACAGTCCCATGCGGCGCAGTTTCGAGCTGAGCCTGGATGCCAAAGGCCTGTCGTATCCCACTTGTGCGATCGAGTCTGCCTACGCGCATACCAATGCGCGTGTAGCCGTGGGCAGTGATTTCTTAGTGCCCATGACGCGCAGCATGGTGCCGGTCTACCCGGAGCTGTGTATCTTGGAGCTGGACTGGAGCGACCCGCGTTTGCATGGTCAGCTCGGTTTGTTGTGGCGCCCCCAGGATTCGGGTGAACCGATGTTGGAGGAGGTCATTAGCTGGATGAGCAAGCAGCCTCACACGGTGTGATGGTAAGCCGGGGTCAGCATGGGCTGACCCTGAAAGAACTGACAGCTTGTTTTTTAAATGCATGTAACTAAAAATTGCCATCATGCTATTTTGTTTCTTCTTGGCGAATTGATTGATGGGAACTGTTCTGGAAGGTTGGAAAAACTTGCAAGCGATCAGTATCAGCTCGGTGCGCGACACACTGAGCGGGAAATACCATTCTCGTGACTTCATTCATGCCCGAATGGAATATTTACGCAGCCGTGTCGTATTAGTTGGCTTGCTATTTGCCTTGCTGACTCCCCTTTGGACTTTGATGGATTGGCTGGTTTTGCCCGGCTGGCCTACACATTTAATGGCGGTGCGTGTGTTAAGCCTGGGGGGACTGATCGCGTGTGTATGGCTAGCGTTTAATGGCCATCAGCGCATTACCCGTATTTATGTGTTGAGTGGCCTGGTCTTTATTTTGCCAGCCTCTTTTTACGCGTATATGCTGCTGACGCTCTCGGGGGCTGGGCATTACGTGGTTCTGGGTTACGGCTTTATCCCTTTCCTGTTGGTCGCGACCTTAAGTATTTTTCCTTTTACCTTGCTGGAATCTGCGTTGGTAGGGGGCGCGTTGATTGCCTTGCAAATTTTGGCCAGCGTCAGCTCGGGAACCTGGATGACCGCGAAAGGTTTGCAGGATCTTTGGCTGTTGAGTGCCTTGCTGGTTGTTGCCCTGACCGCCAATTATTTTCATCTGGGGCTTTTGTTGCGTTTATATCGACAAGCTACCCACGATACCTTGACCGGCTTGCTGAACCGGGGCGCGGTCAGTCGTCAGTTGGGGCAGGGGCCAGTCCAGGAAAAACTGCATGTGTTGATGGTGGATCTGGATCATTTCAAGCAGATCAACGATACCCACGGCCATTCGGTAGGGGATGATGTCTTGACGCGTACCGCGTCTTTATTCAAGGCGCATCTGGGACCCCATGACTTGGCTGCCCGTTATGGTGGCGAGGAGTTCGTGTTGATTCTGGCCGGGCGTAGTGATGAGCAGGCGTTGCGCTTTGCGGATTTGCTCTTGCGTCAGGTGCAGGAACAAACCTTTTACAACCATGACCGCGAGTCTTTCCAGATTACGGCCAGTATGGGCTTGGCGGTGTGCCAACCCGGTCAGGTCATTGAAGAGGCGCTGGTGCAGGCTGACCAGCGCTTGTATGACGCCAAGCGCGCTGGTCGCAATCAGGTGGTGACGAAGGATTAGGCGTGCTGGACTGCGTAAAAAGAGACGGGGCCTGGAGCGGCAAATGCTCCAGGCCCCGTTTGTGATGGACTACTTAGTAGCGCAGGGTTTGGCTGCCCTGACTGGCCTGGTCGATGTCCTGAGCGCTGATGGCATCACTCTTGCACTTGAAAGCCGCAAACATCTCAAGCTGATCCGAATGATGGACGTCGGCTTGGCCTTTGGGATTGATGAAACCGCTTTGTCCCGGCGCCATCACCGAGCACATACGCACGCCAGCAGGGTCCAGCACGTACTGGAAGCGGGCGCTGCCGGTGTTCAGATAAGGCATGATGCGGCGCTCGTACGCAGGGTCGGACCAGGGCACCCCAATCGCATTGCGTGCCGCAAACAGCATGGAAACAGAGGGAGCACGCCATTGCTGGGCTTGCGCGCCTTGTGATTTCTGCAAGGAGGCGGCCGCTTGTTCCAGTGCGTCCAGCACCAGCTCCTGGGCGGGACGACCTTGCAGGAAATCAATCGTTTGTGGCACCCCGGCCGCCGGGCCCTGGATAGCGTTCCAGATCAGCTTGGCCGCAGCGGCTGGCTGGGCGCTACGCGGGTCATTCATGGCCGGGTACAGGCCTTGCGTGTAGGTCTGGTAGACGCTGTCAGGCAAACGACCTTTCAGGAATACAGGGACTGCGGCTTGCATCCAGGCCTGCATCACAGCCGGGGCGCTACCTTCGTAATGCTTGCCG
>JTFO01000261.1_pt1 | contig 28760 bp, 25 predicted proteins | sample 235411 | NCBI WGS metagenome assembly JTFO01 (sample SAMN03067590, study PRJNA260953) | activated sludge metagenome | biome: Sludge; feature: Wastewater; isolation source: CETP activated sludge from laboratory augmented bioreactor treating... | place: India:Gujarat | collected 2013-04
ACACGGAACAGAGAGATACCCAATGGATACACGAGTTGACCCGCAGTTACTGGCTAACGACCGTGCCGACATGGTGCAACGCGCCTTACATGAAGATTTAAACGGCCTTGATGCCAATTTAGACATCACCGCCCAACTTATTCCAGCTAGCGAAAGTGCGCGCGCTACCGTTATCACTCGCGAGCCAGCGGTGATTTGTGGCGTGGCTTGGGTTAACGAGGTATTTGCTCAGTTAGGCGGACAAGTGACTATCCAGTGGCACGTGCGCGACGGTGACCAGGTTGCCGCTGATACCCTGCTGTGCGAGTTAACTGGCCCAGCCCAAGTGATCCTTACCGGCGAACGTACCGCACTGAATTTCTTGCAAACCCTCTCCGGCGTTGCCACCACTACTGCCGCTTACGTGCGTTATTTAGCTGGCAGCAACACCAAATTATTGGATACTCGGAAAACCATTCCGGGCCTGAGAACAGCGCTAAAATATGCCGTGGTTTGTGGCGGCGGTCATAATCACCGCGTAGGCCTCTACGATGCTTACTTGATTAAAGAGAACCACATCATGGCCTGCGGCGGCATCGAGCAAGCCATTACTACGGCGCGCCAGCTCAACCCGGGTAAACCCGTTGAAGTGGAAGTTGAAAACCTTGATGAGTACCAAGCAGCGCTCCACGCCGGTGCCGATATCATCATGTTAGACAACTTTTCAATACAAGATATCAACACCGCAGTCAGTCAACGATCAGGTACGACTCAACTAGAAGTCTCCGGCAACATCACCGCCGAACGCCTTACTGAACTTGCAAGTACCGGAGTTGATTTCATTTCTTCTGGCGCTTTAACAAAACATATACAAGCCATCGATCTTTCGATGAGATTTCAACGCTTTTAGCTATTGACGAAATTCATTGATCTGCTATGTTTGAAAAGCAATGCGCAATCATGAAGTGGTCTAGTGCCACTTTATGAGAGCCAGGCAAGCTTTAAAAGGCAAAACCATTGCAAGGTGGTGACGCAAAACCTCCGGTCCTTTTTAAACTATACTCGTGGATAGCAAACCACTAGATAGTAGGGATAGCGGGGCTGCAAGCTAGGGTCTGGTGGATAAAGTGGCAGTTCGATGCACTCAGGTCGTTGCCAGTTAACCACGGTCTTTCGGCTAATGCAGATAGCTTTGTTGTGGTCCGCAAGGATCACTTGATGTGCTACTGTGCTATCGAGTGCCACCTGACTACAACAATAATTACATTCTAATAAGTACGGAAAACTTTCGGGAGATTTTCATGAAAGCGCAATTACAACGTGGTTTTACATTAATCGAATTGATGATCGTAGTAGCGATTATCGGTATTTTGGCTGCCGTTGCTATTCCTATGTATAGCGACTACACGCAGCGGGCTAAGGCGAGCACGGGTATTGCTGCATTGGCTTCGTATAAACAAGCCGTAGCTTTGTGCTATCAGAATGAAGGTGATATCACCGAGTGTGATCATAATACCAACCGCATTCCTAATGAAATCACGTCCTCAGATGATATCAATGGGATTTTAACCGCGTCAGTAACTGATGGAATTATTAACGCAGTGCTAGATGCTGTACCAGAAGATACAACAACTGGGGGAGCAAACATCACTGTGAACCTAGTGCCTAATACAGCTGTTGGATCAAACCTGAACTGGGATATCGAATGTTCTGATTACGACGCAACAGGCAATTCTCGCGTCGATGGTTGTGCTTATGACATTGATGGTGCCCCTGGCCGCCCAGCTGGAACTGGTTAATAAAACCTAGCTAAAAAGTTGTGACAGCCTGCGGTGTATGTGCCGCAGGCTGATTCTTGAAGTTCAATTTCCGCTCCGTTAGGAAGACTCATGCTGCACCACTCCTTAGCGGCTCTGTTGCTGCGTGACAAGCTGATACCAGAAGATAAGCTAACGCGTTGCAGTGAGTATGCGTGGGAGAACAAGCTGTCGTTTACGGCGTGCTTGATGGAGCAGAAACTCCTGTCTGCAAGTGCACTGGCCAATTTTTGCTATCTAGAAAGCAATGCTCCGTGGCTAGACCTTGATGCCTTTGATCCTGACTTTATTCCCCAGAAATTTATCAATGAACGTTTGATTCGCAAAAACCATGCGGTGCCTTTGTATCAGCGTGGCAATGTGCTCTATATTGCCGTGTCGGACCCTACTCGAATTGAGACGCTAGATGAGTTTCAGTTTCGTACGCGGTTGCAAACTGAGGCAGTGTTGGTTGAGGAGAACAAGCTCCAGCGTTTAATTGATAAGTTGCTTGAGAACGAGCATTCGGCCCTTGGCGTCACCGAGCAAGATGAACAAGAGCTGCGTGACATTGATGCCGCTGATGAGCGCCAAGATGATTCGGGTGCTGTCTCTGCTGATGTCAAAAACGATGCTCCTATTGTCATCTACATCAATAAGATGTTGCTGGATGCGATTAAGCGCGGTGCCTCGGATTTGCACTTTGAGCCTTATGAAACCGAGTATCGGGTGCGCTTTCGAATCGATGGCGTACTGCATGAAATTGCGCGCCCCCCTGTAGCTTTAGCAGGCCGCATTGCGGCACGCCTAAAAGTCATGGCCCAGCTGAATATCGCTGAGCGGCGCTTGCCCCAAGACGGTCGGATTAAGCTGCGCTTATCCAAACATAAATCCATTGATTTTCGGGTAAGTAGCTTGCCTACCCTGTATGGCGAAAAAATTGTACTGCGGATACTTGATGCCGCCGCCGCCATGATTGGGATTGAATCACTGGGCTACGAACCAGACCAAAAAGCTTTGTATGAAGAAGCACTCAGTAAGCCACAAGGGATGATTTTGGTAACCGGCCCCACCGGCTCCGGTAAAACCGTAAGTTTGTACACCGGCTTGAATATTCTCAATACGCCAGAACGTAATATTTCTACCGCCGAAGACCCCGTCGAAATCAACTTAAATGGTATTAATCAGGTTCATATTAACGCTAAAGCGGGCTTAAACTTTGCTGATGCGTTGCGTTCATTTTTGCGCCAAGACCCAGACGTAGTGATGGTGGGTGAGGTCCGTGACTTAGAAACCGCGGAAATTGCGATTAAGGCGGCACAAACCGGGCACTTAGTTTTGTCCACGTTACACACCAACTCGGCGGCAGAAACCCTGACTCGTTTGATGAACATGGGCGTGCCCTCTTACAACATTGCCGGCTCGGTCACCCTGATTATTGCGCAGCGGCTAGCACGACGCCTGTGTAACTCCTGCAAAGCGGAAGAGCACTTACCCCAAGATGAATTATTACGACAGGGCTTTAAAGCTGAGCAGTTAGCTGATTTGACCATCTATAAAGCCGTGGGCTGCGAGCATTGCACCGGCGGTTACAAAGGTCGGACCGGGGTGTATGAAGTGATGCCCATTACTCCGGCTATTCAAGATTTGATCATGGAAGGCGGTTCGTCTTTAGATATCGCCAAAGCCGCTCGTGATGATGGCATTCATTCACTGCGTGAGTCGGGTTTACTTAAAGTAGCCAAAGGCATTATTAGTTTAGCCGAGGCAAATCGCGTCACTAACTTCTAGACGCTGACGTCGGCAGCACCTCACTAACGTTAACAGCAAAAGGTACGGGGATGGCAAGCACAACAAAAGCCATGAAAGATATCACCGAGTTTGAATGGACCGGGATTAACCGTCGCGGCAAGCGCATTAAAGGCGTGATGCGTGCTGATAATGACCGAATGGTGCGGGCTAACTTGCGTAGCCAAGGGGTCACCCCCAGAACCATCAAGAAAAAGCGTAAGCCGCTATTTGGCGGTAAAAACATTACCGGCGCCGACGTGGCGATTTTTACTCGACAAATCGCAACCATGTTAGGTGCGCAAGTTCCCCTATTGCAATCCTTAGAGATGGTGGCAAAAGGCTCCGAGAACCCCAAAATTCGTGAGTTGATGCAAGACCTCGCCAACCAAACCGCGGCAGGGGCACCTTTTGCGAGTTCGCTGCGCCAGCATCCACAGGTGTTTGATGATCTTTATTGTGATCTGGTTGAATCAGGTGAGCAGTCAGGTAAACTCGAGAATATTTTTGACCGCATCGCAACTTACCGCGAAAAATCCGAGGCCCTGAAGGCTAAGATCAAAAAAGCCTTGGTGTATCCGGCCTCGGTGATTGTGGTGGCGTTGGTCGTTACCGTGATCTTGCTGGTCTATGTGGTGCCGCAGTTTGAAGCCGTATTTAAAGACTTTGGGGCAGAGCTGCCCGCCATGACCCAGTTTGTGGTCACTTTAAGCGAAATTGTACAAGCCTATTTTTTATATGTTGCAGCCGCGATTTTTGTCGGTGCTTGGCTGTTTAAGCGCGCCTACAATAAGAGTTTGGCGCTACGCGACCGAGTGGATCTGCTGTCACTCAAAATCCCCGTCATCAAAGACATTCTAAATAAAGCTGCGGTGGCGCGATTTGCTCAAACTCTGTCGACCACCTTTGCCGCTGGGGTGCCCTTGATCAGTGCCCTCGACTCTGCCGCTGGAGCCTCAGGTAATGCCCTCTACCGCGATGCTATTTTGCGGATCCGCGATGAGGTGACCTCAGGCATGCAAATGAACACGGCCATGCAAGCCCAAGATGTGTTCCCTACGTTAGCGGTTCAAATGGTATTTATCGGCGAAGAAGCCGGTAAGTTAGACGATATGTTAAGCAAAGTTGCCTCAATTTATGAGCGCGAAGTCGACGACCTGGTGGATAATCTTACGGCCTTATTAGAGCCGATGATCATGGTGGTTATTGGTGGTTTGGTGGGTGGCTTGATTGTGGCCATGTATCTGCCAATCTTTAGTTTAGGTAAGGTGGTTGGATAAATGGCGGAGTTTCCTGCAGAGTCAGTCTGGTTAACCCTCACAGCCCTGGTGTTTGGTTTAGTGATTGGGAGTTTTTTGAATGTGGTGATTGGCCGCTTTCCACTGATGCTGCAGCGCCAATGGCGACAAGAATGCGCAGCCTTGCAGGCTAGCTCAGCGGAGGCTGCTGCCACGCCAACCAAAGCCGAGCCTTTCAACCTCGCCTACCCGCCCTCACGCTGCCCTAAATGCAATCACAAGATAGCTTGGTATGACAATATTCCGGTGGTCAGTTGGTTGTTGCTGAAAGCCAAGTGCCGCAATTGCCGTACCGGCATTTCTGCTCGCTACCCGCTAATCGAACTACTAACCGGCGTGGTGTTTGCTCTGTTGGCTTGGTACGGCGGTATCACGATCCCTAGCTTGGTCTACATGGGGTTAGCCTGTTTACTGATTTGCATGTTCTTTATTGATGCGGACGAAATGATTCTGCCGGATCAAATGACCTACCTCATGCTATGGAGCGGCCTCTTGTTCACCCTGTACCATGGCCATATTCCGCTAGCAGATGCCGTGATAGGTGCTGCCGCGGGTTATTTAAGCCTGTGGAGTGTGTACTGGGCATTTAAGTTGCTGACCGGGAAGGAAGGTATGGGCTATGGTGATTTCAAGCTTCTGGCGGCGTTTGGCGCCTGGGCTGGCTATCAAATGTTGCCGGTGATTGTTATCGCCGCTGCTGCCAGCGGTGCCGTGCTTGGCATCATCTATCAGCAAATCAATAAGCAGCGCCAAGGCCAACCGATTCCGTTCGGCCCCTTTCTGATTTGTGGTGGCGTGATCGCCATGCTTTGGGGTGAACAGATCCTGCATGGCTATTGGCAATGGTTAATGGGCGGGGGTTATTAGATGTTAGTGGTAGGAGTGACCGGCGGTATTGGCAGCGGTAAAACCACGGTGACCGATCTGTTTGCCGCTCAGGGTATTGAGATTGTGGATGCTGATGTGATTGCCCGCAGTATCTTTGATTCAACCTCAGCAACGGGGCAACAGGCCCTCGCCGCAGTTGCAGCAAAGTTTGGCCCGCAAGCGCTATTGGCTAACGGAGAGCTGGATCGCGCATGGTTGCGGCAGCACATTTTTACCCATCCAGAGGCCAAGCAGTGGCTCAATGAACTGACCCATCCACTGATTCGACAACAGATCCTTCAGCAATTAGCACAGGCCTCGTCACCCTACGTGATGCTGTCAGCCCCCCTGTTGGTCGAAAATCGCTTAACCCAATTATGTGATCGGGTGCTGGTTGTGGATGTTGATGAGCATCATCAGCGCCAACGCACCTTAACTCGCGACCAAGTAGATGCTAGCCAAGTGGACGCCATCATGGCCGCGCAGGCCAGCCGTACGGAACGACTCGCAGCCGCCGATAACGTGATTGATAACAATGGTGAACCGGCCGCTTTAACCAAACAAGTAGAGCGCTTACATGAGCTTTACCTGCGCTTAGCACTTGCTAAGGCAGACAACAATTGAAACTTACTCATAAGCCGCTATGATAGAAGCCATGCATAATAACGATAACCAGCCCATGATCGCTTATGAATACCCGTTACTAGAGCGGGTGAGAACCTATTTGCGCCTTGAACATATCTTGGCCGCATTACAACCGCACACGCCAGTAACGCAACAGAACTACACCCGTTACTTCAGTGCGCTGTTCGCTATTTTGGATATTTGCGAGCGCAGCGATGTGCGCACCGATGTGCAAAAGGATTTAGATAAACGCCGCGCCCAATTACAGGTCTGGTCGCAGCATCCAGAAGTGAATCATGACCAATTGCAGCAAACCATGCAGCGCGTGCATGGTGCTTTAAGTGCGATTCAGCCGCTCAACCGGGTCGGCAGCGCGCTTAAACAAGACCGCTTGCTAAGTGTTATCCGCCAGCGCTTTGCGATGCCAGGTGGCACCTGTAACTTTGATGTGCCACAACTGCACTACTGGCTGCATTTACCCCAAGCCACGCGCGATCAAGATACTGCTGCGTGGTGGACTGAGTTAGACGTGTTAATGCGCGGTTTGGCGCTAGAGCTAGAACTGTTGCGCGGGCAAGCGCGGTTTAATAGGGTCGTGGCCAGTAATGGGCTCCTGCAAGAGAGCACCGAGCCCTTGAGCTTACTACGCATCAAAGTTGCCCCTGAGGTTGCTGCCTATCCGGTCATTTCTGGCCATAAACAGCGGTTTAGTATCAGGTTTATGCGCTATGAGCCGGTTAATGGCAGGGCCTCTGTCGACCATGATGTGGCCTTTGATTTGGCCTTGTGCCCTTAAGTTCTCGCTTAAGTGCCTGCATCAATGCCGTGCTGATCAGTGAACTTAACGCCGTTGTAAGATCTCAATAATCGGCTGATTGGCCGGCGGAAACGGATAAGCATCCAATTCGTAGACCGGCACCCAGCGCCACTGCTGCCCTTCTTGCTGGCTTACCGAACCACTAAACGCAGTCACCATCCACACATCCAGTAGTACTTGCTTGTCACTGTAATCGTGGGTGATCACCGTTAGTGGACAGGCTTGCTGCACAGTTAGATTACACTCTTCTAGCAACTCACGACAAAGCGCCTCATAGACGCTCTCGTTTGCCTCTACCTTGCCTCCAGGAAACTCCCATTTACCGCCTTGATGTAAATGTGGGTGGCGACAGCTGATAAAGATATGGCCGTTGTCATCTTCAATAACGCCAACGGCCACGTGAACGCGATTAGAGCTTGCCATGGCACTGTTTAAATTTCTTACCAGAGCCACATGGGCATGGATCGTTACGACCAACCGGAGCTGGGCCGGCTGGTGCGCTAGGCTGGTCAGCGCCACTGGTACTGGCACTTTCGTGTTGATACTCTTGGCGCTGAGCGGCTGCTGCGGCAGCACGTTTAGCCTCTACCGCCTCGACGTCTTCTTCGGCACGTACCCGTACTTTGCTCAAAATAGTAATGACTTCAAGCTTTAACGATTCCAGCATGTCTGAAAACAACTCAAAGGCTTCACGCTTGTATTCTTGTTTCGGATTCTTCTGCGCATAACTACGCAAATGAATACCTTGACGCAAATGGTCCATCGAGGCCAAGTGTTCTTTCCAGTGGGTATCTAGGCTCTGCAGCATGATGGTTTTTTCAAACTGGCGCAGTACTTCAGGGCCAACCATCTGCTCTTTTTGCTCGTACGCTTGCTCGAGTTCCGTTAGGATGCGCTCGCGCAGCTTCTCTTCGTGTAAACGCTCATCCTCGTCTAACCACTGCTGAATTGGCAACGGTAAGGCGAAATCTGCGCGTAAACGTTCTTCTAAACCGGCAATATCCCACATTTCATGCAGTGACTGCGGTGCAATATATTCACTGATAACGCTGTCCATCACATCGGCACGAATCACTTTTATGGTGTCAGAAATATCACCTTCATCAAGTAGTTCGTTGCGCTGCTCGTACACCACTTTACGTTGGTCGTTAGCTACGTCATCGTACTCTAATAGCTGTTTACGCATATCAAAGTTACGGCCTTCAACTTTACGTTGCGCGTTTTCAATGGCTCGGCTAACCCACGGATGCTCTATGGCTTCTCCGCGTTTCATGCCCAAACGCTTCATCATGCCAGCCATACGGTCTGAGGCAAAAATCCGCATCAAGCTATCTTCGAGCGACAAATAGAAGCGCGATGAACCGGCATCACCTTGACGCCCTGCACGACCACGCAGCTGATTATCGATACGACGTGATTCATGACGCTCAGTACCAATAATATGCAAACCACCGGCAGCTAACACGGCATCGTGGCGTTGCTGCCAAGCCGCTTTCACTTGTTCGATCTGCTCTGGGGTTGGCTCTTTCAAGGCTTCAATTTCAGCTTGTAAATTACCACCTAAGACGATGTCGGTACCACGCCCAGCCATGTTGGTAGCTATGGTGACTGCACCTGGTAAACCGGCTTGGGCTACGATCTCAGCCTCACGTTCGTGGAATTTGGCGTTCAGCACGTTGTGTGGGATTTTCTTTTTCTTCAATAGCCGTGATAGCAGCTCAGAGGTTTCAATCGAAATAGTACCCACCAGCACAGGACGCTGGGCTTTGCGGCACTCTTCAATGTCGTTCACAATAGCTTCGTATTTTTCTTCAGCGGTAATAAAAATCAGGTCTGCACGATCATCACGAACCATCGGTCGGTTGGTTGGGATCACCACAGTTTCTAGGCCATAGATACTTTGAAACTCAAAGGCTTCGGTATCGGCGGTACCTGTCATACCCGCTAACTTGTTGTAGAGACGGAAGTAGTTCTGGAAGGTGATCGAGGCCAAGGTTTGGTTCTCGTTCTGAATACGCACCCCTTCTTTCGCTTCAATTGCTTGGTGTAAGCCTTCAGACCAGCGCCGGCCTTCCATCGTACGACCCGTATGCTCATCAACAATCACGATTTGGTCGTCTTTGACGATGTAATCAACATCTTTTTGGAACAGGTGATTGGCGCGCAAAGCGGCGTTTACGTGATGGAGCAAGGTAATATTGGCAGCGTTGTAAAGCGAGTCGTCCTCAGCCAGCATGCCGCGTTCTTTCAAGATCTGCTCAACGTGTTCTTGGCCATGTTCAGTTAAGTGCAACTGCTTAGATTTTTCATCGATGGTGAAATCGCCTTCACCACGCTCTTCTTCGGTATCTTCTTTCTCTTGACGTACCAACATAGGTACCAGCTCGTTCATGCGCGTGTACATGTCTGAACTGTCTTCAGCGGCACCCGAGATGATCAATGGGGTACGGGCTTCATCGATCAAAATCGAGTCAACCTCGTCGACGATGGCGTAGTTGAGCTCGCGTTGTACGCGGTCTTCTGGACGAAACGCCATGTTATCGCGCAGGTAATCAAAGCCAAACTCGTTGTTGGTACCGTAGGTGATGTCAGCAGCGTAAGCGAGGCGCTTGTCGTGCTGCTGCATACCGGGGATGTTAAAGGCTACCGTCATGCCCAAAAATTCAAACAGCGGGCGGTTCGTTTCCGCATCACGACGAGCCAAATAATCGTTCACCGTAACTATGTGAACACCTTTACCTGCCAAGGCATTCAAGTAAGCGGATAAAGTCGCCGTTAAGGTTTTACCTTCACCGGTGCGCATTTCTGCAATACGGTTGTTGTTTAAGATCATGCCGCCTATTAGCTGCACATCAAAGTGGCGCATCTTAAACACTCGCTTGGATGCTTCACGGACTGTGGCAAAAGCTTCTACGAGCAAATTATCCAGCGTTTCGCCAGCAGCAATGCGTTGTTTGAATTCAGCCGTTTTTTGTTTGAGTTCTTCATCGCTGAGGGCTTCAAATTCAGGCTCTATGGCGTTAATTTTTTGAACGTTCTTTTGTAAACCTTTCAGAATACGATCGTTGCGGCTACCAAAAACCTTACGGAATAAACTACCTAACATGAGAATGCGTGTTCCTGTGGTGAAAACCGCTGGGCCTATTCGGCCGAGCGGTATACGTATTTATAGGGGTCGATTTGCTTATTATTGCGCAGCACTTCGTAATGAACATGGGGCCCCGTAGAGCGCCCGGTGCTGCCAATTAAGGCAATGCGCTGGCCGCGGGTGACCACGTCACCTTCTTTAACCAGCAATTCTTTACTGTGGCCGTAACGCGTTTTGAGGCCACCCCCATGATCAATTTCAATTAACTTGCCATAGCCAGAGCGTTCCCCTGCCCAGGTTACTACCCCAGCACCGGTGGCAAAAACGCCTGCGCCTTCTTCTAAACTGGCAAAGTCGAGGCCTTTATGCATGGCTGGATTACCGTTAAAAGGATCTTTACGAACCCCATACTGCGACGAGAGCCAGCCTTTCTCGATAGGGCGCCCAGCAATGTAGCTCTCTGCTGAGATATGGTGACTCATCATCACAGACTCAAGTAGCGCCAATTGTTTTTGTTTGTTGGAAAGCTCACCCATCATGGCTTCGATGCGTTCAATCACATCGCGCGCGTCTACGGCTGGTGCTTCGGTAATAGCTACTTCAGGGCCACCCATAATCAACTGGGGCGGCTCATTAAAGTCAAATTCGCCATTATCCAATTCGGCAACCGATGCTAACCGCTGGCCTAAGGCGTCAAGTCGACGCAGCTGCGATTGCATCTCACCCAAATAAATGGTCATGGCTGTTAATTTTTTCTCGGTATCAGCTTTTAGCGCTTGCACAGCTTGCTCTTGCGCAGCTAAAGCCAATTGCTCTTTGCTGATATTCTGCCGTGCTTGATCGAGATCGAGACTTCCTGCTTGCCACGGCTTAGTTACCGCCAGCACCCCTAATGCGGCCAACCCAGCTAACGACAGCATGCGCCGCCGACTAAGTTTGATACCGAATTTAACTTTGGAGCCTCGATAGAAGACTGTTAAACTCATGCAATCTCTCGTTGCTAATGAATGATTTTATGGCCCGTACCCGCCCACGCAATTTACAACAGCTTATAGATGGTAAGCAGCTACGGCGTTTTACTGACTTTACCGAGCAATACCAACTCTGGCAACAGCTTTTAAACGATTGTTTGATATCGTTACAGCTGGCGCCTCTTAGTGCTTATTGTAAGGTGCTATCAGTGCGAGCCAACACCTTGGTTATTGAAGCTGCCTCGGGCACTATTGCCAGCCGGCTAAAACTTCAACAAGGGCGCATTATAACGCATTTTGCCGCTAATTCTACGACTGCAATCAACCAGCTAGAAGTGCAGGTGCGTCCCGTGAGCCAAACGCCGGCGATGAGACAGGCTGATAATCACAACCCAACGCCTGCAGCGCCAGTGCCACCGCAACCGACCACAGCACCCGCTGGCAGCGGCTCTGCGCCCAGCAAAAGCTCCGCAGCCAGCCAATTACGCCAACAAGCACAGCTTTGTCCAGAGCCCCTGCGTTCGCAGTTATTGGCCTTAGCCGATAAGTACGAGGCTGACGCGGCCAACGAGAGTTAGCTGGCCTGAATTGGCTAATCTGAGTTACCCAACAAAAAAGGCTCTGCAGTGATACTGTCAGAGCCTTTCGTTATTTATTGCGCTTACTGCTCGTGCTGATTGCTTGCTTAGGCCAAAATCGGATTGGCAAACGCAATAGGTGCTTCAGCAACGTCATCGTCGAAGGTGACAAATTCCCACGCTTCTTGATTCTGCAGCACCGCCCGTAACAGCTGATTATTGAGCGCATGGCCCGATTTGAACGCACGCAAGTTGCCCAAAATAGCATACCCGCCCATGTATAAATCGCCCACGGCATCAAGAACCTTGTGCTTCACGAACTCGTCGTCGTAACGCAAGCCATCGCTGTTTAAAATACGGAACTCATCTAACACCACGGCGTTATCAAAGCTGCCGCCGAGGGCTAAGTTGTTAGCACGCAAAAACTCAATATCTTTCATAAAGCCGAAGGTGCGAGCTCGGCTAATTTCTTTGATGAAATTGTTGCTATTGAAGTCAATGCTCACCATTTGCTTGGTGTCAGCAATAGCCGGATGGTCAAAGTCGATGGCAAAATCAATGCGGAAGCCATCATGGGGTAGTAGTTCCGCCCACTTGTCATCTTCTTCAACCCGAACCGGCTGCTTGATCTTGATAAACTTTTTGGCTGCGCCCTGCTCTTCAATTCCTGCGCTCTGTAGCAGGTAAATAAATGGGTGTGAGCTACCATCCATGATCGGAATTTCATGGCTATCAACTTCGATGATCAAGTTATCGATGCCCATCGCAGCGATCGCAGCGAGCAAATGCTCAACCGTTGATACACGCACGTTGTCATCATTGATTAAACAGGTACACATACGCGTATCCCGCACTAACTCAGCGTTAGCAGGAATATCAACAGCTGGGTTCAAATCTACCCGCCGAAACACCAAGCCAGTATTAACTGGCGCTGGACGCAGCGATAAATGAACCTTGTTACCCTTATGCAAACCCACACCTGTGGTTGCAATAGGTTGCTTTATGGTACGTTGTTTAATCATCTATTCTCTCTTCTCATCTAGTCATTGGACCAGCAAAAGGCGCAATAGTTTATCAAAACACCGCTAACATCACAATATTGTGTGATTATTAGTCGACCTGACGACGTAAAAACGCTGGAATATCTAAATAATCCATATCGTTACGTTGTGAGCCTTGTGGCTTAGCTGCAGGCTTAGTTGCTTGCGGCTCTACCAGCTCTTGCTCTTCTTCGTCGAGTTCTTGGTCAAACTTTGGTGCTGTCGCACCGCCATAACCCGCAGTGCGGTTAGGCGTAGTACGTGAACCGTAAGTAGGACGCTCTTCGGTTTTCGGCTTAGTTACAATCGAGATATCTGGCTTACGCTCACCGCCAATCCCCGTTGCAACTACAGTCACCCGCAATTCATCAGACATATCCATGTCGATTACAGTTCCGACAATCACTGTGGCGTTTTCAGAGACAAAGCCCTTCACGATGTTACCCACAGTTTCAAACTCTTCCATGCTCAGATCCATACCGGCGGTGATGTTCAACAACACGCCACGTGCACCTGACAGGTCGATGTCTTCCAATAACGGACTGTTAATCGCCATTTCTGCGGCTTCAGACGCACGGTCTTCACCACTTGCGATACCGGTACCCATCATAGCGGTACCCATTTCGCGCATTACTGTACGTACGTCAGCAAAGTCGACATTGATCAAACCGTCGCGGGTAATCAAATCAGAGATGCCTTGTACCGCACCTAACAAGACGTTATTAGCTTCTGCAAAAGCGGCCAGCAACGACGTTGATTTACCTAATACTTTCAACAGCTTTTCGTTAGGAATGGTGATTAGCGAGTCAACATGACGGGCTAATTGTGCAATCCCTTCGTTCGCTGCAGCCATCCGTCGATTACCCTCAAACGGAAACGGCTTGGTCACCACGGCAACGGTCAAAATGCCCAGCTCTTTCGCAACTTCTGCGACTACTGGCGCTGCACCCGTACCGGTACCACCGCCCATACCTGCGGCAATAAATACCATGTCGGCGCCTTCGAGCTTAGCGCGAATTTCTTCACGCGCTTCTTCGGCTGCCTGACGGCCAATTTCTGGGTTGGCCCCGGCACCTAGACCTTTGGTAATTTCAGCACCTAACTGAATGGTACCGTAGGTATTATTATTGCGTAATGCTTGCGCATCTGTATTGGCAATTAAAAATTCAACACCCTCAATCGAGTTTTGAATCATGTGTTTAACGGCGTTACCACCGCCACCACCAACGCCAATGACTTTAATCACTGCGTCAGTATCAAAGTTGTCGACTACTTCGAATACGTCTGGCATGTTAGTTCTCCTGTTACCTGCTTATTGTACTACCCCATAAACTTCATTGAAAACATTGTTTTGATTAAAACTCCCCTTTTAACCAACTTACTAGGCGCTTACCAATGCCAATGACATTGGTGCTACTCTTTTCTTGTTGTTGACGCTGCATATCGGCAGCCCCATAGCGCAATAATCCTACGGCTGTTGCATAGGTAGGATCTTGCACGTAATCACTTAAGCCTTGCATCCCAAGCGGCTCACCTAAGCGTACCGGCATTTGGAAAATTTCTTCGGCAAACTCGATGGCGCCTTCCATGCGGCCGCAGCCTCCAGTTAAGACAATGCCAGCGGCTATCTGTTCATCTAGGCCGCTTTTGGTGATTTCGTCACGAATCAACTCAAACAGTTCTTGATAGCGTGGCTCCACCACCTCAGCCAAAATATGCCGTTCCATACTACGCGCTGGGCGCCCACCCACTGACGGTACTTCAATATGCTCGTCTTTGTTCACCATCTGGCGTAGCGCACACGCGTATTTGGTTTTGATTTCTTCAGCGTGATTCAGCGGGGTGCGGAAAATCTTGGCAATATCGCTGGTCACTTGATTACCCGCCGCAGGGATAACCGCCGTGTGACGCAAGACGCCACCGGTATAGATACAGATATCTATGGTGCCCGCGCCCATATCCACTAGCGCTACACCCAAATCCTTTTCGTCTTCGGTAAGCACCGAAGTACTTGATGCCAACGCTGAAAACACCAAGCAATCAACGCTTAAACTGCAGCGTTCAACTGCCTTCACAATGTTCTTGGCCATGTCGTTGGCACAGGTAATGATATGCACCCGTGCTTCCATACGTACCCCTGACATGCCAATAGGGCTTTTGATACTCTCTTGTGAATCGATGATAAATTCTTGCGGTAACACGTGCAGAATGCGGCGCTCTTGCGCTATAGGCACAGATTTAGCCGCATGAATCACCGCATCGACGTCGTCTTGGGTTACTTCGGCTTCGTTAATCGGCACCATGCCCGATTCATTCTGACAGGCGATATGGCGCCCCGAAATATTTAGATATACCGAGGCCACGCGACAGTCCGCCATCAACTCAGCTTCTTCGATGGCTCGCTGCACCGACTGCACCACCAGATTAAGGTCGTTCACGCCCCCTTTATCCATGCCTCGGGCAGCGGCTGCACCAACGCCAATCACACTGATTTCGCCGTCTGGCATCACTTCGCCAATCAGCGTCACCACTTTGCTGGTGCCGATATCTAACCCTACAACCATGTTCCGCTCTGCTGCTTTCGACATGTTATGTCACTCTCTTTCTTGTTTCTCTGTTGGTTGTTTCCAGCCTACGGCCACACCTGTGTCGTAGCGCAAATCTACATATGCTATCGGGGTTGCCCGTTGGCGCACAATCTGCGGAAATAAATCAATAAACCGCTGCACTCGTTCAACGATGGCTTCACGCCCCAGCCGGAGGGTAATACCTGCCAGCAAATCTACTTCTACCGAAAACCTTTCACTGAGCCGTAAGGCTGTTACTTGGTGACCATTAATTTTCAATAATTCATGCACTTGCTGATAATATTCAAGGGTCTCCAACACAGCGTTCTCGGGCCCCTCAAAGTAGGGCAACAGCACTTCAATGCGGCTTACATCAGCCTCAAATACCCTGCCTTTGGTGCTCACTAAGGCGTTCGGCCGCTGCTTTGCATTCCAATACCCCAAGGGTTGCCGCTCTACAATAAACACTTGCAACACATCCGGCCATTCTTTGCGCACCGACGCCTGTTCTACCCACGGCATCTGCTCTAAGCGCTGCCGAATCTCGTTCACATCGGCGGAGAAAAAACTCCCCAGCGGTTCGCCCGTTAAGAGGGCGCGCACATCGCTACGCTCCAAATACACCAACTCACCCTGCACCACCAGCTTGTTAATAGGTACTTGGTTGGCATCCATGGCCAGATAGTACAACCAAATGGCGCCAGCTAGGGTGGCCATGACTACGCTGGTAAAAAAGCTCAAGCCTAGCCAAAACTGCCAGCGGATTGCCGCCACCTTACACCTCGCTGTGTTGCAAAATGCTCAGCACCAGTTGCTCAAAACTCAGGCCCGTTGCTTTCGCTGCCATCGGCACCAAACTCTTAGTGGTCATGCCGGGCACCATGTTGGCCTCAAGTAGCTTGTAGTTACCTTGTGCGTCGCACATCACATCAATACGGCCCCAACCGCGCCCGCCAACGGCCTGAAACGCACTGTAAGCCAATTGGCCGAGAGCACGCTCTTCTAATTCGCATAGCCCTGCGGGACAATGGTACTGGGTATCCGTAGCTTGGTACTTAGCCGCATAATCATAAAATTCGTGGGTGGTCTGGAGCCGAATCGCCGGCAACGCCGTATCACCCAAAATAGCTACGGTGTACTCTGGCCCAGCCAACCAAGCTTCTACCAAGGCTTCATCATCGTACTGATGAGCTTGGGCTAAGGCGTTCGTGAGTTCTGCCACTGAACTAGCAGAACCCATGCCAATGCTTGACCCCTCTTGGGCTGGTTTCACCATCACTTTGCCGCCCAACTCTTGCAATAACCCGGCGACGTCGACAGCCTGCTCACGACGCACCACTGCGCTTGCCGCTACTGGTAGTCCCGCACCTTGCCAGACCCGCTTGGTGCGTACTTTATCCATGGCTAGGGCGCAGCCCAACACCCCGCTGCCAGTGTAAGGGATATTTAAATACTGCAGTGCACCTTGCACCGCACCATCTTCACCGCCACGCCCATGCAGCGCGATAAAAGCGCGCTGAAAGCCTTGGCTGACCAGTTCGGTGAGCGGCTGCTCAGCCGGATCGAAACCGTGCGCATCCACTCCTTGACTCTGCAACGCGGCTAACACGGCGGCTCCAGAGCGCAACGACACCTCGCGCTCGGCTGAATGTCCACCCATCAATACCGCAACTTTACCAAACTGTTTCACCGTTTTAGGCTCCTTTATCCTGTGACTGTTGCTGTTCAGTAGCGGCTAGCCGGCGTAATGCGGCCGGCTGTAATTGCGTCGCGGCCAAATCACGAGCGACGGCACCGATATTACCGGCACCTTGAGCTAGCATTAAATCGCCCGGCTGCAAAATATCGGCCAACACTTGATAGAGTTGAGTTCGATCGCCAACATAAATAGGTTCCATCTGCCCACGCGTCCGTAAGGCTCGTGCTAAGGCTTTGCTATCGGCGCCGTTGATGGCTGCCTCGCCAGCGCTATAAACATCCAGTAATAGCAACACATCCACTTGCCCTAACACCTGCACAAAATCATCAAACAAATCCCGGGTACGAGAATAGCGATGGGGCTGAAACGCCATCACAATGCGCCGCTCAGGCCAACCGGCGCGGGCCGCCGCAATGGTGACCGCAACTTCAGATGGGTGGTGGCCATAGTCATCCACCAGCAACACATCGCCTGCGCTTTCTGCCAACTCGAACTGGCCCAAATGCTGGAAGCGTCGGCCAATGCCGCCAAACTTGTTTAACGCGCTCACAATCGCACTGTCGGCAACCCCTTCATCGGTGGCCACGGCAATGGCTGCCAACGCATTCAAGGCGTTGTGCTGGCCTGGTAGATTCAGCCGAATCTGCAACGGCTGGCGGCCGGCACGATGCACGGTAAATTCGGTTTGCCCGCCCTGCTGGCGATAATCGCTACCGCGCACATCAGCATCCTGGCTAAAGCCATAGGTAATCATATGGCGGCCTATTCTTGGCAGTAATTCACGTACCACAGGGTCGTCCACGCACATCACCGCGAGACCATAGAACGGCAGGTTGTGCAAAAATTCCACATAGGTATCCAACAGCTTATTAAAGTCACCACCATAGGTATCCATGTGGTCGGCTTCGATGTTGGTTACGACCGAGACCATCGGCTGTAAATGCAAGAACGAGGCATCAGATTCGTCGGCTTCAGCAATTAAGTATTTACTGGTGCCCAGTCGGGCATTGGTGCCAGCGCTGTTAAGCAAACCGCCAATAACAAAGGTTGGATCTAGCTCGGCCTCGGCAAATATACTGGCAATTAAGCTGGTTGTGGTGGTTTTACCGTGGGTGCCAGCAATCGCGACTCCATGGCGAAACCGCATCAGTTCGGCGAGCATCTCGGCCCGTCGTACCTGTGGAATAAACTGCTGTTGCGCTGCCACTAACTCGGGGTTGCTCGCTGCTATGGCAGATGACACCACAATCACATCAGCGCCTTGCACATGCTCGGCGGCATGCCCCAGAAATACTTGCGCACCAAAGTGACGCAAGCGCTGGGTTACCGCATTTTCTGCTAAATCTGAGCCGGTGATTTGATAACCTTGGTGTAATAACACTTCGGCAATACCGCCCATACCCGCGCCACCGATACCAACAAAGTGGATGCGTTTGACCCGCCGCATGGCCGGCACCTTCACCTGTGCGGAAGGGATGCTGTTAGCAGTTACTTGCTCTGTCATAACCTATTGCCTGCTGTTAATTGTTCTGGATTGGCCCAGCGTTCACACTGATTCACAACTGCTTCGGTTGCATCTACGCGGGCTAAGCTAGCTGCCTGTTGGCGCATCCGCTGACGCACCTCAGGTTGACTAAAGAGCTCTTCTAACAGAGCCACTAGCGGACTAACTTGCTGTAATTGGGGTTGCGGTAGCAACCTTGCTGCGCCGATGCTCACCAACTCATTGGCGTTCGCCGTTTGATGATCATCAACGGCATGGGGCAAGGGCACAAAAATCGCCGGTGTTGCTAGTACCGCCAGTTCAGCCACGGTCAAAGCGCCAGCACGACAAATCACCACCGTCGCCTGTTGGTAGGCGCTGTGCATATCTTCAATGAATTCTTGTACTTGCACTTCGGCTAACGGCAGCACCTGATAGGCCTGCTGCACCGCCGCCGTTTGCTGCGCGCCGCACTGATGCTGTACCTGCAGTTGCTGCAATAGCGCTACTGGTAACTGCGCTAGGGCTGCTGGCACACTTTGGTTCAGCGCTTGAGCACCCAGACTGCCGCCCACGATCAGTAATCGCAACGGTTGTTCGGTTGGGTTGGCACTTGCGTGGGGCTGTGCCCACTGGGCCCGCAAGGGGTTACCAGTAACTTCGGCACCCGGTAGTTGCTGTTTCGCAGCAGCAAAGCCCACCATCACATGTTGTGCTATCCGCGCCAGTAATTTGTTGGTGAGTCCGGCCACGGCATTCTGTTCATGCACCAGTAAAGGAATACCTAAACTGCGCGCAGCCACACCGGCAGGCCCACACACGTACCCACCAAAGGTAAGTAACAACTGGCTTTGATGCTTGCGCAACAGTTTGCGACTTTGCCGTACCGCTTTAAACAAGCGCCATGGCGTCATCAGTTTACGTAGTAAGCCATGCCCGCGCATGCCTTGCATATCAATTTGCTCTAGGGTAAAACCAGCAGCTGGAACAACTTTGGCCTCAAGCCGCTGTTCCGTGGTGCCCAACCACACCACTTGCCAGCCGTAACTACGCAGCTTTTCTGCAACAGCGAGGGCCGGAAACACGTGACCACCGGTACCGGCAGCAGCAATCATCACTTTGTTCATGCTTGGCCTCCTAGTTTGGTGTTAACTCGCCGTGGTGCCACTTTGATTTGGCTGACCCGATGTTCGTAATCAATTCGCATCAACAAGCCCAGCGCTACGCAGCTGATCAATAGACTGGTACCACCGTAACTGACCAAAGGTAAGGTTAAGCCCTTGGTGGGCAACAGCCCGGCCGCGGCACCAATGTTAACCATCGCTTGAAAGGCAAACCAAATGCCGATGCCGTAAGCGACAAAACCGCCAAACTGCTGATTCACTTGTAATGCGGCGCGACCTAGCTGCAACGCGCGTAACACCAGCGCAAAGGCCAACATCAAAATCACCAGAATACCGATAAAGCCAAGCTCTTCGCCGACCACGGCCATAATAAAATCGGTATGGGCCTCGGGCAGATATTGTAACTTTTGAATGCTATTGCCCAAGCCTTGGCCAAACCAGTCACCACGACCAAAGGCCATCAAAGATTGAGTTAACTGATAGCCGCTGCCAAAGGGGTCCTGCCACGGATCTAAAAAGCTCACGATGCGTCGCATCCGATACGGCGTTTGAATGATCAGCAAGGTGATAACCACGGCAAAAGTGATCAAGATGGCGAAGAACTGCCACAACCTGGCGCCAGCTAAAAATAGCATGCCCACCACAATCGCAGTCATCACTACCAAGGAGCCAAAGTCTGGCTGCATCAGCAACAAGCCTGCAAACAACGCCAGCACGATCAATGGCTTAATAAAACCACGTAAGTTTTCTTGCACCTGGTCCACACGTCGAGTCAGGTAACTTGCGATATAGAGCACAAAAAATAGCTTGGCGATTTCGGCTACCTGCAGGGTTAGCGGGCCGATTTTAATCCAGCGTTTGGCGCCATTTACTTCGTGCCCAATCACGCTAACTAACACCAGCAGGGCCATGGCTAACAGCAACAGTAAACCACTGCCGTTATACCACCAGCGCACCGGCACTTGCACACAGACCACCAATAAGGCCAAGCCTAACAGCACGTAAATGGCGTGGCGCGTAACAAAATGAAACGGATTACCAGTAAGCCGTTCGCCAACCGGAAACGACGCTGAGCTCACCATCACTAAGCCGATGGCGATGAGGCAGAACGCCAGCCATAACAGCACTCGGTCGTACAATACCGTCGGCTGTGGCAACCACCATTGCCAGGCTCGTTGCGCCCATTGCCGCCATACCGCTTCAGCGCGGTCGGGCATGGGTAGTTCGAGTTGTTGTTCAGTGCGTGCTGGAGTGTCAGCCATAATAGGCCTCCACGGCGGCACGGAACATCTCACCGCGTTGCTGATAATTGTTGAACATATCTAAACTGGCACATGCAGGCGATAACAGCACCATGCTGCCAGGCGTTGCCAAAGAGGCAGCCACGGCCACCGCTTGGGTTAAATCTTTGACGCGCTCCGCATGGTCTACTTGTTGCGCGATGCGCTCGGCATCTTTGCCTAGCACGATTAGGTGATCTACTTGCGCTAAAGCTGGTTTAAAGGCACTGAAATCGGCGCCTTTGCCATCCCCGCCAGCAATCAAAATCAGCTTACCACTAACGCTGGCGCGCAGGCCCTGAATAGCTGCTTCAGCGGCACCAATGTTAGTGGCTTTAGAGTCATTCACCCAGCGCACACCCTGCTGGTCAGCTACCAGTTCACAACGATGGGCGAGGCCACGGAACTGCTTCACCGTCGCTAACGCTGCCGTTGGCTTTACCCCAACCAGCTCGGCCAAGGCCAAAGCCGCTTGCACATTCAGCAAATTATGAATGCCGCTTAAGGCCAATTCATGGGCTGCCACTAACGGTTTGCCTTGATACGCCAACCACAAGCCATCCGCTTGGCGCAGCAAACCAAACTGCGCATGGGTCAGATCGCCAATGCCATCGGCTAAGCCCGTATCGGCCCCAAAAGTACGTTGACGACTAGGCGGGATATACACGGGCGCCGTGAGTTCTTGCTCACGATTCCATACCGCGACGTCTGCATTTAAATAGATGCGTTGTTTAGCATGGGAGTAGTCGTGTAGGTTGTGGTACCTATCCATATGGTCATCGCTGACATTGAGGATGGTAGCGCCGCGAAGCGGTAACTGGTGCATCAACTCTAACTGAAAGCTGGACAGCTCTAGCACATACACGCTCGCTGGTTGTGCCAGCAAATCCAATACCGGAATACCAATATTACCGCCCATGGCGACGGCCATACCTTGCTCCGCCAAAATATCATGCAGCAACTGGGTAACCGTCGATTTTCCATTAGAACCAGTAATGCCTAACATTACCGGGGCAGCGTCTGGTGCGGCAGCCCAATGCAGCGCCAACAAATCCATGTCACCGATGATTGGAATAGCTGCATCTGCGGCTAATTGCAGTACCGGCGTACGCAAATCAATACCGGGGCTGACAATCAGTAAATCCATGCCCAAGATATGTTCCACCTGCAGCGGCCCAGTATGTAATTCTAGAGGGGCTGGCGTCGACGGTAACTGCGCTACTCCGGGTGGTTGTTCGCGAGTATCGAACAGCACCGGTTGAACGCCCTGACTTAGCAAGTAACGCACCACCGACAGCCCGGTTTGGCCGAGGCCAACCACTGCGATGTTTTGATACTTATCTAAACTTGCTAAGTGCATGAATATTTCCTAAGTTGTGCGTAATAACTGCTGCTGGCTAGTGGCTCTAAGCCCCATTAACGGAGCTTTAAGGTCGCCAAGCCAATCAACACAAAAACCAATGATAAAATCCAAAAACGAACAATCACCCGCGGCTCTGGCCAACCTTTGAGCTCATAGTGATGATGAATAGGTGCCATCCGGAATACCCGCTTACCGCGCAGCTTGTAGCTACCTACCTGCAACATCACAGAGACGGTTTCCATCACAAACACCCCCCCCATGATGAGCAGCACCAACTCTTGGCGTACCAACACGGCGATGACGCCCAAGGCAGCACCTAACGCCAGCGAGCCCACGTCCCCCATAAACACCATGGCGGGATAAGTGTTAAACCATAAGAAGCCAAGCCCGGCACCAAAAATGGCGGTACAAACAATCAGTAACTCGCCCGACAGTGGCAAGAAAGGAATATTCAAATAAGCTGCAAAGTTGGCGTTACCTGAGGCGTAAGCGAAAATCCCCAGTGCCCCAGCCACCATGATGGTAGGCACAATAGCAAGACCATCAAGACCATCGGTAAGGTTAACCGCATTGCTCGTACCGACTATCACAAAGTACGCCAACAACACGTACAGCAACCCTAATTGCGGCATGACATCTTTAAAGAAAGGCACCAACAGTTGGGTTTCAGCACCCAATGTAGCATGGGCATAAAGCACCACAGCCGCGACTGTAGCGATAAGCGATTGCCAAAAATACTTCCATTTAGCCGGCAGCCCACGTGAGTTTTTCTGCACCACTTTGCGGTAGTCATCAACAAAGCCAACCAAGCCAAAGCCTAACACCACGCCCAACACCACTTGCACGTAGCGATTACTTAGGTCTGCCCACAATAACGTTGAAACCACAATAGAGGCGATAATCAGCACCCCGCCCATGGTTGGGGTACCGGTTTTACTCAAATGTGATTGCGGACCATCATCACGTACCGCTTGCCCTACTTGCAGCCGCTGCAACGCGCGAATCAGCGCCGGCCCCATCCACAACGAGATCAGTAACGCGGTAAGCACGCTCAAAATAGCGCGCATGGTTAAATACGAGAACACGTTAAAGAAGGTCGCGTATTGGGTTAGGTATTCAGCAAGCCACACTAGCATGCAGATGATTCCTCTTGATTATCGCTTGAGCTCGGCGCCAGCTGAGTTTGTAGCGCTTGGATAACTTTCTCCATGCGCGCACTGCGCGAGCCTTTAACTAAAATGGTTAGGGGCTTAGTCTGCTCTGCCGCCGCCGCAATCACCTCAAGCAAGGCGTTAACAACCTCGTTATGAGTAGAGAAATGACGACCGCCACGGCCATTGAACAGGCTACTGGCACTTTGACTAAGCACGCCCACAGTGAACAATTTGTCGATTCCTGCCGTAATTGCGTAGGCCCCAATTTCTTCATGGTACTGGCGTGCTTGTTGACCAAGCTCACCCATATCGCCTAACACCATCACCCGTTGGCCCGGGTACACAGCGAGCATATCTAACGCAGCTTTGACTGAGCCCACATTGGCGTTGTAACTGTCATCAATCAGTTGCAACTGTGGGTTCACCGGGATGACTTGCAGGCGCCCGGCAACCGCTTGCTGTTGCCCTAAGGCAGCTTGCACATCAGCCAGCGCACAACCTACCTCAAGCGCGGCCCGGATGGCTACCAGTGCATTGTCAACGTTATGTAAACCTGGCAAGTTCAGCTGAATACGAGCACTCGCTTGGCCTAACTGGCGACAGCTCAGGGTAAAAGCAGCACAACCACGGCTATCTAACTCGATGTCCGTAGCTACCACATCGGGGCCGTTAGGAGCACCCGCAGCTTCGGCACGGCCAAAGGTTTCGTGCCGACGGTCGGCCAATTGTTGCGCCCAGCCCTCGGCAAATTCAGAATGATACGGCGTAAGCGCTAAGCCATCTGCAGCTAAACCGCGAAAGATCTCAGATTTAGCCACGTAGACACCATGAATACCGCCAAAACCTTCCACATGGGCCGGTGCTACGTTATTGATGATGGCTACATCAGGTTGGGTTAAGCCAACGGTGTAGGCAATTTCGCCCTGATGATTCGCACCTAGTTCGATCACCGCAAATTGGTGCTCTGGTTCTAATCGCAACAGCGTTAGTGGCGCCCCGATGTCGTTGTTGAAGTTGCCCGCGGTAGCCAGCACTTTGCCACGTTGTGCCAAGATCGCTGCTAGCATCTCTTTGACGGTAGTTTTGCCACTGCTGCCGGTAATAGCGATGGTTTTGGGTGCGACTGCGGCTTTGACCGCGGCCCCCAATTGGCCGAGCGCATAGCGTGTATCGCTGACGACAATTTGCGGCACCGGCAAGGGTTGGCCATCAGAGCTTTGCAACGGGTGGTCTACCAGCACGGCTACTGCGCCAGCGGCGATGGCTTGCTCCACCAGCTGGTGGGCATCAAAATTGGGGCCCTTCAAGGCAATAAATAAGCTCCCCGGCGCTAAGGTACGGGTGTCTGTACTTACTTGGTCTAGTTCTAAGTGGCCGTTGCTGGTATCGCCTACCAGCTCGCCCGCTACCGCAGCCTTGAGCCAAGCTAAATTCACTCGAATCATGCCAACACCTCCGCCACCCAAGCGCGTTCGTTGTATGGCAAATACTCACGGCCAATGATTTGATAATCTTCATGACCTTTACCAGCCACCAGAATCACGTCATCGGCACCGGCTTGGGCAATGGTTGTTGCCACCGCTTCAGCTCGGCCCATCAATACCTGCACCCGCTGTTGGCGCGGCATGCCAGCTAAAATATCTTGTACAATTTGGGCAGGGTCTTCGGTGCGTGGATTATCATCGGTCACCACCACGCGGTCGGCAAATTCAGCAGCGACGGCACCCATTTGTGGGCGCTTACCGCGGTCGCGATCACCACCACAGCCAAACACGCACCACAGCTGTCCACGACAGTGACGGCGTAATGCTGTCAGTACTTGCTGTAACGCATCTGGAGTATGAGCGTAATCGACAATCACCAAGGGTTTACCTTGGCTACCACCAAAGACTTCCATCCGGCCCGGCACCGCGTGTAAGCCAGCACATGCCTTAGCGATGGCGCTGAGGTCATGGCCGAGGCTAGCCACCGCGGCCATGGCTGCTAGTAGGTTGTAAACATTAAAATGTCCTAGTAGCGGGGATTGCACCGGTAGACTGACGACCTCGGTCGTGCCAGGTAACCGTGCTTGTACAGTAAAATCGGTGCCAGCCTGAGCATAACCAATCTGGGTTGCCCATAGACTGCGTTCAGCGCTTTGAGGATTTAAACTGAAGCGCCAGCTATCTTGGCGATCAGGCAACCATGCCGCCACCGCGGCATCATCAGCATTTAATACCGCATGGCGGGTATCTAGTTCGGTAAATAAGCGCCGCTTAGCTCCAGCGTAATTGCTCATGGTGCCATGATAATCAAGATGATCGCGACTGATATTGGTGGCTACGCCTACCGCAAACTGAATCGCCTCAACGCGACATTGCACCAAAGCATGAGAGGATACTTCCATCGCCACCGCTTGCGCACCTTCAGCTTGCAACACCCGCAACCGTTGCTGTACCGCAATCGCATCGGGGGTGGTGTGCGTTTCTGGCAACAGTTTGCCACTAAAGCCACTGCCGGTGGTACCAATCACCCCACAGCGTACGCCCAGCGCGTCTAGCAACTGAGCCACTAAGTAGGTGACCGAGGTTTTACCATTGGTTCCGGTGACCCCGATCACTTGCAGGTGCTGAGCCGGCTCGCCAAAAAAGCGCGCCGCAATAAAAGAGAGTTGATTTTTTAAGCCGGGCACTTCAATCACCCAGGCGCGCCCACGCGGTTGCATCCCTACCGACTCAGACTCGGTGAGCACGACCACGGCGCCCGCCTCAATAGCAGCATCGATATAATCACGCCCATCAACTTGATAACCCGGCACCGCAACAAAGGCATCGCCACTGGCTACTTGTCGCGAGTCTAGCTTTAAGCCGCCAATCTGCAAGGCTGGCAAGGGCAATGGATAATTTGGCAATAAGCTGACTAACTCAATCATTAGTTACTCCTTGCTCGCAAGAATTCAGGCACGTCCACCCACCCAGCGGCCTTTAATTGGGTATCTTGCAAATGATCCGGAGTGATGTTCAGCATCCGTAACGCATCGCCAACAATCTCCGCAAACACGGGGGCAGATACTTGGCTACCGTAATACTCATCACCACTAGGTTCGTTAATAGTCACGACGACGGCTAAGCGTGGATTGCTGACCGGCGCGACCCCAGCAAACAGCGTCACGTATTCATCGCCATAACCGCCCGCCACGGCTTTCCGAGTAGTCCCAGTTTTACCGGCCACGCGGTAACCTCTCACCCGGGCACGTTCACCAGAGCCGTTGGCCACCACACTTTCAAGCATGGCTAACACCGTATCAGCGGTTTCTTTGCTGATCACTTGTTCGCCTACGGGCGTGCCTTCACGCCGCTGAATAGTAAGCGGATAACGCACGCCACCATTACCGATAATGGCGTACATTTGTGCCAGCTGCAGGGTGGTCACGGTCAAGCCATAGCCGTAGGACAAGGTTGCCACTTCAAAATCCGACCAACGCTGACGGCCTTGCAATACCCCAAAGCTCTCGCCCAACATAGCGACCCCAGTATCGTTACCAAACCCAACCGCGGCGTACGTATCAAGCATGTTATCGATACCTGTTTGCAGAGCAATTTTGGCGGTACCTACGTTGCTTGAGGTTTCTAAAATTTCAGTAATGGTTAACGGCCCACGATTTTTCGGGTCGCTTACACGGCGGCCACCAATGCGCAACCAGCCGGGGCTGGTGTCAATCACTTGATTAGGTTTAATCACCCCATGTTCGAGTGCCGCAATCACTGCTAAGGGCTTCACCGTTGAGCCTGGTTCGTAGGCATCGGTGATAGCACGGTTACGCAACCTATGTGGTTGCGCATCGGCACGGTTATTCGGGTTGTAGGACGGGCTGTTGACCATAGCGAGTACTTCGCCGGTTGTTATATCCAGAATCACCGCAGATCCCGAAGTGGCTTGGTGATAGCGCACGGCCTTTTTAACTTCGGCGTAAGCCAATGCTTGTAAGCGTTGGTCAATACTTAGGGTGAGTTGCTGGGGTTGTTGCGCAGCGGTAACGCTAATTTCTTCAACAACCCGTCCTGCTGCATCCTTGCGATACAAACGTTCACCAGGCACACCGGTAAGCACCTGATTATAAATAGCCTCTAAACCTTCAATGCCCAGCCCATCGATGTCCGTAAAGCCAACCACATGGGCGGCAATTTCGCCAGCGGGATAAAAGCGCCGTGATTCAGTTTTGAGATAAACTCCGGGGATGCCTAACTGTCTGACAAACTCAGCTACGCCGGGCGTAACTTTGCGCTCTAAGTAGACAAAACGGCGGTTCGGATCAGCGACCTTAGCCATCAAACTATCAGCATCGGTACGAAAAACTTCGGCTAACGCTAACCAACGCTCGCGGTTATCTAGGCCATGTCCCTCGTGCACGCGTTGGGGGTCTGCCCACACGGTTTGCACCGGCACGCTCACGGCTAGTTCGCGGCCATTGCGATCCATGATTGAACCCCGTTGCACCGTGGTGGTATCAGCCCGCAATGAGCGCCGATCGCCTTCAAAAATTAACCGTTCAGGTTCTACCACCTGAATGTAGGCGGCGCGCGCCACCAAACTGCCAAACACCAGTACCACAATCAATAAGGCAAAGTAAAAGCGCCCCGTGCTTAAATGGGGTTGCGCTTTTTTCAGCACACGCCGATTGCCTTTCGAGGTTAATGCCATGGTACTAGCACCTCCTCATCTGCTTGTGGACGCACCATTTCTAGCTGTTGCACGGCAATTCGTTCCACCCGACTGTGCTCAGTTAGGGTGTTTTGTTCAATCTGTAAATGGCGCCATTCAATGTCAATTTGATCACGCTCAGAGAGCAATTGGTCGCGCTCGGTAACCAGTAACCGATGGCCGTGGGCGACATAAATTACTGCTAATGCGCTAGCTACAAGCGCTAAAAACAGCAACACCAGCAACAAGTGCTGGCGCAAGTCATCCACAATAACCATCGATAAAGCTGGTACCCGGCTAGCTTTCATAGTCTAACCTCGCGGCAATACGAAGCACTGAACTCCGTGCTCTGGGGTTGGCTTTGATTTCTGCGGCCGAAGGCTTGATGGCTTTACCTACCAAGCGTAAGGTTTGGCCGCGATCAAAATCGGCATCCCGAATAGGTAGGTTGGCAGGAATCGCTTTGCCTTGAGCTTGGGCCCGCATAAACCGCTTCACCAACCGGTCTTCTAAACTATGAAAACTGATCACAGCCAAGCGACCATCAACTTTTAAGCCACCTAC
>JTFO01005531.1_pt1 | contig 28757 bp, 23 predicted proteins | sample 235411 | NCBI WGS metagenome assembly JTFO01 (sample SAMN03067590, study PRJNA260953) | activated sludge metagenome | biome: Sludge; feature: Wastewater; isolation source: CETP activated sludge from laboratory augmented bioreactor treating... | place: India:Gujarat | collected 2013-04
TATGCCAGTATCTTTCGGGGGTTAGGCGTTAAAGTAGATTTAATCAACACCCGTGAACGGCTGCTATCGTTTCTAGATGCAGAGATCTCCGATGCGTTAAGCTATCACTTGCGCAACAGTGGCGTGGTGATCCGTCATAACGAAGAATACCAAAGCATCCGCGGCCATGAAGATGGGGTGACTATGTATACCCAGTCTGGTAAACGTATCGATGCCGATTGCCTACTGTTTGCCAACGGCCGCTCTGGTAACTTTGAGCAGTTACAACTTGAGACAGTGGGTTTAACCACCAATCATCGGGGGCAGTTAGAAGTAAATAAGCACTATCAAACTGCCGTTGATAACATCTATGCTGTGGGGGATATTATCGGCTATCCGTCGCTAGCTAGTGCGGCCTATGATCAAGGGCGCATCTGTGCCACCGCCATGCTCTTTGGTGACTGTGATCAGCGCTTGATCAGTGATATTCCTACCGGAATTTATACCATTCCAGAAATCAGCTCGGTGGGCAAAACTGAAGAAGAATTGACTGCGCAAAAAGTACCCTATGAAGTGGGCCGTGCGCAATTTAAGCACCTGGCTCGAGCGCAAATTTCTAATATGTTGGTAGGGAACTTAAAAATTCTGTTCCATCGTGAGACCAAACAAGTGTTAGGGATTCATTGCTTTGGCGAACGCGCGGCTGAGATCATTCACATCGGCCAAGCCATTATGGAGCAAAAAGGTGAAGGCAATACCATCGAGTACTTTGTCAACACGACCTTTAACTACCCGACCATGGCTGAAGCCTATCGCGTGGCAGCACTTAACGGCTTAAACCGAGTAAAAAATTAATCGTTAAGAGCTAGACCACCGCCGGCAATTCAACCCGGATGCATAATCCACCAAGCCGTTGACTGGTGCTAAACACCACTCGGCCTTGGTGGCGTTCGACAATTCGTTTCACAATCGCTAACCCCAACCCAGAACCTTTAGCGGCGCGGGCCGTGTCACCTTGAGTAAAAGGCTGAATCACTTTCGCTACTTGCTTGGCAGGGATACCCGGGCCATTGTCACAAACCTTAAACCACACTCGCTGCCGACTTTGGTCATACCCCGTTTCGATAAGTACTCGTCCGTTACCGTAACGCTCAGCATTCTCGAGTAAATTTTGCAGCACCCGCTTAATGGATATGGCACGCACTGCAACATCGGGTACTTCGGTGTAAATCACCTCGATCTTGCTATGCCAATTTTCGGGACTATGGCCCACCACTTCTTCAACTAAATAATTCAGATTATTACGCTCGTTATCGGCTACAGTATCAATGCGAACATAATCAATAAATTGATCAATAATGGCGTTCATATCATCAATATCATTAATGATACTTTCTGCTAAATAATCTTCATCTGGTGGCATCATCTCTGTCGCCAAACGAATCCGTGTGAGTGGTGTCCGCAGATCATGAGATACCCCTGCCATCAGTAAGGCGCGGTCTTGCTCAAGTTGGCGTACCCCTTCTGTCATTTGGTTGAAAGCCCGAGTTACCGCCACCACCTCGGTCGAGCCTGCTTCTTTAAGTTGATCTGGGTATTCGCCGCGACCGATACGTTTAGCTGCTGCTTCTAGGGCCTTGAGCGGGCGGTTTTGCCACGTTGTAAACAGCATGCCGCCGAATACGCTTAACAAACCAATCAGGCCTAGATAAAAGAGTAACGGTGAAAACCGTGCTTCATCAAACTTATCCAGATCTATCACCAGCCAATAGTCAGGAATCGCAGCCGTTTTTATCCACACTCGATACACGTCGCCCTGTGAAATACGAACTTCGGTATCGGCCTGCAGCAATTCTGACATTTGTGCGGAGAGAAAATTATAACGAGAGGTTTGTTGCAAACCTCGCTTCACCGCTTCTAACTCAGACAGCGGCAACACCCCGGTGGCGGCAGTGTAGTCCTGGACCAACTGTTGGTGCTCAGCACGTGCCCGTTCACTCTGTTGCAGCCAAGTATCTAGCACTAAGATGCCCTGCACTTGGCGCGCCACCACACTACTGATTTGCTGCATACTGGGTTTGACGACATACAAACCAACCATCACATACGATACCAGTTGGTTAATCAGCAGTACCACCGCAATCAAAGCAACGGTGCGAGCAAAAGCTGAGCGAGGTAGTAGGCGCATCGTGACCTTAATTACTTAGATTTATCCGCTGTCGGTGCTTTACCATCTGGCACAAACACATAACCTAGCCCCCACACAGTCTGGATGTAACGCGGATTAGCAGGGTCTACTTCAAGCATCCGCCGCAACCGTGATACCTGCACATCAATACTGCGCTCTAACGCACTGTAATCTCTGCCTCGGGCCTGATTCATTAGTTTATCCCGTGACATCGGCTGGCGTGGATGAGTCACCAAGGCTTTGAGTACGGCAAACTCGCCACTTGTTAGTGGCATCTGCTCGTCGCCTCGATACATTTCACGGGTACCCAAATTAAGCCGAAACTCACCAAACACGATTTCTTCATCTTGCGCCGCCGGAGCACCGGGGATTTCATTACCACGGCGTCTTAGCACCGCCCGAATACGTGCCAGCAGTTCACGAGGATTAAAAGGTTTCGCCAAGTAGTCATCCGCACCAAGCTCAAGGCCGATGATACGATCCACTTCATCCCCTTTGGCGGTGAGCATCACAATGGGAATATCATTGTTCTGTTGGCGTAAGCGCTTACAAATAGTTAGACCATCTTCACCGGGAAGCATCAAATCTAGCACCATCAGGTGAAAGTTTTCACGCTCTAGCAACCGATTCATTTGCTCGCTCTCGGCCGCACTACGAACATAAAAACCTTGTTCTTGCAGGTAACGCTCTAACAAACTGCGCAACCTTGCATCGTCATCTACAACTAGAATTTTAAAAGTAGTTTGGCTCATTATTTAGTGCTCTTATTATGACTTACCTGAACTATAAAAGATGCCTACCATAATTACCAAAATTGGCTTGTAAGCAAACATGTCGAAGTGCAACCCCTGCGGCTATGACTCATACTCAATGGTATGTACTAGCCAGTACTTAGTGCCAGTGGGAGTTGCCACAATCACCTCATCATCTACTTGTTTTTTCAACAGTGCGCGAGCCATCGGTGAGTCAATCGAGATGTAATCGTTGCGGCCATAGATCTCATCCGGCCCCACGATACGAAACCGGCGCTGTTGCCCACTCTCATCTTCAATCACCACCCAGGCGCCAAAAAAGACTCGGCCTTGTTGTTGTGGCGAGTAATCCACTATACGCACTTCTTCGAGTCGTTTACGTAAAAATCGTACGCGCCGGTCGATTTGCCGTAACAGTCGCTTATTCTCCTTGTAATCAGCATTTTCGCTGCGATCACCAAGGCTTGCCGCCCAGGCTACTTTCTGGATGATTTCAGGACGGTATTCGCGCCACAAATAATTGAGTTCATCGGTTAATTTAGTGAACCCAGCACGGGTAATCAAATTTGTCTTCAACGCCTAATCCTTGCTTGGCAAGCTACTGATAGCAAGCATCTTAAGAGGTTTAATTTGAGAATGCTAGCACCTCTATAGACTGGTATACTTGGCCCCAATTTTTAGCTAACGAGAGAAACCATGAGCTCGATTACCCAGCAAATTGCGACCGAATTAGCGGTAGGCTCGCAGCAGATCCAAGCTGCTATCGCGCTATTAGATGATGGCGCTACCGTCCCTTTTATTGCCCGTTATCGTAAAGAAGCTACCGGTGGCCTAGACGACACTCAGTTGCGCAATTTAGCCCAACGCTTAACTTACTTGCGTGATTTAGAAGACCGGCGCCAAGTTATTTTGGCCAGCATTGCCGAACAGGGTAAGTTAACTCCTGAACTAGCAGCTGCTATAAAGAGCACGCAAGCCAAAACCGAACTAGAAGACTTGTATTTACCCTACAAGCCAAAGCGTCGCACTAAGGGGCAGATCGCGATAGAAGCAGGGCTAGAGCCCTTGGCTGAGACCTTGTTTACACAACCGCAACAACAGCCAGAATCCTTAGCCGAGCAATACATTAATGCCGAAGCTGGGTTTGCTGATAGCAAAGCCGTTCTTGAAGGTGCGCGTTTTATTCTGATGGAGCGCTTTGCCGAAGATGCGGCCCTATTGAAGAAAGTACGTGAATATTTATGGCAACAAGCGGAAATTGCTAGCACCGTTGCCAGTGGCAAAGAGCAAGAGGGAAGTAAGTATCGCGACTACTTTGCCTTCAGCGAAGCACTTAAGAAAATCCCTTCGCACCGAGCCCTAGCGCTGTTCCGCGGGCGCAATGAAGGGATCTTGCAACTGAAGCTGGTGGCAGATCCACACCAAGAGGATGCTAAAGCCCCCAGTTACTGTGAACACATTATTGCTAGCCATTTGGGCTGGCAGCACCAGCAGCGTGCCGCCGACGCTTGGTTACAACAAACGATTCAATGGACTTGGCGCATTAAGATCCTGTTGCACATGGAAACAGAACTCTTTGGCGCGATACGCGAACGAGCTGAAACCGATGCCATTCAGATTTTTGCCAACAACCTAAAAGACTTACTGATGGCAGCGCCAGCTGGTGCGAAAGTGACCATGGGGCTTGACCCAGGCGTACGTACCGGGGTGAAGGTTGCCGTAGTAGATGCTACCGGCAAAGTCCTTGCCACCAATACCGTGTTTCCTTTTCAGCCGCAAAACCAAGTGGATAAATCCCTTCGCACCTTGGCGACTTTGTGTAAGCAATACAAGGTTGAGCTGATAGCTATCGGTAACGGTACCCATTCGCGTGAAACCGATAAATTGGTCGGCGATATGCTTAAAGCACTGCCTGAACTTAAGGCACACAAGGTTATCGTGAACGAAGCTGGAGCCTCGGTGTACTCGGCTTCTGAGCTTGCGGCGCAGGAGTTTCCTGATTTAGACGTATCGCTACGCGGCGCTGTCTCCATTGCCCGACGCCTGCAAGACCCACTGGCAGAATTGGTGAAAATTGAGCCTAAATCTATTGGTGTGGGCCAATACCAACATGATGTGAGTCAGGCGCAATTGGCGCAAAGTTTGGATGCTGTGGTAGAAGACTGCGTTAACGCCGTTGGAGTAGATATCAATACGGCCTCGGCGGCGCTATTAGCACGAGTGGCTGGCCTATCGAAATTGGTGGCACAGAATATTATTGCTTACCGCGATACCCACGGCGCGTTCGAGCAGCGCCAGCAATTATTAAAAGTGCCGCGCATGGGGCCCAAAGCCTTTGAGCAAGCCGCCGGCTTTTTACGCATCATGGGAGGTACTCAACCTCTGGATGCTTCGGCGGTGCACCCAGAGGCTTATCCGGTAGTCGAGCGCATTGCTCAGAGCAACAACAAGCAAGTTGCTGAACTCATAGGTGACTCTGGGTTCTTAAAGACCTTGAAAGCGGCCGATTATGTCGATGATAAATTTGGTATTCCAACCATCATCGATATTTTGCGTGAGCTGGATAAGCCAGGTCGCGACCCACGCCCTGAGTTTAAAACAGCCAGCTTTAAAGAGGGTGTCGATAGCATTAACGACTTAACTCCAGGCATGACGCTAGAGGGTGTGGTGAGTAACGTTGCTGCCTTTGGTGCCTTCGTTGACATTGGCGTGCATCAAGATGGGTTGGTGCATGTGTCGGCTCTTTCAGACAAGTTTGTAAGCGATCCGCGCGAGGTGGTCAAAGCTGGTGATATCGTGAAAGTCAAAGTACTCGAGGTAGATGTCGCACGTAAACGTATCGGTTTAACCATGCGTTTAACCGATGACCTCCCTGCTCCAGCTCCTGCGGCTAATGCGGGTAGTGCGGGTAAAAGTGCCGCTAAGACGAACCGCAAAGGTGCGCCAGCTCGCGCATCAACATCACCAAACAAACCGGCCGCTGCAAATTCAGCGATGGGTTCGGCTTTTGCCGATGCCTTTGCCAAAGCTAAAAAGTAATAAAAAAAGCCCTACTCATGCTGAGTAGGGCTTTCTTATCTGTTCAGCAAGGGTTGCTGTTAGCTCGCAGATACCAACTTCAACTGCTGCTGAAATGCTCGTTTATGCGCCATAAAGGTAGCACGCAACTCTTCCGCCCGGTGCTGTAATTCAGCCATCGTAGGTAGGTGCACACTATCAGCTAAAGCTTTGGCTTTAACGTCTAGCAGTTGCTTACGTACTTGATAGTACTCGCGCAATTTAGCCATCAGCTGGTCATACTCTTCATGCCATCTAGCTAAGGTTGTCTCACAGGAGACTTGTGCTTTTTGCTTGGCCTTTTTGAATTGCATTTCTAGCCGGGCTTTTTCAATTTGATAACCATTGGTGCGCTTAAGATCGCTAGTTAAACCAAGCCATGAACAAGCTCGAATCAACCATTTAGTTGGGTCAAAGTGCCACCAGCGAATGCCATTGCGGTAATCCGCTGAAAAAATATGGTGGTAGTTATGGTAGCCTTCACCAAAGGTTAATAAAGCCAGTACTCCGTTATCACGGGCCGTGTTGCGATCCGTATAGGTTTGCTTACCCCAGACATGCGCCAACGAGTTGATAAAAAAGGTGGTGTGATGATTAATCACTAACCGAGCCACGCCTACTAGGAGCACTGACCCCCAGATATCACCCACTAACAGACCAAACAGGATGGGCCAGCCAAAACTAGTTAACAAGGTTAAGGTTAAGTAGTTACGGTGCTGCCACATGACGATTTTATCTTGTTGCAGATCTTTGACGTTATCATAGTTGGTGTAACGCGAAGCTTGGTACTCACGCAGCATCCATCCGATATGCGAATACCAGAAACCACGTTTGGCTGAATAGGGATCTTTGTCGTTATCATCGACATGCTTGTGATGTTCACGATGATCTGAAGACCAATGTAACGCACTGTTCTGTACGGCTAATGCGCCACCTAGGGCAAACAGCACGCGTAACGACCAGTGTGCGTTGTAGGCTCGATGCGCCCACAAACGATGGTAACCCGCAGTAATTGAAATACCGGCAAAACAAATGGTTGCCAACATTCCCACAATCAATGCGGTAGAGAATCCGTGCGTTATTGCATACCAAGGCACAGCAACAACAGTAATACCAAAGGTGATTGCGAAAACTAACGCATTTAACCAAATGATAGGGGGTTTTTCAGCGGCTGCTGAATTATTTTGTGCAGACATAACACCAACCAATAAACAAAAAATGAAACACTATGATCTACTTTAAGTGAACACGTGTACGCTCAATTTACCTAGGTTAGGCGTTTGGCGCAAGTAAAAGTTCCCAAGATACGATGAATTGCGTGAACATGAGTTCACTGACATAATCACTTTTAAGACACTTCTATAGTATTCCATCACCGATAATCAGAGACATCACCATGGCCGGTATTCGTGCTGCACAAAAAGAAAAAACCCGACGCGCGCTCATTCAAGCAGCGATGAATCAGTTAAGCGCCGAACATGGCTATGCTAGTTTGAGTTTACGTGAAGTTGCGCGGGAAGCCGGAATTGCCCCTACTTCGTTCTATCGTCATTTTCAAAATATGGAAGAGCTAGGCTTAACGTTAGTTGATGAAGGTGGTTTAACGCTACGGCAATTATTACGCCAGTCGCGGCAGCAAATCGCCAAAGGTGGCTCGATTATTCGCGCCTCAGTGACCACCTTTATGGAGTTTGTGAACGACAACACGGCTATTTTTAGGTTGTTATTGCAAGAAAAATCCGGCAACTCACGTGAATTTCGGATGGCGGTAGCGCGCGAAGTTGAGCACTTCACCTCGGAGCTAGAAGATTATTTAGTAGACGAGCAAAAATTTACGCGTGAACTTGCAGAACTGCAAGCCGATGCGATTGTGCGCATTGTGTTTAGTGTAGGCGCCGATGCGCTCGATGCTGATAGCAAAGAGCGCCAGCGGCTTACCGAACAAACCATTCATCAGTTACGCATCATTGCCCGTGGTGCAGAAGCTACGCGGACAGCGGCCATACCCAAAGAATAAGCGGCACGGCGACAGCAATAATTAACAACGTAAGCGGTAACCCAAGCTTCCAATAATCACCAAAAGCATAACCGCCCGGTCCCATCACGAGGATATTTGATTGATGCCCTATCGGTGTCATAAAAGGTAGCGCCGCTCCTATGGCCACTGCCATTAAAAAAGGATCGGCCGAGACCCCTAAAGTACTGGCCATGCTTAGCCCTATCGGTGCCATCAATACCGCGGCAGCCGCATTGTTAACAACATTAGAGAGTGCCACTGTCACTATTAAGAGCACCACCATGGCTACCGCAGCGGGGGCACCTGAACTGATATGTAACGCCCAATCGGCCAAGGTGGCCGCAGCACCACTACGCTCCAACGCAGACCCTAGCGGAATAGTAGCGCCCAGCAACACCACGATCGGCCAGTCGATATTTTCATAGAGTTCGCGTAAGGGAATAATATTGGCAAACACCATAGCGCCAGCGGCTGCGGTGAAGGCTACCGGCACACTCAGCCAGCCAAGCGCACTCAAAACAATAGCTACCGCAAAGATAATCAGTGGGGTAAATAATTTGCGGGTCCCCCCGATGCGCATACTGCGCTGGGCCAAGGGGAAACAACCGAACCGCCGAAACACATCGGCAAGCACTTCGGCATCGCCCTGAAGTAACAACACATCGCCAGGCTTAAAGCGAATATTTGCTAAGTTAGGTTTTACTGGCTGCCCCTGCCTAGCAACAGCCAAAATATTGACGCCAAAGCGGTGACGAATGCGTAGATCCGCTGCCGAGCGACCAATTAGCCGCGAGTCAGGTCCCACCACGCCTTCTACCACTTGAATATCATCGGACACCAAAAATCGTTGATCTAATTCTTCATCTGCATTGAGTTCAAAACCCGTCGCATCGATAATTTTTTGAAGGGTTTCGGTGTCTGCTTCGATAATTAACACGTCTTCTTGTTTAATGCGGTAATAGCGCGGTGGCGCGGTAATCACTTGTTTGCCCTGCTTCACCGCCACCACCGCAAAGCTATCTTTGATTTTGGTTTCAAACTCATACAGGGTTTCACTAATGAGCGCAGCCCCAGCCGGCACGTAAAGTTCAGTTAAGTACGAACTCATATCGTAGGGCGAATTGGCCGCATTCCGGCTACCACTGTTAGGTACCAAAATACGACTGAAGATCCACATAAATACCAGCCCGACCAAGGCTAAGGTGAGGCCAACAGGGGTAAAATCAAAAATCCCAAAGCTAGTGCCCAAGGCTGCTTGCCGAATGTCGGCGATGATGATGTTTGGCGGCGTACCTATCATGGTAATAGTACCGCCTAACAGCGAGCCAAACGCCATTGGCATCAGCACTTTTGAAGCATGGCCTAAACCGCTTCGAGATAACTGTAAGGCTACCGGAATCATGATAGCCATGGTGCCTGTATTGCTGATAAAGGCAGAGCATAGGGTGGTTAGCCCCGTTAACGCCACCATTTGTAAAAAGCTGTTATCGCCCACCCGCTTCATCAAAGAAGCCAGGGCATCTACCACCCCTGAGCGCCACATGGCATGACTGATAATAAGTACCGCCGCTACCGTGATCACGGCAGGATTTCCAAACCCAGTAAATACTTCTGCAGCCGGCACTAAGCCAAACACTGCAGCGGCTAACAAAGCCAACATAGCGACCAAGTCGTAACGCCATTTATCCCAAATAAAAAGTGCCAAGGCCGCAAGTAAAATTGCACCTATAAGTAGCTGGTCGGTCATAAAGAGTCCATTTATCGCACGATAACCTACAGATTGGCGTGATTTTTTGTGAAGTCAATAAAATTACTGTTAATATGAGGCGAAATTTACAATAACAACCACCAAGGAGTATTCCATGTTGCGACGACTTAGCCTGGTGCTATTGACGGCAACCCTTGCGTTACCAGCCATGGCACGTGATATCTCATTAACTGAAACCATCACGGTACGTTCGGTTAACAGCGCCGTGCTTGCCGCAGATGGCCAACTTGCCGCCTACACTCAAGTCACCCCAAGAACCCCATACAAAGATGATGATGGTGGTTCTTATCAAGCGCTCTACACAGTGCTGGGTGATACTAAGGTGCCTTTCATTACCGGTAAAGAAAGCTTCAGCCAAGTTAGTTTTCATGGTCAAACTCTGTACTTCTTAGCGAAGCGTGGTGATGACAAGCACACTAGTCTGTACCGTATGGCAACCACAGGTGGTGAAGCCCAGAAGGTGGTAAGCCATGTAAACAACATTTATAGCTACAGCATTAGCGCTGATGGCCGTTATGTTGCTTTTAGAGCGCAAACCAAAGCTGATGAAAACAAGAGCAAATTAGCTAAGAAAGGCTTTCGCGCAGAAATTTATGAAGAACAACATGTCTTTACTCACGCGTGGTTAGTTGACACTCAAGCAGATACTGTTGAGCCAGTCCAAGTGACGGATAATCAGCAAGTTCTTTCGGTGGCATTCCGTCCTGGCAGTGAGCAGTTGTTAGTACGTACAGCACCTACGGCCTTGGTTGATGACAACTACATGAGTAGTCAGTACCAGCTAATCGATTATGCTGGCAAGCCTGTCTCCACATTTGCGTCAGAAGGAAAACTTGGCAAAGCTGAGTTCTCTCCGGATGGACGTTATTTAGCTGTGATTGCAGCGGCCGACTACAACGACCCAGCAAGTGGCCGTTTGTACGTTTATGACACCAGCAAAAACAACGAACGCAAAGATGTATTGCCTGATTATCAAGGCCACGTGCAAGACATTGCTTGGCGTAAAAATGATGAGTTGATTTGGTTAGGTCATCGTGGCACTCAAAGTGAGGTGCAAGCACTTACCATGCAGTGGTTCGAAAGCCGCACCTTACTTGAGCCAGGTAAACTCATTGCAGTAGATATTGAAGCAGCGCCAGGCCAGAACGATATTCTCGTTCGCGCCCACAGTGCTGAGCACCCAACTGAATTGTTTCGTTTGAGTAACCAACAGCTTCAACGCGTCACCGATTCAAACCCATGGCTAGCTGATATTACCCTGCCACGCCAAGAAACCATCACTTACAAAGCTCGTGATGGTTTAGAGCTTGAAGGCATTGTGGTGTATCCAACTGATTACAAAAAAGGCACCAAGTACCCGCTGATTATGGTCGTACACGGCGGTCCTGAGGCCCATTACAGCGATGGTTGGTTGGATCGTTATGGCAGCCCGGTAAAATACGCTGCCCAGCAGGGCTTTGCATTATTCTTCCCGAACTATCGTGGTAGCACAGGTCGTGGCGTTGAGTTTTCTAAACTTGGCCAGAACGATTATGCCGGTAAGGAATTTGACGATTTAGTTGATGGCAAAAACCATTTGGTTGAGATGGGCTTGGTAGATGCCAAAAAAGTCGGTATCACCGGTGGCTCATACGGCGGCTTTGCCTCTGCTTGGGGTGCCACCGCACAAACTGAACACTTCGCCGCAAGCGTGATGTTTGTAGGTATCAGCGATAACATTTCTAAGTTCGGTACCACCGATATCGCCAAAGAAATGCACGCCGTGCACGCCCGTAGCTACCCATGGGAAAAATGGCAATGGTACCTAGAGCGCAGCCCTATTTACCACGCCGAAAAAGCTCGCACACCGATTTTAATTATGCACGGTAAAGAAGATACGCGAGTTCATCCCAGTCAGTCGATGGAGCTCTACCGGTACCTGAAGACCCATGGCAAAGTTCCTGTGCGGTTAGTGCTGTATCCGGGCGAAGGCCATGGTAACCGTCGCGTTGCAGCGCAGCTAGACTACTCCATGCGTTTGATGCGTTGGATGCAACACTTTTTAGTAGATGGTGGTAAAGAAGCGCCAGCGCATGAATTACCGCACGCTGATAATCTTTAACGGCTAAGACAAGGATCACTCACCATGGATGCAATCAAAAGTTACCTTAGTTGGTGGGTGATTCCGCATCAGTTTGAACCTGAAGATTTACGGTATCGGCAAGTACAGCTATTACAAGCTGTGCTTGCCTTTTTACAGGTTTATTTTGTCTTTTTTGTGCTCCTAAACAGTTTAGTGCTATTGCTGTTCGATATGGCTCTGGTGGACTTAGTGGCAGCAGTTTTGGTTACCGCAGTTCAACGCTATACCAAAAGTACGCTTAATATTCGTTTAGCCGGGCAGCTTACAGTAGGTTTGATCATTAGCTTTTTATTGGTCTACTTGCATGTAGCCGAAGGCCGCAACTATTCTTATTACTGGCTGACGATTGTGCCATCGCTGTCTTTCTTTTTGCTTGGTGGGCGCCAGGCTATTTATATCAATCTTTTGTTTTTCAGTTACGTGATAGGCTTTTTACTATGGCGTGCACCTGAATGGTCAGAGCATTCATTTAACTTGGCCAGCCTTTTTAATATCACCTTAGCGACCACTTTTTTGGTGATGACCATCCGTCATCATGAACGCACCCGGGCAGCGGCCCAACTCATTCTTGAAGATAAAAATAAACAACTCACTTTGTTGGCCACTACCGATAGGCTTACTGAGCTTTATAATCGCTCGCACCTAGATCACATGTTAGGGCACTTAGTATCGCAAGCAAAACGCCAACAGCAACCGCTGGCAGTGATCATGATTGACGCCGATTTGTTTAAATTAATTAATGATGAATTTGGTCATCTGGTGGGTGATCAAGCGTTGATTGAGCTAGCTAAGCTGTTGCGTAATAACGTGCGCGAAGCAGATATTCTGGGGCGTTGGGGCGGTGAAGAATTCTTGATTATCTGTCCCCAAACCAACAGTAAAGAAGTGGCTGAGCTGGCCGAACGTATTCGTGTCAATGTAGGTAATCATAGTTTTACTAACCTACAACTTAACCTAACCTTAAGTCTAGGTACGGCTGTCCTAACCCCAGAACTTGCAGCGGCTTCGGGTAAATCAACTTCTGCGCTTGCAGTAGAACTTATTCAGCATGCTGATAATGCCCTTTATAAAGCTAAGCATGGTGGCCGTAATTGCGTGGTCAGTAGTAGTTATTGAGGCTATGAGGTTTAAGCGGTCAGAGCGAAGAAAGCTTTTTATTTAAAAGCTCAGCTTGTCTCGGTAAGACAGGTCTCATACCAAAGACAAGCTGAGTTGTTTTACGTTTAAGCCAGCTATAGGCGCTGGCTTACATGTTATAGCTGCGGGCCAGCAGCAACCAAGGCTTGGCCTTCAGCGTTATCAGTGAACTTCTCAAAGTTCGCGACAAAACGCTGTGCTAAATCTTTAGCTTTTAAATCCCATTCAATCACGTCGCTATAAGTGTGACGCGGATCTAAAATATTGCTGTCTTCAACCCCAGCTAATGCCGTTGGCATGGCTAGGTTAAAATATGGCAATTGCACAAATTCAGCATCTTCAATGCTGCCATCTAAAATAGCATCAATGATAGCGCGGGTCGCTTTGATAGAAATACGTTTACCAGTACCATTCCAGCCAGTATTAACTAAATAAGCTTCTGCTCCGGCAGCTTCCATACGCTTGACCAAAACTTCAGCATATTGAGTTGGGTGCAACGACAAGAAGGCTGCGCCAAAACAACTAGAGAAAGTTGGGGTCGGTTCAGTGATGCCACGCTCAGTTCCCGCTAATTTAGCGGTAAAGCCTGACAAGAAGTAATACTCCGTTTGCTCTTTGGTTAACTTAGAGACCGGTGGTAATACGCCAAAGGCATCCGCAGTCAAAAAGATAACTTTCTTAGCATGGCCAGCTTTAGAAACTGGCTTAACGATGTTATCGATGTGATGAATTGGATAAGAAACCCGAGTATTCTCAGTTTTTGAGCCGTCATTAAAATCAACAGTACCATCAGCTAAAACAGTGACGTTTTCTAACAACGCATCGCGTCGAATCGCACGATAGATATCTGGCTCAGCTTCTTCAGACAGATTGATGGTTTTCGCGTAGCAGCCGCCTTCAAAATTGAACACGCCATCGTCATCCCAGCCATGCTCATCATCACCGATTAACTGGCGTTTCGGATCCGTCGATAAGGTGGTTTTACCGGTACCTGACAAACCGAAGAAGATCGCAACATCACCGGCTTCACCCACGTTGGCTGAACAGTGCATTGATGCGATACCTTTTAATGGTAAAAAGTAGTTCATCATCGAGAACATACCTTTCTTCATTTCGCCGCCGTACCATGTACCACCAATTAACTGAATACGTTCAGTTAAATTGAAAGCCACGAAGTTTTCAGAATTCAAACCGTGCTCTTGCCACTTCGCATTGATACATTTAGCACCGTTCATCACCACAAAATCTGGCTTGAAGCTAGCTAGTTCTTCTGCGCTTGGACGAATGAACATGTTTTTTACGAAATGGGCTTGCCAAGCAACTTCTGTGATAAAGCGCACCGCTAAACGGGTGTCTTCGTTAGCTCCGCAGAAAGTATCTACTACAAACAGACGCTTACCTGATAACTGAGTGGTTACGGTCTGCTTTAAATCGGCCCAGATTTCTGGTGAAATAGCTTTGTTGTCGTTTTTGCCTTGATCAGCCCACCACAACGTATCCTTGGTTGTTTCGTCACGAACGATGTATTTATCTTTCGGCGAGCGACCAGTAAAAATACCGGTATCAACGGCAACTGCGCCTAGTTTAGTGACGGTTCCTTTTTCGTAACCATGAAGGTCATCGCGCGTTTCCTCTTCGAACAAAACATCGTACGAAGGGTTGTGTACGATTTCACTGACGTCTGTGATGCCATATTGGCTTAAATCCAGATCAGTCATGGGCTGAACTCCTGCGGGTTTAGTTTAGCTTAAATTAACGACAATTCGTGGGGCGAGATTTTAACCCGAAATGCTCAAAAATAATAGTCTAACCTATGTCATAGGGGCTAGAATGGCTGAGTTTTTGCTAACTTTTTAATTCCTAAGTGGCGCTAGAGTGCCAACTTGCCAACCTATAGTTGTGATTATGATACGTGATGCTTTTAATACCAGAATAGGCTTTATTCTTGCAGCCGCGGGCTCTGCCGTAGGGCTTGGCAATATTTGGGGCTTTCCAACCCAAGTGGCTAATCATGGCGGCGGCGTGTTCTTGTTGGTCTATTTGTTAGTGGTATTAATTCTCGCTATTCCAGCACTTTATACCGAAATCTCGTTGGGCCATGCGGCTCAAGCCAACCCCGTGCAAGCCTTACGCAGCTTGGCACAACGCCCCGCTGGAGTGGGTGCTGCGGCCGGTGTCGGTATGGGCTACCTGAATGTCGGTGGCGCCATCTTGATGCTGAGTTTTTACCATTTAGTCGCCGCTTGGATGTTGGCGCAGGGGTTAGCGTCGCTCGCTCTTGCGCTCAACCTAGACCAACTAAGCCAGTGGCTGCAAACCGGTAGTCATAGTCGCGACTTGGTGCTGATGTTTGCCTTTATTAGTCTTACTTTTGGGATTGTCATTAAGGGCGTGCAACAAGGTATCGAACGCTGGTCACGGCGTTTAATGCCGGTGTTGGTGCTTCTACTACTGAGTCTCATTGCCTACATTCTTACGTTGCCCGGTGCTAGCACTGGTTTAGCGGCCTACTTAATTCCTGATTTATCCGCATTAAAACAACCGGGGCTGATTGTCGCAGCGATGGGACAAGCGTTTTTCTCGTTGTCGATCGGCTTGGGCGGCATGATGATCTATGGGAGTTACCTGCCTAAAGACACTCGTATTGGCAAGTTAGTCTTTGGGGTGGCAGGGCTGGATACACTGATTGCGTTTCTAGCCGGGTTGCTGATCATTCCTGCGTTATATGTCGCTATGGCACAAGGGCTCAGCGTTGCAGAGGGCGACCAACTGATTGGAGAAGGCCAGTTGATCTTTCAAATCTTGCCGCAATTGTTTGCTCAATTAGGTGCGGCCGGAGCTTGGCTAGGCTTTGCCTTTTTTGCGCTACTCAGTATTGCTGCGCTGACCTCAACGATTGCTACTGCGGAAGTGCCCATTGCCTATGCCATCGAGCAACACCAGCTGTCACGACGCCAAGCAGCTTGGATTATTGCTGCGCTGATAGCCGTCATCGGTAGTGCTTTGGTGATTTGGTTTGAACCACTCTTCAACTGGGTGGTGACCTATGTTACTCAGTTCCAATTGCCATTGTCTGGGTTGTTTTATTTTATTGTGTTGGGTTGGTTATGGCAGCGGAGCAATCGCTTACGTGAACTTGCCCAACAGCAGTTGAAGTATCGTTTGCTGTTCTGGCACTTACGGGTCGTGTGCCCGCTACTATTGCTCTGGGTATTCGTGGATGTTGCGTTTTAAGCTGTTCAGTTACAGCTTATCGAGCGTTAAGGCTCACTAGAGCCTTAACGCTGATTCATCTAGTTAATTCTGATTGGTTGCCTGATCGCGCAGTTTAACTTGCTGTTCCAAAGCTGCTGCGACACGACTATCGGTAAACTGACGGACATCGCCATGATGAATAGCGACTTCTTTCACTAACGTTGAAGAGATAAAGGAATTCTCTTCAGCGGGCGTCAAAAAGACACTTTCTAGGCCCGGAAACAGCCGGCGATTCATATTGGCTAACTGAAATTCATACTCAAAATCTGAAACCGCACGCAACCCACGAATAAGTACAGTAGCGCCCTGCTCTTTCGCAAAATCAACCAACAAACCACTAAAACCAACAACCGTAACGTTGTTCAAATTCTCTGTGACTTGCTGTACCAAAGCTACTCGTTCTGCTAATGAGAACATCGGCTTTTTGCTAGGACTGTTGGCAACGCCTACAATCACTTCACTGAATAAATTTGCTGCCCGTTCAATCAGATCCGCATGACCATTCGTAATAGGATCGAAGGTGCCTGGGTAAATAGCGCGTTTATGCATCAATTATCTCCCGTTGCATAAATGAGGATGCGCAGCCCCCTGTAGATCAGGTAAACTATGCAACATAAATCCATGAATCAGTCCGAACCACGGAGAATTACATGAAGAACGATTTTTATCAACAGCTTGAAGCCCAGCTCGTGGAGCTTGAAAACGAAGGCTTGTACAAAAACGAACGCATCATTTTAGGCGACCAAGACGCTGAAATCGAAGTAGGTAACGGCGAGTCCGTACTTAACTTCTGCGCCAATAACTACCTTGGTTTGGCCAATAATTCTGAACTGATTGCGGCGGCAAAGCAAGGTCTAGATGAACACGGCTTTGGTACCGCATCGGTGCGTTTTATCTGTGGTACCCAAAACATTCACAAGCAATTAGAAGCCAAATTGAGTGAGTTCTTAGGTACCGAAGATACCATTCTTTATTCATCATGCTTTGATGCTAATGGTGGTTTATTTGAGACCCTCATGGGCCCCGAAGATGCCATCATCAGTGACGAGCTTAATCATGCCTCGATTATTGATGGAATTAGATTGAGCAAGGCAAAGCGCTATCGTTACAAAAATAACGATATGGCCGACCTTGAAACTCAACTAAAACAAGCAAAAGCCGACGGCGCTCGTAACATTCTGATAGCCACCGATGGTGTGTTCTCAATGGATGGCGTGATTGCCAACCTTAAGGGCATTTGTGATTTAGCCGATGAATATGGCGCCCTAGTGATGATGGACGACTGTCATGCCACAGGTTTTTTAGGTGCTAACGGTAAAGGTACTCACGAGTACTGCGAGGTCATGGGCCGCGTTGATATTATCACCGGCACCCTCGGTAAAGCATTGGGTGGCGCTTCAGGTGGTTACACCTCAGGTAAAAAGCCAGTGATTGATTGGTTGCGTCAGCGCTCGCGTCCTTATCTGTTCTCTAACTCAGTGGCTCCTGCGATTGTGCAAGCCTCTATCCGCGTACTAGAGATGCTTGAGCAAGGCCATGAGCGACGCCAGAAACTTTGGGACAACGCTAATTACTTCCGTGAGCAAATGACTGCGGCTGGCTTTACTTTGAGCGGTGCAGATCATGCCATTATTCCAGTGATGATTGGTGATGCCCGCTTGGCCTCAGAAATGGCTGACCGGATGCTTAAGGAAGGTATCTACGTGGTCGGTTTCTCATTCCCTGTGGTGCCGCGTGGTAAAGCTCGTATTCGTACGCAAATGAATGCTGCCCATACTCGTGAGCAGCTTGACCGTGCTATTGATGCCTTTACCCGTATTGGTAAAGACCTCGGAATTATTTAAGGAGTTTTGCCCATGAAAGCGCTCGCTAAATTACATGCAGAACCCGGCATTTGGATGACCGAGGTTGAACAACCTGAATACGGTTACAACGATCTCCTTATTCGGATCAAGAAAACCGCTATTTGCGGTACTGACGTACACATTTACAAATGGGACGAGTGGTCACAAAAAACCATTCCAGTACCTATGGTGGTTGGCCATGAATACGTTGGTGTCGTTGAAGCCATGGGTGATGGCGTGCGTGGTTTTACCAAAGGTGACCGCGTATCGGGCGAAGGCCATATCACCTGTGGCTACTGCCGTAACTGCCGTGCCGGGCGTCGGCATTTATGCCGCAATACCGTAGGCGTTGGCGTTAACCGTCCGGGTGCTTTTGCTGAATACTTGGTGATTCCAGCCGAGAATGCCTTTAAATTACCCGACGATATCAGCGATGATTTAGCGGCTATCTTCGACCCTTTTGGTAATGCTGTCCACACCGCACTTGCTTTTGATTTAGTCGGCGAAGACGTGCTTATTACTGGAGCAGGCCCCATTGGTATTATGGCCGCGGCCGTTGCCCGCCATGTTGGGGCTCGCCACGTGGTGATCACCGATGTTAACCAGTACCGGTTAGATCTAGCGAAGCAAATGGGCGCAACTCGTGCCGTTGACGTCAGCAAAGAAAATTTGCGCGATGTGATGCAAGAACTAGGCATGAAAGAAGGCTTTGACGTAGGTCTTGAAATGTCAGGGGTGCCTTCGGCATTTTCGCAAATGTTAGAAACCATGAACCATGGTGGCAAAATCGCCATGCTTGGGATCCCACCACAAAGCGTTGCTATCGATTGGAACCAAGTGATTTTCAAAGGGTTAGTTATTAAAGGTATTTACGGCCGCGAAATGTTTGAAACCTGGTACAAAATGGCCAGCTTACTGCAATCAGGGCTAGATTTATCACCTATTCTAACCCATAGTTTGCCGGTTGCTGACTTCCAGCAAGGTTTTGATATCATGACGTCGGGTCAATCCGGTAAAGTCATTTTAGATTGGAGTTAAGTTTACTATGGCAGAATTTACGCGTATCAACTGTGCTACCGCGCACCAATTATGGCAGCAGGGCAACACGGCATTCGCCGATATTCGCGATGCGCGTTCATTCGCCATGGGCCATATCCCAGGGGCTGTGCATTTAACCGATGCCAGCCTCAATGAGTTTTTGCAGCAGTTAGATGACGAGCAACAGGTGGTAGTGGTTTGTTACCATGGTAACAGTAGTCAAGGTGCCGCCCAGTATTTGGCTGGCCAAGGCATTGAGCTCGTCAGTAGCCTTGATGGCGGCATGACGGCATGGGGCCAACAATATCCTGAGGCTATGGAGCGCGGTTAAATGCAAAAGCTGATGAGTACTGAAGATGCTGAGTTAATGGCCAAAACCTACCGGTTCTTAAGCCAGCGCGGCGTTCCAGTCACCGTCAGCGAACATGGTAGCCAGTTAGAGTTATGGCTTACCGTGGCGAGTTACAGTGCGCATGCGAAGGCGCTGTTGCAAGAGCTTAAGCATCATCCAGAGCTACTTGATCAAGCCGAACCGGCGCACACTCCTTCCGCAAACAGTCATGCCAACCCCAGTTTGCTCAAGCAACTCTTGCAACAAAGTGGTTGGTTTACTGCGGGCTATGCACTGTTAGTAGTGCTGGTTTTTGCAGGGCTACAAGTCGATGCGCTGCAAGAGCCGATATTACGCGCCCTGCTCTATAATCCCGATTCGTTTGAGCAACTGCCATGGGCTCAACCTTGGCGCTTGTTAACCCCGGCATTGCTGCACTTTAGTGCCATGCATATTTTGTTTAATGTGTTTTGGTGGTGGTATTTAGGCGGCCGTTTTGAGCGCTATTATGGCTCCAAATGGCTGATTTTAACCTACGTTTGCGTGGCGCTGGTGTCTAATACTGCACAGTTTATGGTAAGTGGCCCCTATTTTGGCGGTTTATCGGGTGTGGTTTATGGTCTTTTTGGCCTAGCCGTGGTGGTTGCATGGAACAATCCTCGTCACCCGCTCTTTCTCCCCCGTGGATTAATCATCTTTATGTTGGCTTGGCTGCTGTTAGGCTACACCGACTTACTTTGGGTGAATGTTGCTAACACCGCCCACACCGCAGGTTTAGTCAGTGGCTTATTGGTTGGTGCACTGATCCAGTGGCTAAGCCGTTTCAGCACCAAATAAGGTTTTAATATGGGGTTTTTACTTCCCAATGGGGTTAACTTTCCGGTGATTGGGGTGGCGCAACAAGCGAACTGGTGCAAGGCCGAGGCCCAACACCTAAGCCAGCATGCTGAGCTCGATAGTTGGTTACAAGACCCGCAATCCCTTACCGCCAAACTCAAACAGCATAGCCGTGATTTTCAGGTTATCGTTATCGGCCAGCAACCAGGGATCATTCGTGCCGATGAAGCCACTTGGCTGGGCACCGATCTAACCGGCGAACATGCGATTATCCGTGAGGTGCTGTTGTGCTGCGATGGCCAGCCTTGGGTGTTTGCGCGAAGTGTTTTTCCTGCCAGCGCCATGGATACCAAGCAGTTACAACTAGGCCAGCTTGGCGATAAACCCTTAGGGGCGCATCTGTTTGCCCAACCGGATCTGCAGCGCAGCGCGATTGAGGTCTGCTGCTTTGCCGATAACTCGGTAGTCAGTGACCTCAATCAACAACTCGGTTTTGCTCGCCAACAGTTATGGGGACGCCGCAGTTGCTTTACTGCAGCACAACAACAAGTGCTGGTAGCAGAAGTGTTTATTGGCGCTTCTATACCTGCTCAGTTGGCGTTATCTGCTAGTTCATCAAGGGGAAGTTAACATGACCAACATGCGTTCGTTGGCGCGGGCAAGCTGGCAGCTGATGCGTGCTGACCGCCCCATTGGCACCTTACTGTTAGGTTGGCCTACGTTAATCGCTTTGTTCATTGCTGGTAACGGTAATCCTCCGTTAAAAGTGGTGGTGTTGTTTATGCTGGGTGTGTTTGTGATGCGTTCGGCCGGCTGTGTCATTAATGATTACGCTGATCGCCACATAGATGGTCATGTCACGCGTACTAAACAACGACCGCTAGCAACGGGGGCTATCAAACCTTGGCAGGCGCTCATTTTGTTTGTGGGCTTGTTGTTCATCGCTCTACTGATAGTTTTGCAATTTAATTTAGCGACTATTTTACTAAGTGTCGCTGCTGTTGCCGTAGCTACTCTTTATCCCTTCTGTAAACGTTTTACCCAGCTGCCCCAGGTGGTGCTAGGTATTGCCTTCAGTTTTGGCGTGCTGATGCCCTTTACCGCGTTGGAGCAAGGCTTACCCTTGGTGGCTTGGCTGCTGTTTTTCGCCAATATCGCTTGGACGGTTGCCTACGATACCGAGTACGCCATGGCAGATAGACCTGATGATTTGAAGATTGGGGTAAAATCTACAGCTATTTTGTTTGCTGGTTTTGATAAGCTGGCGATTTTTAGTCTGCAACTGATTACTTTGTTGCTACTGTTGTGGCTAGGCATCGAACTAGCTTATGGATTAGCCTACTGGCTGGGGTTAAGTATCGTGGCAGTACTGTTTTTGTGGCAGCAAAAGATGATTTGGTGGCGAGAGCCTGATGCCTGCTTTAAGGCCTTTTTACACAACAATCATGTAGGCTGGATTCTTACGCTGGCGGTCGCGCTCGAGTACTGGTTTTAAGTTTCAAGCTAAGCTAGCGCAAGCCCGGTCTGCACCGAGCTTGCGCATTTTTTTATTCGCTGGTGGAGGTATTCGTTTGCATCAATAGTTGTTGCACCGATTGCCTAATGGTTTGCAGCACCGTAGGTTCTAACAACGCATCGATGGCATCACTGAATAAGCCTACCCGCGCATCAGCCAACAACATGCCGTCGGTATTAACGCTGATGTAACCCTCACGCTTAATGGTCGCAACCAAGGTCGTCAGTACTTTTCGATCAAAGAACTCTGGCGCATTAACCCCATGAATGGCACTCAAACGTTCCGCCAGCGTCACTGCATGCTGCTCTAAATCGCTACGACTTATTGGCTGCGCTTGCTGTAATAGCTCCAACACAATAGCATAGCGTTGCAAGGTTTCACTGGCGCTGCGGGCCAAGAGTACCAATTGGAAATAACGCTGCGAATCACGTGCAGGTACGCCATAAACACAGTCTTGCTCGTTGGTTAACAAACCAATCTGTACGTAATGCTCTAATAATGCGGCTACCCAAAGCTCGATATCTTGTTCTGGATGACTCAAAAAGAGTTCATCGCGCAATAAGGGCTGTAGTTGTTTTATTAAGGCCTGCAAGCCCGCGATACCAAACCTCTTGTGTCCCATCGCATAGGCGGCCACGATTGCAGGCACGATCACCATGTGGATGATATTATTACGATAATAGGTCATGGCGATGGCCGTGGTGCCGTCTAGGCGAATCAATTCACCCATGGTATCGGCTTCTACCACAAACTTATCGTGACGTTTCGCAAGTTCCCACAATTCAGCACCCGTTTGGTCTGGAATATAGGCATCCTTACTGTAAGGCACATGGCGCAAAATATCTGTGTATAGGTCCAGTTGCCCAATCAGTTCTTCACGAGTTAACGCATGGTGCTCAGAGCTGAGAATGGCTAGCGCCGACAAGTTAATGCTATTCAACGCTGCCGCATTATTGATTCGACACATGATTTCATCAGCCAACACATTAACGGTTGGGGTTAACCATTGGGGCCGCGATGGCTCCTCGGCACCCAACGTAATAGATTCACGCCAGTTCGGCTGCAATTTATCTAAGGTATCACCAAGGTTAATAGGGTCACCAAAGGAGACATAGCCTTGGCCAAAATTGCGTAAATGACGCAAGCTACTCAGCACCTGCCATACGGATTCTTTCTCTTTGGACTTACCTTTAAGCTCTTTTAAGTAAGTACCCACTTCCATCACATGCTCGTAGCCTAAGTACACGGGCACCAAGGATATCGGACGCTGTTGACCACGTAACATGCCTTGAATGGTCATCGCGACCATACCTGTTTTAGGGGGTAACAAACGACCGGTTCTACTGCGCCCACCCTCGGTAAAATATTCTACTGGGTAGCCCTTTTGGAACAAGCGGTTCAAGTATTCACGAAACACCGTCGAGTAAAGTTTGTTGCCTTTGAAGCTACGGCGGATGAAAAAAGCACCGCCACGGCGGAAAATAGGACCCGCCGGGAAAAAGTCTAAGTTCACCCCCGCAGCAATGTGCGGCGGCACCAAACCTTCTTTATAAATCACGTAACTTAACAGCAGGTAATCCATGTGCGAACGGTGACACGGCACATAGATCACCTCATGCCCGGCTTGCGCCAGCTCGCGAATACGCTCGCCGCCATCCACATGAATCCCGTTATAAATACGACTCCAACACCAGGTCATAAAGCGGTCTAAAAGACGCACTAAGGTATCGTTATAGTTAGCAGCTATTTCATGCAAGTATTTTTCAGCAGTCTTACGCGCTTGTGCTTCGGTTTGCTTTTTGCTCTTCGCCTCATCAGCGATGGCTTGGCGTAACGCTGGCGTATCCAGGAGGTCTTGAATCACCACCGCCCGTTCCGTCATCTTCGGCCCTGCAACTGCATGGCGCATCCGGACAAAATGAACGCGTGCTACCCGTGCCAGCTTGTGCGCTAGATGTTTGGTACTACCGCGCTGTTCGGCCATCTCTTGCAATTGCACCGGCCGACTGCCACGCACCAGAATATGCCGACCCGAGAACAGCACCAGCCAAAATTTACGCCAATGCCCTGGGTTATCCACATCTGCAATCATGGTGCGCCCCTGACGTCGCTCCTGACCGGCTTGGCGCCCCCAAAATAATCCTACTGGCACCAAGGAAACCGCCAAGCTTCGATCCTGTTGATGGGCATTAAGCAACTGTTCGAAATCTTTAATCGCCTGTTGGGCACTATGCTGGTCGGTCTGATCTAAATACATGACCCGCGCATACTCGTTACCGTTTAACAATAACGGCTGGGTAGGGTCAGGTAAGCCCGCTGCACGCAACGCTCGTTGGGCCACCAATAAGTCGGCATTGGACACACTGCGCATCACATACACCACGTGGTCGCTGCCCTTTAGCCCTTGTACCGACTCATCAACAATAATCTCAAAGCGTGTTAACCAACGCACTGGCCAGTGCAACAGGCTGCGCCAAAAGCCTTTTAGACTCATGAACCTTCCTCGACAAAATGAAACCCTTAAAGAATATCATTGTTGTTTGAATTTGTCTGATAGAAAAAAATTGCACAAAAAAGTTGCGATTCCAAAACACCTGTATATACTCACAGTATTACTGTATAGATAAACAGGTAAACATATGCGTCCATTAACCCCTCGTCAGCAGCAAATTCTGACTTTAATCAAAGACAATATCGATGCCACTGGTATGCCACCCACCCGTGCTGAGATAGCTGAGCGTTTAGGTTTTCGTTCCGCTAATTCAGCCGAGGAGCATTTGAAAGCACTAGCCAAAAAAGGCGTGATTAAGATGATGCCTGGCATGTCTCGAGGTATCCAGTTAATGGAGGCAGAAGACGAAGCTCCAAGCGGTTTACCACTGATTGGTCAAGTAGCCGCAGGTGAACCTATTTTGGCGCAGGAGCACGTTGAGAGTCACGTTCAGGTTGACCAAAACCTGTTTCACCCGGCGGCTGATTTCCTGTTACGCGTTAACGGTATGAGCATGAAAGATATCGGTATTCTCGATGGCGACTTACTAGCTGTTCACAAGACTCAAGAAGCTCGTAATGGCCAAATAGTGGTTGCCCGCGTTGAAGATGAGGTGACGGTGAAACGCTTTGAGCGACGCGGCAATGTTATCTTCCTACATCCCGAAAACGACGAATTCGCCCCGATTAAAGTCGATTTAACCTCACAGTTTTTCACGATTGAAGGGTTAGCTGTAGGCGTGATTCGCAATGGAGCATGGTTATGAGAAACAAATTTTATCACCACGATATGTTATCAGCAGTCCACGAAGTAACACCTGATACTTGGGCTAGTGAGCTTGAAGCAACTGCAACAAGTTCATCCTTAGAGGCCTTGTTGCCGCGTTTACATGCCCTGTCATTGCGTTCTCACCAATGGGTGACTGTTATCGGTGCGACAAGAGATGTCGTAGAAAAATTAGTTGCAGCCGGGATCAGTCGTACCCGCATTCGATGGGTCTGCGGACGCAATCAAGACGAGCGCGAATGGGCAACTGAACAAGCCCTACTCGCAGGCACTAGCAGCATTGTTTTAAGCTGGTTAGGTGAATTAGCACCGCGTACTCAGCAACGTTTAAAAATGGCAAGTAAAGTTAGCCATACCCACAGTTTCATCTTTGATGAACAACCTTCACGTACCCCACTCCACTAAATCTGCCGTGAAGGATTTGATAGGGCTGCCGTGATGGCAGCCCTTTTTTTATCCTTAAATGAAAAAAATCTTAACTTTTGCGGTGGCAATTTGTGCAGAAGGTGGTATTTTGATCAGGCATTAACTGCTAACACAATAAATAAAAACAAATATTGATACACAACAACAAAGGGTTAGTGGGGAAAGCGATTTTCGAAGGAAATGCTGTTCCTTTTTCTACTCACCTCTTTGTTCTTCAGGCAAGCACTTCGGTGTAATCGCGGTTACCGCGTCGGAAGAATGAGAGGAGCTGTCGCGTGAGAACGAGACTCATCACTAGCTTACTTGCGAGCATTCCATTTGCTGCAAGCGCACAATCGTCGCAATTGAACTTAACTCAAGGTGTTACTGAGATAAGTAATCGCGTCTATGACTTACACATGACCATTTTTTATATCTGTTGTGTGATAGGTCTCTTAGTTTTTGGGACCATGTTTTGGTCCATGATAGCCCACCGCAAAAAGCAGGGGGTTAAACCAGCCACTTTCCATGAAAACGTGAAAGTTGAGATTGCTTGGACGGTCATCCCCTTCTTGATTTTGATAGGTATGGCTATTCCAGCAACGTCAACGCTCATTGCTATGGAAGACACCAGTGAATCTGACGTTACCGTGTTAGTTACTGGCTCGCAATGGAAGTGGCATTACAAGTATTTTGATCACGACGTTGAATTCTTCAGCCTCCTAGCTACTCAACAAGAGCAGATCAATAACCGTCTTGATAAAGGCGAGAATTACTTGCTTGAAGTTGACCGGCCATTAGTTATTCCTACAGGTAAAAAAGTCCGCTTTCTCATCACCTCAGATGACGTTATCCATTCTTGGTGGGTACCTGACTTTGCGGTGAAGAAGGACGCGAACCCCGGCTTTATTAATGAAGCTTGGACCAAAGTAGATGAACCCGGTATTTACCGTGGCCAATGCGCTGAGCTGTGCGGCAAAGACCATGGCTTCATGCCGGTAGTTGTTATTGCTAAGGAACCGGCCGAATACGATGCTTGGATTACTGAGCAGGAACAAATCGCGAAGCAAGCCAAAGCTGAAGAGCAACGCTTACTGGCCATGTCGATGACCGAAGCCGAGCTTATGCAACTTGGCGAAAGCGTGTACTTAGGTAACTGCGCTGCTTGTCACCAACCTAATGGCCAAGGTATTCCTGGGGTGTTCCCAAGCTTAGTCGGCACCGATATGGTACTCAACGATTTACCGGCACACATTGATATTGTGGTGAATGGTAAGAATGGCACCGCCATGCAAGCCTTTGGTAACCAGCTAAGCCTTCGTGAGTTGGCGGCGGTCATCACCTACGAGCGTAATGCTTGGGGCAACAGCACTGGCGATTTAGTACAAGCCGCCGATGTTAACGAATATAAGAATAATTAAGGAGACCCGGCTATGAGCACAGTTGTTGGCGAGATGGATCACCAAGATCATCACCACCACGCGCCGTCGGGAATTACCCGTTGGCTATTTACCACCAATCATAAAGACATAGGCTCTATGTATTTATGGTTCAGTTTTATTATGTTTTTAGTAGGCGGCTCGATGGCGATGGTTATTCGCGCCGAGTTATTCCAACCTGGATTGCAGTTGGTCGATCCGCACTTTTTTAATCAGATGACCACAGTACACGGCTTGATCATGGTATTCGGCGCGGTGATGCCAGCCTTTACCGGATTAGCTAACTGGATGATTCCGATGATGATTGGTGCGCCAGATATGGCGTTACCTCGGATGAATAACTGGAGTTTCTGGATCCTACCTTTTGCGTTCGCTATTTTGCTAGCCTCGCTATTTATGGAAGGCGGCGGCCCCGCTTTTGGTTGGACCTTCTATGCTCCCCTTTCCACCACTTACAGTAGCGATTCAACGGCTCTGTTTGTATTCTCTGTGCACATCATGGGTATTTCATCCATCATGGGCGCCATCAACGTGATAGTAACCATCATGAACATGCGTGCACCCGGGATGAATTACATGAAGATGCCGCTGTTTGTCTGGACTTGGCTCATCACTGCTTTCCTGTTGATAGCTGTGATGCCAGTGCTTGCAGGAGCGGTGACCATGGTGTTGACGGATAAATACTTTGGTACCAGCTTCTTTGACGCTGCCGGGGGCGGCGACCCGGTCATGTTCCAGCACATTTTCTGGTTCTTCGGGCATCCAGAAGTTTACATCATGATTTTACCGTCATTCGGTATTATTTCGGCGATTATCCCAGCATTTGCACGTAAGCCGCTGTTTGGTTACTCGTCCATGGTGTACGCCACCGGAGCTATCGCCATACTCAGTTTCTTGGTCTGGGCGCATCATATGTTCACCACCGGTATGCCGGTAGCAGCCGAAATGTTCTTTATGTATGCAACCATGCTGATCTCGGTGCCTACTGGGGTGAAAGTATTTAACTGGGTTGCCACCATGTGGCGCGGTTCGATCACTTTTGAAACCCCGATGTTATTTGCTTTAGCCTTTGTGATTCTGTTCACCATTGGCGGCTTCTCGGGCTTAATGCTGGCTATTACCCCGGTCGACTTTCAATACCACGATACTTATTTTGTAGTGGCTCACTTCCATTATGTTTTAGTGAGTGGTGCGATTTTCTCCATCATGGCAGCGGCTTACTATTGGCTACCTAAATGGACTGGCCACATGTACGACGAGAAGCTCGGGCGCTTGCATTTCTGGTGCTCGTTGATCTCAGTTAACGTGCTGTTCTTCCCCATGCACTTTGCTGGCTTGGCTGGTATGCCGCGGCGTATCCCTGACTACTCACTACAATTTGCTGATATTAACCAAATTGTCAGTATCGGTGGCTTTGCGTTTGGCCTCTCCCAGTTAATTTTCTTATGGGTGGTGATTAAGTGTGTTAAAGGTGGCGAGAAGGCCCCTGCCAAACCTTGGGAAGGAGCCGAAGGGTTGGAGTGGACAGTACCTTCACCAGCGCCTTATCACACCTTTGAGACCCCACCTGAGGTGAAGTAATCATGCAAAAGCCCGAACCAACAGTCACCAAAGTACCCCGTGCAGACAATGCACGGGTAGTACGCAAACTGCTGTTTATTGTCGTAGGTATGTTTGGGTTTGGTTTTGCATTAGTGCCCCTGTACGACGTTTTTTGTGACATTACCGGCTTTAACGGTCGCACCAAGAACGAACAAGCAATGGCGAATACCCGCAGTGTGGACACCTCACGAAC
>JTFO01003657.1_pt1 | contig 28053 bp, 22 predicted proteins | sample 235411 | NCBI WGS metagenome assembly JTFO01 (sample SAMN03067590, study PRJNA260953) | activated sludge metagenome | biome: Sludge; feature: Wastewater; isolation source: CETP activated sludge from laboratory augmented bioreactor treating... | place: India:Gujarat | collected 2013-04
TCAGATTGTGGCGGCTATGGCCACCCCGCTTGCTGTAGGCTGAAATCTCGTACTGGTTCCATCCACGGCTGGCAGTTAATTCGATCAACCTGTCCTGCATGGCGGCGCTATCGTCGTCATCGGGCAAGGCGGGCGGGTATTTGGCAAAGACGGTATTGGGTTCCAGCGTCAAATGGTAGAGCGACAAATGCTCGGTCTCATACGACATGGCTTGCACAATGTCCTGCTCGGATTGCGTTGGGGTCTGGCCCGGCAAGGCGTACATGATGTCCAGATTGACGCGCTCCACAGCCTTCATGGCGGCTTCAATGGCCTGCCGTGCTTGCTGGCTGTCATGAATACGACCCAGTGCCTTCAGGGCTTGATCGTTAAAGCTCTGAATACCCAAGGAAATCCGGTTTACACCGCTTTGCGCAAAGTCCATGAAGCGCGAGGCTTCCGAGGCACCGGGATTGGCTTCCAGGGTGATTTCTGCATCCGGCAGCAGGTTCAGATGGGAACGCAGCAAGGCCAACATGCGGTCCAGCGCCTGGGCCGACAGCAAGCTGGGCGTGCCGCCACCGATAAACACGGAAATCACCTGTCTGCCCCAGACCAGTGGCAAGGTTTGCTCCAGATCGGCTTGCAAGGCGTCCAGATACTCGTTTTCGGGTAGCTCAGCCGGTGCTTCGTGTGAGTTGAAGTCACAGTACGGGCATTTGCGCACGCACCAGGGCACGTGAACGTACACAGACAAGGGAGGCAGACTGGGAAGCAAAGTGGCAGGGCCGGAGCCAGGCCGAATGCGCACTTCGGGAGAAAAAACAGTCATGTTTTTACTCGGCGGCCAGACGGGCCAGCAGTGCTTGCATGGCTTGCGCCCGGTGGCTGTATTGGTTCTTCACTTCCGGCGAGAGCTGCGCCGCGGTTTGCTTGAATTCAGGCAGGTAAAAATGCGGATCGTAGCCAAAGCCATTCTCGCCAACGGGCTGATCCTGAATCTCCCCTTCCCAGACGCCTTCAATCACGATAGGCCGTGGGTCCTGGGCATGGCGCACATACACCAGAACGGCCACATAACAGGCGCGGCGGTCGCGTTGTCCTTGCAGACGTTGGACCAGCAAAGCGTTATTGGCAGCATCGGACTTTTCACCACCCAGTTCGCGGGCGGCAAAACGAGCGGAGTACACGCCGGGAGCTTGGTCCAGGGCGCGCACACACAGGCCGGAGTCGTCGGCCAAGGCGGGTAAGCCGCTTAACTGGCTGGCATGGCGAGCCTTGGCCAGCGCATTCTCGATAAAAGTAGCAAAGGGTTCCTCGGCCTCAGGAATGTCCAATTGGCCTTGCGGGACCATGCTGATACCGGCCTGGGCCAGGATGGCGGAAAACTCCTTGAGCTTGCCGGCATTGTTGGAGGCCAGGACAACACGCTTGGATTCAGTGTTCATAAGTCGCTGCAGGCGGCAAAGCGCCCTGTTCAGTAAAAATGGCAAGGCGCCGTGCCAGGCAGTGGATGCTGCGCGGAACGGCACGGCGTCCCAATAGCAGGTTTGTCCCGTCGCCTAGCCGTGTGGCGTAGGTGGCAGGACAAACCCAATTCATAACAATCAGCCCTGCAAAGCTTGTTTCTGAGCTTGCATCAGTTCGGCAATGCCCTGCTCGGCCAGATCCAGCAAGCGGTTCAAGGTGGGTCGTGCAAAGGTCTGGCCTTCGGCAGTGCCCTGCACTTCCACCAGATTGCCGCTGCCTGTCATGACGATATTCATGTCCACGCCGCAGGCGGAGTCTTCCAGATAGTCCAGATCCAGTACGGGATTGGATTCGAAGACACCGACCGAGACGGCCGCCAACTGATCCTGAATGGGTGAGGCTTGTAGCTTGCCCTGCTCTTGCAGACCGCGTACGGCCAGACTGGCAGCCACCCAGGCACCGGTAATGCTGGCGCAGCGGGTGCCGCCGTCGGCTTGCAAAACGTCGCAGTCAATGTGAATAGTGCGCTCGCCCAGGGCTTTCAGATCGAAGACGGCGCGCAGGCTGCGGCCGATCAGACGCTGGATTTCCTGGGTGCGGCCATTTTGCTTGCCACGGGCGGCTTCACGGTCCGAGCGGGTGTGCGTGGAGCGAGGCAGCATGCCGTATTCTGCCGTTACCCAGCCCTGCTCCTTGCCTTTCAGAAAGGGGGGGACTTTGTCGAGCACGCTGGCATTGCACAAAACATGGGTTTCACCCAGACGGATCAGTACCGAGCCTTCGGCGTGACGGGTAAAACCGGTCACCAGTTCGATAGGACGGCATTGTGCAGCAGATCGACCCGAGGGGCGTGCAATCGTAGCGTTTTCAGACAAGGCTAGGCTCCGGATAACATTCAAAACGCTTATTGTACGCCTTGCGGGACAGGCCGTAGCGCCACACCCATGTCCATCCACTTATCGGCCTGACAGGTGAAAAGCAGGATCTGATGGCGTTGGGCGGCATCGTGAATAATGCGCTTCATGGCACCCAGCCGATCGTTGTCGCTGTGGACCAGCACGTCATCCAGAATCAGCAAGGTAGGACGTCCGGCTTGCTGCAATAGATCCGCATAGGCCAGGCGCGCAATCAGACCAATTTGCTCGCGTGCGCCAAAGCTCAAACCGTCGATATCGTCCGCCAGCCCTTGCCCACTGTCGCGTTGCAACCAGCGTGGGGCCAGATGCTCGTCCAGCTCCACCTGAGCCTTGCCCAAAAGCAGGCGCAGATAGTGGTTGATGTGCTTTTGCAAAGGTTCGTGTAATTGCTGGGTCAAGGCGTTGCGCTGTTCGCGCAGCACAGACAGCAGCAGGCGCAAGGCTGCAACACGGCGCTCGTAAGTGGCGCACCGACGCTGGCAGTCGTGCAGACGCAGTAAAGTCTGGTCGATTTGCTCTTCCAGGCCTTGTGCTCCGTGAGTTTCCAGCTTGGTTTGCACCAGTTGGGCGGCCAGACAGGCCTCGTTATAGCTTTGCTCCTGCTGCAGGGCGCTGCGCTCCAGACGTTGCAGGTCCTGCTCCAGAACCGAGACAGGCAAGGCGGCCAGTTCGGTGGCCAGCGTCTTTTGATCGGTCAATTGTTGTTCGCGTTGCAGGCGCAACTGTCTCCATTGCTGTTCGCGCTCCTGCTGGGCTTGCTGGCGTTGCGGGTCAGCCCATTGCTGCTCCAGGCTGTTGGCTTCGGCGCGTGCCTGCTCCAGGTGGGCCTGGGTGCGGGCGACGGCTTCACGGGCGTCGTGCCAATCGCTTTCCAGCGCACGGTACTGTTGCTCGGCCAGGACCGTTGCTTGGGCGATACGGTCCCGTTCCGAGGCCTCAATCGCCTCGCCTTGTGGGCGCTGCGGGGCTACGCGCTGCTGAGCCGCCTGAACCAGGCCCTGCAAATGCGCCTTACCCTGCGGGGCAAGCGCTTTCATGGCGCTGCGTAACAATCGGTCTTGCTGCTCTTGTTCCCGATATTGCTCGCGGCGACGCTCTAATTCTTCCAGGCTTTGCGCGCCCAGTTGGCTAAGCGCCTGTGTGTATTCTTGCCGGGTTTGCGCCAATTGTTGCTGCACCTTACCCAGATCGCGACCACCCGGAATGATGCGTAGCTGGCCCATTCCGGGCAGCTCAATCAGGGTGCTGGTGCTCAGGTGAGCGCGGTGTTGGCCTTGAATGGACTCGCCATCCAATAGCAGGCTGGCTCCGTCTTGCAGTTCGATCTGCACTTCGGTGGAAATCGTCTCAAGCTGGTGTTGTAAGCGCTGGATAAGCTGATGCTGCTGGCGCACTTGGTCCAATGCCTCATCGCTTATTTTCAACTGCACCAAGGCGGCACCGCATTGAGCCAGCTGGGTTTCCAGCTTGCCCAACTCCTCCAGTTGTCCTTGCACCTGCAACAATTGCTGCTGGGTGTCTTCAAAATTGGCCTGCGCTTGAAACCATTGTTGCCAGGTATGGGCGCGCTCCTGCTCCTGCCGGCTGGCGTCTGCATGGCTGCGAGCCTGCTCCAGACGCTGGCTGAGGGTGTTGAGCGTGCCCTGCTCTTGCTCTAGCTTGGCGCCTAAGGATTTCACCTGTTCGGCGCGCTGGCTGCGTTGGCTGGCCGATTCCTGATCGCGCTCCCCGGCTTGCTGATAGAGCTTTTCGCGCTCTGCCAGCATGGTCAGTGCCTGTTGTATTTCCTTGGCGCGCTCCTGTAATTGGCGGGCTTGACGCAGCTGAACTTGCACGTGTTTGGCTTGTTCGCGCAGTTGTTCCCAAGGGCGGTTTGTCTCGGCATGGGCAATTTGCTTGCGGGCCTGCGCCAGTTCGTTCACCCACTGTTGATACTGCTGCAAGGCGGACTGCTGGCTTTGTAACTGCTCTTCCAGCTCCTTGGCCTCTTTCTGCGCTGCCAACCAGACGCCACGCGGCTGTCCTTGAGCCTGGGTCACATATTGGTCCAACTGTTGCTGGGCCTGTTCGATCAGATAATCCCCGTCGGCACTGGTCAGATCGGCGATTTCACTACCTAAAGCCTGCTGTAAGGTGCCGCTGGCGTGTTCGACCGAGCTGCGCAGATCCTGCCCCTGCCCTTGCTCGATCCACAACAGGCCCGGCACACCCCAGTTACGGGCCTGGCTGCTGCCTTTGGCGGCGTACTCAAAGCCCATTTGCTGGGCCAGGTACTGCTCGGCTTCATCATTGTCCAAATGCTGATTGCCTATGTACAGATCGCAGCGCTTGCGCTTCAGAAAACGCTTGCTCAGGCGCATGTCCTGGCCGTTCAGGCTGAAATCCAACTCGATTTCTGGCGCGGCCGAGGAGTCGCCCCAAGGCAGGATTTTTGTCAGGCTGCCCGTGCCATAGCGCTCGAAAAACACCGTGCGCAGGGCTTCAGCCAAGGTGCTTTTACCGGCCTCATTCGGGGCGCTGATGATATTCAGGCCCGGCTCCAGCTTGTCCAGTGAGACGGGCTGACGAAAGCGCTTGAATTGCTCGACGCGCAGGGACTTAATGTGCATGACCGCCTTCCTTATCGCGCAGCAAACCGGCCAGAATCAACAAGGCATCTTCGGCGGCTTGCTGTTGATTGCCGTGACGCAGCTCCTGCAATTGTTTCAATGCCGCCTGCAGATAGCCATCGGCTTGTAAGGCGTTCAGATCTTCCTCGGACGGGGCAAGACGCAAGGCATCGCGCTGGCAATCCCAGGCGCGACAACGGGCCTGGGCCTGCCCCAGAATGCTCTCCAGACGCTCAAAACCGCCTAGGCTTAGTTGGCCAGATAGTTCCAGCTCCACCACGCTTTGATCGGTCAACGCACTGAGTTCCCGCTCTAGCAGATCCAGGTCCGTGTCGTCATTCAAATGCTGCTGAATGCTGCGCCAAGGGTGCTGGGCAACCGGCAAGGCTTGAACCGCAGGTGTTGCGCCGGGTTCGCTGATATCGACCAGCAAGGCTTGGCCGGCGTCATTATCCCGAAAGCGGTCTGGCTCGGGGGTGCCGCTGTAGTAACAGCGATCGTTGATTTTAACGGTGCCATGCCAATCGCCCAGCGCCAGATAGTCCAGATTGGCTCGTTGTACGCGGTTTTGATCAATGAGATTGTGGCTGTCCAGGTGTTCCAGCACCCCGCTGACGCTGCCGTGCGCCAAACCCAGACGCCAGTAGCCTGCTGGGCTTTCAGCCCGATCGAACCACTCGCTCAAGTCCTGGTAAGTCTGGCGTTGTGTCAACGGTGCTGGCAAGACCGCAAGTTTCAGGCTCTCCAGCAGAAACGTCTCTGGTTTATCAAGCACATGCACGTAGTTGGGAATGCAGTTCAAGCGGCGCGCGCGCGTCCAGACGCTTTCGCTCAAGGCAGCGTCATGGTTACCGGGCAGGAGTAGCCAGGGGCCGGTGAATCCCGCCATGGCATTGAAGCTGCGGCGTAGATTGCGATCGCTCAGGGTTTGCGAGTCAAAGACGTCGCCTGCGACTACCAGCAGATCAGCCTGATGTTCCGTCGCCAGTGCGGCCAGCTTCTCGATGGCCTTGAAACGCGCCTCGGCCAGGGCGGCTGCGTCCTCCAGCTCAAAACGCGAGTACTGGCGACCTATTTGCCAATCGGCTGTATGCAGGATTCGTAGCATGACTGCCCTTCGTGATGAAAAAAAATTGGCCCTCACAGGCCTTGAATGCCTAAAGTATAGAGCTTTGTAGCAGCGAGAGGAGCGGCCAAAGCCGGGACCTGAGAGTACAATTGGCGGCTTTATTCCATTCTTAAAGCGACCCACCCATGATCCGTAGCATGACCGCGTTTGGCAGTGCCAAGGCCGAGTCCGAAGCAGGCACCCTCAATATCGAGATGCGCAGCGTTAATAACCGCTTTCTGGACCTGAATCTGCGTCTGCCCGAAGAGCTGCGTTTTGCAGAGAATCTGCTGCGTGAGCTGGCTGCAAAGGGCGTGCAGCGCGGCAAGCTGGAATTGCGGGTCAACTTTGCCCGTAGTGGCACGGATCAGCAACGAAACCTGGACATGGAAGCGGTCGAGCGCACGGCGCAGATGCTGCAAGTAGCACGTGTTGCCATTCCGGACCTGCCTGCGCCCGAGTTGCATACCTTGTTGAGCAATCAAAGCGGCAATAATTCGGGCATGGACCCGCAAGTCTGGCTACCCATGGTCAGTGAGGCGTTTGAGGCTGCCTTGCTGGATTTTCAGGCCACCCGAGAACGTGAAGGCCAGCGTCTGGCACAAGCTATGCTGGCTATTCGTCAAGACATAAGCGCCATTGTGGACGAGGTCGAACAGCACCTGCCCGCAATCCTGACAGAGCAAAAGAACAAGATTGCTACTCGCCTGCATGACGCCTTGCTGCAAGCCAGCCCAGACGGCTTTGCCTTGATTTCGGGCCAAGAGCTGTCTGCCCGCGTTGCCCAGGAAGCGGCTGTCTTCTCTCTGCGTATTGATGTGGCCGAGGAAATCGCCCGCCTGCGTTCGCATTTGACCGAGCTGGAGCTGATTCTGAACGGCGATACCAGTGTGGCGTCCAACAAGAAAAGTACCCGCCAAGGCAGCACCGGTAAGCGTTTGGACTTCTTGTTCCAGGAGATGAACCGTGAGGCCAATACCTTGGGCTCCAAGGCTGGCAGCATGGATGTGACACGTGCCTCTATCGACCTGAAGCTGTGTATTGAGCAACTGCGCGAACAAACCCAAAACATCGAGTAAAACCAAGTCAGCCTCTTTTTTTTCCCTTCCCACAGTTTTTTTTGCAGGTGCTGTCTGCTTAAACCGCATTAACCCCCAAGGTTTATGCGGTTTTTTTCAGAAAACCGTCTGGTTCAGATCTGGCGGTTTTTTTGTGGGCCTTTCCGGATGAGCACCAAACTCCCGGCAGTATTTTTTTAAAAGTGGTCTGGTTGAATGAGTAAAAAACATCAACACTTTATAAGCCGCCTTAATATATAAAAATAAAACAGAAATTTTTAAAATAAAAAAATAAAACAAAAATAAGAAATGATTTTTATAAATAATGAATTCGCTTTTAAAAATTTAAAAACAAGTCATTAAGTTTAAATAAATACATGCTTAATTATCTGCCTGCTAATTAGTTGGCTTGCACGTTTTGTCCTGGGGTATGGCAAATAAAGTCATGACAAACGTCATCTCTTTGACAACTGTGTTTCTGGTTTTAAAACAGCCGTTTTCTCTGTCCCTGACCTTGATACCTTGCTTGGCCTGCTGTATTTTTTCCGCCTTTTTTCACCTTTGGCCTTCCCGTACAATAGCCAGCGTTGCGCTGCACTTAGGCGGCTTATTAAAGGACAGGAAACACATGAATTTCATTTTTCGTGGAAATGAAATATTGGTCAGCAGCCAGGAAGGGCAAACCTTAATTCCCGCCAAACCCGCTCTGGATTTAGCTCCGGCGCAATGGCATGCTCTTTTTCCGGGCGAGGATTGTCAGGATTTTGCCTGCCACGTCGCCGTCCAGACCCCGGCTCCAGATGGCTTTATCTTTCGTCCCTTGCGCGGCGTGCTCTCGCAGTTGGGCGATCAAGCCAGTCTGGTGAACCGGGCTTTTCAAGTCTCAGAATGGGCACGTAGTCATCGTTACTGTGGGGTGTGCGGCTCCGCCATGGAACGCGTCAAGCATGAGCTGTGTTTTCGCTGCACTTCCTGTGGCTTCTCGGCCTACCCCCGAATCTCCCCGGCCATGATGGTGCTGATCCGCGACAAGGACCGTATCTTGTTGGCCTGCCACTCTACGTATGCCACGGCGCGTTACACCGCCTTGGCCGGTTTCGTGGAAGCTGGTGAGAATCTGGAAGAAGCCATTCACCGCGAGGTGATGGAGGAGGTGGGACTGCGCGTGGACCGTATCCAGTATTTCGGCAGTCAGTCCTGGCCTTTTCCACATTCTTTGATGGTGGCTTATACCGCCGAATATGCGGGCGGTGATTTGCATATCCAGGCTGACGAGATCAATGACGCGCGCTGGTTTGGCCCGGGTGATGCCTTGCCGGATCTGCCCCATACCGATTCCATTGCGGGTCGTTTGATTCGGGCCAATCTACCGGGCTAGACCCAGCGTTAACCCTTGCCTCAGGTCGCCAGATGCGCGGCGACATGGCGCAGCATGCGGCCAAAGTCTTCGCGCTCATCAGGACTGAGCACGGACAGGGCGTTATCAATCATTGCCTTGGCGGCGGGCCAGACTTGCGCATAGCGTTCGCGGCCCGTTTCGCTCAGGTACACACGCATATAGCGACTGTCGTTTTCGTCTGCGCGACGCTGCACCAATTCACGCTCTTGCATTTGATCAATCACCCGGCTCAAGACCGGTTGATGCACGACAATGGCCTTGGCAATTTCACCGATGCTGCGCCCGTCTTCATCCCACAGATATTGCAAGACCCGAAAATGCACATAAGTCATATTGTGCTCACGCAAGGTGGTCGATCTTAGCGTTTGGTCCAACTTGTAGATAATGCTTGCCATCTGGAAGGCCAGATTGGTTTCTACACAGCTATCAGGGATGGAAACGGAAGTTTTGCTCATGGTGCCTTGGAGGAGTCAGTCCTGCGCTTGACGCCCCATGAAACCGGAGCGACAAGCGGACCGTCAGTATACTAGCAGCGCTCTGCTTGGACAGTGCCCGTCGGCGTATGACTGGCAGCGCGGAAAATCTGCGCGTAGCTCCAGGGATTGGCCATGGCAGAACGCACAACTTGCGTACGCACGGCATCGGGCAAGGCACTGATCTCGCCATATAAACAGGACCACTTCTGGCAGTGCTCAACAATCTCGCGCTCATTGTTCTCCCAGGCCTCCAAGGCGTCGGGTATATCGCGCACATCCTGGACCTTTTCCAGGAAGGTGGCCAGAGCCAGACCATTTTGCATGGCCATGCCCCCGCCCTGCCCCAGATTCGGAGGTTGAGCATGAGCCGCGTCACCTAAAATCGCCGTACGGCCGCTGGACCAGGTTTTGCAGCGTGTCACACTGTAACGTCCCCAACTGACTGGGCCATCGGCACGCGCAATCAGGTGTGCCCAATGCGGGAACAAAGCGGACCAGTATTCCTTGTCGATCTGGGTATTGCTGGCGCGCACATCGTCGTGTGGACAAGTCAGGGCCAGATAGGTTTGGGTTTCACTGACTGGCGTAATCAACAAACGATGCAGGCCGTTCCAGTTCTCGATGTATTTTTGAGCATCTTGCTCTTGGGTGTCGCCCGGCCTGCGCTCGATCATGGTGCGTAAGGCCCCTTCGCGAGTTTGCTCGTGTACCAGCTCCAGCCCCAGAGCCTGGCGGATACGTGACCAGATGCCATCGGCGCCTACCACCAGATCAGCACGCAAGCGCTCGCCCGAGGCCAATTGAACTTCCCCGCGTGCGTTAGCGGCGATGACTTCTACATTCGTGCGAACCTTCACGCCGGCGCGCTTGCCTGCTTGCTCCAGGGATTTCAGCAGTTGCGAGCGCATGACGGTAATCAGCCGACGGTCGGCTGGTGTGGGGCCGCAATCGATGACTTCGTTATTCAGGTCACGCTGTTCAAAATGGCTACCGTAAAAGGCACCTTCAATGGCTTGCTCGTAAGCCCCTAAGGCCTTCAGAACGCGCAGGCCATTTTCCCAGATATAAATACCGGAGCCATTGGCGCGCAATTCAGACTGGCGCTCCAGCACGGTGACATCCCAGCCGCGCTGAGCCAAGGCGGCAGCGGTTGCCAAGCCACCCAGGCCACCGCCTACGACCAAGGCACTTCGTTTTTTATCGGACATGCTGGTTTCCTTAAACTTGCGCCCACAAAGGCAAAGAGTGATGGCGATCCAGAGCGCGCTCGCCTGCCTGCGTCACATACCACTCGCTGAGCAGACCGTCCGGATCACGCAAGAAGAAAGCGCGCTTCCAGGGCAGGTTCACATCGTAAACGGGGATGATGTTCTGGGCTTTCAGGCGCTCCAGCGTTTGTTCCAGATCCTGAACGCTGGCCAGCTCGAAACTACAATGAGAGAAGGAAGCTTGTTTGTCACGTACCAGAATCAGGCTGTAATCATAATTGGCCAGGCCGGCACGTAAATAGACGACTCGATCGTTTTCATAGACCACGTCCAGACCAGCGACGTCGGTATAGAAGTGGCGCATGGCGTCCAACTGAGCGGTACGCAGCACGGCGTGGGTGACACGACGGGGTTGGACCGGGGCGTCAGGCACTGTTTCCAGAACCGGGTCAGCATCGTAGCGGCCTTCGGAAAACGGCTCCTGCCCTTCGGGATCCCAGCGGCTGGTCAGCAATTCCATGGGGCCACCTAGCACGCTGCGCCAGTCTTTAATGGTGTCGCAGTAGAACTCGTTGTAGTTGCCATCGGGGTCAAACATATAGACGCTATGAGCGACCTGGTGGTCCACCGTCATGTCAATGTCGCACCCCTGTTCTTTTGCACGCCTCCAGCCAGCCACCAGTTCAGCCTCGTTCTCCAATTCCCAGGCCAGGTGATTCAGGCCGGGATTCAGGCCGATCGTGCCGGGCAGTTGCAGCAGACCGTCACGGCCATAGCGATTCACGCCTTTGGTCGTTTCCATCATGCCCAGGTCATGGGGAGTGTGGCCGGTGCCCAAAAAGGTGGCCACCAGATCAGGTTCGGTAAATTCCACTTTCAGGCCGCAGACCTGGCTGTAAAAATCTTCACCGCGTTGCAGCTCATCAACCCACAGGTTGACGTGGCCCAGACGGCGGGGCTCAAAGCACGCGGTTAGGGTGGAGTGGGAAGTTGCTTGTGTCATAGTCTCTCCTCCTGGGTATGACGATTCATGGTCTGCAACACGGCCAGCGTCAATGCGCTGTCGCTCTGCTCCAGATCCATCAAGACGTTGAAATGATGTCGGTTTGGCACGGACATGCTCTGCACCAGGCAGCCCGCCAGCTCGCATTGCCGGGCGTAGTGACGGCTTTGTTCGTGCATGACGGCCGGTTCCAGTGCGCCCCAGGCCACGAGCACGGGGGTTCCTTGCGCTGGTGGGTGCAAAGCCGGGCTATAGCGTTGGGCTTGTTCGTCGTCCAACTGCAGCCAGTCATTCACGGCGGTCTGCAAGATGGGATGCAAATCCATCACGCCGCTGAGGATGCTGGCGCTGTGGATCAGGCGCTGTTCGCGTTGGGCATCGGCCGCCAGCAACATGCCGCTTAAGTGCCCTCCTGCCGAGCTGCCACTAATATGAATACGCTGTGGGTCGCCATTGAATTGCCTGGCATGCGCGTGAACCCACTGCAAAGCGCGTTCGCATTGCGCCACGATCTGCGGCAGGCGGTAAGCGGGAGCCAGGCCGTAGTCCAGGCAAATCACTGTGGCACCGGCTGCATGCAGGCTTTGCGCCATCATGGCCGAGTCGTCCTTGGACAACATGCGCCAGTAGCCACCATGAATGAACAAATAAACCGGGGCACCGGCGTGGCGGGCTGCATAGACATCCAGTTTTTCTGCCGGGTCATCGCCATAGGCGTGCGTGCTGAAACAAGTGCTCAAGGCAGCGCGGGCCCGTTCACTGGCGTGCTTGTAGGCGGCAATTTCAGCGTCAAAATCAGCCACCGAGGCCTGGAGCCGGTATTGCGCCAGGTCTGCCGGATCAAAAATAAGTTTGTTCATTTCTTTAGTCCGGCTGTGCTGACGGCAAGCGGTTCAATAGGAGGAAACCGATAAAAACCAGCACTTCTACCGCCAGGAAACTGCCAAAGGCCCAGACGTAGGAGCCGGTCAGACTCAGCAGCAGGCCCAGCAAGGACGGCGCGACAAAGGTGGCAAACACACCGCCCATCTCGGCGTAGCCAGCAGCACTAGGGCCCAGGTTCACGCCATAGCGTTCACCCACGTAACTGAAAATAGCGCCACCATGAAAGACCCCTACGCCACAAAGAATGGCCACGATCAGCAAGCCGCTGTAGGGCAATGCCTGCCAGGCAACCAGAACACAGGCGCTGGCCGCCAGAATGGTGAGCCACATGCCCACACGCATCACGCCAACACGGGTGAAGCGGTCGCTGACGTAACCGCCCAGAATCAGGAAAAAGACTTGGGACAAGCCCATGATGGTGCCGAATAAGGGGGCCTGCTCGGGGGCCATTTTCTGCACATCAATCAAGGCAGGAATCAGCCAGGTCGCCGTTGCGGCAACCGAGAACAAGGCACCAAAAATGGCCAGAATGCCCACCCAGATCCAGGGGCGTGCGGCAATGGAGCGCAATACACCGGCGTCGGTCTTGATCTTGTCGTGAGGATCCTGATAAGGGCCGGCGCGTACCACCAGTTGTGTGATCAGGCAGGCGCTTAACGTCAGCCCGCCCAGGACCAGAAAGAATGCACGCCAGCCATGAGCCATGGCGTAAGGCAGACCCAAGGCAAAATCCAGAGTAATAGCCAGCGAATAAGCGGCCAGAATAATGCCCAGCACCAGACCCTGGCGGCGTGGCGCAAACCATTGCATGACGATTTTCATGGACCCGACCCAGACGGCGGAATCAAAAAAGCCCACCACCAGACGCAGCAGAAAGAGCTGCGTGAAATCCTGCGCCTGGGTCTGCAGCAGCATGAGCAAGCCGCTGCCACCCAAGCCAATCAGGTACAAATGGGCCGAGCTCATGGAACGACCACGTGGTGCCCAGAACAGCATGCCCAGCGCGAACGAAACACCGAAAGCGCCCTGCACCAAGCCAGCTTGTGCGGGGCTGAGTGACAGGTCTGCCGACACAATTTTGATAACGGCTGCAAACCCATAAAAGTCGGCTGCCAGGCACATCTCACCCAGCACAGCCATTAACAGCATGAGCAAGGCCACTGCGCCGCGTGGCTTGGCCTTGTCGAGCGGATTTCCGATAACCCCTTGTTCCACCATGTCATCCTCTCCTTTTGGATAAATGTTCAAGCTGAGTGTTTGTCAGACACACTCTTCAATTGCTTTAAACATGAAGGATTATGGTGATTCGACTTAATCTATGTCAATACATATGTATTAGCATATACCCTATAGTGAGGTGCCTTACGAATGGCATGTCAGGGTTTTTCTCAAGTCCTATTCAGGGGTAAAGCCAGGCAAATAGCGGCCAGAACGGCACAAATAAGGGTCACATCAGCCAGATCCCCCCACCAGGCTGACAAGGCCAAGCCCAGGCCCAGCAGCAAGCTGTACATCAGGCCAAAGACCGCACCGGCCATACCCGCTACCGAGCGATAGTGCTGCAAGGCGCCGGACAAAAGGTTAGGAATCGCCACCGCATAGGCCAACGCAAGCAGCATGGCAGGGAGCAGAAAAATCAGGTGTTTGCCTGCAAATTCCAGACCAGTAGCCGATACCGCCAACAGCGCAATGCCCCGCCAAATCAGCCTACGGGACGACTGCCCCGCAGCCAGCCAGCGGCGGTTTAAAAATGCCCCCATGAACGTGCCCCCAGCCAGCAAGACACCGGCAATCATCATGAGTTGCGTGTCCGAACCCAAGCCTTGCAGCAAGAAAGGAGCCCACTGATAAAACGCAAAAATCGTGGTGTTGAACAAAGCTACCAGCAAGGCGGACTGCCAGATTGCAGGATCTTGCAGCAGGCGAATCAGAACGTGCAACAAGCTGCTGTGCGGGTTTTGAACGGGGCGGGTTTCAGGCAGGTACAACAGACAAGCAGCCAACAGAAGTAAGGCCAGAACCAATAAGCCGATAAAAACCGGCATCACTTGAGCACCCGAGGACAAAGCCACACCCAGGGCTAAACCCAGCAAAGGACTCAGCGCCAGAGCAGCTCCGATGGTGCCGAAAATCTTGGCCAGTTCTTCGGCTTGATAACGATCACGCAGCATGGTTTGTACGCCAATGGAGCCGACCGCCGCACCAAATGCGCTCATCATGCGAGCCAGCAAGAGCACCGTAAAACTCGGGCTGAACAGGGCCAGCAGACAACCCAGGCCATACACCGTCAAACCTGCCAGAACAGCCGGCCTGCGCCCTGCCCGGTCGCATAGCCAACCCCAGAACAGTACACCGAGCGCAAAGGCAATAAAGTAGACGGACAAGGTTTGCCCCGCCTCACTGGCCGATACCGCGTAGCTCTGGGCAATAAGCGGCAAGGCGGGGCTATAGGCGGTCTCCACCACCTGCGGAAACATGATCAGAGCGATCATCAAGAGAAGAAAACGAGTCATGCCCATTCACACATCAATTTGAAAAGAATGAGCGTAGCGCTGGTCAATTTTTTCTATTACATCTATTCTGATCAAAAACCCATAAAACCAGACAATCATGCCTTGCCTACACGCGAATGACCCATTCCCCGACCTGAGAGGCCGCCATGCGCTGGGGATTGCAGCCCGTTTGGCACAACATGATTCCGGCCTGCATCAGCATCCCTGGGGCCAGATTCTGTACACGCACAGCGGCTGCATTACTGTCACCCTGGATCAGCAATTGTGTTTGCTGCCGCCCAAGCGCTTGATCTGGATTCCTGCCCTTTTGCCCCATCAGGCGCAAATGAGCGAGCAGGTGGATTACCGGTCGGTGTACCTGGATCCGACTCATTACCCTGATTTGCCTTCGCAGGTCCAACTGTTGGCGGCAAACGATTTGCTGATTGCCGCACTGGACCGTATCGCCCAAGCCGATCTGGATGAGAACTGGGATCAGCCACCGGGCCGCCATGTGATGCTGGTCTTGCTGGATGAATTGCAACGGGCACCCGATCAGGCCTTGTTTCTGCCCTTGCCGAAAGACAGCCGCTTACAGCAAATCCGCTTGAATACCCTGCCCCCCGCGCTGAACGAAGTAGCTCGCTATTTGGGTGCCAGCGAGAAAACCATCAGCCGCCTTTTCAAACGCGATACCGGCTTGAATTATCAGCAATGGCGACAACAATGGCGTCTACTTAAAGCGATTGAGCAGCTTTCCACGGGTGGCCGTGTCACTCAGTTGGCCTCGGATCTGGGCTTTGCCAGCGACAGCGCGTTTATTGCGTTTTTCAAGGAACAGACGGGCCTGACTCCTGGTCATTTCAGCCGTCAAAAACGCTATTTCGATTAGGCAATAGTGGACGAATGCACTAAGGGCTCCTAGCTACTATAGGTGTCAATTAATCAGCCCGATTACTGCCTATACCAGTGCTATGATCAGTTGCTATTACGACTACAAAAAGACAGGAGACTATATGAAGAATCCATTCTGCCTGAGCCTGTTGGCAGCGACGTGTTTAATGGCTGGTACGGCGGCGCAAGCCAGTAATCCCATGATGGATACTGCCATGAGCAAGGCCGATGCCTTGGAACAGCAGGTTATTGAGTGGCGTCGTCATATTCACCAAAATCCTGAACTGTCTTATCAAGAGCACAACACGGCGGCCTATATCAAGGCGGCCTTGGAAACGATGCCCGGTTATCAGATCCAGACTGGCATTGCACAAACTGGCGTCAAGGCGGTATTGAAAGGTGGAAAACCGGGTCCGGTCGTGGCCCTGCGAGCCGATATGGACGCCCTGCCCGTACAGGAACGTAATGATCTACCCTTCAAGTCCGTCGCCAAAAGCACCTGGCAAGGCAAGGAAGTGTCGGTCTCGCACGCTTGCGGCCACGACACCCACGTTGCCATGCTGCTAGGGGCGGCCAAGGTGTTTTCGGATATGCGCGACGAACTGCCCGGCACGATTGTGCTGCTATTCCAACCGGCGGAAGAACAAGGCCCGGGCAAACCGTTAAGTGGGGCTAACGCCATGATGGCCGAAGGCGTGCTGGACCAGCCTAAAGTGGATGTGGTGATGGGCCAGCATATCGGCCCCTCCTACCCCGCAGGCAGTATCGGCTACCGCCAAGGCAGCCTGATGGCCAGTGGTGATGTGTTCTCCATCTCTTTGGCAGGTAAAGGCGGCCATGGCTCCTCGCCCTGGAATGCTGCCTCGCCCGTTGTTGCGGCCGCTGAAACTGTTGTGGCTTTGAATAACATCATTGCCCAGCGCACCAATCCCCAGGACGGCACCACTGTCGTAACGGTAGGCTCGCTGCACAGCGGTAACCGCCCCAATGTGCTGCCGGAAAGCGCCGACATCAGTGGCACCGTGCGTTCCCTGTCCAAGCACAACCAGGCAACTGCGCATGAGCTGATTCAGCGCTACGCACAAAATATTGCTGCGAACCACGATTTGAAGGCCACTGTGCGTATCGACACAGGCTATGAAGTCCTGGTCAGCGATCCTAAAGCCACCCAAACCGTGATTCCCGCTCTGGATCTGGCCACTGACGGGATAGGAGCCAAGGAAGTGGCTCCTGGCATGGGCTCCGAGGACTTCGGTGCGTTTGGCAAGAATGTGCCCGTGGTTTTCTGGCGTCTGAACGCTTCGCCGCATTCCGACAAAATGGGCGCACCGAATCATTCGCCTGAATTCATGATTGATGAAAAGGCGTTGCGCATCGGCACGCGTGCGTTAGTGGCCAGCTCCTTGACTTACATGATGGAGAACAAAAAGCCCTAACCTCTTGGTGATTTCAGTTAGAAAGCCAAAAAAAACCGCGCCACTTAGGGCGCGGTTTTCAATTTAACAAGCTGATTTAGCGAACTTCCAGCTTTTTGGCCCCTGCTCCGCCCTTTTTCTTGGGCAGAATCAATTCCAAAATGCCGTTTTCGCATTTGGCACTGGCCTGGGATTCGTCAATGTCCTGCGCCAGGCTAAAGCGACGGGTTTGCACTCCGTAGTAGCGTTCGCTGCGCAAGAGCGTATCACCGTCCTTTTCTTCCTGTTCACGCCGGCTTTCAACACGGATAGTGACGACATTGCCTTCAACACTGACATGCACATCTTCTTTTTTGATGCCAGGCACTTCTGCACTGACTTGATAGGCTTGTTCGTTTTCGTTCACATCCAGACGAATGCTGGGTGGCGTATTGCCAGCCAAAGAGCCCACGACTGGCACGCGCCGGAAAATATCCTCAAAATCCCGCCATGTCTCTGTACCGGTCAGATCCCCAAACGGATTAAAACGTGTCAAATTGTTTGCCATGCTTGATCTCCATTTTTCCTTTGCTGAGCCCTACTGCAATGGAAGGCGTGGGCTCGATCGCCTACCTAAAAAAAGATGAGGCTAGTCGCTTATATTTCAAGGGCTTGGATAAAAAAAAACCACCTTACTCCCTAGAGAGACAAGGTGGCTAAAGGTACGATCTTATGTTCTTTTAGCAACGGATCCCATTGCTCAGGTGCTGCTTAAACCCGGCTTTGTGTGCAGTACCGGGGGCTGTTCCGGTGCAGGGTGTTCATCGGCAATAATGGGAACTTCCTTGCCATTCTTGTCTATGATCTTGCCGTTTTCAACGTAATCACCTTCATTAAGGTTGGCCACATCCGAGACCCGCAGGTAGCGGCCCCCACCAGCAGCAAAAACAGAAGGTTGATCGGAATTGCCCAAGGTGAAGTGGTTGAACAAAAGATTCAGCACAATCGCAACCAGGGCAGCCGAACTGATGCCAGAGTGGAAAATCGTCGCAAACCAGACCGGGAAGTGCTCGTAGAACTTGGGAGCCACGATCGGAATCATGCCGGCACCGATCGCGGTGGCCACGATGATCAGGTTCATATTGTTTTCATAATTGACCTTGGCCAGCGTACGAATACCGCTGGCCGCGACGGTGCCAAACAGGACCATGCCCGCTCCACCCAGTACGGCTGGGGGAACAGCGGCAACCAGGCGACCCATGATGGGCAGTAGACCCAACGCGATCAGAATCAAACCACCAAAAGCCACGACGTAGCGGCTTTTCACGCCCGTTACCGCCACCAAGCCGACGTTCTGGGCAAAGGCGCTTTGTGTGAAGGAGCCGAAAATCGGTGCGATCAGGCTGGAGAGCATATCGGCACGCAGACCATCGCCCAGACGACGCGCATCAACTTTGGTCTCGATAATGTCACCTACGGCAAGAATGTCTGCCGATGTTTCCACCAGCGTCACGATGATCACAATGAACATGGAGATAATCGCGGCAGTCTGAAAAGTGGGCATGCCAAAGTGAAACAGACTGGGCAAGGCAAAGACCTCGCCTTGGCTGACAGCAGAGAAATCCGCATGGCCCATGGCAACCGCAATAACAGTACCGATGATGATGGCCAGCAAAATGGACAGGCGGGAGATCGTGGCGCTGCCCAGCTTGCTGAGCAGGAGCACGATCAGCAAGGTCATGGCGGCCAGGGAGATATTGCCGACGCTGCCAAAGTCCGGAGCTGACGGGTTGCCACCCATGGCCCAGAATGCGGCCACCGGCATCAGGGTCAGGCCAATCGTTGTAATCACGCAGCCGGTCACCAAGGGCGGGAAGAACCGGATCACCCGTGAAAAGACCGGCGTAATCAGCAGCCCTATCAAGGACGCCACAATGACCGCGCCAAATACGGCCGGCAAGCCGCCTCCCGTGCCCAAAATAGCAATCATGGTGGCGACGCCGGAAAACGACACCCCTTGAACCAGCGGCAGACGGCAGCCAAAAAATGGCACGCCCAGAGTTTGCAGCAAGGTGGCCAGACCGCCCATGAACAAGCAGGCGGTAATCAGCAAGCCGGTTTCATTGGCAGGTAAACCCGCTGCTTCACCAATAATCAGCGGCACGGCGATAATGCCGCCGTACATGGTCAATACGTGTTGAAAGCCATAGGCCAGATTCGCGCCCAGGCCCAGATTCTCGTCTTCGGGGCGAGCTGTATCCGCTGCCCTTTTAGCTGTTGTCATGAATGTCTCCGAATAAGAAATAGGCAGAGCTCTGTCGGCCCTGTCACTACAAAACTCAAGCTATCGCTGCGGTATCCAGTACCTTGTCGCGCAAACGACGAGCAGCGGCTTGATGGCGTTGCATCAGGTCTTGCACATCAATGCCGCAGACTTGGCCGTCAATCACGCGCCACTGGCCGGCGACCATCACACGGTCGGCCCGGTCTGCGCCGCAGAGCAGCAAGGCAGCCAAGGGGTTTTCTGCGCCGGAAAAGCGCAATTCATCCAGGGTGAACAAAGCCAGGTCGGCCTGCTGTCCGACGTTCAGGCCACCAATGTCCTCGCGCCCCAAGCAACGGGCCGAGCCTTGAGTAGCCCAACGAATAACCGCTTGATGAGTGACCTGGCCCGGCTCATAGCGCAGGCGGCCCAGCAAGAGTGCCTGTCGCATCTCTTGGGCTAGATTGGAGTGGTCGTTGGAAGCCGAGCCGTCCACGGCCAGACCGACGGGGGCACCGGCCGCTTCCAGCTCGATGGTGCGGCACAGGCCGCTGCCCAGCACCATATTGGACGAGGGGCAATGGGCAATCCCCGTGCCAGCCCGGCCCAGGCGCTGGATTTCTTCGTCGTTGAAGTGAATGCCGTGCGCCAGCCAGGTGCGATTGCTTAGCCAGCCTTGCTGATCCAGATAGTCCAGGGGACGCATGCCAAAGAGGCGCTCGCAGTAGGCGGTTTCGTCCTCGGTTTCAGCCAAGTGCGTGTGCAGGCGTACGTCTTCGCGTTCTGCCAGCTTGGCGCTTTCGCTCATCAACTCACGACTGACAGAAAACGGTGAACACGGGGCCAGGGCCAGCGTAATCATCGCGCCATCTGCGCGCTGGTGATAGTGGCGAATCAGGCGCAGGCTGTCGTCCAGAATGGTTTGCTCGTCCTGAACGACGTTTTGTGGGGGCAAGCCCCCCTGATCACGGCCCACGCTCATGGAACCGCGAGTCAAGGCGGCGCGTACGCCTAGGCGCTGGGCGGTTTCTGCCTGACAATCAATGGCATGTTGCAAGGCGCCCGAAAACACATAGTGGTGATCGGCCACCGTCGTACAACCTGACTGCAGCAGTTCCACCATGGCCAGTTCGCTGGCCACCTGCATTTGCTCGTCATCCAGACCGGCCCATACGTCATACAGCGTGGTCAGCCAGGGGAACAAGGGCTTGTTCAGCGCTGGGGTATAGGCCCGTGTCAGGGTTTGGTAAAAGTGATGATGGGTATTGACCAAACCGGGCAACAAAACGTGCCGGGAAGCATCCCAGCTTTGATCGTAAGCCTGTTTGGGTTGCTGACCGGCGGCCACTTTTTCGATAATGCGACTGTCTTGCACCAGTACGCCGCCGGCAGCTTGCGTATCTGAACAGGCCAGTGGATTGCGAATCCACAGGATGGGGGTACGGCGAGTCATGAGTGTGTCTCCTGCGTTCTATTTGTTTTTTATTGTTGTCAGTTCGACTTGCCGACTTATATATCCAACGTGATAAGGGTTATAGGGAGCCGATCGATAGCAATGCTTATGTGCACCGCCAGCCTTGGGTCTGCTTATGCCATCGAGAAACTCTTATGCCTTGTATATGGATCGCCATATAGCGATGCCCGCTGTTTTTACGGCATGCCGCGACATAAAAAACTTGTTCAATATCAGGATTTATCCTCTGGACAAACGCCTCGTAGTGTTGTCCTTTAATCACTTAATGCCTAAACCATTGGTCTACTTAAGATTTATTTATCGGCAAAAAAAAGCATATAAAACAGTCATCTTCCTGCACTTTGACCCGCTCTGTTCAGTCATGTTAATTGTGTCGCCAAGCGCATTAAAAGCGCCGTTGTGCGAACCCGCACACATTATTCGGAGAACACATGCAGCATATAAAAATCAAACCCGGTGCACCCTTGGCCGAACAAGCTGAAATCGGGCACAACCGATGGCACCCCGATATTCCAGACCTGACCAGCGTCAAACCTGGGGAGGAGATGATTCTGGAATGTATGGACTTTCTGGATGCTCAGATTCAAAACACGGACAGCGCCAACGACGTACGTGATGTGGATCTGACCCGTGCCCACCCATTGACCGGCCCTATCCACGTTGAAGGTGCCGAACCTGGCGATATCCTGGTGGTGGACCTGCTGGATATTCGTTGCATTACCCCCGTGGGTTTCTCGGGCATTTTCGCCAAGGAAAATGGCGGCGGCTTTTTGGCCGAGCATTTCCCCGAAGCCGACAAGGCCATCTGGGACCTGCATGGCGTTTACGCCACCTCCCGTCACATTCCTGGCGTGCGCATTGCGGCCATGATGCACCCCGGCCTGATCGGCACCCTGCCCTCGCACGAGCTGCTGCGAGAGTGGAATCGCCGTGAAGCCCTGCTGGTGCCCAAGGGCCATGCCAATCCGCCCGATGCCAAAACCGCCGTATTGCGCGGCGTAAAAGGCGCCGAGTTTGACCGCATGGCAGCCGAAGCAGCTCGTACCGTGCCTCCGCGTGAGCACGGCGGCAATCTGGACATCAAGAACCTGACCATCGGCTCGCGGATTTACTTCCCCGTCTATGTGAAGGGCGCTGGCCTGTCCATGGGCGACCTGCACTTCTCCCAGGGCGACGGCGAGATCTCCTTCTGTGGCGCCATTGAGATGGACGGCGCGGCCCATCTTGGCTTTGATCTGATCAAAGGCGGCATGGCCCAATACAACCTGACTGCGCCTATTTACGTCCCTGGCCGTCACGATCCCAAGTACGATCAGTGGATGCACTTTACCGGCATCAGCGTGGAAGAAGGCGTCAACTACTATCTGGATTCCACGGTTGCGTACCGTCAGGCTTGTCTGGCAGCCATTGACTACATCAGCCGCACCACCGATCTGTCGCGCGCGCAGGCGTACATGCTGCTGACAGCGGCTCCGGTTGAAGGCCGTTACGGCGGCGTGGTGGATCTGCCCAACAGTTCCGCTTCCCTGGCATTGCCTACCGGTATTTTTGATACCGATATCCTGCCTAAAGGTGCCTTGAATGACGCGGCCCGTTTTGGCCGTCCAGGCACACGCTGTAACTTGACCTGATCGGTCTCTGGCCCTGGCTTCTTATCGAAGTCAGGGCTTGCTTTACTCGGATTCGCCATGCCTTTGTACGACTATCTTTGCAATCACTGCCTGCAGCGCAGCAGCCATTTGCGCAGTATTGCCACCCGTAATGACCCTCAAACCTGTCCTGCTTGCGAAAAAGGCAGCCTCTTGCTGCAATTGAGCGCACCACGACGCTTGTTCAGCAAGGCCAGCCCCACGCGTGGCCTGACGCCCCAGCAAGCCCTGGCAGGCAATAATGTAACCGGGCCCGGTACCCGATCCAGCACCCGAAATTCAGTCATCCACACTTGTATGGGCCCTGGCTGCAGCGTTTGTGCCTAAATACAATCAGCCCCGTTGCTACGCAAGCTGTCAGCCTTGACAGGCCGCTGCTGTGACGGTGACGGGGCGTAGCCCTGGCTGTATTTGTCCGGTCTGATGTGTTGCTTTTACGAGATCAACAATCCGTAACATTGCCCACCCTGCTTATAATCACGAATCAATCTCATTATTACTGGGTGTTCATTATGTCGGTGTCCTCGTCTTTCGCCGCTAAGCGCCAGGTGCCTAGCGGCGTATCTTTTATGTCTTTAAGCAGTCTGGCAGTGGCTTTATTGTTGGCATTTCCTTATCAGACACAAGCGCAAGAGGTCGAGGAGCTGGACCGCATTGTGGTCAAGGCCGAGCAGGAGCTCAAGCAGACCTTGGGTTCTTCCATCATCACCGCCGAAGACATCCAGAAGTCCCCTCCCGCCAACGATATCTCCGACGTTTTGCGCACCATGCCGGGCGTAAATCTGACTGGTAACTCGGCCAGTGGCCAGCGCGGTAATAATCGACAGATCGATATTCGCGGCATGGGGCCGGAAAACACCATGATCCTGATTGACGGCAAACCCGTCAGCTCCCGCTCTGCCGTGCGTTTTGGCTGGCGTGGTGAGCGCGATTCGCGTGGCGACACGAACTGGGTGCCTGCTGAACAGATCGAACGTGTGGAAGTATTGCGCGGCCCGGCAGCCGCCCGTTACGGTAACGGTGCGGCGGGTGGCGTGGTCAATATCATCACCAAGCCGACGACAGACACCTTCCAGGGCACTTACTCCCTGTACGGCAACCTGCCTGAACATAGCGATGAAGGTGCCACGCGTCGCATGAGCTTTGGCTTGAGCGGCCCGATCAGCGAATCCTTGTCTTTCCGGCTGTACGGGAACCTGAACAAGACGGACTCGGATGATCCGGAGATCAATAAAGGACATCAAACCGAGCGTGGCGGTGCCAACGCGAACAGTTTGCCTGCTGGCCGTGAGGGTGTGCGTAACAAGGACATCAATGGTTTACTGTCCTGGCATCCTGATAGCCGCCAAACTGTGGATCTGGAGGCTTCCTATAGCCGTCAAGGCAATATTTACGCGGGCGATACCCAGAACACGAATACCAATGACGAGGTCAAACGTCAGTTGGGCGACGAGACCAACAAGATGTATCGCCAAAGCTATTCCTTGACGCATCGTGGTGACTGGAACGACAAGACGAACTCTCTGGCCTACTTTCAGTACGAAAAAACACGCAACTATCGTTTGCTGGAGGGTTTGGCCGGCGGTACCGAAGGAGCCTTTAACGACCCATCCCGCGTCAAGGATGGGGGTTTTGGCACAGCGGACCTGACGACCATGACCGCCCACGCCGAGGCCAGCCATCAATTCAAGGTCGGCCGTGTTGAACAATACGCCACTATCGGTATGGAATGGGTGGGTCAGGAGCTGAACGACAAGTCCTCGGACTTGGCACAACGTAACCCGACCCGTATCCCTGGCGTTCCCAACAAATACAAACCCAAGTCACGAGCCAATATTTACTCCGTTTTTGCAGAAAACAACATCTACGCCACTGACAAGACCACGGTGACACCCGGTCTGCGCTTTGACTATCACGACAAGCATGGCAGCAACTGGAGTCCTTCGCTGAACCTGACGCATGCCGTGACGGACAACTGGTTGCTGAAAGCCGGTATTGCCCGCGCCTACAAGGCTCCTAACCTGTATCAAAGCAATGATGGCTACACCTTGTACAGCCTGGGTAACGGCTGCTGGGGCAATACCACGGGCAGCAGTACGGGTTGTTTCCTGCAAGGTAATTCGGACTTGAAGGCTGAAACCAGCATCAATAAAGAGCTGGGTGTGGAGTACGTGGGTGACAATGGCCTGGGTGCCAGCCTGACCTATTTCCACAACGATTACCGCAACAAAGTGGAAGCGGGTCGTTTTGCCGTGGATAGCTTCACGGCCTTGAACAATCAGCAATTGATTCTGCAATGGGAAAACATCCCCAAAGCTGTCGTCTCCGGCCTGGAAGGTAACTTGACCCTGCCCCTGGCTGAAAACTGGATGTGGTCTACCAACTTCACCTACATGATCGAGTCCAAGAACAAGACCACCGGCGAAGCCTTGTCCACTATTCCCAAGTACACCATTAACACCACGCTGGACTGGGACGTGAATGCCGACTGGTCGCTGCGCGCCAAGGCAACCTTCTACGGCGAGCAAAAGCCACCGAAATACGATTACTACGGTCAGCCTTTGACGGGTTCTGCTACCGACAAGGTCTCGCCTTACGCCTTGTTTGGTCTGAGCACGCAGTACAAGATCAACAAGCATTTCCGCGTCAACGCAGGGGTCGATAACCTCTTTGACAAACGTCTGTTCCGTCGCGGTAATGCCATCGGTGTGAACCTAGGGACACCGAACTATATTTATGGCGCCGGGGCACATACCTTTAATCAGCCAGGCCGCACTTTCTTCCTGGGATTGAGCGGGACGTTCTAAGCGTTTTCATCTCTATCAAGATACCTATCGCCCCTCCCCAAAACGGAGGGGCGCTTTTTTGTGCCTGGAAAGTACAGTCGCGCGTCAACATTTCAACCTTTAAATGTTCTTTTTGACCTTCATCAAGACTGGAGGCTTGGATTCTTCATATGCTTATAACTACAAATAATGTAAATGGGTTCAACCCAAGCATGTAAAGGAAAACACATGACTCCAAGCGCCGAGCCCAAAAAGGGCAAGCGACGTTTTCTTAAGGAATTGCTAGGCCTGAGTGCCGGGGCCACGATTATTCCTATTCAACCTGTTCAAGCAGCGATGAACAGCCAGCCTCCACGACGTAGCGGTGGGAAAGATGGGGCCCGCTACGGCATGGTGGTTGATTTAAGAAAATGTATCGGTTGCCAGGCCTGTACGGTTAGCTGTTCTATCGAAAACGCACCGCCTATCGGGCAGTTTCGTACCACGGTTCTGCAATACGAAGTGCTCGATGAACAGCAGCAGGCGGCCATGTTGAGCCTGCCACGCCTCTGTAACCACTGCGACAACCCGCCCTGTGTACCAGTCTGTCCTGTACAGGCCACATTCCAGCGCGAAGATGGTGTGGTGTTGGTTGACAACGAGCGCTGTGTCGGCTGTGCCTACTGTGTTCAAGCCTGTCCTTACGACGCCCGTTTCATTAACCATGAAACGCAAACCGCCGACAAGTGCACCTTCTGTGAGCACCGCTTGGAAGTGGGACTGTTGCCCGCCTGTGTGGAAAGCTGCGTCGGAGGTGCCCGTGTCATTGGTGATATGAACGATGAAACCAGCACGATTTCCCAATTGCTCAAGGAGCACAAAGAGGAAATCCGCGTTCTCAAACCCGGCATGAATACCAGCCCGCATGTGTTTTATATCGGCTTGCCAGATGAGTTCGTCGACGGTGTGGATGGTCAGGCCAGTGTGCGCTTGACCCATCAGTTCTAAGAGGCCGCTATGTCTATTATTGAAATTCTGACCCCCGCCTACGAGGTTGCCTGGCTCCCTTGGGCAGTTCAATACTTTTTTCTGGTCGGTATGGCCGCCACCAGCACCGTATGGGTATGGCGTTGCGCCTGGTCCAACGATAGCGCTTTGCGTCGTCTGGAACCCGCGCTGATGATTGTGCTGCTGTGCAGCAGCATTGCCGCTCCTGTGTCCTTGCTGGCTGACCTGCACCAACCGGGTCGTTTCTGGCATTTCTACGCCTACTTCACTCCCTGGTCCTGGATGTCTCTGGGTGCCGTCCTGCTGCCCCTGTTCGTCGGTCTGTCCGTGGCCAATGTGCTGGCCTGGTGGTTGAACAAACGTGCTCTGTGGCGCTGGTTGAGCTTGGCTTTGCTGGTGTCGGCCTTGTCGATTCTGGTTTACAGCGGTTTTGAAGTGATGGTGCTGCGCTCGCGCCCCTTGTGGAACACCGCCTTTCTGCCCATCAACTTCGCCTTGACGGCCGCTCTGGCCAGTCTGGGAGCCATCTTGCTGGTTGCTCGTCTCTTGCCCGGTGGCGTAGCCAATTTACCGCTGGAATACGTACGCCGCTGGTCTCTGGGCGTGGTTCTGACCTTGATCGTGGTCGCTCTGTTCTGGGTGGGTTCGGGTCTGTTGGGCTACAGCCATTCCTTCGGTACTGCCTGGGAGCTATTCCAGAGTTACCCCGTATGGCGTTTGGGTTTCCTGGGGTCTTCTGCCTTTGGCCTGCTGCTTCTGTATATGCTCAGCCGTCCGATCAGCACCTTGCAAGGCAATCTGTACAGCTTGGTCTGCGCTGCTTTCATGCTTGGCTCTGCCTGGGTATTTCGCTGGATTATTTTCATGGCGGTACAAGGTGTGCCCAAATACGGCGCTGGTTTGTACCTCTACACCATGCCCTTAGGCAGCGATGGCCTGCTGGGAATGCTGGGTGTGCTGGGCTTGTGTATTGCCTTGCTCGCCGCCAGCACCACCCTGCTCTCTCTGTTCCCGGCCCGCCGTTCAACGTTGACGGCCTAGGCCCCACAGACTCACTAGCTTTCAGGTACTTATCGTCATGAGCAAGAAAAAAGAAACCCCTAACCTGTCGCGTCGGCAGGTATTGACCCGCGGCGGTGCCGCTGTGGGTGGTCTGGCTGCGTTTGCGGCAGGTTATAGCGACACCGTGGTCAAGGCGGTGCAAGGTCTGGGCCAAGGTACAGCCGGAGCGCCAACTGCCCACGCCACCCGTGGCAACTCCTTGCAGGCCGAGTTCCGTATTGACCCAATTACCGGCCTGCTTGATACGCAACCCGGCCAGATTGTGAGCCCTTCCAGCTGTTTGGGGTGCTGGACACAGTGTGGTGTGCGCGTACGTATTGATACGGAGAACAACAAGATTCTGCGTATCGCTGGCAACCCTTACCATCCTTTGGCAACCACGCAGTCCGCTCCTATGGAGCAGCCCGTACGCGAGGTTTACGCCATGCTGGGCGGAGAAAACGGCCTGGAAGGCCGTGCCAGTGCCTGTGCCCGTGGCGCTTCCATGCTGGAGCAGCACAGCAGTCCTTACCGTGTTTTATCGCCTTTGAAGCGTGTCGGCCCCCGTGGTTCAGGCCAATGGGAGCGCATCAGCTTTGAGCAATTGATTGAAGAGGTCTGTGAAGGTGGCGATCTGTTCAAAGAAGGACATGTCGACGGTTTGCGTGCCATTTGGGATCATGAAACCCTGATTGACCCACAGAATCCCGAGTTTGGCCCACTGGCCAACCAGTTATTGTTCACCGATGCCGCGAACGAAGGCCGTACACCACTGCTCAAACGCTTTGCCGAGCAAGCCTTTGGCACGGTCAACGTCAGTAACCACGGTTCATATTGCGGTCAAAGTTTCCGTGTGGGAACGGGGGCTGCCATGAACGACATTAAAGGGCTGCCTCACGGCAAGCCTGACTGGAAAAATGCCCGATTTGGCCTGTTTATTGGCGCTGCACCGGCTCAATCC
>JTFO01004030.1_pt1 | contig 27792 bp, 25 predicted proteins | sample 235411 | NCBI WGS metagenome assembly JTFO01 (sample SAMN03067590, study PRJNA260953) | activated sludge metagenome | biome: Sludge; feature: Wastewater; isolation source: CETP activated sludge from laboratory augmented bioreactor treating... | place: India:Gujarat | collected 2013-04
GTGCTCAGCTGCTTCTGCCTGCTTCCAGCCCTTCTCTTCGACGATTGCACGAATGGCAATCATCAGATCTGATCGCGTTTGCAGCTCCGACGCCTCTTCGGGGTTGTCGGTCACCGCGTCAAAGATGTTATTTAATATGAGTGCGCTCATGTCTGCTCCTCTCTCCGCAACGCATTAAATTCGTTGATTATAATATTGCATATAATGCATTAGGCAGAGCATGAAATGTTCAGATTTCAGGGCGCCAGAATATTAAGCGTCCAATGTTATTTCCGATGGGCTATCAGAGATACTGGCGGCCAGTTTAATACTTACCGCCAGTGGCACTAAGTCCGTTACTTATTAACGGCTTCTTTCAGATTTTTTCCAGGAGTAAATGCTGGCAGGGTTGCGGCGGCAATTTGGATAGGCTCTCCTGTTTGGGGGTTTCGACCCGTGCGCGCAGCGCGCTCTTTTGTCGCGAACGTACCAAAGCCAACCAAAGAGACCGACTCACCGCGCTTCATGGCCTCCGTGATGGATTCAAGTGCGGCATCCAGCGCCAAGGCTGCCTTGGATTTTGGGATATCTGCAGAAGCTGCAATAGTGTTAACCAACTCAGTTTTGTTCATACTCATTCTACCTTTATGGTTTTTACATTTTCAGGCACTGATGCTTGACGTTTCACCCCAATCACCAGCGCCTGCTTTCCTTTTCAATTCGTTCTTGATATTAATTTATACCACCGATTGATATCAAGCAAATCTTACGACTATTCATCAATCAAATTAACTCGGCTTTTCACCACCATATCAAGGCGCCAGCATCACTTCCTTTTTTGGCGGTAATTATAATTAATCACTTCGAAGAACTGGCGCCGACTATTTGGACCCTTTGGCAGCATGGCGTACACGATTTTTCGTGGAGCCTTAATAAAACCTGATTCCACTTCCAATTCATCTTTAACAACATTGGGCACAAGGGGTAAGTCGTGCTCGCTCTCTGAATTCTCAGTTATAGCCCCTTTTGCATACTCAAGAAACGTCTGCCACTGAGCTAAAGCCTTAGGATGGCTTACGGTAGGCGCCAGCCATAGATCGATCATAACCGGCTCAGGGGTTACCATTTCATACTGCACAAGCCCCTCCTGCGCATTTCGATTGCGGCTGGTTACGCCCTCTTCTGAATCATCTTCTAATTCCAAGACTTCTTTTAGGTAAGGCAGCTCTTGAACCTCAAACCGCAAATGCAAGGTGGTGTTCCCTTTTGCTGAGCGCCCCTCTGTCAGAGTCCAGGACCCCGTCAGCTCAGCGATTCGATGTCGGTAATGATCATCCATGCCGGCCTCTGTGCCCAGCTTCAATGCGCTTTTGGAAATGGGGCTGTTACAGGCCATACAGAAATGAGCATGGGAGCTGTTTAATGTCTCGCACTTTAAGCACACCACCCTCCCCCATGTTTGCTTACATCGCTGTGGTTTTTGCCCTTCCGTGGATGCAGGGATGTAATGAGGGCATCGGGCAGCCAGGTGCCCGGCGACGGGCTGACCATCTGGTGAAATCACAAGCTCGTTATTATCTCCAAGGACAAGAAAACCATTCTTGTTCATAACGGTCCCGGCAACCGCCTTGGCCGCCCTTGCCTTCAGGGTATTTCTGCAGGTTGGGCATTCGACCTCAACCATCTCCATAACCCCTACTCTCCCAGATTGCTTTGGAGCAACAATCTGGGGTGAAAACACATCACCATCGGGCGGGATGTTTTGGGCATAGTCCAGTATCAGGCAATCACGTTTTTTCGTTTCAGGTGAGAGGCGAAGGCCTCGGCCGATGATTTGCTGAAAAAGGGCCGGCGACTCTGTGTGTCGAAGCAACGCCACCACATCAACCGATGGTGCATCAAAGCCTTTTGATAGCGTATTTACGTTGACCAGATACTTGAGCTTGCCCCTTTTGAAGTCGGCTATAATTCGGGGCCTGTCGCGAGTCTTATTCGTACCCGAATCAATCAGGGCGGCCTTTGTTGGTGGTAGCAGCTTGAGAACCTGCTCAGCGTGACTTCTGCTTTGACAGAAAATCATGACGGATCGGCGTGTTTGAGCCCGAGCTTTTATATCCTTGATGATTGAAGCGGTAAGCGTGCTCTGCCCATCAACAAAGACCTTATCGACGGTTTGCTTTGTGAAACCACCCGTTGGCAGTCTCTGAAGCTTACTCACATCGTAGTAGTCGCCCGTTTCGCCAATAACTGGCGGTGACAAAAACCCCTCTTCAATCATGTCTTGAACCGGCTTTTCGTACGTGACTTCACTGAAATAGGGATCTCTGGCGAATCCTGGCGCTAACGGGTCCTGGCCGTAATAGGCGTGGCGCTGGTAGATATACCCTTGCCCCAGGCGATAAGGAGTTGCAGTCAAGCCAACTGTGCGAAGGTTTGGGTTTGCCTCGCTCAGTTTTTTGATCGTCTCGTCCGCCTTCTGAATAAAAGAGTGTGTTTCATCAATGATAACCAGCGCGAACTCCAGCGCATCCTCCACAAAAGCCTCAGCACTTTTGTTGACAGACAGATGGGACCCAAACACCACATCGCCAGTTGTGTCTTTCACCTTAAGATCTGCTGAGTAAATCGATGCTGAAAATCCAGCCTCTGTCATTTTTGCATGGTTCTGCTCAACAAGTTCGGCACTCGGCGCCAGCACCAATACCTTCTTGTGATAGCCAGCGCTTTTTTTGCTCAGGGCTCTGATGACAGCGGCAAGTCCCGCGATGACCCAGCTTTTGCCCGCGCCGGTCGGTAGCACGATCAGCAATGGCTCAGTCGTTTGAGTCAGGCGGAGAGCCGTCCGCTCAATCGCCTCTTTTTGGTAGTAGCGCAGGTTTGGGAACTTCTTTAATACATATCTGATTGTCCGAAGTGTCGAAGTCTTTTTGCTCATGCGAAATCTGCGAAATTGAAATGATTAAGGATGCCCTGCACATAATTCACCGCAACCGCAAGTGGTACAGTCTTCCGCTGTACCTGTGATGGTATCACATATTGAGATTATGTTATCCTGTTAGCAAGGTCTGATTGAAGGAATGCCGACTCTTTTTTCCAGCTCCGGGTATGACTGCCCGCCCGCAAGATTCAAACCTTTATTTATAGCACATATCGGTTATAGCTTGGTTCCTAGCCTAGCTGTATGATGTTATAATTTAAATAATACAGGGGTAACATTAAGGAGCATCCAGTGAACTGGACTCAAGAGCAATCAAAGGTGATTTATCATGAGACCGGACATGCCAAGGTAGAGGCCGTTGCCGGCTCTGGCAAAAGCGCTACGCTGGTTGAGCGCATCGCTCGGCTCGTGGAAAACGGCACTCCCGCGAACGAAATCATGGCCATCATGTTCAACAAGTCCGCTCGCACGTCATTTGAGCAGCGACTACAGAAAAGACTGATGGGAACTCGGGTCAGCTTTGCGCCCAAGGTCAATACGTTCCATTCTCTAGGCCGAGAGCTCTGCCTTCGCCTGGAATCACAAGGTGTTCTGCCTCGTTATGAGCTGGAAGTGCGCGACTGGGTTGAAGCCGAGATGGCGAAAGCCGCGCTTAAAGAGGTATCACCGGTCCCGATAGAGAATGAGATTGTTGAAAGCTTCTGCGAGTACATACAGCTCGTTAAGTCTGACATTGCTTCACCTGAAGATAAGCACAGTGATGCTGAAGCGATCGCTGGCAAGGAGATGCCTACCTATTTCATCGATGCATTCAACACGTTTGAGAGATTGCGCCATGAAAACCGAATTCGGTTCTTCAATGACCTGATCTACGACCCGGTCCTTTTGTTGGTAGACAAGCCTGAATTGTTCGACATGAAGGGGCGCTATAGCCAGATCATCATAGACGAATACCAGGATATCAACGAAATTCAGCAGATACTCGTTACCCTGTTGGCCGGCGATAACACGTCGGTGATGGTTGTGGGTGATGTCGATCAAACCATCTACAGTTGGCTGGGCGCAGCGCCCCACTATATTCGTCTGCTTTTTGATGTGGATTTTCCCAATCCTGCAAAGTACACGCTCAGCTACACGTTCCGGTATGGGCACCAGGTATCGCTTCTGGCCAACCATGTGATTGCCCATAACCAGGACCGGGATAACAAGCTCTGCCTGTCCTACCCTGGCACCCCTCATACGCAGATATACCGAGAGGACGACAGCCGCCAAGATGAGCGAATACTGCAGATCATTGACGACAAGGTGAAGGCGGGAGGGTCTCTCTCTGATATCGCCGTCATGGTGCGGCTATACGGAAGCGCGGCAGACATCGAGTTGAGCCTTCTTCGTGCCCGCATTCCTTACATTAACCATGGAGGAAAAACGGTTCTTCAGCAGGCAGAGACCCACATGGTGTTCGGCTACCTGTCTGCCGCCTGCCATAAGGAACGCTTTGTCTCCGAATGCGCTTACGACCAGTACCTTAAAGATTCGTTGATCGCCATGTATATGGCGCCAGCGGTAGGTGCGAAGAAATCTGCCGTTGAAAGCATTGTCCAGCGGGCGATAGGCCTGCAAGGCGACTTGGTTCGCGCCATCAAGCTTGAAGCCCAGGATGGACGCATTGCGGACTGGGTGATGGATAAGCTGCTAAAACGTACGGAAGTGATCACTGAGATCATGAACGGATCTTCCTCTGACGAACTGTGCTCAGCTTTCTTTGCGAAGCTTGAGTCACGCCTGAATTTGTTCAAAACAATTGAGCACAATGCGCCTCGCCGGGAAGTGGCTCAGGATAAAATAGCCCTGTATCAATCTCTGTTTTCATTTGGCTCCAGAGAGGGCACGGTTAAAGAATTCCATGACGCGCTGGTTGGCGCCCGTTATTCGCTAAATGCGGCAAAAGAAACTGATGCTGTACAGATCATCTCCATACACAAAGCGAAAGGTCTCGAATTCCCGGTTGTTATCATGCCCTGCGTATCAGAAGGCGCGATGCCTGCTGGCGCAGATCGAAAAAGCGAAGAAGAGATGGAAAGCGAGCGTCGGTTGTTTTACGTTGGCATTACCCGGGCAATCAATGCGCTCTATCTGTTTCACCCTACTGATAAAGAACTGGAGTACAGACTGTCTCACGGCTGGTCCTCCTCACCTGGCGGCAACACGGCGGCATCACGCTTTTTGTACGAATCCAACTTCGATCTTTCGCGGGATGTAGGTGCCTCTCTGTGCTGTGGATTTGAAGAGGAATTTGTCGGTCATAGTATCGAGATTTGCCAAAGCTATCTGGACGCATTGAACGAAACCAGCATCGCGCTCACGGAGAAAGCAGAACTGCCTCAGGAAAATCGCCTTGTCGCGGGACCCGGCGTACCCTGTATAGCAGAATCTGGAATGAAGGTTCGTTGTGAAAAGTACGGAGAAGGTGTTGTAACCGGTGTTGTGCCACGGGCGAACACCTTTATCATCCACTGTTCTTTTGCTGGCAAAGACAGGATTGTTGCAGCGAATCTAACCGAGCTCTATCTGGCATAGCGCTTCAAACAAGGCGCCAGCAATGCGCTGGCGCTATCAAAAACAGGTAAACGAATTATGAAACAAAAATGCAATCCAGTCGCGAAGTATGCGACACGCTTTAATGCCACCAAGGTCTACAAAGACCAAAAGAAGGAGGCAAAATCAGGGCGAGTAAAGCATAAGCAAAGGGCAATCAGCCCTGACCAAGCCGTATTTGCGAGTGCTGCTTGATCAGGGCTGTTTTGGTTATGTGTGTATATAATATCGGAGCATATTATGCGTTGCCATGAGGTTGATTATAAGATTTTGGGTGCCGAGATGCAGCTGGTAGAAATCGAGCTTGATCCGGGAGAGACCGTCATCGCAGAAGCTGGAGCTATGACATATCTCGAAGACGATATCCAGTTCGAGGCAAAAATGGGCGACGGATCTGACCCGGATGAGGGCTTGATGGGTAAGCTGTTTTCAGTCGGGAAGCGAGTGCTAACGGGCGAGTCCCTGTTTACCACCCACTTCACCAACACAGGCAAACAGAAGCGGCGTGCGGCTTTTGCAGCCCCCTACCCGGGCAATATCGTGCCCCTTAACATGGCCTACCTCGGTGAGAAGATCATCTGCCAAAAAGACGCTTTTCTGTGCGCGGCGCTCGGGACGAAGATTGATATCGCCTTCAATAAACGGATCGGAGCGGGATTTTTTGGCGGCGAGGGGTTCATCCTGCAGAAGCTGGAAGGTGACGGCATGGCCTTTATTCAGGCTGGCGGCACGGTTGTTGAGAAGCGCTTAAGAGGTGAGTCCCTGAGGGTCGACACTGGTTGTTTGGTTGGTTTTACGGACGGCATTGAATACGACATCCAGCGGGCCGGCGGGCTGAAGTCCATGGCCTTTGGCGGCGAGGGACTGTTCCTGGCTACATTGAGAGGGACCGGAACTGTCTGGCTCCAAAGCCTACCCTTCTCACGCATGGCAGACCGAATCATCGCGCATGCTCCATCATCAGGAGGAAAAAGCCAGGGAGAAGGGTCGATCTTAGGCGGACTTGGCCGGGCGATCGGAGGGCGCTAGCGCATTTGATCAAAATGCCGCCGAAAGGGCTGGGGTAGAGCTGATCAATATCTGAACAGCGCCGCATAGACACCCCCATTGCGCGGCGCGGATATATATCCACACCTATAGCCACAGATTTTGTGGAAAAGCCCAACAAAAAACCCCTGGTCGCACGATGGCGCCAGGGGTCTGATTTGGGATTTAACGGGTTAAATCTCCAAAATTGCCTTCTTCAAGGCTATTGAATTTCCATGGATAGCGGGATGTATTCACATCCGACCATATTGAGAACATCGAGCCAATCAACAGACTTCTGATCTGGCCCAAGTAGCTTTTTATCAGGCAGCCAGCCTTTGAACTCTATTCCTTCCTCGTTGAGTTTGCTTCTTAATCCAACTGCGGCCTCGGTGCCAGCCTTGGACTTATCCAGGTCAGCATAGCCACACACGGATGTAACTCCATCTGGAGGGGTGAAACGCTGAAACAGCGCTGCATTTATCGTTGACCATACCGGCAGCTGGCCCTGGTGAGCTTCGATAACAGCAAATGCTGTCTCAATGCCTTCAGTGACCCCCAGCGGCGTTGTCGCCAAGCCATTTTCATCGTACTTCACCGGGAAGAGTTGTATCCCACATCCCGTCAGCTTCACATTTGAAGGGGCGGGCATGAGCTTCTTGGCTTTTGGCACGGGTGCCTTAAAGCCTTCTTCATCCAGATATGTCCGATGGATCGTGACGGGAGTCCCGTTCGGATCTCGCACACGGGCGATAATGGCCGGGAAATTCCCGAGGTGCTTTTCGTCTTCGTCATAGTATGGCAGTGAAGGATGGAACCTCAGCTCACTACACTGTTTCAGATAGACGGTTCTAAGACCTCGTCGAGCAAAATACAGTCGTGCCGGCTCAGCCGCTGGCGCCGTGAGAGGATGGCTTTCATCCCACATCTGCACCAAGCGTCGACTCAGACGGGCATCGTCTTTTTTCTGCTTTTCAAGCTCCTCTTTGGTTTGCTGAAGCGGAACATAGGCTTCTGGAATCGGCCGACTGACACCCACGGAGGGCATATAGCTGCGATTTTCGAAACCGATATAGTCCGCAATCATTTCAAGGGTTTCGAGAAAGTCCATGTCACCATGATACCAGCGCAGAAGCGTGATACCGGTTTTATAGCCTTTCCCCCCATCACAAGTATTGCAAATACCACCACCGGTGATGTTTGCATCCTTGAAAAGCCTGAAGCCGTCTTCTCCGCCGTGAACCGGACAGGCGACATGCTTACCAGGCTTTTTGATGGCGTCATTAAGACCTGGCGCCAATGCGCTTAGGATCTCAAGCCACCGCCCTTCGCACTCAGCCTGCAAGGCCTCGGCATCTATAAAACGGCTTTTTTTGCCGCCATGATCATACAACGACATGAAGGCTCCTTTTATTGGTTAAGGGCGGGTATTACACCGCCCTGCCTGAGTTAGCCAATCAACGAATCCTGAAGCATACCAAAAAGTTTATTTGGCAGTTCTGCGATATTGTTAATTGTACAATTATCAGGGATTAGTTGTTTGGAAATGATGTGATTGATGCCAATAGCCTTGACCTCAATCCCAGCGCTTTCCATCTTTTTGCGGATATCGATGGTTGAATGACTGCAATCTGGATCACCGTCAGTGACGACAAGCAAAATGCGACGCTCAATACCGTTCAATCCCAAGAGTTCGGACGCTGACCACCACAAGGCTTCTGCCATGGGGGTGCCACCTGTGGCATCTGCCACAAAGTCCTTTTCATTGAGGCGCTCGTTGAAGCCCTTCATCGGTTTCACATACGGCTGATAGATCTGCCGACCGTCAACGTATGTGTACTGCGACGAGAAGCCTGCAACCGAGAGCTTAACACCAGGTGTATTACCCAGTGCGTAAGCAACCGCCATAGCGGCCTTGGTTGCTGAGTCCTTGATGTTACCCATGGAGCCCGACTGGTCGAGCATTACCATGACGCCGGTATTCACCGATTTTCGCTCAGTCCGACCCCGGAAAATCCGGTTATCGTTAACACTGAGCTTGTGCAGAGAGCGCGTATCGATCCGCATACCCACACGGCGAGGTGCAGAGCGAACCAATTTCTTAGCCTGAATCAGGCCGTTAAGACGGGTGCGCAAGGCATTTGTCTCTCGGGCAACTGTAGACTGACTAATATGCGAACGATGAGAAGTAGCTTCATCGAGAACAACAGGGAAAGATCCCAGATTGCCTGCCTCTGTGCTTTCAGCGAAGGAGATTGACTCCATCACTTGTTTGATACGATCCCCGGCATCTGTATTCGAGATATCGGCATGATCCTGATTTTCAACCAAGTCCTGAAGGTTTTGCTTCTGATCCTGCGTTGCGGGGTTAGCATGGCCACTCCCTGCTTGAGGAGTTTCCGCGCCAGCATCGCTGCCATCATCAGATTCCCCATCCTGGGGCTGGCTGCCACTATCACATGGATCACCATCATCCTGATCTCCATTACCCGATCCTCCTTTCTGGTTTTGATCATCCTGATCACCCCCATCAGAGCCTTCATCAGAGCCACCAGAATCCGAGTCGGAGTTCTGGTTATCGTCAGAAGAATCGTCTTTTTTAGATGAGCCCTTGCCACCAGATTGTTGATCTGATTGCTCCTCATCATCACCTGAATCGTCATTACCACCACCGGAACTTTGATCCTGCTGCACAGAGCTTTCGCCCTGCTGCGACGGATCATTTGAATCCTGCTGCTGGTCCTGAGACGACTCCTCTTTTTCCTTTTCTTTTTGCTTTTCCAGCTCATCCTTCAGCACTTCCATAATGCGATCAGTCAGCGATCGGGCATGTGCCGTGCTAACCATTCCTTGCGCCGCTTCATCGATGATTTCATCGACCGCCTGCACAACTTCCGGGGGGAAGGCATTCTGGTAAAGAGCTTTGGTTTTTTGAGCCAGCTTACGTGTGGCATTGTTTTTGAGTACACGCACCCGCAGATCATGATGAATGTGGTTCATAATGATGCTGGATGGGCTGGAGTTCTCATCCAGATTTCCGTAGAAATCATTCGCCACAAAGTACGTCTCGAGATCATCCAGGTTGATCTTGCAGCCAGGCAGCAAGTCACCGAGGAGTTTCTCAATGCGCACATCTTCAAGGACATTGAGGAGCCCTTTAGAAAGCCCTCGCAGGCCCTTTATCTGCTCAAAATCGGTATACCGAACATGAGCACTTTCATGATCGATAAAACCGCGCACCAGGGTTACTGCCTCATCTGTATCAGGCAGCGCCGGCAAAATGATAGTGCTACCGTCAGTCGCAGCCGTTGTTGCCTGGCTATTCATGACGACTTTAACACCATGCTTCTTGCCAAGAGCGGCGGCAACGATCGGCATAGATTTAACCAACATGTTGTTGGACATAGCTGCATTCATGGGATTTCTCCAAAGACGGCCGGGCATTTCGATTGAAATGACACCGGCCTTATCTGATTTGATTTGTGTGAAAGAAGGCGTTAGAACCAAGCTACTGGCTCAGTATTCGCAACCACAGGCTGCTGAGGGCTTTCATCTTCGCTCGGATCAGAGTCAGACTCATCACCGATCGATTCGGAAGACAGCACCAATTCGCCCTGCTCTTCGACAAAGCTATCAACGACAACCGCTGCATCATCGGCATCATCTTCATCAGAGAAAACACTCGATTGAGCGCCCCCCTGGATGAACATGCCAAATCCAGCAATGCTTTGGTTATTGTCCAAAATAGCCTGTCCAAACGCTTCAATTCGCTGCTTGTTTGAGAGAATTGTGAGAAGACAGACAATTTTGTTGAGCTCTTTATTTTCGATTACGGTAAAGCTCGACACGGACTCCAGCACCTCGGATAGAACACCGGCAATGGCGCCAGCTTTCTGATCGAGAAAAGAAAGTCCTTCCAGCTTTTCCATCATGGCGCGAACGGCATTGAGCGATTTCTGACGAACCGAGGTTTTCAGAAGGAAGCTCTTTTCCAAAATTCTCTCTGACTCTTTGGTTATTTCAAGGAAAAGCTGAGAAGCCATGCCTCCAACTTGCTTGTCAAACCGGTCATCGAGATTTGCAACGCCCGTTGGCTGAATGTTGTACATCACCCAGTCGAAGTCCAGCTGGTCCTGTATGTAAGACACAGGAGTCACTGCACCTCGGATGATTTCACCCCATTCACCCTGCTCTTCCACCCAGCGATCAACTTCAAGCTGATAACTGGAGAGGAACGATTTCTTGTTGAGGAAATACTCGTCGCGATACGCTTCGAGCAGATCAACAACCTCATCAATTTTATCGACGGGAATCGCGTAGCCACCCATCAAACGAATTCCGATTGCCTGCAGCATGCGTTCAGAACGGCGTTTGATGGTATCGAAGGCGCTAATCCGTTTCGGATCGACGATATTCTTCGAACCCAGCGAAGCCAGTTCCTTGGGAGGAATTTGGCCTTTGATATCCTCCGGACGAAGCTTTTTACGGCCAGTCCAGGTATGAATATCGAGACGAACCAGTACGACATTATCAAGATTGCAGATAGCATTTTTCATTGAATTTCTCCAATACGAGATCAATTGTCCTCAGCATGAGAAGCAATTGAAATTTCATAGGTTTATTTAGGTTTGCTGTGTTTTAACGTACTCAGCTGATACGGCATACCGAGGCATGCAGGAAACTCCTTGCTGATGCATTCTGGTGATTAGAACGCAAAGGCAAACGGTCTCTATATGGGCCAAGCAGCCCCACAAGGGGGCTGATCTTTAGAACCAAACGGGGCTGTTGATGGCCTCGTAAGGATCAGTGCTTTTAGGTTTAGGTGCTTCAGTCTTCCGAGATTCAGAACTGTCTTTGGAAGGTACCACCTTATTGCTGGCAGGAGCCCCCTCTACAACCTCTTCTTCTCGTACAAACTCGTATCCGGATTTCAGTTTCTGGTCAAGGCGCATCTGAGCCTCTTCATACACTGAACGGCCGGATTGAGCACATACAGATGATGGCACAATGATCGTTCTTGCACGCGAAGCGCTGATTGACCCGTAGGCAATTCGAACCTCTGTATCCGTGCAGTAGACTGACCAGAATTTACCACCACTGGAGCTTTGGGCTTCAATGATGATTTTTTGCCACGGCCTTGAGATTACAGGATGTCGCATTTTTCTCTCCTTATACAATGAGCTTATGCCAGGTAACGCTGAACAATCTCATGGATTGCACGACGTGTTTCCGGGGCTGCTCGATTGCACAAAGCGCGATCCAATGCATAACCTGAAGGACTCACACCCTGAGCTGATTTACCGCTAAAGAACACCAGCAAGTGACCCCAGCGCAGCAGGGTACGCGTTGACATGGTGACCTCAATGGCGCCGGCATTACCGTTTTCTCCCATAAAGAGATCGCGGATGTCATTGGCAACCTGAATCATGCTGGTGCGGATGCTGGCCGGAAGGTTCGGAAGAGCTTCTTTCAGAATCTCCTCTTCAATATCCGGATCCGCGTATCCAACTTCGATTACCATCATGCGATCCATGAACGCTGCGTTTTGCTGCAGTGTGCCCTGGTACAATCCGGTGCTATCACCACCGCCAGCTGTATTGCCGGTAGCGATGAAGCGGAAGTCGGGATGCGGTTTAACCAACTCACCACCATTTTCAGCAATCACCAAAGGACGACCTTCGACGATGCTGTTCAGGCCTGCAGCCGTTGAGGGATCCAGAAGATCCATCTCATCGATCAGGAAGCCATGACCATAGCGCATTGCTGTTGTCAGAGGACCATCCTGCCAGATAGTGTCACCATCGATTACGACATGATGGCCTACAAGCTCCGGCATTTCCAAACGTGCATGACCTGTAGTTTGCTGCAGCGGCATATTCAGCCGTGCAAACACCTCACAGATAATGCTGCTCTTACCGCAACCAGTAGGACCGGTCAGGTAAAGACCATCATTCGTCTGGTCAGTCAGTTTCATCCAAGCCAGCACATCCGAGAGAAGATCCTGACGGAACCGGTAACCCGGGTTGCTTTTAGGGACAAAAAGACTGGCTTTTACATTGCGTTCAATTGTGATCGATTTCGGGATGTTCAGGTCGAAGAGATCAGCAATAGAAACGATTTCTTTAGTAGTAGAAGTCATGGTATTTCTCCAAAAATTGAGTGTGCCTTTTCAGTCAAGGCGATTTATTCAGTGCGTAGCTGTGGCATGCGTGATACAACCAAACTCATCTTCGCGAGCAGGGACAAATTCCCCTTTGTTGAAGTAATGAGCAAGGTAATCCATAAGCTGATCCCGCATTTCATCAGGATCCAACCCGCTGTATTCACAGCACTTAATGAAGGAAAATGGACGCGCTCTCTGGCCCGGCATTTTTTCTTCTTTAATCCATTCCATAATCTCCGCTTTTTCACGAACCTTGATCCGATTGTTACGGAGGTCGTCGATTGATCGCTCAAGCAGTTTCATGTGGAGCAAGGCGATATCATCACCAGTCCACTCTTCGTGCTCTAACAGATCAAGCGCGGTTGTTTTGCGATTAATGGAATGCTTTTTGCGCCCAGAAACACGAGGTTTTCTGGACTTCATTACAGCCTGGAAATCAAAGCTAAGCTGGATTTCGTGGGCTTCGACAAATGCTGTCATAACATTTCTCCTTCGGCATTTTTAGAGGTCCAGGTCATCCCCTTTGCTGCTAAAAATCAGGCCGTCTTTAATGCCTTTCAGGCAGTAGTCCTTGAAGTCGCACAACTCGCAAGGCGAATTGTATGCCATCAGCGGACGCCGCTCGAAACGCGCTTTTCGAATATCCGACACGATATTCTTTATTTTTTCGATACGCTCCGCTTTCTGAGCAGGGGATCGACTATTGATGACCTTGGGTGCAAGCACCTGAGGGCCTTTTTCAGGATTCTGCTGATCCTTTTTGGCTGCAGGAATCTTCTTCTTGAGAAGTTCCATAAAACCAAGCTGCTCGATACCTTCCTCCCCAAGACCCAAGCTTTCGCTGTGGCCTTCCAGTAGGATTTGGTAGTCGGTCAACTGCTCTGCGGCATACAGGAATGTTTCCGAGTAGGCTTGCGCCGCCGTCTTCACATCCAGGACACCTGTCTGCGCATCGGAGTTCATGAACACAATGTCCGGCTGACCGGTCAGTATGATGGACTCGCTGATTTGCAATTGGAAACGCCGCTCAATGACAGCGCCTTTCTCGTCGAAAAGAGGGATAAACCCTGAGGAATCCCAAGCGGACGCAAAGCGGTCTGCCAGAATTCTTCCGGTAGCCATCATGGAATCAACATCCCAGAGAGATGAGAACTCCATTCCTTCACTTTCCAGTGATTGCTGGAACTTTTCTTCAAATGCCTTGACGGGGTCAAAGCTCGAATTTTTCTCGAACAAGCTGAGCACGTAACCTGTTGCGGCTTCATGAACAGCAGTTCCGAATGGAAGATTTGCGCTTGTCACATCAGGCTTGATCTGCGCAATGTACCGATAATAGTACATGCGAGGACAAGTATCGTAACAAACCAAATGAGATGGACGGATGTACATCATTTTGGACATAGGAGGAACTCCAACCTGCAATTCAGGCGAATTGAGGCTTATTTGAGAGGAAAGGGATTGGGGATTGCTGTTTTTGTATGCTGACCAGCTATCAGCCATTGGCAAGCCAATGAGAAAAGCGTTGAAGGAATCGTACCGCAAATCGCCACACCTCATAGTCGGCAATTTGCAGGAAAACATCAAAAACCCTCCGAAGAGGGTCCGATTCAAGAGGCGATTTCTCTAACAATATCCCGAGTGATCTTGCGGAAGCGAGTATCGGTCAGGTTTGAGTTAGAGACGTTTGCCTTAAGGACATTCAGTGAGCACCGCATTTCACGTAGTGCCTGCTGACGACCAGCCTCGAAAGCCGCATCGTAAACATTAACGACATGTACATTGAACTCTGTTGCCAGAGACAACATTGCATCGTGCGTCACTTTTGAAACGTCATCACGGGTTACCATGGTTTCCATGATATTTCTCCTAAAATACCCATGCGAATGGGCAACATCTTAAAGGCTGATTTATGGGCTTTTGTCGATTACACAATCGAAGCAAAAACCCTTATTTAGGTAATACAATGCTATGGCTAAGCGCATTCATAGCATTGACAGTTAACGATCAGATCAAGCGAACCGTCACCGTAGGGGTGAGAGGACGTGAACAGCACGCAAGCGCCTGATTTGATGGTTCGAAGAATGCGATAGCGGCATCTGAGTGAGCGACCTCGCCCGATACAAGTCGGACACGGCACGCACCGCAGAAGCCCGATTCACATTCACTGTAAGCAGAGACCCCATTGGCTCTCATCAGCGAGAGAAGCGTCTGCTGCTTATCTGTTGCTGAAACATGAATATCCATGTGCTCAACTCCAGAAAAAAGGGCTCTAGGCCCTTATTGGTGGGTGATGCAAGCCATGCAGCGATCAATTCGCTGGCGCGGCCTTCATCAATTCTTTCAGGTAAGCTTTAGAGTCGCTGACGCTGGTCATTCGAGAACGATCCAGCTCAATACCCTTCACAGCTGCAACCTGCTCAATCTGCAGGATGTTACGGCGCATGATCGGGGATACCTCTTCAGAAGGATCGGCCGGTGAAGATTCCTGATCAGCCTCAGGTGTTGCAGAATCCTGGGTGGATTCCTCAACAGGGGAAGCTTGCATTGATGAGTGATCATCTTGTGCGGAATCAACCGAAGGATCAGCATCGATAGACGCATCTTCAACGACATGAGCCTCTTCTTTGGCGGCTTTTTGCTTGGAGGCTGGCTTGTTGTTAGCACTTGCAGAAGGCTTAATAGAAAGCTTTTGATCTTTCATATCACCCTTCTCGTCAGCATCAAACACGTCACCACCAAACCCGATAACAGCCAGAAGCCGCTGTCGAGCGGAAGTTTCGCCTTTTTCCCAGTCTTTCAATGTCAAGCACTCTCTCTGAGCAGTTGCCTGCTCAATAACAGCGCCTGAGCTGAGATCAAGTAACGTTGCCTCGAAAATATAGGTTTGTGAGCTTGGCAGCCCGGGCAAACCCACCTCGCGTGGCGAAAGACCGCCGGCCAGGCAATCCTTGTACAGCTCAAAGAGCTTTGGATTGTATTCCAGCGCGCTCTTCACCTTCACTTCGAGTCGGTACTGGTCAATCGGAAACTTCTCACGAAATTCCGGAAGACGTGCCGAAAACAATTTGTACTCTTTATCACCGGTTTCTGTGAAAAAAGTTACAGTTTTATCGCTCATGATTCATTTCTCCAAATAGAAAAACCCAAGGCCTGCAAAGCAGGCTTTTGGGTTATTTTGCTTTAAAATCAACAACTTACGTCTAAAACGGGATATCGTCATCAAACTGGTCCATGCCGGGAGCGTTGTTAGCCCCTTCATAGAAACCACCCTGAGCGCTACCCTGTTGCTGTGGGATCTGCTGATGCCCGCCTTGCTGGTGCCCCTGTTGATAGCCACCCTGCTGCTGCGGACGCTGCTGCGGACGCTGCTGCGGACGCTGACCACCCTGAGGTGCTTGCTGGCCACCACCTTGCGACTGCTGATAATTGTTCTGAGCAGTAGAACCGCCCTGAGAATTACCATCAAGCATCTGCATTTCACTTGCAACGATTTCAGTTGTATAGCGATCCTGACCGCTCTGATCCTGCCATTTACGTGTACGAAGCGAGCCCTCGATGTAAACTTTGGAACCTTTGCGCAGATATTCGCCAGCAATCTCCGCAAGACGATTGAAGAACACAACTTTGTGCCATTCAGTACGCTCTTGCATTTGACCTGACTGTTTATCCTTCCAGGACTCGCTGGTAGCCAGATTGACATTGGTTACTGCATTGCCTGACGGCATATACTTAACCTCAGGATCAGCGCCCAGATTGCCAATCAGAATTACCTTATTGATACCTTTAGACATGATATTTCTCCAAATGGTTTAGGTATTGCTGTGCATATCGCACATAATACCATATTTTTAATAACAGAAAAGTATGTTTACTTGGGTAATTTGCGCTTACTGCCTCGAACGGCCTTGAGGTAAACAATCACCCCAAAGACATTGATAGCAATAAACGCAATCGCCAAAAATATAACGAAGTCTTGGGTACTCATCATGGTCCCCTCTCCTTCCTTCTTGTATTGAAAGTTTAGTATAACAACTTGCCAATACAATTGTTACTCTGAATTTTCAGACTCATCACCTTCTCTATCGTGAGCGATAGTTAGAAAGATGAAAGACCACATCTGAAAATACAGGTATAGTACAATGGCGACAACGCTCAGGATAAGCTCGCCAGACATGATTGCCTGAAGAGAAACACCTGCCAAAGACATATTACCAACATCTTTGGATCTATCGCCAAGCCACTTCAATTTCCAGTTTTCTTTTTTCATTTATTTACTCCAAATTCAAAACATACACATGCTCCTTTGCTTGTGGATGTGAGTGGGTGCGTTCCCGGTTAAATTGTTTTGCAAGGCGCCCCTGCGGAAAACGACACAAGTGCCGAAGATTAGCGTGCTGTTTTTATAGGCAGCCAGCTACTACCTCCAAGTGCAAGCACAAGGAAGAAAGCGTATTGAGATAAGCATCAACCTCATATCAATCCGCTTTCAAGTCAAAGACCAAAGTCGATGCCAGAGGGGGAACCCCTCCAGCATTCGATCTATTTAGAGACCCAGAGCACGTACGATAGGACGTGAAATGGACCAACCAGCGATAACGCAGCCTACGAATACGATAGACATGATTTTTTCTCCAAAGAGTAAAAGGAATTCAGGATGAATTCCTTGTATTTAGTGCAATTTAACGGGATGTTAAATTGACTGATGGTTAATTCCTTTCTTAAAGTCGCGCATCATAGCCTTGGGGTTAGACGGACGCTTTTTAGAACCGGAATTTGTTTTTTCAGAAGAACGAGAACTACCAGCAACACCTTCAATGCTCTTACCCTTGCGGATAAACGCAGGCTCGTAGTAGACCTCCCATTCCTTGTCATTACGCACAGGAACAACCTTAGTTGCCTGAGGGCGAACAGCCTTGTTTGCTTCGGGCTTATCTACATTCTTTGCAGCAATTGCAATTTTTCTTGCTTTGCGCTCAGGTGCAGATACATCCCTTTGAGCCTCTTTGCCTTGATTGATGTTATGCAAAACCTTGTTTCGCTCACTCAATGCAAGTTGACGCAAATCGGTTTCTTTTTGACGGATATTAAGCTCTCTCATTTTAAAATAAGAACTGACAAGACCTTTGCCAATCTTAGCCAAAACAAAAAAAGCAATAATAATCCAGAAGAGGTCAGAAAAACCATTCATTTTAATTCTCCTATTACGAATTAAATCCGCCACAATAGGAAAGAAGCATAGACAACCCGCGTCCGGGTTAGCTTCCCGTGACGGGTTTTTTGAGTATCTGCATGTGCAGATGATGGAATCCATGCCGGATGACATGGAAATTGTATTGCTGCTTTAAAGTCGCCAGCTCAAGACTTGCCCGCATGCATATGCTAAGGCGATACCTCGATCAAAAGGATCAAGGCCATACCATCAGGTTTGAGATCTTCAAAACGAAGAAAACAAAAGCCAGATGGACATGATCGGGACTCTGCGGCGAGAAGCGGTACACTCAGCCTGTTGAGTCAATTGAAACCCATCATAAAGTTAGCAGTCCTGCCTGTAAACACGAATTTATGCCTTTTTTTTGCAATTTGACGACATCGCCTCATTCGCCTAGCGAGTAGGATTGTCATGTTGATAGTTACCCAAAAGCCCTGCAGACACATTGAGGTTATATTCATGGCAGAAGAACAGAACGCACCGGTCCCGGAAGCTCAGCAGGTGAAAGAGCCTGCCCAGACAGATAAAAAGCCGGCCAAAAAAAACACCCCGCGCAGTCGCACCAAAATTGATCCCAATGCCCCTCTGGTCCAGCAGCGAAACCCCGCCAAAAAAGGGATCTCGGTGCCGGGTTACAACCAGACCGTGGAAATCCAAAGCCTTCAGGCTCAGAAGGTCATGCGCCGGGTCTTCTCTCGCGCCAGCAACTCCTTGTACCGCATCGACGTAATCCTGCGCATTATCGGATCCGAAGAGGATGCCGGGCAGGTCGAGAAGATTATTACGGACGAGATCCAGTCCACAGAAGAGGCGCTGATTGATGCCTGTAAACGTCTTGAATCCGTAATGGAGGCCAACGGCATCACCGAAACACCAACCTACGACCTCGTGTTCAAAGAAGAAGTGCGCATCATCTCCCCGCACGTTGCTCGTTTTGTTGGCCTTGTACGCAAGCTCGACGAGATCATTGCCTGCATTGATGCCCTGTGGCTCAACGGCATCATTGCCAACAAGGATCGCAACAGCGAAGTTTACCTGTGGCAGCAGCGAATCATTAGCCTTGGCGCTCGCATTATCTCGATCGAGAAACGCGCGCGTGAATCGGCCCTGTTGCACGGCAAAGCCGATGAAGTAAACACCCAAGTTCCCGATAACCAGATTGAAGACGAAAGCGACGATTCCGTTGAGTCGAAGGACGAAGCCATCGCGTGACACGAGTACTTCTCAATCTACCGGCTCCTGTGTGAGCCGGTTTTTTTTGCCTGCAATAAGAAAAAGGAGGCCTGGGGCCTCCTAGTTTCGAATCATACTTAATACTGCGATCGAAGATCGCTATCTGTCCTCCGATTGATGTCATTCAGATCAATATCATTGATCCTGTCTTCAGTACGCGTCCGTAGATCAGGACGGTCTGCGTCAATATGCTGCAGGTGCGGCGACTGACCGCTAGTGAGCGTCTGCATATTGATGTCCCTGTCTTCCGGAAGGTTGCCTGTGAGCTTCAGAAGATCCATCCACTCACCAAGATCAATTCGGCTCCAATCAATTCTGTTAATCTCATGCAGGGTTAGGCCACGGCAATTCGGATTTTTGGCTGTACCCCATGAGATACCCAGTTGAGGTCTTGCCTGCTGATTGATAATCCTCGACAGCGGTGAGTTGAATTCACAATACGATTGCCGCTTTTCAACACAGGCTCCAAGAACCTTCTTCCTGCAATAGGTTCCCAGATAATGTGTTTTCTTCAGCTCTCTGGCCACATTGAGCTCAAACTCTTCTTCCGTGCACTTCCAGATCAACTGAATAATGGCCATCACAAACTGATAGATGAGGTATGCGTAGTAGACATACATCAACGGTGCGGCGAAGCTAGTCGCAACTAGATCCCCTGCTGCATTGGCCGTGTAATCGAACAGCATGCCAGCTACATTTTCACCAAAAGCGTCCATAACAAACTGGCCTGCATACTCCATCATCTTAGCTTTAGCTGTTCCGATGAGGCCACCACCAACTGTTTCACCAGCGAAGTCAAATATGCCGCCGGTAATCTGATCAAGTCCCGACAGGATGGGCTTGGTGATGGAGTCAAAGGCATTGACAAGCGGGTCACGGAGTGAAGAGTAAGCACCTGTAAGTCCCGGCATACGATCAAGATTCATGATCATGTTATCGATTCGCCCCGTTGCCATATACAGCTTGATGTAATTGGCAATACTGACGCCCTCAGGTTTTTCGCAACAATCCACTACGCCGCCAATCGCAATCTTGCAGGTCCTCGCCTGGCCGGAAAAGACCTTGCAGTTACTCATGTCGTTCGCATTGGCTTCGCACTCTATGTCTCGACCTATACCCTCCAGCATCTGCAACATGGCCGCCGCTTCACCGAAGTCGTTGCTGGCCTCACGGTTCGCTATGGCGCATTCATCGCCAAGACACTCAACAATGCCGTTGCATGTGTACTGCGGCACCAGCTCACGACGCTCAACCGGGTGACGCTCGGAGACACATTCGTATCGATGCTCATAAACATAGCTAAAGCCGGTAGAGCCTTGCGAATCTTCAACCGGGAAACGGCCGACATACTCACAGTCAGATCGCGCCTCAAGTGCGGAGCAGGTATTGGTGTCGACAAACTCGCCATTGTCCCCATTAACATCCAGGCAAATGGTTTCGCCCGCCATGTTCTCGTAGCAAAACTCGCCCTGGGCGTATTCTTTTGTATGATACTCGGCATGCGCCTTCACACACACATTGGGCGATCCGTTCTCACCAGGATACAGCTCCGGGAACAGTGCATTTCGCACAGCAGAGCTAATCGAACTACCACCTGCAGTAACAAGCTGGGTTTCGGTACATTCCCATTCAACATCTGAGAACTCATCCGATTCACGCTGACATGGGTTGTTAACCTCCTCTCCTTCGGCTGGAAAGTCTTTATCCTCATAATCGAGGGTTGACCCGCTCACTGTGAGCTTCGCCGTCAAAGAGTGATTATCCGGGCACTCAACAATATCTGTAGTTACCCATACGTAGCATGACTGACCACCTCCAGCTGTCGTTTCTATGACCAACCCATCCGGAATCTCTTCCGGCGGTGTGTCTTCCGTAGGGCATGCACGACCTTCCTTGACTTTCTTGTATTCCCCCGACCCCTGTAGCTTCACACGAGTCGTCCAGTTATTCGAAAGAGCGGGACTTTGAATGATGCTGGCGCTGGTGTGCTGGCCGCTTGTCTGCAAGCTTGCCGATGCGATTGCGGCCCTCTGGTGCCACGGCACTTGGTAGCTAACGGTGTCTTCAATGAAGCAGCCGCGAGTCCAGGTGCTACTCGTTTCTCGCTCAATCTCTTCGATTTGGCGAGTGGCATCGCACTCCGTCAGGATCAACAGATCCTCGCAGGATTCATAGCGGGTTGTGACTATTTCGTCTTCAGTGACCTGCTCAACAAGGTCTTCTTTGCAATCGGCAAAGTCCCCTGCGAAAAGGTGCTGAACCGCACACGCGGCAGAATTTGAGCCGCCCGCCGGATACCCACAATCCCATGTTTCCTCAAACACATCACATGAGAAGCTGTTAGCCATTCGCTCATTACGAATACCGGCCGCCTGGAAGAAGCGCGCTACAACCTGATCGTAGCTTAAGTCACCACGCTCAAGCTCAGCCACCCAATAAGCAAGACCAGCCGGGTCGGGTGAGCGACCAAGGCCGCGCTCGTAGAGACGAGTAATCAGCTCTTCGGAAGTACCATCCTTGCATTTGGAAGTGATGAAACCGCAGCTATTATTATCTTCCAGGGCAAAACACGTATCAGAGGGCGGTTCATTTGGAACGCTATAAGTGACAAGTACTCGCTGGCACATTTTATTGACGCCCAGCGGAGGGTTGTTTAGGTCTCCAGGGCAAACCGTGGCGCCATTTATATATGCACAACTCCCCGGACCAGTCCCCAGGTAGCTCGTACACTGTACGCTTGGCTGATGCTGCGCACTTCTAGCTATGTCGATACAGCTTTGGTTATACCACTGATCCTCTTTGATGACCTTGGCAATTTTAAATTTGAACGTTCCGTTTAACAGGTAGCTTGTATCTGGATCATCAACTGTATCCTCTACCATTACCCGACCGATAAGGTCATTGTCGCAAGATGGCTTCTGCAGCACCCTGTAGTAAACGGTTTCATCTACCTGATAGCCGCCTCCCTCAAAACCTGAACCTGACCACGGAGTTGCGCTTTCAAGCTCGAATGTATAATCATCTCCACCTAGACAGATATCCTCATAGTCAAGAGTAGGCACTATCGCAATATGCTCTTCTGTATCAGAAGGTGATATTCTTCTGTATGTACCCGTTTGAAGCTCGAACTCGATCGCGTTGTACTTATGCCCTTTTCCTCCGATGGAAACGGTAGCTTCTTCTTGAAAAGCATCTACAACATGATCTATTTCACAGTTATAACGATTGCTTATTTGAGCACCCTGAGGACTAGGTACGACTATAGATTTGCAAAGAGGCGAGATATTAGGAAAAGGCACATTCGATTCTGATAGAGGCCTAAATGCATTCTCGCAAACGGTGACACCATTTGTAGTCCAGCAACCGTTGGCATTCAAGGGAGGCATGTCAGCGCAAAAAGCGTTAACACCGCCTTGACCATAAGCACTCACGTAGTCATTAGACAAGCGAATACAGTCTTCACCCTCCCACTCGTCATTATTTACAACCTTAGATGGGTCGTAATGAATGACCATCTTTGCGAATCCTTCGCCAGCCCCTGACACGGAAACTCGCACCTTGAACTCAAGAAGCTCACCCGGGCCCACTGATTTCAATTGATTGGTTACATTTACGGGCGATGTGTTATACCAGCTTGTGCTCAACTCACACCTCCCCGGCGTTTCAGGAGGAAACTGGCTTGAGTTAGGACCCTGCCATACCTTTTGCCCTGCAATGAATATCTGCATATGGTCATCCCACTTTTTATCAGTGATGGTTGCACTGATAATCGCATCGGGATTGATCATTTTTAGCTTCATTGCATGTTCATAAATTGTACAATTGCCGCTCCAGTAGTTGTCGCCCACCTTCCCGAGCCAAACAGTAATACAGCCCTCGCCACAAGTCTGATAGTTCACCGGACCTGAATGGTAATCGATAACGCCGACTTCGTAAGGATGAGTAATCACGCAAGAAGATTCACCCACGTTCGGTCGCTGACATGTTCGATAATCCGGAATATGGGAGTCCTCCGGGTCGCAGTCAAGCTCCCTTCCTGCCAACATATCCTGGACTGCCTCGGTTGATTTCCAGACCGGGTCATTTTCCAGATTGGGACGTGAAACATAGAAAGAGTCCCTTAGTGCTCCATACGCATCAGACTCAGGCCCGCTACCAAACTGCAGTTGCGCGCGCGCATCCAGGCCTTTCTGCTCGAATACCGAGTTGTTGATCCCGAAATCATTCTTGGCCGAGTCATCCGATGCTTCCTGGCCAAAAAGTTCGTAGATATTGATGCTATCCTCGCCTGATCCATCAGTTACCTGCTCACCTTCAAGCGTGCTTGGAAAATAGAACTTGGTGCCGCCATCTGTATTTATAGGGGTGGTATACGTTTGCTTTTGATCTCCCCAGACACCATGGGCAAATCCTTTACCCATATTAAGATTGTTTGGCGTATTGGTGTTCGCCATGACCTGATCAATGGCAGGATATAACGGGTTTAAAGCCGTTAACACAGCAAGCGACACAGCGAGAATTTGTTTTTTCATAATGAATCCAGCCTCTTAATTCCGCCTGGCTTAGTAAGTCATACAGCAGTCATTCCACCGCCACAGCATGTAAACCGCATCCTCACCGAACCCCGGCAACATGCGCCCCCACCCCCAGGTAGCAACTGTCTCACCCATAACGTGGTTGTTTTTAGCCTCAGCCACCGGGAAAAACATACTCATCCGATATTGCTGCTTTGGCAGGAAGGGGAAAATATTGGCCTCGCACATGTTATCCTCACCCATCGTCTTGCGAGCCAGTCCGCGTCTATGAAGAGCTGCGACAGCCCTGGAGGCTAGCAGGCTGGTCTGGTTTGCAAATCCAGATCGGATTGTCTTCCCTGCCAACGGATATGTACTACCCCAGGAGCCCATGCACCACCAAAATGAATCCAACGGAACGCCGACAGCGGTTGATGCCGCATCGACCAGACAAGCACTCTGAGCCGCCAGATTGGCAACAGCTCCCGCTTCTGGAGCTGTAAAGAAAGCCAGCTCGTCATTGTTCCAGGTGGGGTCCAGCTCGGAAATGTAGATCAGGTCCATATCGGTGTAGCCATCGCTAAAACAACCGGTTGGCACGTAGAGATCCAACATCAACAGAATCGGGAACACGTAGTATCGATAGTGATAAAACATGTTGTTGTCGGTGGAGTCCGTATGCTTTCCCGCAGTGCCCCAGCGCACCTGGCCGGTACCCGGCAGCTTTGCGCCAGCCAGCGTAGGCGTACAGCCAGGCTCACGCACTATCTCGATCAGGCGAGCAGGCTCCCATATACCAACGCCTATACCAAGCTCAGGCACGTTGTTATTATCGAAGCACAGACAGAACACTTTCCTGGCCGCATCCCGTGGTGCACTCCTGCCCCCAACATCAACTCCCATAATCCTCATCGGGAATATGCACTTCCAGCAGATATCGGTGATCAGCTTCCCGCTGATCACCTTCGCATCCGGGCAGGTTCTGGACTCGCCTGCTTCCATCTTATCCATGCTGATAGAGCCATCATCGTTCACGCCAGGCTCGGGGCCGTCCCCGCCTTCTTCGGCAAGAGCCGAAACTGAAAACAGCAGAATAAGCAGAAAAGCCAGAAACGCGGGTAAGGCCATGAGCCGGCCTCGCTCAAACAGCATCATGTTATTGCGCTCCCTTTACGCTTTCCCACCACTCAGCAAGAGATACAAAAAATTGCTGAAAGAAAAAATTTGCTGACTGATCATTGATGGCAAGCCATGCACCAATGAAAACACCAAGGGCTATCGGAACAATTGATAAGCGCATTACAGATCCCCCTGTCCAATCTCATGGACGATAAAAAATGCCTTGTCCGCTGTTACAACAGAAGGCGTCATTTTGATTTTGAAGCGTTCTCTCACATCTGGTGTCAGCTGATAAATGGGTCTTTTGACCTTTTCGCTCAGCTCTTCGATCTGTTTCCAGGCTCTTTCTCTATCCGCTTCGGTGAACATGATGATGTCCCTTATCCCGTTCGGTGCCTGCTCCAGATTAGCCAGCCACTTAACCTCATCTTCAATGTTCGGGTTCAGCACAATCAGTCGCATATTGAAAGGCATGAGATCCAGCGGATTGATGATCGTGCCGGCCGGGGTAATCACATTGCCTTTCCCGTCCTGAACATCTGACTGGACTCGGACCCTCGGGTCGACCATCCGCGTCATTGTGTTTTTCGCACGAGGCAGATGCTCAAAGGTTGCCCGCTGCCAGAACGTCTCGATGGTTTTAGTCTTCTGCTCTTCCAGATCAAGATTGGCCATGCGCTCCTGCATCTCTTCAATGAGATCACGCTCCTCAATCTCCTCAACGGGACCTTGAGTGCCCATGTGCCCTGTCTCGCCTTTCTCAACCCTCTCGATAAGCCAGGTTGGGTTGTATAGCCCGGCAACGGAAGCAACCGGGAATTCCACGTCTCGTTTCCGGTACATCATGTAAGGAACTGCTTCCACGCCATGATCGGAAAACACCGTGGGATCAATAACTGCGTTCACAGGCTTGTCGTAGCGAGACATTAAACGACCAAACTCAGCAAACGCATCATTCAATCGCTGACCCTTTCCAATGCCTCGATAAACAATCCGAGTCGGAAAATCGATCGCATGCAGATTTTGAATGAGCTGATCGATTTCCGATTCAGACAGAGATCTGGACACAAGAATATCGACCCACTCATCACCCGGTATCAGATCAGGCCGATCGGCCGTTCCGGAAGCGTCTTTTTGGATGTCGGCATACTGCTCATCGGTAAAGCCTAGAACCGAAAGAGCATCAGTCCGTCCTGCCTTTTTTGCCTCCTCGGATGCACGCTTAATAGCACCCAAAGAGGCACGCATCGCAGGTGTTATGGCATTGTCGTTGCCGTCAACAAGGGACTTGATATCAAAAGCATCTTCTTCAGAGGCCCCCTTCATGTCATGTAGCCCTTTCACCGCCATGTCATAGGCTCGATCCTGAAAGCTTTCTTCTGACGCGATTGCAGGGCTAGCCAGAATCGCAGCAAAAAGCAGTGTTCGCAGGGGTTTTTTGCGCATGGAAGGCCTCAATTTATACGTTGCATATTTTGCGTAATAGTATCACACAAATAACATAATGGTGTGAATACCGGATGCGAAAACGGGGCCGAGCGGCCCCGAGAAATGGTTGGTCCCGGCTATCGAATCCGGTTTTGATTCGGCGGGCGTAAGGCAGTTAAAACAACGGTGTTGCAGCGCCCGCTATCTGGTCCTCTTTTATCAGACCCCAGTAACGGCCATCATAGCTCTCAGGAGCTGGTGCGATCATTAAGTAGTGATGCTCCGGTATTGTGTACTCCGTAAAAAAATCCGCATTGGACTTTTCAAGTGTGCCGGCCAAGGGGAAGCCTTCAGCTACTTGCTCGCCATTCACGAACACGCCTTCAGCATCGACTCGGACCCTATCACCCGGCATGCCGGTCATGATCTTTGCCATCAGTGTGCCATCAGCAAACCAGGGAGAAAGCCCCTGGGCGTAATATGCAATAATCTCCCCCCTCATAGGCTCCTTATCTCGCAGACTCACCATGAATACGCTGTGATCAGGAAGACACCGAACCTCCTGACCATCAATGCCGATTCTATAATGAGCCGTAAACCATTCGATCAAGCCTATAATGGCAACCGACAAGATAGCGGCCTTCAGGTAGAATATTTTTTTATTTTGTACACACTTATCTTTACCTTCTGAGTCGATATCGACCCCGCGCTTCGCGTCCGACTGGAAATCACTCATCAGCAGCAGCCTTTGCTCGGATTGAAGCATACAAATCAGGCGTCAAATAGCGACCTTTTGCAGGAACTTTCAGGGCCGACTCATCGAACACGAGATAGCCGTTATTGCCGAGCCATTCCAGCGCTTCGGCACCAGCTGCAACGTGCGCTTCAATGCCACCGGGTACCGCAGCCGGATTTGTCAGTGCTGGGGTGACCCACTCGCTTAACGAGTAGATCATGATGATGTCCGAACTCGCAGGCTCGGAACCCTTCTCCTGAGGCCCATCAAACGCATTGAAGAGATTGGTTTTTGTCGAGAGTACCGCCACTAGCGATATCATTAAGACGGCGCCGACAACAAGATAAAAAGCAAGGTCCGATTTTTTTTCACTCATTTCTCACTCCCGGGTAAGGCCTGCGGCCACCAAAAGAGCCGCAGGCATCGTGGGTTATTATTCAGCTTCGAGAAGACCGCGCTCACGCATAATGTCTCGTACCGCATCCGGGATGGACATGCCAGCCTTACGGCGCTGACTGATTGCATGCACATCTTTTGGATGGGTTGAGTACAGAATTTTATGGTAATCATCCACCATCAAGCGGCCAATCCCCGAACCGTAGTCTGTGAGGAAGAAGATCTCTGAATAACGCCCAACCTCGGTGTGAACCGTTTTAAGGATTGTATATCCCCCTCTGGAGATAGGGAGGCGCTCTTCTTTCTCAAGCGCAGCGATCGCTTCAGACTTCTGACCAAGCAGATACATATTTGCGGAGTTTTCAGCAATGGCCCTGCCTGTTGGGCTATCATACAGGTCGGTTACTGACTGAGTGATTACGATAGCCGAACCGCCATATTTCCGGAATCTTCGAT
>JTFO01001861.1_pt1 | contig 27457 bp, 23 predicted proteins | sample 235411 | NCBI WGS metagenome assembly JTFO01 (sample SAMN03067590, study PRJNA260953) | activated sludge metagenome | biome: Sludge; feature: Wastewater; isolation source: CETP activated sludge from laboratory augmented bioreactor treating... | place: India:Gujarat | collected 2013-04
AGTTCAAGCACAAATTCATGCTGGTCTAGATTAGCGTTCGTAGCGCTAAGCACTTGCAGTTGGCAGCGTTGGGCTAACCTTTGTGCATAGTCATGATCTGCCCCAGTCAGCACCAGAATTGGTACCTCGGCAGCATTCATACGGCGCGCTCCATATCCACATGAGGGATGTCATCCTCAAGATATTCGGCACTGGTCTCAATAAAGCCTAAGCTTTGATAAAAGTCGCGTAGATATACTTGCGCACCGATTTGAATAGGCTGAGTCTTAGCATGTTGTTGGCAAATCGTGATTGCACGCTGCATCAACTCACGACCCAACCCACGGCCACGAGCATGGTTAGTTGTTAATACTCGTCCAATGCGTGATGGCGTGTGCGCATCACCAATAAAAATACGAGCGTAGGCGCACAGCTTGGCTTCCGTTGATGAAGCATCCCATGCGACCAAATGCAGAGCCTGCGGGTCTTTCCCATCAGCGTCTAAGTAGGGACAGGTTTGTTCAACCACAAACACCTCTTGGCGCACTTTCAAGATGGTATACAGCTCACTGGTGCTGAGCTGAGGAAAGGATTTTAGCTGCCAGTTCATCGTTATCTGCTTCTCACTCGCCGAGTTAAAGGAATGACATTGGCGCGCTCAGGTTGAGTGTAGAGCGCCAGAATCTCTGCAACCTTGCCACGACTATCGCCTTTGGGGCTAATAAAGCGTGCTACTTGTAAGCTTTGAATATCCGCATCTTGGTACAGCAATCGTGTTAGTTCCGTATCGTGATTACTGATCAGCACCGGGATGCCGCGTTTATGTGCGGTATGAGCAGCCCGACGAGCTAACTCATGCTGGTGCTCGAGGTTAAAGCCACCGCTAGCATAACTGGTGAAGTTAGCGGTAGTGCTGAGCGGTGCATAAGGAGGATCGCAATACACCACATCGCCTTTACGGGCACGACGAAACACCTGCTCAAAACTCATACAGGTAAAGACGGCTTGCTGGGCTTTTTCTGCAAAAAATTCTAATTCTGCTTGTGGAAAATAAGGCCGGCTGTAACGTCCAAAGGGCACATTGAATTGTCCTGATAAGTTGTAACGGCACAAGCCATTGTAGCCATGGCGATTCAGATACAAAAACAACAGTGCACGCTGATATAAGTCGCTACTTTGATTGAATTGCTCTCGTAGTGAGTAATAGGCATCAGCGGTATTATTTCTAAGAGTAAACAAGCGCGCAGCATCATCAATAAAACGTCGCGGCCGGCGTTTGACGATCTTAAACAGGTTGATTAAATCTGGATTAACATCGTTAAGAATGTATTTGTCGTAATTGGTGTTCAAGAACACCGAACCGGCGCCGACGAAAGGCTCAATTAACTTGTTGCCCTCTGGCAAGAGCGCAGTGATAGGTTCAATAAGACCATATTTGCCCCCAGCCCATTTTAAAAACGCGCGTTTCTTAAGCATCAGCCGATCCTGCCATCAGCTTGCTGAAGGGCCGTGAACTGCTACAAGCGTTGATTGCTGTCGCAATCACTTGCCAATCACTTAAGCCAATCATTTGAGCTTGGCCAATGGCGGTAGGGAGAATAAATCGAATCACTCCGGCTTTTACTTTTTTATCGCGTTGCATGTAATCTTGCCATTGCTGCAACGTTAGTTGAGGAGCTTCAACAGGTAACCCCAGTTGCTGCAAGAGTTGCCGAATTCGATGCAGATCTGTGCTGGCTAGTTGGCCGGTTTGTTCCATCAAGGTGGCCGCAATCACCATTCCTGCGGCGACCGCCTCACCGTGGCGCCAATGTTGATAATCGGCTGCTTCGATGGCGTGCCCAAACGTATGCCCTAAATTGAGCAAGGCACGCTGATGCTGTTCGGTCTCATCCGCTGCGACAATGGCGGCTTTAATACTGCAACTTACTTTGATCGCCTGAGTTATTGCGCTGGTATCCCGTGCGCACAGAGCGCCGGCTTGCTGCTCCAGCCAAGTGAAAAAATCAGCATCGGCAATAATGCCGTACTTAACTACTTCAGCAAGGCCACAGGTGTAATCACGAGCACTGAGTGTTTGCAGGCAGTCGGTATCGATTAACACCCCATGGGGCTGGTGAAAGGCGCCAATGAGGTTTTTACCAAGCTGATGATTAATAGCCGTTTTACCTCCTACCGACGAATCCACTTGCGCCAGCAGGGTGGTTGGAATTTGATAGAAGGTCACGCCCCGCTGATAGGTTGCTGCAACAAAGCCGGCCAAATCGCCAACCACACCGCCACCTAAGGCAATAATGGCACAGTCACGCGCAAAACTATGACTAATTAGGGTATCCATGATGGCTTGATAGTTAGGTAAGCTTTTTTCGGCTTCGCCATCACCAATTTCATGCACCACCACCTGATGTGCCGCCAGCGACTGTTTTACTTTGGCTAAATAGAGCGGTGCTACCAGGGTGTTGGTAATGATTAAAATCTGCTGAGGAAGATTTGGAAATAGCGGACTGCGTTGCAACAGGCCGGGTCCAATCTCGATCGGATAACTACGCTCACCCAGACCAACGGTGATTTGTTGTATGGGTGTCTGCATGAGCGTCTCCGAATTTATACGTTGATGTGTTCGATAATTTGGTCAATCACTGTCTTTGCATTTTGTTCGTCTGTACGAACAATAACATCAGCAATCTCTTCGTATAAAGGATTACGGATTTCAGCCAAGTTTTCTAGTACTTCGCGAGGATTTTCTGCATCCGCAATCAGAGGGCGTCGTTTATCACGTTGGGTTCTTGCTAACTGCTTATCGATGGTGGTTTGTAAATAGACCACCACGCCTCGCGCAGAAAGGCGATTACGGCTCTCTTTGCTTAAAATCGATCCGCCACCAGTAGCTAACACAATGCCAGTGTTTTCGGTGAGCTCTTCAATGACTTTTTCTTCACGCGCACGAAATCCGTCTTCGCCTTCTAATTCAAACACCCACGCAATATCAGCACCGGTACGGCGCTCAATTTCAGTATCAGAATCGAAAAATTCAAGATGGAGTTGGCGTGCTAATTGTCGCCCGATGGTACTTTTACCAGCCCCCATAGGGCCCACTAAGAAAATATTACGTTTTTCAGCCATTAGATGCTTTACTTCACTTGTTTAACTAGCTGTGACTCACGGAATCCGGAGTGTCTCAAGACCTTCCTTTACCCAACCAAAAAGATGCGCGATTATCGCAAGTCACAGCCATTTAAGCAAGGTTTACGGATTATTGGTCACAATTCGTGGCGTGACAAAAATTAATAATTCACGCTTTTCGTTCACTTGGTTTTCCGTTCTAAACAATACCCCAACGTAAGGGATGTCACCAAGCAAGGGTACTTTGGAAATATCATTAAGAATTTGCTGTTGGTAAATACCACCAAGCACAATGGTTTCGCCATTCTCTACTAGAACTTGAGTGCCAATTTCTTGGGTATCGATTGAAACCGCCGGCCCAGTAGGGGTGGTTACGGTTTCGCCACGGGTATTTTGGGTGATCACCAAATCAAGAATCACGCGATTATCAGGGGTGATTTGTGGGGTTACTCGCAGCCCCAGCACGGCCTTTTTAAATTGCACCGACGTTGCCCCAGAAGAGGCACTTTCTACGTATGGAATTTCAGTACCTTGCTCAATGTAAGCGGCTTTTTGGTTTGCGGTAGTAATGCGAGGACTCGCAATAATCTCACCTTTGTTCTCTCGTTCTAACGCAGACAGCTCCAGATCAAGTAACCGGCCGTCGGCTAATTTAGCGACTTGAAAACCTATGGTTGCAGCGGGGCTACTTACCGGCAGGTTGACATTAAAATCACCAGTAATAGAGGTGCCTGAGCCCCAGGGTAGTGGCAAACTAGTATCCACACTAGGCTCAGTAATACCCCAGCGGATCCCCAGTTCATCGCTAATGTTGTCGCGTACAGTCACCATGCGGCTTTCGATAATCACTTGTTTTACTGGAATGTCTAAGACCTCAACCATGGCTTTAACGCTGTCGATCTGCTGCTGGGTATCGCGTACCAAGAGCGTATTGGTACGCTCATCGACTGTCACAGCTCCTCGCGAGGACAGTAAATCAGAACTATCGGTGCGTAAAATAGCTGCGATCTCTGCAGCTTTAGCGTAATTAACCTGAATATAGGAGCTGGTTAATGGCGCTAGTTCGGCCATCCGTTGATTGGCTTCTAACTGCTGCTCTTCTCGCTGCGCTAACTCAACGGCTGGTGCCACAATGAGAATATTGCCATCAATGCGTTTGTCTAGGCCTTTAACGCGCAGAATCGTTTCTAACGCTCGCTCCCAAGGAACATTGTCTAAACGTAGCGTGATATTACCGGTTACCGACTCGCTCGCCACCAAGTTGAGCTGGTTTTCTTCTGCCAAAATTTGCAAGAGCTGGCGAACTGGCACGTCTTGAAAGTTTAACGAAATGGGTTTTTGATTTTTATCTAGGGCCGCTTGCTTGGGCTCGGTACGCTCGGCAAAGGTGAGGCGCAAATAGCCATCCAACTGCTCAAGTTGATGTCTAAAATCGCTCTTGCCGGCAATTTTTAAGCGCGCATGACGGCCTTCTTGAAAGGTTTCAACGTAGCCTATGGGGGTATCAAACTTACTAACATCAAGCACGTACAATAGGTCGTCAGGTAACTTAGTATTAAACAGGGTAAGCTCAAGCTGCTGCTTGCTGGCATCTAGTTCGTGTTCAATTTCAGCGCCCTTAAAAGCGATGCTGAGCTGGCCAGTAGCACCACTTAAACCAAAGTAATTGATGGAGGTGACTGTGCTATTGCTAGCGTTTTGCGTAGCGATATAGGCGGCACTGGCGGTACGTAACTCAGGGTCGCGAGCTGGCGGCTGTGGTGACGGAGCTGGCTCTGCTGGGGCTGAGCGTGGGGCCGGCTGAGCAGGAGTCGTTGCAGCGACAGCATCAGGAACTTTCTTACTCGCGACAAATACCAAGACCATCACTTCGCCCATGCGACTCATCAGGTGTTCCAGCGGCTTGGTGGTGCTAACCCGTAACAACACATCGTCGCGTTGCTGCTCTACTTCAACTTGTTGTAATAGTGGGTGCTCACCTACGTTCAACAGTCCAGCAAGAGCGGCTGCTGAAGTGCCGCGCAATAAAAATTCATGTACTAACGGATTGCTATGACGTCGCACCACAGGGGCATCTACGCGTTCGCTAAAATGCGCCTCTAAGTTGAACCGCTCCGGGCCTAAGCCAATTTTTTCGACGCGGATAAGGTCGTTAGCATAAAGTGTGGCAGGTAGTAATAGTGCCAAATAACAGACCGTGCGAATTAAGTGCTTCATGTTTTTTTAATTCCTTTGCGAATTCAGCAAGGTTAACGAAACATCGCGTCGCTGCCAACAGCCGTCGCCGGTAGCTATCCACTCGCGAATTGCAATTGCTTGAGGTGAAATGGTTAATACCTCACCCATATTTAACCCAAGGTACTGCCCTTGGGTAACTCGGTACAACCGGCCTTCGTTTGAAACCACCAGCGCCGTAAGCCCACCAGCGCCGGTACGTAAGGTGCCGGTAAAGGTTAATTGGTCTAGCGCAACTGCCTCCAGCGCACCCTTTGCCCGATTTAGATTAGGTTGTGGGCAACTGCCGGCACCGCTTTGAATTGCCTGTGCTTGCACCGGCGTCGGTTGAAAAGGATTGCGGGCGGATTGGCCCAAATAGCCCATGCGCGCTAACTCTGGTAGCTCTGGGGCAGGACTAATGCCGGGCTGGGCACGCTGTTGCACGCCCTGCTTGAATTGCTCTAAATCACTCAAACTCACTGGGGCACACCCAACCAGCAGCGCGCAAGTGACACTGATGAAACTGAGGCCCAGACGACGAGGTAGCAGACTTATCATGGTTCTGCCCTCAGGGTTTGCTGCTGATAGGTCTCAGCGGTCACAATTAAGCGAATGGAACTGCTGCCGTCTTGCAGTTGCATGGTGAAATTCTTAACACTAATGATGCGGTCTAGGCTGGCAATTTGCCCAACAAACTCACCAATCTGATGATACTCACCTTTGAGCTCAAACCGCATCGGTAGGGCAGTATAAAACTCGCGTGGCTGGGGCGGTAGCCACTCAATACGATCAAATTTAAGCCCGCTACGCGTGCCAATCAAGGTGATATCGTCCAATAACTTAGGCGTTTCGTCGTTGTTGGGCAGCATTTGCAGCAGTACTTCTAAGTTTTCATTCAACGTATCTAATTGCTTACGATACAGCGGCAAATTAATGGCTTCGTTGAATTTGCTCTCGAAGTCTTGGCGCAATTGTGCCTCTTTGGTTTGCTCGCGCTGATAGGCTTTTAACTCGTCAGCTAATACAAAGTGATAGCTAAGACCTAGTACGATAACCGCTAGTAGCACCAGAACCGCCACTCGAAAGGGTCGCGGCCAAAATGGTAATTCATTGATATCAAGTTCACGAAGGCTATCTAAGTTAACACTCATGGCTTGCCTCCGGTATCACCGGTAGCCAAGGCTGTGGGCACAATATTAATGGTTAAGCTAAAAGCATCGTAGCCCAGGCCATCAGCATCAGGAATGCTGCGGTCGTTAGCGCTGGCGGCCACCACGTTACGTAGCTCGGGTTGAGCAAACGTAGGAGAATCTTTCAGCGCTCGTAAAAACTCAGCAACCCGGTTATTCGAGCTACTACGGCCGTTAATGGTTAGGGTTAACTCGCGTTTTTCTACCGAGTGCAAATACACCCCATCAGGAGTGCGCTGAGTTAATTCATTAAATAAGGTAATCGCTGTGTTACGGTCTTGGTGTAAGGCTTGAATTAGTTTCATTCTATTCAAGACTTCATCTTTTTTCTTATTAATATTACGGATTTCAGCTATTTGACTATCCAGCACCAAAATTTCTGATTGCAGAAATTGATTCCGCCGCTGTTGATAGTTCTTGTAATCATTAATTAAAAAGTAGGCCACCGCAAAAATGAGAGCAGCGCTACCCAAGGCTAAAGCAGCGTGTATCCCAAATCGAGTTTTGGCTCGTTGCTTGACCGTTTCGCGCCACGGTAGCAGGTTTATATGTGCCATGGTGCGTAACTCCGTAAGGCTAGCCCCAAGGCTTCAACAAAGCGTGGGCCGTGTGCATGCAAATGGCTCAACTTATCGGGCAAGGGGAAATGCTCAAAAGGATTAAGTACATGCACAGGAAAGGAAACCTGCGCTGCAACCATATCTTGTAGAACTGGAATCATAGCCCCGGTGTTAATCAAAAATAGCGCCGCAAAGCCGCGTTCAACCGCGTTACTTTGGTACATTTGGATGCCCCGAGATACTTGGCTGCCTAAATCATTGAGCATGTCATCCAAGATATAATCGGGGTATTGCTCATGTTCACCGCTGCGTAATTTGGCCAAAACTTCGCCATGCTTGTTGTAATCGCCTTCGGTAAGTGCATTGAGTAAGGGCTGTAAACCACCGGCTTGAAAGCGGTTGCTAACTACTTCGCCATCAACCACTACGACCAATTGCATTGCCGAGACGGCAATGTCGACCACCACGTATGGTAAATTACTGGCAGCCACGTCTGGATAAAGATGGGGTAACACATGATTACAGGTGCGCGCTACTGCATGGTTATCCACATCCATGACCGCGACTTTATAGCCGCCAGCTTCGATGGCTTGGCTACGAGTACTCACACTTGAGGCTCGAGCCGCCATCAGCATGACGCGTTGCTGCCCAGGTAGCGAAGGATGTTCACCTAGACTTTCGTAATCGTAAACATGGTCTATGGCCGTATCAACAGATAACAGATCGGGGTCTGATTCGATTTTTTCGCCAATAGCTTCGTCATCCAGCTCAATATCCATTGCTATAATACGCTGCATGGCTTGATTACCGGATATCGCAGCCACCGCAACACGCGCATGGCCCATGCGTTTGCGTAGCTGGGCAATCATTTTACCAAGCTTGTCTATATCGACAATCTCATCACCATCCATGATCTGTTTGGCCAGCGTCACCTCGGCCACATGCTCAATGCTGTAGCTGTTATCGGTAGGCATGATTTCAACACCGCGAACGGCCTCTGCTGAGATATCAATACCTAGCCCCGGTTTCTTACCAAAGCCAAATAAACCCATGGAACTCCCCTAACTGGAATAGGAATAGTATAGCGCACGTGTTATTAAAATTGTTCTATGCGAATGATCATATTAAGCGCAAATGTAATGATCATGCAAAGCACTTTGCAAATTCTAAATAATCGTTCTGTTTATTCTGGTATCTTTCTATAATATGTAGAACTTATACGCAACCCGCGAATCAACAGATGACACGGATACAAGGGGCGACTTTTTGAAGATTTTGAAGTGGTTTTTATGGATAACGATCACTACGGTGGTGCTAGGTGCGCTCACCGTAGCCGGCTTATATTTGTTTTTAAAGGATGATTTACCAAGCGTTGCCGAGCTTAAGCAGGTGCAATTACAAACTCCCATGCAGGTCTATTCTGCCGATGGTGAGCTGATTGCGCAGTTTGGCGAGATACGCCGTATTCCTTTGCAATTAGACGAAATTCCGAAACCATTAATACAAGCTTTTCTGGCAACTGAAGATCAGCGCTTTTATGAGCATTTTGGCATCGACCCCATAGGTGTGGCTCGGGCCTTCTTTTTATTGGTCAGCACAGGTGAAATTCAGGGCGGTGGCTCGACCATCACCCAGCAATTAGCGCGTAACTTTTATCTCAGCTTTGAACAAACCTGGTCGCGTAAAGTAAAAGAAGCTTTTATTTCGTTGCGGATGGAAAAGGAGCTCAGCAAAGATGAAATTCTTGAGCTTTATCTGAATAAAATCACCTTTGGCCATCGTGCTCACGGCGTGGGTGCGGCAGCCCAAGTGTATTATGGTAAAGATGTCAAAGACCTAACTTTGGCGCAGATGGCCATGATAGCTGGTCTCCCGAAAGCGCCCTCGACCATGAACCCTATCAGTAACCCTGAGCGCGCTGAACAGCGAAGGGCGGTGGTATTAGGCCGGATGCTGGCAGAAGGCTTCATTACCGATAGTCAGTATCGGCAAGCCTTAGCTGAGCCCATTGCGACTAAGCTGCATGGTGCTGAAGTAACCATGGATGCGCCTTATTTAGCTGAAATGGTGCGTGCTGAAATGGTTAATCGTTACGGCGAAGAGATGGCTTATACCAGCGGCTTCAAGGTATATATTACCGCCAATGCTAAGCAGCAACGTGCGGCTCAGCAGGCCGTTCGACTGAACTTGCACGGCTATGATGAGCGCCATGGTTATCGTGGGCCAGAGCAAGTGCTGTGGCCAGCCGACGCCGAGCCCTGGACCGCAGAAGCCATTAATCAGCATCTACAAACCCAAGAAAATATTGGCTTAACAGAACCCGCAGTAGTGATCGAAGTGGCTGAGCAACAAGCCACGGTGCAATTACGAGATGGTCGCCTTGGTCGCCTAGCATGGTCCGCCCTAGCATGGGCCAGGCCCTACCTGCATGCCGATCGGCAAGGGCCTGCACCGCAACAAGCGGCGGATGTGCTTAAAGTCGGCGAGCAAGTACGAGTAAGACAAACAGAACAAGGCTGGCGCTTAGCGCAAATTCCTGAGCCGAGCGCTGCTATTATTGCGCTGCGCCCCCAAGACGGCGGCATTGCTGCTGCCGTTGGTGGTTATAGTTTTAGCGTGAGTCAATATAACCGAGCAATTCAAGCCAAGCGTCAGGCCGGCTCTAACATCAAGCCCTTTATTTATTCTGCGGCATTAGAAAATGGCTTTACCTTAGCTACGCTCGTGAATGATGCCCCGATTAACCAATGGAATCCAGGCAGTGGTATTGCTTGGCGACCACGTAATTCACCGGATGTGTATGAAGGTCCGATTCGAGTTCGGCAAGGTTTAGCTAAATCGAAGAACGTCGTTTCGGTACGTTTATTGCGTGCGCTAGGAGTAGACACCACGGTTGAATATCTAACTCGATTTGGTTTTGCCATCGATGAACTACCGCGTAACGAATCATTATCGTTGGGTTCAGCTTCGATGACGCCGTTAGAAGTTGCACGCGGTTATGCGGTATTTGCGAACGGGGGCTATCTGGTGAATCCTTATTTTATTGAGCGGATTGAAAATAGCCAAGGCGAGATCCTTTATTCGGCCCGCCCAGCAGTAGCCTGTGTGCTTTGTGAAAGCGGTGAGCGTGAGGTGTTACCTGCCCCGCAGGTGGTTACCGAGCAAAATGCCTTCTTGATTACGCAAGGGCTGCAATCAGCAGTGTGGGGTGGCGGTAGCTGGCAGCATCGTACTGGCTGGAACGGCACCGCTTGGCGAGTACAGCAATCTAAGCCCCTGATTAACAGAGCTGGCCGTAACGTCGTGGGTAAAACAGGTACCACCAACGATGTGAAAGACACTTGGTTCTCGGGCTACGTCAGTGGTTTGGTAACAACTGCATGGGTAGGCTTTGATAATCTAGAGCGGGCTTTGGGCAGCACCACCATGAATGAGAATCTAAGTAGTGCGGAGCAGCCCATTAGCGGCACAGAGGCGGGGGCAAAGACGGCCCTGCCGATGTGGATAGACTTTATGGAAGTGGCGGTGCAAGATGTTCCGGTGGAGCCCTTTATTGTGCCACCAGGTTTAGTCTCGGCGCGTATCGATTTGGCGACAGGCAAACTCAGCCGTGCTAATGATTACACCTCTAGATTTGAATATTTCTTGCCGGGCACAGCGCCCACTGAGTATGCCAAGGGCGAGACTAATCGTGACATCTTTGCTGAGGATGATTCGATTTTCTAGTGAGCCTCAGCTCACGTCATTAGACCTAAAAAAAGCTGGTAGGGCATAGGCACTACCAGCTTTTTTGTGGTCATTGCTAGCTTAGCGCTGGCTAATCAAGCGACTTAACAGTTGATTCAAATCAGATTGCACACCACCGGCGGTTACTTCTTTACCGGCGCCTGGGCCACTAATAACTAGCGGCATCTCGTGGTACCAATCGGTATAAATCACAAAAATATTTTCGCCCGGAATGAGGTTGGCCAGCATATCGCCTTCCGGAATATACTCAATGCCTACACGAGCCCGCACGCTATCGTCATCTTGTACTGCAAAGCTAGCCAACAAGCGCGGTACCTTGCCGGTTTTTTGTGCATCAAGATAAAGGTCATGCATGCCAGCATCAAGTTCAGGTAAGCGCTGCATAAACTCATCTAAGGAAATATCGGCCAAGCTTTCTGGTAACAGACTGTCGACATCAATGTCTTGCCAGTCTAGGCGCAAGCCGATTTCACGAGCCAAAATCAACATCTTACGAATGATATCTTGGCAGGATAAATCTTCGCGTGGATCGGGTTCGCTCAGGCCTCGAACTTTGGCTTCGCGTACCAAATCGCTGAAATTTACTTCAGCGTTAAAGTTCTCAAACAACCAACTCATGGTACCTGAGAAGATACCCGAAATACTGCGAATGGTATCGCCCGAGTTACGCAAATCATTCAGCGCGTAATTTAATGGTAAGCCAGCACCGACGGTGGTGTTGTAGTACCATTCACGTTCGTACTCGCGCTGAATGGTACGAATTTCGTTGTATTGCGATTCGCCTGAAGCACCCGCGCGCTTATTGGCACTGATAATGTGCAAACCGTTGGCAAAAAAGCTCGGATACAGTTGTGCTACCGCAATAGCATCGGTTAAATCCAGCATCACCAATTCATCATAAGGCGCATTTGGTAATTCGGGTATCAACTGACTCATCTCGTACGGACGCGCAAATTGATCAAATTGCTGTTCCCAATCATTGAGATCCAGACCGTTGTAATCTAACCACATTTGTTTGGAGTTCAGGATCCCGATGATGCGGACGTCCATTTGCTCGTTGATACGTTCACGCAAGCGTCGATACAGCGCTAACCAAGCGCTACCAATGTTGCCACGACCCACCACCAACACGCCAAGACTGCGGCGATAGTTAAATAATTGGCTGTGAATACGATTGAGTAAGCGGTTATCCAGCTTTTGCTCCAAAATAGCAATCACTGCATTATTATCTGGCGAAAACGCCAAACGCCGCAGGTTCTGTGCGCTTAACTCGGTTTTAAAGGTGCTGTACTGGGCCGTCTCTTGAATCCGATTACCTACCAAGGCAATCATCGAGTAGCCTTCCATCTGCACTACATGATCCGCTTTATCTACCTCTAGTAACCACTGCTGTAAAAAGTCGAGATGGTTTTGGTGATAGGCATAGTAGGCATGATGTTGTGCTACTTCGTTCCAGCTAATAAGCGGAGTCAGTTCTAAATTTTCAAATTTATCAATCAGCTGGGCATCGCTTAAATCAACTCTAAACAACACCACGTCGGCTAGCGACGTTAACACCTTGCCTTTAGCTTCGGTATCTTCGTATAAGCCGATACGAGTTTGCTGATTCTCTACCTTCAAACTAGAGCGCACCGCAATCACCATGCGCTCGCGGTTAACCGGCTGGAAGGTACGCGGGTGTAACACCGGGCTACCTAACCGTGCCAGTTCTTCAGCTTCTTGCCAATCTAGAATAGGTAGGCTCACCACCCGCTCTACTTTACGCGGATCCGCTGAGTACACCCCAGCCACATCCTTCCAGATAGTGACCTGCTTAGAATCTATTAAGCTACCAACGAGGGTGGCAGAATAGTCACTGCCGTTACGACCTAAAATTAAGGAACGCCCACTAGGGTCGGCACAAATAAAGCCGGTCACAATAAATCTTGTACCCGGGTGAGGTGCAATGCGGTTGAGCAAGCCAGCACGAGATACGGGCACCTGAATCAGTGGCTCGGGCGCATCTTCAGCTACCAAGAAAGTACGCGCATCAATGTAATCGGCGGTGACCCCTTGCTGTTGCAATAGGGCTGCTAATAAACGGGCACTCCATAACTCGCCGTAAGACAGCAATTCAGGCTTATGGGTAATCACTTCTTGGTCGTTTAACCACCCGTACCAGCGCTTAAAATCTTGTTGCGATAGGTCTAGTACGCGTTGTTGGTGGTCACCGTTAAGCAACTCGTTGATCAGCCCTTGCTGATATTTTTCGAGTTGTTTCAGCAGCACTTCGGCAACGCCACGGTCATCCGCTTTGGCATCAATAATGGCAAGAATACGGTTGGTGGTATCGCCCGCAGCAGACACTACGACCAAATCGCTAGCACCAGCGTATTCGCTAACAATGCGAGCGACGCGACGATAACAGTAGGCATCGGCCAAACTGCTGCCACCAAATTTGTGAACCTGAACTTGCTCGGCCACGGTTTGAATTTGCTCGGGGGTAACTTTAACCTCAACCGTCATGATGCGTGTGCGTTCTCCTGTGTGCAGCGGTCTGCTGATAATGAATGAACAATAATTATAGGGGGTAGCCCCCATTCAATAAAGCGCGCGATGCATAAAGTTGGTTAACCTAGCATGTGCTTACGTGAGTTTTACTGTGCAAGATTAAAACGAACAGATAAAGAAGTATAGACCGCTATACGTATAAAGTTGACTGATTTAATATCCACAGTACAATTCACCACAAGCTTTAAGGTTTTTAACTTTTTATTTTGCTGAGTTTGCCGACTGCCACTAGCAGCAGTTGCAGTCAGCCCAGCCAATGAACAGGGTGTATAGGTGCGGTATGGAATGGGATGGTGAGTATATTTACCCGTATGTAGAACACGGTAGAAAGAGCGAGCACGTAAAAAAAATTACGGTGTCTATTCCTACCAAGGTACTCAAGGTGCTAACCGATGAGCGAACTCGTCGCCAGGTAAAAAACTTACGTCATGCCACCAACAGTGAGCTACTGTGCGAAGCTTTTTTGCATGCCTTTACCGGGCAGCCGCTGCCTACCGATGATGATTTACGCAAAGATAATCCACATAAAATTCCTGCCGAAGTGCGGGCTGAATTAGAACGGCGCAATTTACCTATTCCGGAAGTAGAAGATCTGTACGACGACGAAGATTAACGAGGGTTAATTTGTAGCACAGCGACCAAGCAATAACCCGTGGCAGCAGCACTACTTCTACCACGGGTTACTTGCAGGGACGGTTAAGTCTGGTTATTTCAATAAATACTCAAGCGCGGTCTCGTCACAGTTCTCTTTACGAGGACAGATGTCGCAGTCTTTCATCACTTTTTCTGGTAACGCATCTTTCACCGTCAGCTTAAAGTTCAACTTGCCAAAGAACTCAGGTACTCGGGTTAGCACTATGGTCCGTTTAATGCCAAGTTCACGTGCCTTCCAGAGTAACCAAGCGACTAATTCTGCTCCCAGCCCCTTACCTTGCGCTTGTGGAAATAATCCTAAGCTACGAATTTCGGCCAAGCCAGTGGTGTAGACGTAAAGTGCTGCGCAGCCTACCACTTCATCATTGATTTCTGCTACGGCAAAGCTCTGAATCGCTTGCAATACATCCGCTTTGTCACGAGGTAAGTTTTCACCTTGCTCAGCCCAGTAGGCGATCAATTCACAAATCTTGTCGGCGTCTGCTAAACGAGCTTGGCGCACATGTTTACTTGCCGCTTCGGCCGCATGTAACCAGTCTTCGGCGTGCTTGATAGCTAGTTTAACGGCGCTTGGGCCGGTGCCACCCAGAGCCTGCCGCTTATGCAAACCGTATTGGCTATCAAGAACCTGATAGACATCGGCTTGCAACTGCGGACACACTTGTTGCATGGCGGCTAAATCGAGCTGCTCGAGTGGTACGCCAGCTTGCTGAGCCAAGAACACTAAGCTACCAGTAAGGTGATGAGCATCCCGAAACGGAATCCCTTGCGCCACCATGTAATCAGCCAATTCAGTTGCATTGCTGTAGCCCAACAAAGCTTGCTGAGCGGCATGATCTTGATTCACCGATAACTCAGGTAAGGCGAACGTGAGCATGGCCAGACAATGCTGATAGGTCTGTAGGGCATCAAACAGGCCTTCTTTATCTTCTTGCATGTCTTTGTTGTAGGCTAATGGCAAGCCTTTCAAGGTGATGAACAGCGCTTGTAAATGGCCCAAAACCCGCCCTGTTTTGCCCCGCAACAACTCAAACAAATCTGGGTTTTTCTTCTGCGGCATTAACGATGAGCCGCTGCTGATACGGTCGCTCATGGCAAAGCAGCCACTTTCGCCAGAACAATAGAAGATGACATCTTCGGCCAGACGCGATAAATGCATCATCCCGGTGCTAGCGATATGCAGCAAATCTAGGGCGAAATCTCGGTCCGACACACCATCTAAGCTATTTTCGCATGCTTGACGAAAGCCAAGCTCGTGCGCCAACGCCTGCCGATCGATGGCGGCAGTTGTTCCTGCTAAGGCACCACTACCGAGCGGGCAGACATCCATCCGTTTGCCGGCATCGCGTAGCCGGCTCACATCGCGTTGTAGCATCTGTACGTAGGCCATAGCCCAGTGCCCAGCTACTATCGGCTGGGCTCGTTGCAAGTGGGTGTAGCCCGGTAGTAAGCTGGTTTGATAGCGTTTAGCAAATTCGAGCAAAGCCTGCACAGCGGCTAAGTTTTCCCGAATGAGTTGCTGGGTAAACTGTTTACACAACAAGCGTAAATCGGTCGCCACTAAATCATTTCTGCTACGGCCGGTGTGAAGTTTCTTCGCGGTATCGCCAATCCGCTTGATCAGCTCGCCTTCCACCCAGCTATGAATGTCTTCAGCTTGGCTTTGCAAGGGTAACTGAGGATCAACCGTTACCGCCTGCGCTAATTCCGCCAAGGCTTGATCCAGCTGTTGTTGTTCGGCAGAGCTAATCAGCTCTGCGCTCAATAAGGCTTCAGCCCATGCCCGAGACGCCTGAATATCAAATGGTGCCAGTACATAATCAAACCGCAGCGAGTCATTAAACTGCTTGAATTCATCGGCACTGGCCTGGCTAAAACGCCCGCCCCATAAACTCATGGTTGCTCCTTGTCGGCAGCTTCAGCTGCGGCAGTTTGATGTAAACAACGAATACGACTAGCTAAGCTGTACAAACGAATAAAGCCTTCTGCATGTTTTTGGTTGTAAACAGTATCTTCGTCAAACGTAGCAAAAGCATTGGAGTACAAGCTGTTGGGTGAACGTTTTTGCGTGACGCTCACGGTACCCTTATAGAGTTTGACCACCACATCACCGGTTAAAGGCTTCGCAATTTGTTCTGCCGCAGCTAACATCACATCTTTGAGTGGAGTAAACCAGCGGCCATCGTACATAAGTTGCGCAAACTCGTTGCCCAAACGAATCCGATAATCTTGCGTGGTACGATCTAGAACTAAGCTTTCAAGGCCTTGCAGGGCTGCATATAAAACGGTGCCAGCAGGAGTTTCATAACAGCCGCGTGACTTCATCCCAACCAACCGGTTTTCTACCATGTCTAAGCGGCCAATACCGTGGGCTCCAGCAATTTTATTGAGTTGCTCAATTGCCGCTACTGCCGCAATCGGTTGCTCATTAATCGCAGTGAGGCTGCCAGCAGTAAAGCTTAACTGTAAATATTCTGGTTGTTCCGGCGCTTGCTCTGGGGCGACAGTCCAAGTCCATACTTGCGCTGATGGCTCGTTCCACGGGTCTTCTAATTCACCGCCTTCGGTAGAGATGTGCCATAGGTTAGCATCACGACTGTAAATTTTAGTCGCTGAAGCCGCACACGGAATATTGCGCTCAGCAAGATAGGCCAAGAGATCTGGCCGCGACCGCATGCTCCACTCGCGCCAAGGCGCAATCACGGTAAGATCAGGAGCAAGAGCGGCAAAAGCGGATTCAAAGCGTACTTGGTCATTACCTTTGCCGGTACAGCCATGAGCCAGTGCGTCGGCACCTACTTGGCGCGCTACCGCGACTTGTGCAGCAGCAATAATCGGCCGAGCGAGCGCAGTGCCTAATAAGTATTGGCCTTCGTATAAGGCTCCCGTTTTCAGCGTCGGGTAAATAACCTCTTGAGCAAACTGCTCTTTTAAATCAACAATGTGACAGCTGCTGGCGCCAGAAGCGATAGCTTTTGCTTCAACGCCTTCTAACTCATCTTCACCTTGGCCCACATCGGCCACGAATGCTACTACCTCACAGTCGTAGTTTTCTTTTAACCAAGGCACAATGGCAGAGGTATCAAGACCACCAGAGTAGGCCAAAACAACTTTTTTAACAGATGCAGTCATGATTAAGCTCCAGCAAATAATTCAACAAGAATGGCGTTTTGTGCAAACAAACGATTTTCCGCTTGGTGTAGCACCAAGCTCTGTGGCCCATCGATAACCTCAGCCGTAACCTCACGACCGCGATAGGCAGGCAAGCAATGCATAAAGAAGCGCGCTCCTAGTTGTTTCATCAGCGCGCTGTTAACTTGGTAGCTAGCAAAGTCATGCATCACCTCGTTACTATCGCGCTGCTGCCCCATCGAGAACCAAGTATCGGTATAAATAGCATCGGTTTGTTGCAGCTCCGTGATCTGGGTATGCAAGCTGATCTGGCTGCCCGTGGTTTGTGCCTGCTGTTGCGCTAAGGCCACCAAAGCTGGGTTTGGTTGATAATCAGCGGGGGTTACAATTTGCAAGTTCATCCCGGTAGCGGCAGCGCCAGCCATCAATGCTTGGCAGACGTTATTGCCATCGCCAATATAGGTTAGAGTAAGGTCTGCTAGCTCGCCAGCATGCTCTTTTAAAGTGAGCAGGTCCGCTAATGCCTGACAGGGATGGCACTCATCACTAAGAGCATTCACCACGGGTTTATCAGATGCGGCGGCAAGTTCTACCAAGGTCGCCTGAGCGTAAACCCGTGCTACAATAGCATCGTGCCAAAGTGCCAAATTAGCGCCAACATCACTGGCCGGCTCGCGTACTCCCATCAATTGCGCAGCATCAAGGTAGATACTATGGCCACCTAACCGATGAATACCTGCGGCAAAGCTGGCGCGGGTGCGTAATGACGGCTTTTCAAACAACAACGCAATACTTTTGCCTTGTAGGGTTTGCTGCCAAGCGCTCGGACGCTGTTTGATGGTCTGCGCCAACTCCAATAAATGAGTAACCTGTGCGCTGCTTAAATCGCGCATAGCTAATAAATCATGCATAGTAAATTCCATTAAGTAATCAGATGGATAGCGTCGGCTTAATATCTAACGCGGGTTCCGGCGGCTTCACCCTTAGCCAAACGGGTGAGCGCGTTGGCATCTTGCCAGCCGGCCACCGCGATGCTTCGTCGCGAGGCGTGTGCAGCTTGCAATGCTGCTTGTAGTTTCACCACCATCCCGTCTTTGATGACACCACTGGCAATCAGGTCAGGAGCTTGGTCGGCGTGAATGGTATCGATGAGTTGACCGTGCTGATCAAGAATGCCAGGCACGTCGGTCAGTAAAATAAGATCCGCATGTAACACTTGGGCAATCGCTGCAGCAGCAAGGTCGGCATTCACGTTTAGCCGCTCGCCCGCTGCACTCACCCCAATGGAGCTCACAATGGGTAAATAATTTTGTTCAATCAGACTTTCTAGCAGTTGCGCTGAGCCCGGGCTAGGAATTCCAACCGCGCCCCGGCTGGTGTCTTGGCTGCACTGTACGGTGCCGCCAGCGGCTAGGGTTAAACCTACCGCAAGCAATTGATGTTGCTGCGCTACTGCGCACAATTGGGTATTGATATCACCGGCTAAGACTCCCGCCACAATCGGCATATGGGCGGCAGGCGTGATCCGTTGCCCATCTACTTTGTGGCTGCTCTGGCCAAGCTGTTGCAATAAGCTTTGTACTTGGTCGCCGCCGCCGTGAACCAGCACCAACGGCCGTAGTGCCGCAAGCCGTGTAACTGTGCTGAACAATTGCTGCAAGCAGTCGTTATCAGTGACCACGCGGCCGCCTAATTTGATCACGAGTGGCACGCTCATATCACAGCTCCAGCATGCAGTAAGCCACACTCAGTGGGTAAGCCAATGTATTGATTAGCTAATTGTACAGCTTGTGCAGCGGCTCCTTTTTGTAAGTTATCCAGAGCAACAGACACCACCAGTTGGCTACCTATCACAGTAACGTGCACATCCACATAAGGCGTGCCCACTACTTGCGCCAGCTTGGGTGGGGTTTGGCAAATTCGCACTAGAGGCTGGTCGGCATAGGCCTGATGGAAGGCTTGCTGCACTTGATGCGCGCTTACGCCTGCGGCTAATTGGGCGTACACAGTCGCTAGAATACCCCGTTTGAACGAGCCTAAATGCGGCACGAATAGAAGCTCGCAGCCCAACGTTTGGGCCATTTCAGCTTGGTGGCGGTGAGTACCAATAGCATAGGCTTGCAAGCTTACTTCACAGAAGCTGGTATGAGCTTGAGCTGCGCGTCCTGCACCTGAAACGCCACTAACAGCATTTACAATAGGGGCAATATCGGGCTTAAGCATGGCCCGCACCGGCATCAGTGCAGTTGCTGCTGCGGTAGGATAGCAGCCAGGCACGGCGATAAGCGGCTCGTCACCTTGTAAGTCAACCCATTCGGCTAAGCCATAAGGAACTGGCTGGGCTAAGTGCGGCTGTTTAAAGCCATAGGCCGCTTGATGCTGCTTAGCATCTTGTAACCGAAAAGCGCCAGATAAATCAAACACAGTCATGCCTGCCTTGATTAATAACGGCGCAAGTTCGGCACTGGCTTGATGAGGGAGCGCTAAAAAAGCAACCCGAACTTGCTGGGCGACAGCGCCTAACAAGTTGGGATGCCAAGGTTGCAGAATCAGGTCACAGCGTCCGGCTAGTTGCGGATACAAAGCAGCGATAGGTTCTGCGGGACGTGCGCTAGAGGTAAACCCGTAGGCAACGTTAAATTGCGGGTGATTATGCAGCAGCCATACCAGTTCAACACCGCTATAGCCGCTGGCCCCAAATACAGCACAAGGAATTAATTTACTCTGGTTCATCCACAATCATACGTTACGCAGTTAACAATGGCGTAAGTATAGTGAATAAAAATTCATTAAACAAGCATAAATATATTACTTGTTGAATTATTCCTGCATGTAATTTTTCGGTAGTTTAATCCGTGCAGCGCCTGACGCTATGGCGGCTTCTGCAACGGCTTTAGAAACCCGTGTGCGTAACCGTGGATCGAGCGGTTTGGGGATGATGTAATCTGGCCCAAACTCAAGTTTATCAACCCCTGCAGCTTCAAGAACCGCAGTTGGCACAGGCTCTTTGGCTAATTGGCGAATGGCTTCGACAGCCGCTAGCTTCATCTCGTCATTGATAGCTCGCGCACGCACATCTAAAGCGCCCCTAAAAATGAACGGAAAACAGAGTACGTTATTCACTTGGTTTGGATAATCTGAACGCCCAGTCGCCATGATCAGATCATCACGCACAGCAACAGCTAACTCAGGTTTAATTTCAGGATCTGGATTAGAACAAGCAAAGACAATAGGCTTAGCGGCCATCAATTTTAACGCATCGGGCGGTAACAGATTCGGACCCGATACCCCAACAAAGACGTCAGCCTCGGTAATCACTTCAGCTAACGTACGTTTATCGGTGTTGTTGGCGAACAGGGCTTTGTATTCGTTTAAGTCTTCACGGCGCGTATGAATCACGCCTTTTGAATCGAGCATATAGATATGCTCACGTTGCGCGCCGCATTTGATCAGCAACTCCATACAGGCAATAGCGGCGGCGCCAGCACCTAGACACACGATTTGCGCTTTACGTAATTCTTTGCCTTGAATTTCTAACGCATTGAGCAAACCTGCTGCGGTTACGATAGCGGTACCATGCTGATCATCATGGAAAATCGGCACATCACAACGTTCAATTAAGGCTTGTTCGATTTCAAAGCATTCTGGAGCCTTGATATCTTCGAGGTTTACCCCACCAAAACTGTCAGCAATATTGGCAACGGTATTGATAAAGTCTTGGGTGGTACGGTGGGTGACTTCAATATCAATCGAGTCTAAGCCAGCAAAACGCTTGAATAATAGAGCTTTACCTTCCATCACGGGCTTAGATGCCATCGGCCCCAAGTTACCTAATCCGAGAATAGCGGTACCATTAGAGATAACTGCGACCATGTTGCCTTTAGCGGTGTATTTGTAAACATCATCAGGGTTTTCAGCGATAGCACGCACAGGTTCAGCAACGCCGGGACTATAGGCTAGCGCTAAATCTTTACTGGTTGCGGCTGGTTTTGTGAGTTCAATACTGATTTTACCTGGCGTTGGATACGCATGATAATCCAAAGCCTGTTTACGAAAGTCGGTCATGGTTGTTATGCACCTTGGGCTATCGCCAATTTAACAGGGGTTATAAAGAATATAACGATGATGAATAATTGACGGGTTAGATGCAATGATTTTTTCAACATGTCATACCTCATAACAAGTTCAGTTAGGCGGTTGAGCGGGCGATATTGAATAACCAAGAGCAGCGATGGTTGGGTCGATATAAGGTGAGATTAAACTATTCGTGACGAGGCAAACAGCGGGATGATACAACAGGTAGAAAGTACAGGTGCTTAAATTAGCACCATATCAAAATCTTTATAAAACAATGGCTAAAGACTATATTCAAACAAAAAAGGCGCCTTTCGGCGCCTTTTTTGCAAATCTCGCTAGAAGAGCTTGAAAACAGCTTACTTCTTGCCGCCCAACACGCTGAAACGCTTGTTGAACTTCTCAATACGACCACCGGTATCCATGATACGTTGCTTACCAGTGTAGAACGGGTGACACTCTGAACATACGTCTAAGTGCAACTCACCGCCTTTGGTTGAGTTGGTGGTGAACGAGTGGCCACATGCACAAGTTACTTTCATTGCGCTGTAATTAGGGTGAATACCTTCTTTCATGGGGGTTACCTCAGTTAGGCTGCATCGCCACCCGATCTGCTGCCGAGCACCATGCAAATTCATCAATACACAATACGATGGATTATTATCCAATCGCTCAAAATTAGGGCGCGAATTGTAACGGATGTTTGGCGCTTAGTAAAGTAGCCGATAAAGCTTTAACCCGAGGCCTGCGCTCAGGTAAACTGGAACTATGACTCAGGTAATTCAAGTTGCGCTGCCGGTACCCTTGCTGCGCCTATTCGACTATGACTGCAGCACCTTGCCAGCGCGAGGGGCGCGGGTACGGGTGCCGTTTGGTAAGCGCGTGATGGTCGGAATTTGTATTGGTGCCGCAGAGCAGCCGCAGCCCTACCAGCGCAAAGCCGTGCTCGAGGTGCTTGACGAGCAATCCTTGTGGCCTGAGCACCTGTGGCAGATGCTGACCTTTGCCGCTGATTACTATCAGCATCCACTCGGCGATGTATTGCAACATGCCTTGCCTGCTTTACTGCGCCAAGGTGAAGGCGCCTCTTATCAAGCAACCACCCTCTACCAAGTGACTAACGCCGGAGCCGCACAAGAGTTAGCACCATTGCAGCGCGCTCCACAGCAGCAACGATTGTTGGCTACCCTGCAGCAGCGTGCGTTGTTAGCACGCGATATTCGCATTGAAGAGTTTTCAGCAAGCGCCCTCAAAGCCCTACAAAGCAAAGGTTGGGTTGAGGCTGTAACTCATGTGCCCGCAGCCGATACGCAGTGGGGCTTTAAGATTGCTGCCGAGCCATTGCAGTTAAATCCTGAGCAGGCCCTTGCGGTTGCGGCTATTGCTGCGGCAACGCAGCCGCGGCCTTATTTGCTGGAAGGCATTACCGGCAGTGGTAAAACCGAAGTGTACCTGCAAGCGATGGCGCAAGTGTTGCGAGAGGGCAAACAAGTGCTGATGCTGGTGCCTGAAATTGGGCTGACACCGCAAACCTTACGGCGTTTTCAACAACGTTTTGACGTCCCTGTGGTGATGTTGCACTCAGCGCTGACTGACCGCGAGCGTTTGGATGCTTGGTTAGATGCGCGCGCGGGTAGCGCTGCCATCATCATTGGTACCCGTTCGGCTATTTTCACGCCCTGCGCCAAGTTAGGCATGATCTTGGTCGATGAAGAACATGATAACTCGCTAAAGCAGCAAGACGGCTTTCGCTATCATGCTCGCGACCTTGCCGTGGTGCGCGCTCAATTAGAGCAGGTGCCGGTGATTCTAGGTTCAGCGACTCCCTCGTTCGAAACTCTCAATAATGCCTTACAGGGGCGTTACGGCTATTTACAACTAACCGAGCGAGCTGGCTTGGCTAAACCTGCCAAGCACGTCGTCATCGATATGAAAAATCAGCCACTTAAGGCTGGTTTATCCAAACCTTTGATTAGCCTCATTGAGCAACAACTAGCTGCAGGACAACAGGTACTACTGTTTTTAAATCGGCGCGGTTATGCACCGGCACTGCTTTGTCATGAATGCGGTTGGCTAGCCCAATGTCGCCGCTGTGATGCTTATTACACTGTCCATCAAGGGGATAAACAGCTACATTGCCATCATTGCGGGGCCACGCAACGCCTGCCGCAGCAATGTCACGACTGTGGTTCAACGCAATTAGTAGGCCGCGGGGTTGGTACTGAACAATTGGAACAAACGCTCACTGAGTTGTTCCCAGCGTATCCAGTGCTGCGTATCGACCGTGACAGTACTCGCCACAAAGGTAGTTTAGCGAAGTACTTAGAAGATGCGCGCGCTAATAAGTATCAGATTTTAGTGGGCACCCAAATGCTAGCCAAAGGACATCATTTTCCTGAAGTAACCTTGGTTGCTTTGCTAGATGTTGATGCCGCTTTATACAGTGCCGATTATCGTGCAGCCGAACGCCTAGGCCAACTCTATACCCAGGTAGCAGGTCGGGCCGGGCGGGCTAGTAAACAAGGCTTAGTGGTGCTGCAAACCCATCATCCGGAGCACGAGCTCGTACAAGACTTGGTCAATAATGGCTACGGGCATTTTGCGCGGACGGCGCTGCATGAGCGTCAGCTTACCCAGTTGCCGCCATTTTCCTATCAAGCATTGTTTCGGGCAGAAGCTCAGCATGCGACTGCAGCCGTCGCGGCACTGGAATTTATTGCCAGCTACTTTAACGAGATTGCTGACATCAGTGTGTTAGGGCCATTACCAGCGTTACTGGAACGCCGAGCAGGTCGCCACCGTTTTCAATTATTGCTGCAATTTCAACAGCGTGGGCTTCGTGCGCAAGTGCTGCGTCATGTTTTGCCTCAATTAGAGCAGCGCGCCGAACTGCGCAAAGTGCGCTGGTCGTTAGATGTCGACCCACAAGACTTCACCTAGCGGTTTTTTTTCTGCCCCCAACAGCGTAAAATGCGGCAAGATATTTTTTGCTTTTCACTCTTTGTTTTTAAGGCCATATCAATGAAAGAACAGTTGGAACAAATTCTTGCCACCGCGATTGCTGATTTACAGCAACAGGGCGTGCTACCAGCCGATGTGCAACCACGCATTCTGCTCGACCGCCCCCGCGATAAAAGCCATGGCGATTTTGCCACCAACTTAGCTCTGACCTTGGCCAAGCCGGCGGGAATGAACCCGCGCGCCCTAGCCGAGGCGTTGATAGCAGCCTTGCCTAAGGTTGATTGGTTAGCTCAAGCGGATATCGCAGGGCCAGGATTTATCAATTTCACCCTGAGCCAACAGCAGCTGATCGACCAATTGGAGCACGCTTTAGCTAGTGCAACTACGGGGATTCAAGCGGCCCCAGCGCCAAAAACCATCGTGATTGATTATTCATCGCCTAACCTCGCCAAAGAAATGCACGTTGGCCATTTGCGTTCAGCTATCATCGGTGACGCTGTGGCGCGGGTACAAGAATTGCTAGGGCACAAGGTGGTACGACAGAATCATGTGGGCGATTGGGGTACCCAGTTCGGGATGCTATTAGCGCACATGGAAGAACTAGGTGATGCTGAGTTAGACATGCAGCTTAGTAATCTGGAGACCTTTTATAAGGCGGCCAAGAAACGTTTTGATGACAGCCCTGAATTTGCTAACCGCGCGCGCGAGCTGGTGGTTGCGCTGCAATCGGGTGAGGCGCGCTGCCGTCAGTTATGGCAACAGTTTATCGATGTGTCGTTAAGCCACTGCCAAGAAGTTTACGACCGTTTAGGCGTAGCCCTTACACGAGCTGATGTGATGGCGGAGAGTGCTTACAATGATGATCTGCCGCAAGTCATCGAAGATTTAAAAGCACAAGGTCTGTTAGTTGAAGACCAAGGTGCACAATGTGTCTTCCTAGACGAATTTAAGAATAAAGATGGTGAAGCGCTACCGGTTATCGTACAAAAATCGGGTGGCGGCTACTTGTATGCAACCACCGATTTGGCAGCAGTACGCTACCGCCAGAATGTGTTGCATGGCGATCATTTGATGTACTTTGTTGACCAACGCCAAGGCTTACACTTTCAGCAGATCTTTACCCTAGCTAAAAAAGCCGGCTTTGCCCGGGCTGATTTGCAAATGGACCACTACGGATTCGGTACCGTGATGGGTAAAGATGGGCGCCCGTATAAGAGTCGTGACGGTGGTGTCACCAAGTTAGCAGATTTGCTTGATGAGGCAGAAAAACGCGCGCTAGAACTGGTGCAGCAGAAAAATTCAGATTTAACTGCCGCCGAGCAAGAGCACGTAGCTAAAGTGGTAGGTATCAGCTCAGTGAAATACGCGGACTTATCAAAGAATCGCACCAGCGATTACATTTTTGATTGGGACACCATGCTTAGCTTTGAAGGCAATACTGCGCCTTATCTGCTGTATGCTTACACGCGGGTGGTCAGTATTTTTAACAAGGCCCAGATCAATCCGGCAGAAGTGAGTGGCGAGTTTGTCTTAAATGATGAGCGTGAACTGGAGTTAGCCAACTTATTAGTTCGCTTTAACGAAGTGGTGCAGCAAGTTGCAGATAAAGCCATGCCACACTTCTTATGTGGCTATCTGTTTGAGTTGGCGGGTAAATTCTCAAGTTTCTATGAAGCCTGTCCGATTTTACAGCAAGACGACCAAGCGCTGCGTCAAAGCCGCTTGAAGTTAGCCGCTTTAACTGCCAAAACGTTACGCCAAGGGTTGCAGTTATTGGGTATTCATACACTTGAGAAGATGTAAGCATGGATTACGCCAATCGTAAGCGTCCACCCAAGCGGCCACCGGTAAAGAAAAAGCCAGCCGCCAAAAAGGTCTCAGCTCAACGCGCTGTGCCTTGGCGCATTGTGGTGTTAGCTCTGGTACTGGTTGGCTTGTTCGTGTGGGGGTTGGTTACTATTGCCGGTAAACGCCATCAGCAACCAGCGGTCAGTCAGTCACAGCCCGAGCCCGTGCCAGCGACGGTGCCACAATCCATCAATGAACTGCCAGAGTTACCGCAAGAGCGCTGGGAGTATATTGACGAGCTAGAAAACCAAGAAGTGATTGTGGATGTGCCAGAACGTGAGGTGGGCCCACCGAAAGTGATGCAATGCGGTTCGTTTCGGCAATTGGCCGATGCAGAGCGCTTGCGTGCGCAAATTGCGATGGCCGGCTTAGAGTCGCAAGTCCGTACTACCGAAGGTCAAACTGGCACCTGGCATCGAGTGATTCTAGGGCCTTACGCAACAAAACGCGAAGCCGAAGCCGAGCGCCACAAACTAGAACGTGCCCGCATTCACAATTGCATGATTTGGAATTGGGAATAACCTACCTATTGAATTTCACAAATTCGTCCTCATAACTGGTTCATAGCAACCAAGAGGACGAATTGTGACTACTATCGTATCTGTCCGCCGCGGTGACAAAGTTGTCATCGGTGGCGATGGCCAAGTTTCACTTGGCAACACCGTAATGAAAGGCAATGCACGCAAAGTAAGACGGCTATACAACGGTCAAGTATTGGCTGGGTTTGCTGGCGGTACTGCGGATGCTTTCACCCTATTTGAACGTTTTGAAAAGAAACTTGAGGTGCATCAGGGTAACCTCATGCGTGCTGCTGTTGAGCTTGCCAAAGACTGGCGTACCGACCGTGCTCTACGCCGACTCGAGGCGCTATTGGCCGTGGCTGACAAGCATACGTCACTGATCATCACTGGTAATGGTGATGTAGTGCAACCCGAGCATGATCTCATTGCGATTGGTTCAGGCGGGCCGTTTGCCCAGTCAGCAGCCACGGCGCTACTCGAAAACACCGATTTAAGCGCGCGGGAGATTGTTGAGAAAGCGCTCACTATCGCAGGTGATATCTGTGTCTTTACTAATAGTTTCCAAACCATCGAAGAGCAGGAGTCGGTAGCCAATGTCTGATATGACCCCACGTGAAATTGTTGACGAACTTAACCGTCATATTATTGGCCAAGACAATGCCAAAAAAGCAGTCGCAGTAGCGCTACGTAACAGATGGCGACGGATGCAGTTAAGTGATGAATTGCGCCCTGAAGTGACTCCAAAAAATATTCTGATGATAGGGCCAACTGGGGTGGGCAAAACTGAAATCGCACGGCGGTTAGCTAAGTTAGCCAATGCTCCTTTTATCAAAGTAGAAGCCACTAAATTCACTGAAGTTGGCTATGTTGGTAAAGAAGTGGAGTCTATCATTCGCGATCT
>JTFO01005782.1_pt1 | contig 27368 bp, 19 predicted proteins | sample 235411 | NCBI WGS metagenome assembly JTFO01 (sample SAMN03067590, study PRJNA260953) | activated sludge metagenome | biome: Sludge; feature: Wastewater; isolation source: CETP activated sludge from laboratory augmented bioreactor treating... | place: India:Gujarat | collected 2013-04
CAGCTGTTAATGGGGGCATCTAACCTCGATTCAAGAGTTGCGCTACAAAAAACCGCAGAATTACAGGGAAATTTATGTCGCAGCGTGAACATCAACCATTTCAAACCATCGCCTTGCTGGGCAAAGTTAATCACGAAGCTACTCGTACCACCTTATTCACTCTAGAACAAAGCCTACTCAAGCTGGGTTATCAAGTGATTATTGAGAGTCGCACTGCCGAGCAGCTAAGTGGTACTCAAGCGCGCGTGATGTCGCTGTTAGAGCTGGGCCAACACGCTGATTTAGCAATTGTTGTGGGGGGTGATGGCAACATGCTTGGTGCGGCACGGATTCTTTGTGATTTCGATATCGGGGTGATTGGTGTAAATCGCGGCAACTTAGGTTTTCTAACGGACCTTGATCCTGACCACGTGATTGAGCAACTCAAAGCAGTATTAGCTGGCGACTACCAAACTGAACAGCGCTTTTTACTACAAACCGAAGTCATCCACCATGGCCAAACTAAGGCCGTAGGACGAGCTATTAACGAAGTAGTACTGCACTCAGACAAAGTTGCCCACATGATCGAATTTGAAGTGTACGTGGATAATCAGTTTGTCTATTCACAACGCTCGGATGGTTTGATTATTAGCACCCCCACCGGCTCTACTGCCTATTCGTTATCTGGCGGCGGCCCTATCGTCGTTCCTAACCTCCATGCCATTAGTTTAGTGCCGATGTTTCCACATACCTTAAGCAGTCGCCCGATTGTGGTCGATGCTACCAGTACCATCAAGCTGCGGGCAGCGACAGATAATGATGATCTACAATTATCCTGCGATGGCCATGTGCGAATGAAAGTTGCTGCGGGCGACGAAGTCATTATTCAGCAGCACCCCCATAAATTATGCTTAGTGCACCCGCACGACCACAGTTATTTTAGAGTGTTACGCAACAAGCTAGGCTGGGGTAGCCGACTGTTCTAGTGGCTTGGCTTAGGCGCTGCTGCAGAATTTTTAGGCAGCACTTGCATTACTGTATAAATACTGTATAACTACTGTATATTATCACAGTATCTGAGGTGACCTATGTTGCTCCATTTGCATATTCGTAATTTAGCTGTTGTTCGTCATTTAGACATAGACTTTGCTGCTGGCATGTCTGCCATTACTGGCGAAACTGGCGCCGGAAAATCCATTGCCCTCGATGCCTTAGGTTTATGTTTGGGCGACCGTGCTGACGTTGAACTTATTCGCGCAAGCGCTGATAAAGCTGAAGTAAGTGCAAGCTTTCAACTCGGTGCCAGCGCTAGCCCTGCCATCCAGTGGCTAGCAGAACAAGAGCTAAACGAAGAAGCTGATGCCGATGCCAGCCACATCAGTTGTGTCATTCGCCGCGTGATTACCCGTGAGGGCCGCTCCAAAGCTTGGATCAACGGCCGCCCTGCTACCGTGGGCCAACTCAAGCAACTGGCGCCACTGTTAGTCAACATTCATGGTCAGCACGAACACCAATTATTGACCCGACCGGAGCATCAGTTGCAATTGCTTGATGCTTACGCCCGTCACCAACAACATCTAGATGCGGTGCAGCAGGCCTATCAACAGTGGTACCAATTGCGCAAACAACAAAAGCAGCTACAACAGCAGCAACAAGATATTGCCGCACGCAGTCAGCTATTGCGCTACCAAGTCAGTGAGCTGAACGAGTTTGCTCTGGGCGAAGACGAATACGAAGAATTAGAGGCGCAACATAAGCGTTTGGCCAATAGTGCTAGCCTTATTGAAGACTCTGGCTTCGCCCTCAATGCCATCTTTGATGGTGAACATAATAACGCCTACAGTTTGTTGCAAAACGCCCTAACCCGGTTAGAGCAACAATTAGAGACCGATGCTAATTTGCAACAAGCGGTACGTTTGCTCCGCGATGCCAGTGTGCAAGTGGAAGAAGCAGCACGTGAACTGCGTGATTATCAAGACCACATTGAACTTGACGATGAGCAATTAGCTAACGCTGAACAACGGGTTACCCAAACGCTACAGTTGGCTCGCAAGCATCAGCTCGACCCAACGCAACTTTATCAGCACCATCAACAATTAGTGCAAGAGTTAGCCGATCTCGAGTCCATGCAGAGCGCATCTGAACACATCGATGAGCAAGTGGAGCAAGCAGCTAAAAGCTACCGACAAGCGGCTGCCACTTTGTCGGCAAGCCGTGAGCAAGCCGCCACTGAACTTAGTCAGCGTATCGCCACCAGCATGCAGCAACTTAATATGCCCCATGGTCGATTCGTCATTCAAGTAACTCATCAGGCGCAAGCGCCAGCAACAAAACTAGGTACCGATGAGGTTTGCTTTATGGTGACCACGAACCCAGGCCAACCATTACAAGCCCTAGCAAAAATTGCTTCAGGCGGTGAATTATCGCGAATTAGCTTAGCTATTCAGGTAATTACTGCCAGCCAACTAACCACCCCGACCTTGATGTTCGACGAAGTGGATGTAGGTGTTAGCGGCGCTACCGCAGCCACGGTAGGTAAATTATTACGCCAGTTAGGGGAATCAAATCAGGTTATCTGTGTCACACATTTACCCCAGGTGGCAGCAAAAGCCCACCAACAATTACGGGTAGATAAGGTAACAGATGGTGCCAGTACCGAGACACACATGGTACGATTAGACTCTGAAGCGCGTGTCATTGAACTAGCACGCTTACTTGGTGGTGATGAAATAACCGCAGCAACGAAAGCTAATGCAGCTGAATTACTTGCGGTTGGCAGCTAGCTTTGTTTATTATCGCCCTAGACTAAAATTTTAATAGCAGGTGTTATGAAAGCATTAATTATTGCAGGGACTATAATCTTTTTAAGTGGCTGTTCAGTATTAGATAAATTGGTTTATCGAATTGACATTCCACAGGGTAATTACTTAGAACAACGAGACATTGACCAGCTTCGCGTGGGGATGTCGAAAGAACAAGTGGTCTATGTGGTTGGCAAACCAGTAGCAGATAACCCCTACAATAACGATGTGTGGTTTTACGTTTTTGACATGAATGCAGGTAACGGAACCAGTTATCAACAAAAAATGATTTTACGCTTCGAAGATAACCTGTTGGTATCTTACGAAGGCGATTATGACCGCCCGAAAGACTTCGATACGCCGCTGGAACAATAGACCCTCTGTGGGCCCAGGGTTATCAAGCAACACTGGGCCGACAATTTAAGGTGAGGGATGACAACACCATTGCAGCCTACAACCACTGAGACACGCCTTATTTTAGATGATAGTGCTATCATCAAAAGTCCGGCAGATACTCGTAGCTATCAGATCATTGAACTACCCAACCAATTACGTTGTGTGTTGGTGCACGATCAGACAGCCAACCAAAGCAGTGCAGCACTAGCTGTAGGGGTAGGTCATTTTCACGATCCTCAAGCCACGCAAGGCCTAGCCCATTTACTTGAGCACATGTTATTTTTAGGGACTGAGGGCTATCCTGATGCCCAAGGTTTTCAGTCGTATATCAGCGCCCACGGCGGTAGCCATAATGCTTGGACTGGCACCGAATACAGCAATTATTACTTCAGCGTCAATCAGCAGTATTTTGCCCCCGCGTTAGATCGTTTCATGCGCTTTTTCTATGAGCCCTTGTTGCAGCAAGATTGGGTCGAAAAAGAACTGCAATCGATTGAAGCTGAATTTCACCTAAAGCGAAACGATGAATTGCGCCGTTTGTATCAAGTGCACAAGGCCACGGCCAACCCTAAGCATCCTTTTACCAAGTTTTCAGTAGGCAACCTAAGTACCCTTACCAATACCAAAGAGCAACCGCTCAGCGCTGCTTTGCAGCAATTTTTTAAGCGCTGGTATTGTGCCAAGCGTATGACCCTAGTGCTGTGTGGGCCACAATCCTTAGCTGAATTACAACAGCTTGCTGAGCTTCACGGTAGCCGTATTCCAACTGGGTGCGCCGATGCGTTACTGCTAGACGAGCCGCTTTATGAAGCAGAACAGCTGGGGCTGATGGTTCAAGTGAAGCCACTTAAAGAAGCCCAACGGCTGATTTTAACCTTTGCCCTGCCCGGTATCGATGACGATTATGCTAATAAAACCACCAGCTTTTTGGCTCATCTACTGGGCTATGAAGGGCAACAAAGCCTGCTGAGTTATTTGCGCGAACACAATTGGGTGAATTCGTTAGCCGCCGGCGGTGGGATTAGCGGCGGTAATTTCAAAGATTTTAATATCAACATGCAGCTAACCAACCAAGGGTTAACCCACATTGATGATATTATTGCAGCTGTGTTCAGTTATCTGCAGCTGATTGCCAACGAAGGGTTACAAGCTTGGCGCTATAACGAACGCCGAGTGAGCGTCATGAACGCCTTCAATTACCAAGAGCCAGCGAAGTTAAGCGATATTGCACCTCAGCTAGCCATTAATTTACATCACTACTGCGCTGAAGATATTATTTTTGGTGACTACCGCATGGATGGTTTGTTTTTACCGAAAATCCGCAGCTTTTTGGCCTTGATGAACTCGCACAACATGCGGGTAACCCTGATTCATCAGCAGCTTGAGACCGATCAGGTTGAACCTATTTACGGAACTCATTACCGCGTTGCTGCGTTGACACCTGCACAACATCAACGCTTTGCTGAGCCTGCGCCGATAACGGCGCAATTACCGCAAGCGAATCCCTATTTGAGCACGCCTTGGCAGTTACAACATCCTCCAACTGAGACCGATTCTAAGCGGCCGCTGCAGCCTGATTGTCAGCAAGTTACGTCGGCATTGCAGCATTGGCATTTAACCGATACCAGTTTTAAGCAACCCAAAGCTCATGTTTATTGTGGCTTTTATCTGCCCCAAGTGATTCAGTCTGCACAGCATTTTGCGAACGCCCGCTTATGGTGTGAGCTGATGCTCGATGTGCTCAATGAAGAATGCTACGATGCGGAAATTGCTGGGCTTAACTTTAATTTATACCCGCAACAGCAAGGGTTAACCTTGCATGTATCTGGGCCCGCACAGTACGTGCCGCAATTACTGCAGGATATTCTGGGTTATTTGCACCAAGCAACCAGCAGCTCGAATGCACAATTACTCGTGTCGCAACGCTGGGCTAATTTGCGCCAACGCCTGATCACTAACTGGCGCCAAGCCTTGCTGCATAAACCACTGAATTTACTCTTCACCCATCTGAACGTGCAGTTACAGCCCCATACTTTTTCGGTGCAAGATTTAGCCAAACAATTAGAAGCTAGCGATTATCCGACCTTCATTGATGCAGCCCAGCAGATGTTTAGCCAAGCCAGCGTCGAACTCTTTAGTCATGGTGATCTACGTCCTGAACAGTTGCAATCGGTGCTGCAACAATTGCAACAGCTGCCCCTAGCAACACAAATGCAGCGCGCAAATTTAACGCCTTACAAGTTTGCCCAACTAGACCCCACGCCAGCGCTAGTTACTCAGCATCAAGATCATGCACTGCTGGCGGTGCTGCAAAGTAGCTCAAACACCACTCAGGCCCAGGCCAGCTTTATGCTGTTGCAATATTTTCTGAATCCGCGCTTGTTTAGTGCTTTACGCACTGAGCAACAGCTAGGTTATCTGGTGGGTAGCAGCTACATGCCACTACAACAGGTGCCGCATCTGATGCTCTACGTACAATCCACCAAGTATCCGTATCAGCACTTACAACAAGCCATGAATGATTATTTACAAGTGTTTGCTGAGCAATTAACACACATTGATAGCACTGAATTCAGCAAGGCGCAGCGGGCTTTAACCCAACAACTCACTGAGAATGACGCATCTCTGCGTGCGCGGAGTCAAAGGTTGTGGAGCTCTATTACTCAACAAGATGAAAATTTCTCGAGATTACAAGTCATAGCAACGAGTTTAGCGAGCTTGACCTTGAATGACATCCAAGCGGAATACCAACAGTTAATCAACAATCCAACACAACAGATGTTTCTAGTTAGCCATCCACAGAGCTTTGACAGCTCGGCATAAATTGTTTAATTTGTTTATCTCTTAAGAACAAGAAGAGCTGCTTTATAAAACAGCCAACCCATTGGGGAATAACGTGCATTTTCGGAGTCAAGGTGGTGCTACTGGTGGCAATGCTCTGTTAGCGTTTGTTATAACGTTAACCTGTGCGGCTACGCTGCTAATGCTACCGTCATTATTTGCCAAAACTCATGCAACAACTTATATAGCAACTTATGCAGCCCAGTCACCGACCAGCAGTGATTGGCAAGTTGAGCTCATCAGCCTGCGCATTGCCAATCAACCCATTCAAGCTGAACAATTAGATAGTCGTAACCGCGCTCAACTTTACAATACCCAAACCCTATTCCTACCTGTGCTCGAGAGTCCCATCAGTATTGAGTTTGGGGCGCCCTATGCACCCAATGCTCGGCAACTGTATTACCGCTATAAAATGCAAGGAGCCGACCTTGACTGGATTTACACCGACCATCAATATCGTCGTGCCACCTACACTAATCTAGCCTTTGGTCATTATCTATTTATGATTGAAGCTTCCTACGACGGCACCACCTGGCTGGGGCAGCGCCAGTTAGCGGTAGAAGTTGCCGCCCCGGCTTGGCTTTCACCCTGGGCCTTAAGCATGTATGCGCTATTAGGTGGCGCCGGTATCATCGCCCTATTCTTCATCGTACGGGCGCGCCACCGTGCCATGCGCCAACTGCAACAAAGCGAAGAGCGGCTGAAGTTAAGCTTGTGGGGGAGCGGTGATCAATTATGGGACTGGGATATTGCAGCTGGAGTGATTCATCGACATAACACTTGGCGCCAAGTCAGTGCGTTTCCGATTGATTATATTCGTACCGGTGAACCGGGCAGCCCCAGCAATATTCATCCACAAGACCTCGCAAATTTACAGCAGGCGTTGAATCAGCACTTAGAAGGACACACCCAGTTTTTTGAAGTCACTTACCGAGTTCAGGCTGAAGATGGCTGGGTGTCGGTGCTAGATCGAGGTAAAGTGGTGGAACGCGATGAGCAACAGCAAGCTCTGCGGATGACCGGCACCATGAAAGATATCACCCCGTTAGTACTAGCTGAAGAACGCTTAAAAATGCTAGCCACCTCCATCACCAATATTTCCGATGGTGTGTGCATTTATGACCATACTTTTGCCGTCGTCGAGGCCAACCAATCGGTGACCAAGATCACCGGCTTTAGTCGCCAACAAATGCTCGGCCGACCACTTCAACTGCAGCTCTATAGCGACGATTACGTCAACCAAATAAAACGCACCTTGCAACAGTATGGTAGTTGGCATGGTGAAGTTGAAGATCTGCGCAGTGACGGCAGTTTGTATCAGATTGAATTAACCATTGATGCCATCTACGACGATAGCAGTCAGATTTCCCATTACGTGGCGACCTTTGCAGACATCAGCGAACGCAAACAAACCGAGCGCGAGTTGCGCCGGCTGTCTAACACCGATACCCTCACCGGGCTGCCTAATCGCTCCTATTTTCAAGTCAGCCATGCCAATTTAGTGCGTAAGCGTATTGGTCACGCTTTAGTGCTTTTCGATCTCGATGATTTTAAGAAGATTAACGATTCGCTAGGTCACGATCTAGGTGACGAGCTGCTGCTACAAGTAGCTGAGCGCATTGCGCAAGTAGGACGCCCGCAAGATACTTTCTATCGCCTCGGTGGCGACGAATTTGTGCTATTGCTAGAAGACACCTGGAACATGAGCACCACCACCGATATCGCTAATCAGATCCTGCATGCCATGAGCCAGCCCTTTCATATTCAACAGCAAGATATCGTGGTGGGCACATCCATAGGAATTGTGGTTTATCCAAGCGATGGTAACTCCTCGCAAGAGTTACTACAGAATGCCGATACCGCCATGTACCATGCCAAGAGTCGCGGCGGCCATAACTATCAGTTCTTTAACGAATCCATGAACAAAACTGCGGTTCGGCGTCTGCAAGTAGAAAACCAACTGCGTTTTGCGTTACGCCATAAACATTTGCAAGTGCTGTATCAGCCTAAAGTGTCGTTAGTGGATTATCAATTTGTAGGATTAGAAGCCTTAGTCCGCATGAACATCCCTGGCCATGGTCCCCTTAGCCCTAGCGAGTTCATTCCGTTAGCCGAAGAAACCGGTCTCATCATTGAGATGGGTGAGCAAGTGCTGCGACAAACCTGTCGTGATATGCGACTCTGGGTAGAGCAAGGCTTGGTGCAAGGCCGAGTAGCGGTGAATTTATCTGCCAAGCAATTTGTGCAACCTAATCTTACCGAGACCATCATGACCATTCTCAAAGAAGAAGGTTTAGCACCACAGCATCTGGAGTTAGAAATTACCGAAGGAGTGGTGATGGAAGATCCCGAGCGCGCCATTGCCATCATGACCGAGTTACATCAACAGGGGATTCACCTCGCCCTCGATGATTTTGGTACCGGCTATTCATCGCTGGCCTATTTGAAGCGTTTCCCGATTCAAACATTAAAGATTGATAAAGCCTTTGTGGATGACATCAATGGTGCTGAGCGCGACCGCAATATGGTCGCCTCCATTGTTGCTATGGCTCACAACTTAGGTTTAGATGTGGTTGCCGAAGGCGTTGTAGACGCAGCTCAAGCAGCCACGTTAAGCCACTTAAGCTGCGAATATGCACAGGGGTTTTTATTTGCCGAGCCGCTTAGCAGTGATGCCTTTGCCGCACATATTAGCGTACCTGCATCAATACATTAGCATCGCCACGTGCTTGGCGCAGACGCAGCCGCTTGTGAGTGATAAACATCGGCACTATCAAGGGCCCAAACAGCAACCCTAGCAGGCCCCAACGTTTCGCTCCCATCGCGTGCGTTAATGCTTGCACATACAAAGTTAACGCCGACCCTAAACAACACAGCGCCACTAACATAACAACCCCCTACTACAAGTCTACGAGCGCTTAATAAAAGCGCTCGTTATTTGTTGCCATTTTAACCAATAATGGCGCTGGTTGATAGCGTTCACCATGCTGCTGTTGGTAAGCTTGCAAACGACTCACCACCTCAGCAATGCCTAGCGCGTCCATATAACGGAACGGGCCGCCACGGAAAGGCGGGAAACCGATACCAAAAATGGCACCAATATCACCATCACGAGCACAGCTTATGATGCCTTCGTCTAAACAGTACGCGGCCTCATTGAGCATCAGCAACACGGTACGCTGGGCAATCTCGTCAGCACTCATTTGGCTTGCTGCGGTTACGCCTAACAAGCTATACACCGAGCTATCAACCTGTTTGCCCGCTTGCTTACCTTGGTAGTCGTAAAAGCCCTTTTTGTTTTTCTTACCCTTGCGCTCATCGTCCAGTAATTTGCCAAATGCTTCTGGCGCTTGGAATCGATCGCCAAGCTCATTCGCCAAAATAGGTGCGACTTTGGCAGCCACATCAATCCCTACTTCGTCCATCAGTTTCATCGGGCCGACCGGGAAGCCAAACTTAACCAGTGCTTTATCTACCGTGTCGATCGGCTCACCCGCTAACACCAGGCGTGCAGCTTCGTTCATGTACGGGGCTAAAATACGATTGACGTAAAAGCCAGCACCATCTTTGACCACAATCGGGGTTTTACCTTGCTTTTTAGCCAAGGCCACGGTGGTCGCAATGGTTTCTGCTGAGGTACGCTCATGGGTAATAATTTCTGCCAACGGCATCTTATCTACCGGCGAGAAATAATGCAGACCAATCACATTTTCTGGGCGCTCTGCTTTTGCAGCAATTTGCGTAATAGGTAAGCTTGACGTATTGGTTGCAAAAATGGTGTGCGGATTGCCAGCGGCTTCTACATCGGCCACCATCTGTTGCTTTAAGCCAAGGTCTTCAAAGACCGCTTCAATCACCACATCAACCTTGTCAAAGCCGCTGTAATCAAGGGTACCGCTCAGACTCAGCATGGTCGCTTCTAATTCAGTCCGGGTCATGTGCTTGCGCTTCACTTTGCTATTAAGCAAGTCGTAGCTGTACTTCAACGCATGCACAATGCCTTGTTCATTGATGTCTTTAATGCGTGCCGGTAGTTTCGCTTTAGCCGCCGTGACATAAGCAATACCGCCTCCCATCAACCCACCGCCAAGCACGCCAACGCGCTGAATAGCACGTGGCTTAGTATCGCCCGCACCGGTTTCTTTCTTCATCGCCGTGGTGGCGAAAAAAATCTGCCGTAGCTCTTTAGATTCCGGCGTCATTGCCAATTCACCAAATTGCTTGGCCTCATAGGCTAAACCTGCTTGAAAGCCCTTGCTGGCACCACAGGCTAAGGTATCAATGATTTTATCGAGCGCCGGGTAGTTACCTTTTGCTTTTGCTTGAGCTTGTTCGCGCGCCTTTTTAAACATGAAATTGCGTCCAAACGAAGTGCCTTCCAGCACTTTGCTGACACCTTTTAGCTTAACTTTGCGCACTTTTGCCTTGCTCGCCAGTGCCTTCTCGACCGCTGCATCCAATAAGATACTCGCAGGCACGACATCATCAACAATCCCGAGTTTACGGGCTTGTTTGGCACGTAATTGCTTGCCAGCCAAAATTAATGGTAGGGCTTTTTGAATCCCAATCAGACGTGGTAACCGTTGGGTCCCACCTGAGCCTGGCAACAGCCCTAACTGCACTTCAGGTAAGCCAATCACAGTGCGGTTATTGTCCGTCGCAATGCGATAATGACAGGCTAACGCTAGTTCTAACCCACCACCTAAACAAGCACCATCAATGGCTGCCACCACCGGCACCGCTAACTGCTCAATTCTATCGAACATAGCTTGGCCTTGGCGCGCTAAACTTTCCGCATCGGCAGCATTGGTGCAGGCATCAATCATACTGATATCAGCACCGGCCACAAAGGAGCCAGGCTTATCGCTGATCAGCACCACCCCACGTAAATCTTTGTGCTGCTCGAGCTGATTCAGCACGTGAGCTACCTCATCAGCAAAAGAAGCTTTTAAGGTGTTCATCGATTCGCCAGGAACATCGATATGGATAACCGCCACATGGTCGTCGCGTAGCTCTAAAGTAAAAGCTCGGTTGTTATCTGTTGTCATTATTCGGTCTCCACAATCATCGCAGCACCCAAGCCACCAGCAGCACATGCGGTGGTTAAACCAACCCCGCCACCACGACGTTTTAATTCATTTAAAGTTTGCGTAATCAAGCGCGTGCCCGTTGCCGCAAACGGATGGCCATAAGCTAGGGAGCCACCCAACACATTAAACTTATCCATATCAATCTCGCCGATGGCTTCACTACGGCCCAGCTTTTCTTGCGCAAACTTGGTGCTGGCAAACATCTTCATGTTTGCCAAGGTCTGTGCCGCAAAAGCTTCATGCATTTCAATCAAAGTAAGATCCGATAACTTCATGCCCGCTCTATCTAGCGCGATAGGAGTAGCGTAAGAGGGTCCCATCAGCATGTCTTGCCAAACATCAATGGCGCTAAAAGCATAACTACGAATGTAACCAAGGATGTCGTAGCCCAACGCCTTCGCTTTGCTTTCTGTCATCATTAAAATAGCACTGGCACCATCAGTTAAGGCAGTGCTGTTGGCCGCAGTGACTGACCCGTGCTTTTTATCAAACACTGGCCGCAACTTAGCGTAGCTATCTAATTTAGAGTCTGAGCGAATGGTGTTATCACGCTTTAAGAAATCTTTGTATGGCTCAGCATAAGCGGTCATCACTTCGTTATCTAACACACCTGACTGCCACGCTTGATGCGCCAAGGTATGCGAACGGTGAGCTAACGCGTCTTGATCGGCTCGGCTGATGCCATGCGTCTTGGCCATCTGCTCGGCCGTATCACCCATACTTAGGTTAGTACTGTACTCGGCAATAGCTGGCGGCACTGGGAGTAAATCCTTCAACCGCAGCTTGCGCAAAATGGCGAGGCGCTGACCAAGACTGCGCGCTTTGTTTAAATCAACCAGCGCATGGGCTAACGCCCGTGAGGCGCCAATCGGCAGTACGGATGAAGAATCAGCGCCACCGGCGATGCCTACGGTGGTATTGCCGGCCATCATACTTTCTAAAACGTTAACGGTGGTTTGAAAACTGGTCGCACAAGCCCGTGACACGCTGTAGGCATCGGTGGTTACCGGCAAACTTGTGCCTAACACTATTTCGCGTGCGATGTTAGGCGCCTTAGGCATTTGCACCACTTGGCCGTACACTAAAAGTTCAACTTCACGCGGGTCTAAGCTGTATTTATTAAGTAACTCTTGTACCACCATTTTGCCCATATCCAGCGCCGGAACGCCATGGAAATAGGTGGCTTGCTTAGCAAATGGCGTCCGTAGGCCTGCTACGATAGCAATCCGTTCGCCCTGTGCTGTGGTCAGATTCTGACGTGCGACCATGTGTTATTCCTCTGTTGCTGTATCATGGTCACAACCTAAGCTGGTCTGACCTCATAGATGGTTACAAATTTTAGCGGGTCTTGCTCGAGATTTAAACCGTTGTTTTAGGTAAAGTCTCAACTTACACTAGTAACTGATAGTATCATGCACAGTAGCTATCAATCGTCACCGCGGTATCACAGCGACCATACAGCCCAGTTCTTGCTACAACAGCTCGAGTAACAGAAGAGGATCAGAATGGCAGCCGAACAGTTCCAAGCCTTGCACGCCTATCTTAATAGTCAAGTTATCGGCCAGCCCGAATTTACTGAGGGCCTACTCATTGCCATTTTAGCCGATGGCCACCTATTGGTTGAAGGCCCACCAGGGTTGGCCAAGACCCGTGCGGTTAATGCCTTAGCCACCGGGATTGAAGGCAGCTTTCACCGGGTGCAGTTCACTCCTGACTTATTGCCTGCGGATTTAACTGGCACCGACATCTATCGCGCCGAAACCGGTAGCTTTGAGTTTCAGCAGGGGCCGCTGTTTCATAACATCATTCTAGCAGATGAAATTAACCGCGCCCCAGCGAAAGTACAATCAGCTTTATTAGAGGCTATGGCCGAGCGGCAAATTACCGTAGGTCAAACCACTTACAAGCTGCCGCCGCTGTTTATGGTGCTGGCTACCCAGAACCCGCTTGAACAAGAAGGCACCTACCCGCTGCCAGAGGCGCAGTTGGATCGCTTTTTGATGCAACTCAACTTGGATTATCCCAATGCTGCAGTCGAGCGTGATATTTTGCGCCTGACGCGCGGCGAAGAACTCGAGGGGCAAGCAAGCATGCCAAGCCCCGTCACGCAAGCGGATATTTTTGCGGCCCGTCGTGAAGTCCTAGAAATTTATATGGACGACAGCGTTGAAGAATATTTAGTACAACTGATTATTGCCACCCGCACCCCTGATTTTTATTCAGCGGATTTAGCCCGCTGGCTGAGTTACGGCGCTAGTCCTCGTGCCACCATTGCCCTCGACCGTTGTGCAAGAGCGCGAGCTTGGTTAAACCAACGTGACTTTGTGACCCCTGATGATATTCATTATGTGTTTGCTCACGTGTTAAGGCACCGCATCATTTTGAGTTATCAAGCGGAAGCTGATGGTATCGATGCTGATACTGTATTGAGCAAAATTATTGAGCTAGTCCCAGCACCTTAATGGCTAACAGCATGCATGAAACGGCCGCTACTTGGTTAGCACAATGGCACAGCGACGGGGTTAAGGTAGCAGCCCACGAGCTGATGTACTACCGCAGTAAAGCTGCAGCTCTAGCGCGCTTGCGGCCACGCCTGAAGCCAGGTCGCAGTGGTGCCTTGCTGAGCAAAGTCAAAGGGCGTGGGATGGAGTTTGACGAGTTTCGTCATTACCAAGCTGGCGATGACATTCGAGCCATTGATTGGCGCGTCACCGCTCGTACTGGTACGCCACACACCAAGTTGTTTCGTGAGGAACGTGAACGCCCGGTGTTGCTGGTGGTCGATTTTAGTGACAGCATGCAGTTTGGCTCACAATTGTTACTCAAATCGGTACAAGCTTGCCATCTAGCCAGTGCCTTAGCATGGCTAGCTGTTGCCCGAGGCGATCGTATCGGCGCCTTACTGGCAAGTACGCCTTCGGCACAGAACCAACCCCAGCATATTGAGTTGCGGCCACAAGCCCGCGAGCATGCAGTGACCCGCATCATCCAGCAGCTCGTAACCGCACAAAATCAGGCGCTACAGAACTGGCAGCAACCCCATCAAGAGCGCGCCAGTGTATTACCCTATTTACTACAACGTACCCTGCAGGTCGCCAAACCCGGCACCTTAGTGTACGTAATCAGCGACTGGCGGGGCTTGCTAACGAATAGTCAGCAGCCGGCAGATACTGCAGCTGTGCAAGCTTTGTTGGCACTACAACGCCACTGTCAGTTAGTTCCGATGCAGTTAGTCGACCCCCTTGAGCTTAGTCTAGAAGCCGTGGCACAAGCGCAAATTTCCGAACAGCTAGCGCTCACTGATGGTCAGGTGGAATGGCAGTTTGACCCACACCAAGCCCATCAGCAGCAACAGTACGCTAACGCTGCCGCCGCATGGCAGCAACAGTTGGTCCAACAGTTTCAACAACAAGCGCTAGAGCTGTGGCAGTTTTCTGCCGCCACACCGCTGGAGTCCCAATGGCCAGGAGTACGCCTATGATCTGGCTTGATAATGGCAACCTATTAGAGACCATGCACGACATTGTGGTAGCACCTGCCGCACACTGGTGGCCTTTAGCTCCGGGTTGGTGGGTACTAACTCTATTGGTTCTAGTTGTGTTTATCAGTGTGAGCTGGCTGAGCTGGCGGGCGTGGCAGCGCCGCCGGCCGCAACGAGCCGCTTTAAAACAATTAAAACAATCCCCGGCAGACAGTTTAGGGCAACTTAATTTGCAGCTAAAACAAGCCGCCTTGGGTTATTTCCCGCGCTCGCAAATCGGTGCTCTACAGGGCGCTTTTTGGTGGCAATTTCTAGCCCAACAATTGCCACCGCGGCAACAGCAACAGTTGGCTGAGTTGCTGCAACAGGGTCCACAGTTAAGCTACCAAAAGGCTCCCTTAACGCCTCAGCAATTGGCAGACTATCAGCGTTTTGCCCTGCTCTGGGTGCAGCATGCACTGCCACCGAAGCCGAAACGCTCAGCGGCACCCGTGCAAGGAGGCCAGCATGATTGAGTTTGCTTGGTGGTGGGCTGCGCTACTGTGGCCGCTGCCGTGGTTGGTGTGGCGGTTGCTACCAGCTGCCCATCCACCGTTGGTGGCATTGCGGCTGCCGGTGCTACCAGTTACTGCTGAAACGACCATTGAACGCCACTCGCGGCTGGGCTGGCGTAAATGGTTGGCCGGGTTAATTTGGACCCTGCTGGTACTGGCGTTAATGCAACCCCAGTGGTTAGGTGAACCGGTGAGCGCGCGCAACGAAGGGCGAGAAATGATTTTGGCTATCGACTTATCCGGCAGTATGGAAATTGCCGACATGGAAATAGCAGGTGAACAAGTCGACCGATTGACCATGGTTAAGTATGTGATGGGCGATTTTATTGCCCGCCGCGTGGGCGACCGTCTTGGCTTGATCCTATTTGCTGATACTGCTTACGTGCAAGCTCCCATGAGCTACGATAGAGACAGCATCAAACAGCTGTTAGATGAAGCCGAACTTCGCCTAATTGGTGAACGTACCGCTATTGGTGATGCTATTGCGCTGAGCGTGAAACGCTTTATTGCCCGCGAGCAGTCGAACAAAATCATCATTTTGCTCACCGACGGCCAAAATACCGCGGGTAATGTCTCACCAGAGCAAGCGCTACAACTGGCGCAGTATCATGGGGTGAAAATTTATGCCATTGGGGTGGGTGCTGAAGAAGTGATTGTGGAAGGTTATTTTGGTCAACGCCGCGTTAATCCTAGCCGCGACTTAGATGAAGATATGTTACGCAACTTAGCGAATAGCACCGGTGGGGAATATTTCCGCGCTCGCTCTACCAGCGAGCTGGAGCAAATCTACCAACGCTTAGACGAGTTCGAACCCATTCAAGCAGAGAGTCAGCAACGGCGGCCACAGACAGCTCTTTTCTTTTGGCCGCTAGGGCTTGCCTGGGCAATGATGCTGCTCGCTGGCCTACTCCCTTGGCTGCTACGTAGTTTCAGACCAGCAGCAGGAGGTCGCTCATGAGTGAATTTCAGCTTCTGCGCCCTTGGTGGTTACTAGGACTGCTTCCGCTGGCACTACTGGCTTGGACTTGGCTGCGCCAGCGTAGCGCAAGTGGTGGCTGGCACCAGTTACTACCAGCCCATTTACAACCGGTGCTGTTACCCAAAGCCGCGGCACAGCGCCAGGTGTGGCCGCTGTATTGCGCGTTACTCGCCCTCCTCTGCATCAACTTGGCACTCGCTGGCCCTACCTGGCAACGGCTGCCACAACCGGTTTATCAGTTGAATGCTGGCAGTGTGGTGGTGGTAGATATGTCGCTATCCATGTACAGCACGGATTTGCCGCCCAATCGGCTCACTCAGTTGCGCTTTAAAGTCACTGATTTAGTGCGCGAACGGCTGGATGGCGAAGTGGGTTTAGTGGCGTATGCTGGTGACGCCTTTACAATTAGTCCGTTAACCAATGACGGCGCTAACCTAGTGAACTTAATTCGCGCCTTAAGCCCAGATATCATGCCAGAACTTGGCAGTAATCCGCTGGCCGGCTTGCGTCAAGCCGATGAGCTATTGCGGGCAGCGGGCTACCCGCAAGGTGACATTTATTGGGTCACCGACGGTATTCAAACGGCCGACCAACAGGATATCTATAATTTCATCAGTAGCAGTGGCCATCGCGTAAGCATTTTAGCGGTAGCCACCGAAGCTGGCGCCCCCATTCAATTACCTTCCGGCCAGCTTTACCGCGATAGTAGCGGCTCGGTGGTTGTGCCCACGGTGCAATTCAGCCGTTTGGAGAGTCTGGCCAAACGTGCTGGGGGACGCTTCAGTATCATCCGCAGTGACCAACAGGATCTTGATTACCTAGGTAGTCAGCCGCCCTTGAGCCGTGACGGTGAGCTCACCGAGGGTCAAGCCGGCGACCAATGGCAAGAAGCCGGCCCCTGGCTCTTACTTGTAGCAGTACTGCTGCTACTACCGCTCGCTCGAGCTGGAGCTTTAACTCAGGTTCTACAAGCCTTACCTGGCAAACATTTACCCAGCAGCTGGTTAGCGCTGGTGAGCCAAACACTGATGCTAGCTGGCAGTCTAGTGCTGCTCAGCGGCTTAACCAGTAGCCCGGCGCTGGCCCAAACCCCGTCAGACCAGAACTCGTCAAACCAAAGTTCATCGAACCAGAGCTCGTCCAACCAAAACTCGGCTGCGCCAGCAGCTTCGACACAGCAATGGCTGCAACAGTGGCAACAGCTGTGGCAAACGCCCTATCAACAGGCGGACCAAGCCCTACAACAACAAGATTATGAACAAGCGGCGGCGACTGCGACCGACCCTTGGCAACGGGGTACGGCTAATTACCGCGCCGGCAATTATGACCAAGCCCTGGTTGATTTCTCCCAAGTTGATAGCGCTGAAGGCTTTTACAATCAAGGCAATAGTCTGATGCAGTTAGGCCGCTATCAAGAAGCAGCCAACAGCTATGCTGCGGCTTTGACACGCCGCCCAGACTGGCCAGAGGCACAGGAAAATAAAGCGCTAGCCGAGGCCCTGCAACAGCAACAAGAACAACAGCAAGACAACCAGTCCAGCGATAATAACACCGGCCAGCAACAGCAAAAGGATGGTGAGGGCAGCAGCAGCGATACTGATGCCGAGGGCCAACAAGCTGAGCAAAATGATAGCACGGACGCTGAGGACCAAGCTCCAGCCGACGCCGACGAGCAAGCCCAAGAAGAAGACGCGGCGACGCCCGAACAGACCGAACCGCAGGCTGAGCAAGAAGGCGAGGAGCAATCTCAAGCCTTATCTGCAGCGGAACAACAGCAAAACGTCAGCGACGAACAGCGGCAGCAAATGGAGCAATGGCTGAATCGCATTGAGGATGATCCAGCCGTGCTACTGCGCAATAAAATGCTACGCGAAGCGCAACAGCGCCGCGGCAATAGAAAACCCAAAGGAGTACAGCAAGAGTGGTAACATCTCGTCAACTTTTAATGCTAGCTAGCATCGTGGTCGTAGGCTTACTAAGCTTACCCCAGGCCCTTGCCGAACCTACTGAGGTGATTGCCAGTGTGGATAGAAATCCGGTGTTGGCAGGCCAGCTATTTAACTTAACAGTTACGGTAAATGATGATATCGACCAAGATGAAATAAATGTCGAGCAACAGTTAAATCAGTTTCGGATTGTTAATTCGCGTTCTTCTCGTAGTACCCGAGTGATTAATGGTGACATGAGTCGCACTACTACCTTCGTGTTTAGTTTACAGGCACCACAACAGGTCGGCACCGTGACCATTCCAGCCTTGAGTGTTGGCGATGTTAGCAGCCAGCCGATAGAACTGACGCTATTAGCTAGTGATCAAGCGGATGCTCTAAGCGAATCCCAGCCAGCCTTTATTCGCACCAGCGTTGAATCCACTCAGGTTTATGTGCAGCAACAATTTAAACTGGTATCGCGACTGTACTTAGCGGCTAATTTGCATAGCGGTAATCTCATTGCCCCCGAGCTGACCGATGCTGAAATCACTCAATTTGGGCAAGACCAAGAAAACTATGAAATTATTGATGGCAAACGCTATCAGGTGTACCAGCGAACCTATTTGATCACACCGCAGCGCTCCGGCCAATTTACCCTTAATGGGCCGATGTTTGAGGGTTTGATCAGCAAGGATAGTGGTCGTTCTATTTTTTCTTCCATGAGCACCACCGAGCCGGTAACCGCCAGTGCTGAACCGATTGAACTACTGGTACAGCCGATCCCGAGTAGTTGGCAAGGCGACTGGCTACCGGCTGATTTGGTCACCTTAACTCTAGAAACAGATATAGACCCAGCACAGCAGTTACAGCAAGGCCAGCCGCTTACCTTAACGCTACGTACTACAGCGATGGGAGTAAGCCCCGACCAATTGCCGGCGTTGCAGTTACCCGACATCGCTGGGGTGAGCATCTATCCAGAAACGCCCCAACTCAACCAAGCGGTGCGTAACGGCAATCTAATCGCTCAGCGTAGCCAAACCATTGCCATTATTCCTCGCCAAGGCGGTACCCTAGAGCTGCCCTCTTTTACGCTGCCTTGGTTTAACACGCGCACTCAGCAACAGCAGGTCGCTAGTACCGACCAACTCACTTTTAGCGTAGCCATGAATGATTCAGCCACAGTAAATGAATATTCAAGCAATCCTACTGATGTCAGTTCGGCCCCCAGCCAAACCTCAAGCGCTACCGAGATGAATCAGCAAGGGCCAGCAGCGTCTGCCCAGAGTAGTTCGCCAAACAACCGCCTGTGGTATTGGTTAGCAGCTTTATTTGCCGGTCTTTGGGTGATAACCCTTAGCCTTTTTGCTAGCTATTGGCGACGCCAGCAGCGTCAATCACGCCAGCCGCAAACTAACGCCACCAGCGCTACCAGCGATTCTGATCGCCACGCTCTAAGTGGTGCTTTATGGCAACAACTGCAGCAAGCCTGCCAAGCAAATCAAGCCGCGGCCACAGACCAAGCTCTGCGTGCATGGGCAAACTCGATACTGGGCCAGCCTATCCATGATTTGACCGAGCTTAGCCGGCATTTTGCTCACCCGCCGCTAACCAGCCAAATTAACCATTTGTTAAGCTGTCGATTTGGCCACCGTAGCGTTGCCTCGGCTCCTAACCAAGCAACTTGGCAAGAAGGCAAGGCCCTGCTGAGAAGCTTGCAAGCGGCTTATAAAAACTACGTGAAATCCAGCAAAACCAAGCAACAGCAGAACGTCTTACCAGCGCTTTATCCGCAGTAAGCACTAACCTTGGTAATGCTATAATTTCCTCATAAAAAAAGCCTTGAAGTGATGAACTTCAAGGCTTTTTATTGGGGAACGCACCGTTTAGTTGTTGCTACTACTGGTTAAGGTAATTTCTACATCACCTTGGTCGCGTAACGCACTTAAGAAAGCCTCATAACTTTGCTGCGCAAAGCTATTTTCTAGCTGTTCTTGCATCTGTTGCTGAGTCGCCTCATCTACATCGCCGGCGCTTACACTGGTCAACTGAACTAGAGCTAAACCACCGTTATTCATTTCTACCACGTCAGCTTGCACAGCACCTGCTGCTGGTGCAGCTTGCTCGAATAAGCTCTGCACAATAGCACGTGGCAAATCAGCATTACGACGATCGATAGCAGTTAGCTCAGTAAGGCCGCTAACGGCTTCGCCAGCACGGAGGGCAGCAATGACTGCTTCAGCGTCGGCGCGCGCCAGTTGCTGAGCTTTCTCTTGCTCCAAGTTACTCACCACTTGCTCACGAACTTCATCCAGACTCTTAATTGAAGCAGCACGGTAATCAGTTACGCGAACCACTACCGATTGCGTATCATTCACTTCAATCAAGTCGCTGTTCAGACGTTCCTGCAGCAAAGTATCACCAAACACTTGCTGTAATACAGCCGGATGGTTCAGTGCTGATGGCGCCGTTTGGCGGTTAAACCAATCACTGTTACGCACCTGTAAGCCAACTTCATCAGCGACGGGCTGCAACGTATCAGGCATTTCAAAGGCCAGCTCTGCTACTTTTTGCTGCTGCTCATAATAAGCTTGTTTTACTCGCTCATCTTGCATGTCAGCGATGATCTCGTCGCGTACTTCAGCAAATGGCGTGACGCTACCTTCTTGCTTGTCGGTTAACTTGATCACATGGAAGCCAAAACTGGTTTCGACCACGCCACTCACGTCACCCACTTCAGCAAGAGCAAATGCTGCTTCTTCAAAGTCGGGATCCATAGTGCCAGGCTGAATGAAGTCCAAATCTCCGCCATTTTCAGCCGAGAAAGTATCATCTGAATACTCAGCAGCTAGTGCGGCAAAATCAGCCCCCTCAGATAGCTTATCGACCACTTCTTGGGCTTTATTGCGCGCTGCGGCATCATCACCCTCAATCAGAATATGCGAGAAGCGATACTGAGCCGCTGACTCGTAAGCACTGCGATTGCCTTCATACCATTCACGCACCATCTGCTCATCAATAGTGATAGATTCGGCAATGGCGCCGGCATCTAACGCAACAAATTCAACTTGCACGCTTTCTGGCACCGCAAATAAATTAGAGTTATTGTCATACCACTGCTGAATTTCGTCGTCTGAAACATCAACTTGAGCTAAATAGCTATCAAGTGCAAAGGTACGATAAGCACCACTACGCTGCTGATTCACTAACTTTTGAATCGCCACTGCTTCTGCGGCTAGTGCAAATTCGGTATTCACGACCGCCTCTAACACTTGCGAGCGTGCTAAATCTTTACGTAACGCTTCGGCAAAACCTTCTGGCGTATAACCTAAGCTGTTCAGGGTGATTCGATAAGTGTCGTTATCAAACTGACCGGCGACGTTAAACGCAGGAATAGCACGAATAGCTTCACGCACCTGCTCGTCTGATGCCCGTAACCCATTGTCTCGCGCATATTGCTCAACCAGTTTTTGATTGACCAAATCGTTGACCACTTGGTTACGTAAGCGCTGATTAAAGCTCGGATCAGTGGCTAACGTATCGTAGAAATCGCCCAACTGTTGCTGTTGGCGCGCACGTTCATTTTCTAAAGCACGGTCAAACTCAACCCGAGTAATATCCTCACCATTAACCGTCGCTACGCTTGGCTCTGGCGCATTACTGATATAACCGCCAATACCTGCAAGTGCAAACGTTAAGGCTATCAGCACTAAGACGGCTTTCACTACAAAACTTTGCGAGCCTTCTCTAATCCTATCCAACATAATCCACTTAACCTCAAATTTTCCCAGTGTCTGGGCGGGTATTATATCTGCTCTTGCACAAAAAAAATAACCCGAAGACAGGCTTCGGGTTACTTTCAGCTAAAGCTGGCGGAGCGGACGGGACTCGAACCCGCGACCCCCGGCGTGACAGGCCGGTATTCTAACCAGCTGAACTACCGCTCCACTTTCATTAGTTTACTGAATCTTTCAGTGCTTTACCGGCTTTGAAAGAAGGTACTTTAGCAGCAGCGATCTGAATGGTGTCGCCAGTTTGTGGGTTACGACCAGTGCGAGCTGAACGCTCACGAACACTGAAAGTACCAAAACCAACTAGAGCTACTTGCTCGCCACCTTTCAAAGCTTCAGTAACTGCTTCGATGAAAGAATCGAGAGCACGTCCAGCTGCCGCTTTTGAAATATCTGCTCCGTCTGCAATTTTATCAACTAACTGAGACTTGTTCACAGTATCATCCCCTTAGATTGTTATTATCAAATTTGTTAGCGTCCCATGCGTTGTATGTGCATTTTTGTTGGGGGCTACACAAGGTTATAACAAGCTAGAACAAAATGTTCAAGCTATTGCGATAGGTTAGCAGACTGCTTCCATATTAACCCATCGCCAAGTGGCATGTCAGAGTCTATGGTTGTGAGCGTCTGACCAATCACTTTGACTCTAGGCTACCACAAGATTTTAGATTGAGAACCCTTTTTCACGTTTTTTTTAACGAAAGAATGCGGGCTGCTGGCATATTTTCTGCGTCTAGCCCGCATCTTTACGTAAATTGGCTATAAATTCGTCAATTATGACGATTGTGGTACTCGCTCCAAAGCTACTGACAAGACTTCATCAATCCACTGTACCGGTTGAATCAGCAAGTCGCCTTTGACCGCATCGCTAATTTCTTTTAAATCACGCTCATTGTCTTTAGGAATTAGCACATGCTTTATCCCACCACGGTGTGCAGCCAACAGCTTCTCTTTTAAGCCGCCAATGGCTAACACTTCACCGCGCAACGTGATTTCACCCGTCATGGCCACATCAGCACGTACCGGAATCTCAGTTAACGAGCTCACCAACGCGGTTACCATGGCGATACCAGCACTGGGGCCGTCCTTCGGCGTAGCGCCTTCAGGAACGTGCACGTGGATGTCCCGTTTCTCATGAAAATCTTCCGGAATGCCTAATTTGTTAGCACGGCTACGCACCACAGTTAACGCGGTCTGGATAGATTCTTGCATCACATCACCCAAAGAGCCGGTTGAGGTAATTTTGCCTTTACCTGCAACATTGGTAGCTTCAATGGTCAATAGGTCTCCACCTACTTCGGTCCAAGCCAAACCAGTCACCTGCCCCACTTGGTTGTTCTCTTCGGCGCGACCAAAGTCAAAGCGCTGTACGCCCAAGTAATCAGCAAGATTATCACCGGTTATCGCCACATGTTTAATGCTGCTATCTAGCACCAGTTGCTTCACTGCTTTACGACACAACCGCGAAATTTCACGCTCTAAGTTACGGACCCCAGCTTCACGGGTGTAGTACCGAATAATGCCGGTAATAGCAGCATCGGTGATCTCAATTTCTTTAGCTTTTAGGCCCGCCCGTTCAATTTGCTTGGGCAACAAATGCCGTTTAGCAATGTTGAGCTTTTCATCTTCGGTATAACCCGACAGGCGAATCACTTCCATCCGGTCTAACAGCGGGCCGGGGATATTCATGCTATTTGAGGTAGCCACGAACATCACATCCGATAGATCATAATCCACTTCTAAATAGTGGTCGTTAAAATTAACATTCTGCTCAGGGTCTAACACTTCGAGCAATGCAGATGCTGGATCACCGCGCATATCCGAGGCCATCTTGTCGATTTCATCCAACAAGAACAGCGGGTTACGCACACCTACTTTCGCCATTTTCTGAATCAGCTTACCTGGCATAGAGCCAATATAAGTGCGGCGATGGCCACGAATCTCAGCCTCATCACGCACGCCACCTAAGGCCATCCGAATGTATTTACGCCCGGTTGCTTTGGCGATGGACTGCCCTAACGAGGTTTTACCCACACCTGGCGGCCCTACTAAGCATAAAATCGCGCCGCGAACCTTGTTGGTACGCTGTTGCACCGCGAGGTATTCAAGAATGCGTTCTTTCACCTTTTCTAGGCCGTAATGGTCGGCATCTAGGATCTTCTCTGCATTAGCGAGATCTTTTTTGATCCGCGAACGTTTTTTCCATGGCACCGATACCATCCAGTCAATATAGCCGCGCACCACGGTGGCTTCGGCAGACATGGGTGACATCATTTTTAATTTTTGCAGTTCAGCGCGAGTTTTCTTCTCGGCTTCTTCTGGCATTTGCGCCTCTTCAATTTTGCGCTGCAAGGCTTCAAATTCATCAGGGCCATCTTCCATTTCGCCCAATTCTTTTTGAATGGCTTTCATTTGCTCATTCAAATAATACTCGCGTTGGCTCTTCTCCATTTGTTTTTTCACCCGCGTACGGATGCGTTTTTCAACTTGGAGTAAATCAATCTCGCCTTCCATCAACGCCATCAAAAATTCCAGGCGTTCGCGCACATCGGTAATCTCGAGTACTTTTTGTTTGTCGTTGAGCTTCAACGGCATATGCGCGGCCATGGTATCGGCTAGCCGGTCGGCTTCTTCAATACCAGACAACGAGGTCAATACTTCCGGTGGGATCTTCTTGTTGAGCTTAACGTAGCCCTCAAACTGATTCACCGCCGAGCGGATCATCACTTCTTCTTCTTTGTCATCCATCGCCTCAGAGTCAAGGTAATGAACCTGCGCACGGAAGAAGTCCTGCTCGCCCTCAAAATTCTCAATCTCTGCCCGCTGGCTACCTTCAACCAGCACTTTAACGGTACCATCAGGCAGCTTTAACAACTGCAAAATAGTCGCTACCGTACCAATGCGGTGGATATCGCCTTGCTCTGGCTCATCTACTGCTGCATCTTTTTGGGCCGCAAGAAAGATCTGCTTGCTTTGCTCCATGGCCGCTTCTAAACAACGAATTGATTTTTCGCGCCCCACGAACAAAGGAATCACCATGTGCGGATACACGACCACATCGCGCAGCGGCAGCACAGGAATACTTAAACGTTCCACCCGTTCTTCACTCATAAACTTCTCCAGGTAACCGGTTCGTGATAGTTCACTCTATCTTACCCCTTTATATGTGGTGCTCCAGCGAAAGTTCAATGGTTTGCAGAAAAAAAGGGCCTAAATGGCCCTTTTTGCATATTTTTCAGACTAAATGTTAATTTTATTCACCAGCGGCCTGTTTTTCATCGGCTTTGTTCGCATAGATAAAAATAGGATCGGACTCGCCTTTAATCACCGACTCATCAATCACTACTTTTTCGACGTTATCTACTGATGGTAAATCGTACATAGTATCTAACAGCACCGCCTCGACGATCGAGCGCAAACCACGTGCACCGGTTTTTCGCTGCATGGCTTTACGTGCAATGGAGCGTAACGCATCTTCACGAAACTCTAGGTCAACGCCTTCCATATTGAATAACGCTGAATATTGCTTGGTTAGCGCATTCTTCGGCTCGCTCAGAATTTTCACCAAGGCGTCTTCATCCAGTTCAGTCAGCGTTGCTAGTACCGGTAAGCGGCCAATAAATTCAGGGATCAAACCAAATTTCACCAAATCTTCTGGTTCAACTTTAGCCATCACCGCGCCTTCCGCTTTGGGCTTCTTACTTTTTACTTCCGCCCCAAAACCAATCCCAGAATGCTCGTTAATACGCTGTTCAATCACTTTATCTAAGCCGGCAAAAGCACCGCCACAGATAAATAGGATCTTTGACGTATCAACCTGCACAAACTCTTGCTGCGGATGCTTACGCCCACCTTGTGGCGGCACCGCTGCAACCGTGCCTTCAATCAGTTTCAGTAAAGCCTGCTGAACCCCTTCACCGGACACGTCACGGGTAATTGACGGGTTATCTGACTTACGCGAAATCTTATCGATTTCATCTATGTAGACGATGCCACGTTGAGCCTTTTCGACATCGTAATCACACTTCTGCAGTAATTTTTGGATGATGTTTTCAACATCTTCACCAACATAGCCAGCTTCGGTAAGAGTGGTTGCATCAGCCATCGTAAAGGGCACATCTAAAAACCGCGCCAAGGTTTCAGCTAAATAGGTTTTGCCTGAGCCCGTTGGGCCAATCAGCAAAATATTACTTTTACCTAGCTCAACCGCATCCTTGTCTTTACCCACAGCAGCACTTTGTAAGCGCTTGTAGTGGTTGTAAACAGCTACTGCTAAGACCTTTTTCGCTAATTCTTGGCCAATCACATATTCATCTAAGTGGGCGCGAATTTCATGGGGCTTAGGCAACTGCTTAGGTGCATCCTTAGGCGCAATGTTCTGAATTTCTTCATCCAGAATATCGTTACACAGCTCCACACACTCATCACAGATGAATACCGATGGTCCCGCAATAAGCTTACGAACTTCGTGCTGACTTTTACCGCAGAAGGTACAAAACAAAGGCTTTTCGCCTTTACCTTCAGTTTTATCCGTCATCTTATTCTCCGCCTCGTTGGGTCAGTACTTTATCAACTAAGCCGTAGTTAACAGCTTCTTCAGCCGACATAAAGTAGTCACGGTCGGTATCTTTAGCGACCTGCTCTAAGTCTTTGCCAGTGTTTTCTGCCAACATCCGGTTCAGCTTATCTTTGATATCCAAGATTTGCCGCGCGTGAATTTCAAAATCCGACGCCTGCCCTTGGAACCCACCTAACGGCTGGTGAATCATCACCCGTGAATTAGGCAAGCAGAACCGTTTACCTTTGGCACCACCAGCAAGTAAGAATGCGCCCATGCTGGCCGCTTGGCCCATACACACGGTACTTACGTCTGGCTTAATAAAACGCATGGTGTCATAGATCGCCATACCTGCCGTAACGGCACCACCAGGTGAGTTGATGTACAGATAAATATCTTTGTCTGGGTTATCTGACTCCAAGAACAGCAACTGAGCCACAATTAAGTTGGCCATATGGTCTTCAACTTGACCGCAGCAAAAAATCACGCGCTCTTTAAGTAAGCGCGAATAGATATCGTAAGAGCGCTCTCCCTTTGCTGTTTGTTCTACTACCATGGGCACCAATTGGGCCATTGGATCTAGCGCCATATCCGACATAATTTTACGACTCCTGAAATAAAAATGGCTCGTATAAGCATATACGAGCCATTAAACCAAGTTGTTAGGGATGCCGTCAATGATGTTCTAACGGTATTCCTATCACTTACTTATTTTTTTGGGTTCATCAACTCGTCAAAGCTGGCCTTTTTCGCCGTTACTTTGGCTTGACCAAGGATGAACTCAATTGCTTGCTCTTCAAGGGCAACATTGCGCACTTGTTGCATCAATTCTTCGTTACCTTTGTAGTAAGCTACAACTTCAGTTGGATCTTCGTAGGCTGAGGCATTGTTGTCGATGATTTCTTCAACTTTTTGCTCGTCAACTTTCAATTCGTTGCCACGAATAACTTCACCCAACAACAAACCTACTTTC
>JTFO01002744.1_pt1 | contig 26635 bp, 19 predicted proteins | sample 235411 | NCBI WGS metagenome assembly JTFO01 (sample SAMN03067590, study PRJNA260953) | activated sludge metagenome | biome: Sludge; feature: Wastewater; isolation source: CETP activated sludge from laboratory augmented bioreactor treating... | place: India:Gujarat | collected 2013-04
GGCCTTGTAAGGCCTGACACAATCCCAGAGAGGTATAGGCCAGCGCCTGCGAGGGCTTCTGGGATGGCAGGGCCTGGGCATCCTGGGGTTCGGCCGACATGCCGATCAACGGCAGGGCCCGCACCAGCAACGCTTCTGCCTGTGCCGGATCGCCACGCCACAGGCGATGCTGGGCCAATGCGTACCAGGCCCAGCCTTGCCAGGCCTCGTTGAGTTGATCCTGGGACAGGCGCAGTACTTTTTCGGCAATCGGCAAGGAGGCGTCCAGTTGCCCCCGATTGTGGCGGGTCAACCATTCGCCCCATAGGCTGGCCAGCAAGGTCAGGGGCTGTTCGGGGTCCCGCAGCTCGTTGACCTGCTCGAAGGCTTCTACCGAACGGGGAGAGGCCGGGCCGGTGGCGGCGGTGCTCAAGGAGGCCTTGGTCAGGTGCAGTGCAAAACTGGTTTGTGAATGTACAGTGGGATCGGCGATAAAGCGCCGACTGCGTAGGGCCTGCGACAGGCAGCGCTCGGCTTCCTGTAACTGACCGTGTTCGAGTGCGTGCTCAATGGCGCGTTGCCACCACTGGACCGTGTCCTGGTAGCGAACCTGTCCCAGCAGGGTGGCAATAGCCGATGGCGCGTGATTATGCTCGACCATATGCTCGGCCAGCCGTCGTCCAAGCCGTTCGCGCTCGGGACGGATAATGAGATGGCGCAGACAGTTGCCCAGTATATCGGGGCAGCGCCAGTGGGATTGCTCGGTGGGTATCAACCATTCATGCTGCTCCAGTATCTGTAAGGTGGCGCGGATGGTCGATTGGGGTTGCTCCAGCAAGCGGCTGGCGACGCACTCGTCAATATCGGGCAGCAGGGCAGCCAGGTAGGCCAGTTCGCGTTGTAGTGGGGTCAGGCGGCGCAAATGCGCGGCGCACTGATCTAGCAAGCGTGGCACCAGGGTCAGGTCCTGACCGAGCTGATATAAGTGCAGCAGTTCGCGTGCCAGCATGGGGCTGCCTTCACTGCGCTCGATGACGTGCGTGCGAATGTCGCGGGGCAGCTTGATGGAGCGGCTGCGCTGACTGATCAGTTCATTCAAGTCCTGGTTAGCGAGTGCGCCAATACGCAAGGGCAGGACAGGCCAGGACTCAGGCAAGGTCTGGCGTGAGGTAGCCACAATGCGCAGCCGCTCCTCGCCTGCCAGCAGACGCTGCAACAATTGTAGGCTGGCGGCATCGCACCAATGCAGGTCCTCCCAGGTCAGCAACAAGGTCTGGTTCCGACAAAGTGCGTGCAGCAGGGCAAGCAAGGCGTGTTGTGTTTGTTCGCGCACCGCGCTCTGGCTAAGTGTTGACGGTTCAATCAGGGTCTGATGCAGAGTATCGGCCTGCGCAAGGCTCAGGTCGTACTGGGCCATTAATCGTTGATGTAGCTGCGCCTCCTGTTCGCTGCTACGGGTGTTGGGCGTATCCGGTGTGACATATCGCAGCTCTTTTTGCAGCCAGCGCAGTACCGGCGCGTAAGGGCTGCGTACGTCGTTTTCCTGGGTCTGCAGCGCCACGACGGCACCTTCCACATTGCGCACATAGTCCTGCAGCGAACGCAGTAGCTTGGTTTTGCCCATTCCTGTATGGCCATGCAGCAACAGCATGCGTGGCGCCGCGCTAAGACGACCGCTCCAATATTGAAGCAGAATGTCGAATTCGCGCAGCCGGCCGTGAATGCGGCCGGTATCGGTAGCGGTTTCGCTCAGACGTAGCTGGTATGAGGACGCTTCTTTGCCCGATGGCAAGGACTCCAGAGACCAGGACGACAGGCGTGCAGCCGCCTGACTGCTGAGCAAGACAGCACCGTTGTCCGCTTGCCAGGCCAGGGAAATGACTGATGGGCAGAGCAAATGGTGTGCATTGATGGGCGTGGTCGGATCAATGGGCAGTACATCGGCATGAACGGCCAGGCCGAGACTGACTTGGGCTGGCCGGTTGAGACCGGTTAGCGTGCGCGCCAGCGTCAAAGCAGGGGCCACAGGACGCTCATTGATGGCAGGGTAGCCGAAATGTGCCAGCAAGGTGGCGTTATGCTCCTGCTCTATCCAAGCCCCGTGTTCGCGAGCATGGCGCACCACACGCTCATGCGTTTCGCGCAGGAGAAAGGTCCTGGTTTCGTAATCTGTCTCCATGGGATCGTCGCTGCTGTCCGGGTTGGGGCGCCAGCCTATGGCAATGGCCACCGTGGCCATGGCCCGAAAGTGGTAGCCGTCGGGATCGGACGGTCCGTGTAAGGCGGGTGCCGCGTTTGCGCCGGTGCACAACAAGGCGCGCGTCTGTGCATCAGGTAGTACACCCAGACGCTGTTGCAGCACATCGCAGCATTGTTGATAGGCCAGCATGGCCGCGTCATGATCATTGTCCTGCACCAGAAGTCGGATTAGTAAGCGATGGCAGGATTCATCCTCGGGCCAAAGATTGACCCAGGTCTTGGCATAAGCCAAGGCTGCTTGCTGCTGTTCGCTGGCCATCAAGGCCTTGATCAGATGGTGTCGGCATTGCGCCAGCTCGATGTCTAGGCGTGCATTCCAGTTGTTGTGCCAGTTCATCAAACTGTCACTACTGGGCAGTTTAAGGCCGTCCAGGAAATGGCCTTGATACAGGCTTAGTTTGTTGCGCGCCTCGTCCAGCTCGGTCGCCGTGGAGCTGCCTATGTACAGAACGTCACTCCAGACCGTGTCGGACTCCAGTGTTAGGCTTGCCGTGGAGCTACGCAGCACCTTGGACAAGGGGGCCAATGCCTGACGTAACACATACAATGCATGGCGCACCCGGGCGCGCCCCTGCTCGGGGTCGCTCTCGGGCCAGAGCATATCGGCCAGCCTGACTCGTGCTATCGCCTGACCCTGCGCCAGCACCAGAAGAGCGAGCAGCAGTTTGACCTTGTCATAACTTAACAGGTGACTGCGGTCCTGCCCGTCGATCAACAAACGAAAGGTTCCCAAACAATAGAGTTCAATTCGGTTGGGACCCTGTCTCGAGATCCCCGTCTGCATTCCCATCTTGTTTTCCATCCCTGCCGACTGCACTCTGCGTTAGTAAATGTACGAGTGATGCAACAAAAGGCTTCATTCTGGTTTGCAGGCGTTTATTTTTGGTTTAACTGGGAAGGAAACCTGATCCCCAATCCTGGTATGAGGAACGTGTCAAGCTTGGACCCGCGAACACAGGGCATTGAGCGGGTGGCATCGGCTTGTAACAAAACTAATTAGGCCTCTGATTTGTTACGCGGTTGTGGCAACACCCAGATCAAACGAGGCGTGCGCTAATTGGCTGTTATCGGATTTTCGAGGATTTCGGGGGCTCAACGCACGTCAAATCGTGCAGAAAACACGGCTATCGACGAGGAGGTCTGCGCTGCAGGATAGACCGGAGCAGGGCGGCGGTCCCGATAGAATGGCGTTGGTCCGGCAATGCCCAGACTCGTCAGCGATGTCGCGCACGCCTGGTCTTGCGCTTTACACACACGGTTCAGAGCCCAACATGTGGGTGGCCCTTGCCAGGTTGACACCACGTCCAGATTGTTTTTCTTAATTAGTGCCCAAGCTATCTTTTAAAAACGCATGTTGCTTAAGTGCGTCTATAAAATAAGCCTCAGCCACTGAGCACTTAGCCGGTCTCTAGCAGACAGGCCAAGTAATGCCGACTCTATAGGGCTTTTTCAGTGAGGAGATCCTGAGCGCAAGTCGAGTTCACAGAGGCAAAGACAAGTGGCCTGATTCCGACTGTATTGAGTGCCTTTTTGCTTGAAGATAAGCTGGTTGAACGTCCTGCGAGATTGCTGTGTGGGACAAATAAAGACCTCTTGTTTATTTCGCTAATAATTAACGCATAATGTATATTATGTAAAGTCGCTAAATAGCAGTGCTTTGTATCTACCTCTAAAGAATCGCTACTACGCTCGTCCTGGCTACTGTTTTTCTGCAGATTATTTCCCCCCAAGGTAGTTAAGTCTCCCCTTGCATGGTTATAGTGACGAGCTATGTGAAACGGAGCGAAGCACGATGGGCCATGTACTACAGTTTGCCGAACGCGATCCCAGCTTGAGTGATGACGTAGCCAAGACGCAGATTGACGCGCTGCGCGAAGCGCTGCTGCTAAAGCAGTACGAGCGTCTGCAAAAAGCAGATCAAACCTTGCTGATCGTGGTAGCCGGGATGGATGGTGTGGGAAAAGGCTCTGCGATCAATACCTTGAACAGTTGGTTGGATCCTCGCTACGTACACACCTTGGCTTTTGGTGCGCTCAATGAAGAGGAAGCCATGCGGCCTTTAATGTGGCGTTATTGGAATCGGCTGCCGGTTCGTGGTCAGACGGGTTTGGTGTTTGGTTCCTGGTATGCCCCTTTGATGACAGAGCTGGGCCGCAAAAAACCGGACCCGACCAAGATCGCCCTATACACCCATTTGATCAATCGTTTTGAAGCGCAACTGGCCTATCAAGGCGTGCAGGTGTTGAAACTATGGTTTCACCTCTCCGCTCAAGCTCAGTTGACCCGCTGTACGACCTTGATGGCTGACCCAAATACAGCTTGGCGTATTAGTAAGGCAGACTTGAAGGTTCACAAGAAATTCAAGCAATTGCGCAATGCGGCCACACAAACCATTAATCTGACCCACAGAAATTACGCTCCCTGGGTGGTGATCCCCAGCGCAGATCAGAACTTGCGTGATGTGTCCTTGGCAAAAGTCGTGTTGCAGGCTTTGGATAAACCCATTGTCCCGAGACAAGTTAAAGAGCCGTATGCGTTCCCGTTTCGTTTGAATGTGCCGACTGCCAGCTTGCAGTCCCCTCCTCCCGTGGAACCTGTGTTGGATTACGATGCCGAGCTTTTGCATTGGCAAGGCCGTTTGTCCTGCGCGGTACGTAGCAAAGCATTCCGCAAACATTCTTTGGTACTGGTCTTTGAAGGACGCGATGCGGCCGGTAAAGGCGGCACTATTCGCCGTTTGACTGAAGCCTTGGATGTGCGGATGTACGATATCTTCCCTATTTCCGCTCCTAACGCGGTGGAACGGGCACGTCCGTATCTATGGCGTTTCTGGCGTAAGTTGCCGCGTCTGGGAGAAATCTCCATTTTTGATCGCTCCTGGTATGGTCGTGTGCTGGTGGAGCGAGTGGAGAAGCTGATCTCCCGCGCTGCCTGGCATCGTTCCTACGAGGAAATCAATGAGTTTGAGGCGCAATTGTTGGCCAACGGCACGGCGGTGATCAAGTTCTGGCTGGATATTGATAAGGATGAGCAGCTAAAGCGCTTCAAGGCTCGCGAGGAAACGCCCTTTAAGGCTTACAAGATTACGGAAGAGGATTGGCGTAATCGTGAGAAATGGACGGCGTATCAACGTGCGGCTCAGGAGATGTTTGCCCAGACTGATACTCACATGGCGCCTTGGCATATTGTGCCTAGCAAGGACAAAAAAGCGGCGCGTATTCAGGTGCTGCGTACCGTTGTGGAAACGCTGGAGTCTTTGGATGAGCACATGATCAGCCTCAATGAGCCGGCCTTGTCGGATCAAGTTAGTGAGCAAGTCTAAGGACGGCAGCCCGCTATTGATGTATTCGCTTGGCTATCTTGCCAAAATAACCAAACAAAAAAAAACAAAAAAGCACCTGCGGGTGCTTTTTATGTGCTGCAGGACTGATGTTGGCCCTATAGATCCTGTTTTGCAGCCAGGTTCAGGATCTTGTGCCAGCGTTTGGCCTCAGCAAAGTGGCTGGTTTGAATCTCCCAGCGTTGGGTGGGATTACGCAATATAAGTGTCAGCCCCCTGCCCTGTGGCTCTACTGCTTCAATATCCGCAAAAATAAAGGCACGTGCCCCCTGCCCGGTTTGAATCTGACCACGCTTTTGCAAGGCATCCAGGCGTATCGAGCCATCGGGTAAAGCCAGTTCTACAATGCGCTGGCCTTGTTGTTTTTTACCGTGGATGGCCAGATAACAGCGTCGCCATACCATAAAGGGAGCCACCAGAATGGCCGCCGCTATCAACAGGCTCAAGATAGCGGCGATGGCACCCGCACTGGCGCTGACTAGGTTAAAGAGCTGCATTCCACCATAGACCAGCGCCGCAATAATCCCTATGAACAGCAGGAAGATGATGATGGGCATGGTGGAAAACGCCTTGTTTTAGCGGGCTTGGACTTTGACGGTGGCAGCGGCTTGGCGAGCGTTGGCGCGGGCCGTTTCCAGGTCAGTGTCTGCTGCCAGGGCAACACCCATACGGCGTTTTTCAAAGCTCTCGGGTTTGCCGAAAAGACGGATATCGGTTTGCGGGATGCGCAGGGCTTGGGCCACATTCAGGAAGTCTACGTCTTTCGCATCTACGCCACCGTAAATCACGGCGCTGGCGCCGGGCATGCGCAAGGCCGTATTGACTGGCAGGCCCAGAATCGCGCGTGCATGCAGCTCAAATTCGGACTGCCATTGAGTAGCCATGGTGACCATGCCCGTGTCGTGTGGGCGGGGGCTGACTTCGCTGAACCATACCTGATCGCCCTTCACAAACAGCTCTACGCCAAACAAGCCTTGGCCACCCAGGTTCTGGGTGACCGCCTGGGCGATATCGCGTGCGCTTTGCAGGGCTTTGGGGCTCATGGGCTGAGGCTGCCAGCTCTCTACGTAGTCGCCATCTACTTGCTTGTGGCCAATGGGGTCGCAGAACTGGGTTTCGATCTGGCCGTCTGCACCGACGGCACGGACAGTCAGCAAAGTGATTTCGTAGTCGAAATCAATAAAGCCTTCCACAATGACGCGGCATTGGCTAACGCGGCCACCGGCCATGGCGTAGTCCCAGGCTTTGGCGACGTCATCAGGCCCGCTGATCTTGCTTTGACCTTTGCCCGAGCTGCTCATCAAGGGTTTGACCACGCAGGGGTAGCCGATCTTATCGTCGATAGCGGCTTGCAGTTCTGCCAGCGATTCGCAAAATTGGTAGGGGCTGGTGGGAACGCCCAGTGTTTCAGCAGCCAGACGGCGAATGCCTTCGCGGTCCATGGTCAGCCGAGCTGCACGGGCGGTTGGTATGACGCGCACCTTGCCTTGGGCTTCCAGCTCTTCCAGCACGCCAGTAGCAATAGCTTCAATCTCGGGCACGACCAGGGTGGGCTTTTCCTGTTCGATTAGGGCGCGCAGTTGCTCGGCGTCGCTCATGGTGATGGTGCGCGAATGATGGGCCACTTGCTGGCCGGGTGCGTTCTCGTAGCGGTCTACCGCGATGGTTTCTACACCCAGGCGTTGCAGCGCAATCAGCACTTCCTTGCCCAGCTCTCCCGAGCCCAAGAGCATGATTTTGTCCGACGACGGCGATAAAGGGGTGCCCAACAGGCTCATGGCGCGTGCTCCGCTGAAAATGAGAAATTCAAAAGCGGTATTGTAATGCAGGCGACGCCGGGTTTTTTTCAAGCAGGACGGCTTTGTCCGCCCCGCTGGCATACAGCCTTGCGGAGCGGACGTTTTCAAGACTTCAGCTTGAAAGCCGGACGAACCTTAATCCGCCTCCTTATTCCACCATTAGCTGCGCCATCATGCCCAGGTCCTCATGCTCCAGAATGTGGCAATGAAACATGCGCAGGCCTGGCAATTCCTGTCGGAATGCCAGTCGGACTGTCTCGTTGGGGCGCAGATTGACGGTATCTCGCCAGGCACGGAATGGCTCCGGGACGGACCTGTTGCCGGTTTGACGTGCCAGAACCTGAAACTGCGTTCCGTGCAGATGGAAAGGATGATCCATATGGGAGTCGTTGATGACATCCCAGTATTGCCACTCCCCGGTCGGGCAACGCAGGTCGATACGGTTCATGTCGTAGACCTGATTGTTGATGCGGAACATGGAGCGCATGGCTGCCATGCCGGGCATCATGGTTTCCTGGTCCATGCCCCCCATGCCCTGATGGTTCATTCCGGGCGAGGCCGCCATGCCAGAGCCGTGCCCGGATGGCATGTCGTGGTTCATGGGCATGACTTCGCTGAACACCACTTTTGCGGTACTGGCGGCAGCAGGAATCGCCGGAATTGTCCGTAGCTGCTCGGGCAGGTCGATTTCCTGATGGCGGATTGTCAGCCCTGCCAGCGTCAAGGTCTCGGGCTTTTCCTTGATCATCATTTTTTGTCTATCGTAATACAGGGCTTGCAAGCTGCTTTCCAGGTCTTTTTCCGCTTGGATAAAGAACTCCACCCGTTCAGCCGGTGCCAGCAAAATAGACTCTGCGGCGGCCAAAGGCTGTTCCAGCAACCCACCATCTGTACCAACTTGAATCAGCTGGGCGCCGGGGATGTGCAGTCTTAAATAACGGGCAGAGCAAGAGTTCCAGACGCGAATACGTTCTGCTGTGCTGGTCTGGATGCGCGGCTGGCGTTGAGCATTCAACAGCACGAACTGCCCTTCCCTGCCATTCATCCAATCCGGGCCGGTGTTGGCCGGTATATGACCATTGATGTCCAACCGCAAATCGCTGATCGCCCAATGTTGTTCCGCGTAGTCCTTCAACGGGTCTTTGGGAGAACGAACAATAATTGTCCCGCCCAGTCCATGCGCGACTTGCTCACCACTTTTTCCATGCGGATGCGGGTGATACCAGTAGGTGCCGGCGCAACCTTCGGGCAAAGTAAAGCGGTAGTAGCGGCTTTGTCCTGGTAAGACCGCGTCCTGTGGGTTTCCGTCCTGATCCGAGGGCACGGGCAAGCCGTGCCAGTGAATCGTAGTGGCTTGATCCAGCTGGTTTTCAAACTCGATTTCGACTTGATCGCCTTCGTACAGCTCGATGAGTGGGCCGGGAGCCTGGCCGTTGTATAGCCAAAGCTCGGTGGTTTTGCCATCGGCGAGCCCACGTTGGTGGGCGGCCGCAGTAATTTTCGCCTGAAACAGCCCTTTTTTCTGACTACTGTTTTTCAGCACTGGTAGAGCTTGAAGTGCCTGACCTGCCGGCATCTTTTCGACCGGTATCAAGCCTTGCCGAGCCATCATGCCGTGACCGGGCATATCTGCGGGCATGGATCCGTGGTGCTCCATCATGCCCTGTGCCCAGCTTCGTATAGGCAGGCTGCTCAAGAGGCTGGCACCTAAGGTGAGTTTGAAAAAATCGCGTCGTTTCATGGGTTTATCCCTATTAATCATCAATACACATGCGCTGCCCACGCCTAGTGAGTACAGGCTTTTTAGGCTTGGGGCGGTAATTAGAACGAGATGATCAGGACGAGCGCGGAGGTGGCTGGGCGGGGCCAATGAACCGGGAGAGGTAGTCTTGGTGCAAAGGAACGGGAGGGAAAGCGGGCTGCAAGACAATCGCTTCAGGCGGTGGAATCAGTGTCGCAAGACACGCGCAGCAGCCACTTTTTTGCGGGGTGCTGCAATGGTTGGGAGCGCTATGGTGAGATTGCCCCGGCGAGGCGTGGTGCCCTTGAATGATGCTGTGAGCCGCGCTCTGAGTCGTGGCGTGCGCGGTAAAGCTGGTACCCAGGCCGATGCTGGCAAACAAAACAATAAGGCTGGCTACTAAAAGCCAGCCTATGGTTTTGCGAGATGAAATGAGTGCGCGCAGCATGGGTAAAAGCTTAGCACGAGGCTGCTATTGGTCGTTTACGCTAAAACAGACCGTTACACGCAGTGCTCCATTCATGATGGCATTCGAAGCAGGAGGACGAAGGGATTCAAAGCACGAGGGAGGCGATGAATTGTCCTTGCCTTCGGTTCGGCTGCTCGTTCATTCAAGGCTGGGCTTTGCCTGATTTTTGATTGAAATCCCGCTAAATCGGCCGACACCTTTTTCGGTGATTGAAAGCGCGCCACGCCTATCCTAGTGCATGCTGGCATAGGCTGCTGAATGGGCTCTTCATTGTTCAGGATTGCTCTTGATCAAGCGCCGCTTTAAGCGTACGGGCCGCACTGGCTGGGCCTGAGCTTGCTCCAGTTGCTGGCTGAGCAGTTGGGCTTTCTTGCGCGCTTCTTCATTTTCTCGCTCCAGCAAGGCTGTACGTGTGCGTAGCATTTGTAGTTGTCCCTGCATCTCTTTGGCCAAGCTATGGCTGATATCCAGAGCTGCTTGCATGGCACGACGCTCGCCCTGCTCTTGCCCCAGTTCTTGGCGCAGCTTCTGCATTTGATCCTGCTGCTGGTTCAGCTCTTGTTCGTGAGCCTGACGCTGGGTTTTGTTCGCGTGCTCGGCCTCTTCTATTTGTTGACGCAGTCGCGTTTGAATGGAGCGCTCCTTGTCGATTTCCAACAAGGCACGGCGCTCGTTGGCCTGGGCGCGCTCCTCGGTCAGCTCAATGGCTTTTTGCAGCCGCTCCAAATCCTGGGTGAACTGTTCGCTTTGGCGGCGCAGCTCTTGCTGAACCAACTGCTTTTCGGTTTCCAGCTCGTTTTGGCGTTGTTTGGCGTGCAGCAAGTCTTGTTTCAGAGCCGCTTGCTCCTGACCGGCTGTCTGTAGTGCTTCTTTCAAGCGTTCTATGTTGGCTTGAGCCGTTTTCAAGGCGCCCTGCTCTACTTCCAGTGCCTGTTGTGCTTCCTGGGTTAGGGCTTGAGCCTGTGCGACGCGTTCATCAGCCTGGGTTTGGTAATGCTGCAGGTGCTGTTTTGAGTGACCCATGGCTTCTTGCCAGATACGGCCCAGCAGGTCTCCCGTCAGGCTTTGCAGTTCTTCTGGCATATCAGCCATATCCAGCCGAACCCGGCTTTTGTCCCGCAAATCTTCCCAGAACGTCTGGAGAGCCTGGGCTGGAGCACTCATGCTGCCTTTACGCACCAATTGGTACAGCTTGTTGGCCGTAGGCGTGACGCCATAGCGAAAAAACAGGAGCGCAGCCACTTCTTTGTACAAAGTCTGCGTATGGCTGAAGCGATCGCGTAATTGGGCCACATCAGCCAAGATTTGGCCCTCATTGGGCTGGTTTTGCTCCATTTTTCCACCTTTGTTGATAATTTAATTAATAATACAACGTAATATATAAAATTATCAACAAATTGAATTCTATAATTTGACATTATCTCTATAATGTCAAATATATGGCCTTAAGAAGGCCGCATTGCACAGGGGCAGGTTTGAAAACCCTTCCCTGCTCTCTTAACGCCTCTGTTTTTCTGCTGATCCATGGAAATAGCCAACACGTCACCCTCAACAGAACTGGGATCGGACGATATTGCTCAATTACTGGCCCGTTTTGATGGGCGGCAAGGCGCAAACCGTTCTATCGGTGGGCGGGCGCAGATTGAGGCGCAAACAGATATAGAGGCGTTGCGAGCCTGGTTGGCACGCTATATAGATAGCCCGCGTACCTACGCGAACTATCGCAAGGAGGCGGAGCGGCTTTTGTTGTGGGCAGTCTTGGAGCGTCGCAAGGATCTGTCCTCGCTTAGTCTGGAAGACATCCTGGCCTATCGTTTGTTTTTGGCAGACCCTCAACCAGCTCATCGTTGGGTGGTTCAAGGACGCGCCCGCCCTGCCCGTCACCATGCGGCGTGGCGGCCCTTTGCCGGGCCCTTGTCTGAAAGCAGCCGGAATCAGGCTGTACTGATCCTGAACTCTTTATTTAGCTGGCTGGTGCAGGCGGGGTATTTGGCGGGCAATCCTTTGGCCTTGTCGCATCAAGGTCGTCGACAAAAGAAAACCACTGCCCCCCAGCAGCGATATTTGAGCCGGCTGCAATGGCGTTGGGTGCAGGATTACATTCAGGCTTTGCCTGAACAGACGCAGAGCGAGTTGCGCTACAAGGCGCGTGTACGCTGGCTTTTCTCTATCCTTTATGGTGGTGCCTTGCGTATTTCCGAACTGGTTCAGGCACGTATGGCCGATGTTCAAGAACGTGCCGATACGGGAGCGACAGCCCAGTGGTGGCTGCATATCCACGGCAAAGGCGATAAATGGCGTCGTGTGCCTTTGACGCAGGAGCTGTTTAGTGAACTGATGCGCTATCGGCAAGCGCATGCTCTGCAGGGTGCCCCGCAGGCCTTGGAGCCCTATCCTTTATTAATGTCGGCTGGCGCCAGTGACAAGCATCTGACGCGGGCCATGGCGCATGTACTGGTCAAAAAGGTTTTTCAAGGCAGTGCTGACCGTTTGCGGAATTTGCATCCAGACCAGGAATCTCAGGCCCGCATTCTGGAGCAGGCTTCGGCACACTGGCTGCGCCATTCAGCAGGCTCTCATCTGGCTGATCAAGGCGTGGATTTACGCATCATCCGTGACACCCTGGGCCATGAGTCCATTGCCACGACCAATATCTATCTGCATACCGATGATGATCAACGTCACCGGGCGCTGGAGCAATCTCATAGTTTGGGTTGGAAATAAGGGCTTTCGCCTGAGCGGAGGCTGGAAAATCAGATGTTAAACGCCAGCAGCAATGCGGTAGGATACGTCTCCTGACGTGGCGGTGCGCCAGTTCCAAGGAGCACGTCCCACCCAAGCCCTGCTATAGATGATTGTTGGAGCACCTATCCCTTATGGACACGTTTAATGTCATGCGCACTTTCCGGCGCATTGTGGAGTTGGGCGGGTTGGCCAAGGCCGCCGAGGACTTGGGGATATCGGCAGCCGGCTTGAGCAAGCAATTGCGGAGCCTGGAGGCGCATCTGGACACGGTCTTGATCCAGCGCACCACACGCAGCATGAGTCTGACGGAAACCGGCCGCAGTTACTATGCCGAATGCTGTCGGTTACTGGATGAGCTGGACGCCTTGGAGCGCTCGGTCAAACAGCAATCTCAGCGCGTGGCGGGTACCTTGCGCGTCAATGCGCCCCTGTCCTTTGCGCTTAGCGTTCTGTCGCCCTTGATTACGGATTTTCTGCACAAGTATCCGGACCTGAAGCTGGAGCTGGTCATGGAAGACCGGATTGTGGACGCGGTTGCGCATGGTTTTGATGTGTCGGTGCGTTTGCGCACCAGCCTGGATGATTCCACCCTGATTGCCCGTCGTCTGGCCACCATCGAGCAAAAGCTTTGCGCGGCCCCCGCTTATCTGAAGCTCCATGGTCAACCCCAGACTCTGCAGGATTTACGTCATCACAAAATGATCAGCTACAGCCTGGCGCATACCCAAGGCATTGTTTTTGATAGTGATTTTGACAGTGCCCCTAACACGCCGGCTCCTGGCAGTACGGCCTTGCTGTTTTCAGGTGAGCATAGTCAGGTAAATAACAGCCTAATGCTGCGCGACTTTCTGATTGCAGGTTTGGGTATTGGTGCCCTGCCTTCCTTCCTGGCAGATCCGGCCATTGCCAGCGGGCAGTTGCAACGCGTTTTGCCCGAGTTCGTGAATGAGCCACGGCATATTTATGCCGTGTATCCGACCAACCGACACTTGCAACCCAAGGTCAAAGCCTTCGTGGATTATCTGGCCGCTCAACTGCCCGATGCCATGTCCAAAGCCCGGTAAACAGGCCTTTCTGAACCCGGAGTAAAAACTGTCTGCACCGCCACGTGCTTATTCTCCGCTCCGGGGAACGCTATTGTGATGTCCATCTTACAAGGACATCACAATGCACGATCAAACACACCCTGACACGACTCAGCCGCTGGTCTCCCCCTTAATTATTGATTTCTTCCATGATGCCGTCTGTGGATGGTGTTATGTCATGTCGCCACGTCTGCGGCAAGTGGCTGCTGACCTGGGCATCCAGGTCCGCCACCATACCTTTGTTCTGCAAGACAGTCGTGAGCAAATGCTGCGGGCCTTCGGCTCCATGGAGCGCGCCAAACGTGAAATCCTGGGGCATTGGGCCGCCTGCGCTCAACACGACGATACCCAGTCCATCAATATCGAGGGCATGCAGGCACAGAGCTTCGAGTATCCCCACGGTATGCCGTCCGCCTTGGCTTGTCAGGCGGCCTATCTGCTGGCTGGTGAGCAAGGTCATTGGGACTACTTTGATGCCGTGCAGCGCGCGCATCTGGTAGAGAACCGCAATATCGGCGATATGGACACCCTGCTGGCGATTGCCGTGGCTCAAGGTTTTGGTGGTGAAGCCTTTCTGAGCGCCATGGATAGCGATATTGCTCATCAGCGGGTTCAAACCGATCGCACTCAAGCCGCCAGGATGGGTATCCAGTCCATCCCCACCGTCCTGGTGTCATCGCGCGAGACAGGCCAGGAGCTTGCTCGCTTGCAGACCCAGCCTGCCGACATGCTCAAAAGCCGTTTGCTCGCCTTGCTGTAAACGCGGCCCTCCCCTCTTTCTTACTTACGTTCCCTCTAAGGACATCCCATGTCGATTCGTTTCTCTCACCGTCTTCTCGGTTTATTGTTGGTTGGCGCAAGCAGCATGAGCGTCTCCCTGGCCCATTCCCTCCACCAAGCGAGCAACACCCCGTCTCTTAGTGCTCAGGAAGTAGGCATCAGCCCGTGGGGACCGGATGATGAAATTGGCCGCCTGAATCTGATCACCCCTGCTTCCCGGGCGGCCATTTTGTCCCGCCTGGATGGCAGCAAAGTCTATGACTTGGCGACTGATTACTACCTGGGCATGCCTAGCTGGCAGGATGCGGGTGACCCGCACTATCAGTTCTGGATGACGCACACCCCTCGTGGGACTGAAGTGGATGACCCGATGGGTGTTGGCAAGGACATGAACGCGGTGCGTAGCTATACGGGCACGGCCTTTTCCATGTACAGCCATACGGGGACACATATCGATGCCCTGAATCACTTCGGAATTCATGGAAAGATCTGGAATGGCTTCAAGGCTGATGATCATCTGGGTGACCGTGGCTGGAACCGCACGGGTATCGAAAAATTCCCGCCCTTGATTGCCCGTGGTGTCTTGATTGATGTGGCCGCCGCCAAAGGCGTAGACATGCTGCCTGACCAATACCGCATCACGCGTCAGGACTTGAAGGATGCCTTGGCCCGCCAAAAAACGGTGCTGAAAGAAGGTGATATTGCCCTGATCCGTACTGGCCGCATGAAGCTCTTCAATGATCCCAAAGCTTACATGAATGCGCCTCCCGGCATGGGGTTGGATGCCGCTCGCTATCTGGTGGAAGAAGGCGGCGCCATGATTGTGGGTGCAGACAACTTGAGCTTTGAGACCTTCCCTTCCGAAGTGCCCGACGACTACGTGCCTTTGCATACGTACCTGCTGGCACAGCAAGGTGTACCGATTATCGAGCTGATTGCGTTGGATGAGTTATCCAAGGACAAGGTCTATGAGTTCGCCTTTATCGGTGGCCCGCTCAAGATCCGTGGTGGTGACGCCGCTCCCTTGCGCCCTGTCGCCATTCCGATTCGCTAATCAAGGAGCCGTATCCAGAGGTACGAGCCGCCTGTTTGACACCTTGAATGTGTTTGCAAATAAGGGCTATCGCGTTTGTCTGCTGTTAGGCAGCGCTCAATATGCTACTGTTGGACGGGTTTGAATGCGCCGGGCGCCTGTTGAAGAGGCGTCCGGCTTTTCTTTATGGAGTGCGTAATGACTTACACCGTTTATCTGTCCGGCGAAATTCACACGGATTGGCGCGAGCAGATTGCCCAAGGCGCAAAGGCCGTTGGACTGGATATCACCTTTACCAGCCCGGTCACCGATCATGATGCCAGCGATGCCGCAGGCGATCACCTGGGGCCGGCCAGCGAAGGTTTTTGGCGTGATCACAAGTCTTCCAAAATCAATGCCATCCGTACCAGAGCCCTGATTGAGCAGGCGGATCTGGTCGTGGTGCGTTTTGGGGACAAGTACAAGCAGTGGAATGCTGCTTTTGATGCTGGCTTCTGTGCCGCCTTGGGCAAACCTTACGTGACCTTGCATGCCGAGGACATCATCCACCCATTGAAAGAAGTGGATGCCAGTGCGCAGGCCTGGGCGACCACACCCGAGCAGATCGTCGAGATTTTGCGCTATACGCTGAAAGCCTGATTATCAGTACAGGTCGGAGCGTGAGTGTGGCGATATTGTTTTGCCCGATAAACATGCCGCCCATCCGTGGCGGCATTTTTCTGCTCTGAGAGAGAAGAGAGAAGAAAAAACCCGTTGTTAAAACAACGGGTTTTAAAGACCTGCGGTACTACGTGTTTTGAGAAGATCTTAATCCAGCTTCACACGACGCAAACGCAAGGCATTGCTAACGACAAAGACGCTGGACAAGGCCATGGCGCCTGCGGCAAACATGGGCGAGAGCAAGGTGCCGTTAAAGGGATACAGCACACCGGCGGCAACGGGAATCAGCGCCACGTTGTAGGCAAAGGCCCAGAACAGGTTTTGACGGATATTGCGCATGGTGGCGTGGGACAAGGCAATCGCGGTGACTACGCCTTGCATGTCCCCCGACATCAAAACCACATCAGCCGCTTCAATGGCAATATCCGTGCCCGTGCCAATGGCAATCCCCACGTCGGCCACGGCCAGCGCGGGTGCGTCGTTAATCCCGTCACCGACGTAGGCCAGATGTTGATGGGTTTCGCGCAAGGCCTGGACAGCCTGGACTTTGCCTTCAGGCATGACTTCCGCCACCACTTCATCAATATTCAAGCGGCGGGCAATGGCATGGGCCGTGTGGCGGTTATCACCGGTAATCATGACTACTTTGATGCCACGGGCATGCAACTGCTCAATGGCGCGCGGGGTGGTTTCCTTGATCGGATCAGCCACAGCCAGCAAGGCAATAACCTGCTTGTTGCGAGCGGCATACATGGGCGTCTTGCCTTCCTGGGCCAGCGCTTGGGCCTGCTCCGTAAAAGCAGACAGGTCTGCACCTAATTGAGTCATCAAGCGGTCTGCACCGACATGCCATTGATCGGCTCCGATTTGAGCCGTGACGCCCAAGCCGGTCAGGGACTCGAATTGCTCGGCTTTGGGTAGCGTGACATGCTTGTCCTTGGCGGCGCTGACGATGGCTTGAGCAATCGGGTGTTCGGAGTAATTCTCCAAAGCGGCAATGGCAGCCAAAGTCTGATCCTGGTTTTCACCCGAGGCGCACACAAAATCGGTCAGCTCGGGCGCGCCTTTGGTCAAGGTGCCGGTTTTATCCACGGCCACGACTTTCACATCGCGCAGTGCTTGCAGAGAGTCCCCTTTACGAAATAGCACACCTGCCTGTGCAGCACGACCTGTTCCCACCATGATGGAGGTTGGTGTGGCCAGACCCATGGCGCAAGGGCACGCAATAATCAGCACGGCCACGGCATTGACCAGCGCAAAGCTCAGTGCGGGCGATGGGCCAAAAATCAGCCACACAATGGCGGTCAAGACGGCCAGTGTCATGACGGCAGGCACAAACCACAGCGTGATTTTGTCGACCACGGCCTGAATCGGCAGCTTGGAGCCTTGGGCCTGCTCAACCATAGAGACAATATTGGCCAGTACGGTGTCCTGCCCTACGGCGGTAGCTTCAAATTCCAGCGAACCTTTTTGGTTTACCGTACCACCGATGACCTTATCGCCCAGGGATTTGGAGACGGCAATCGATTCGCCCGTCACCATGGATTCGTCCACATAGCTTTGACCGGCCACCACATCACCGTCAACCGGAATACGCTCGCCGGGACGAACCAGGACGATATCGCCGGTATGCAGATCGGCTAAAGGCAGTTCGACTTCCTGTCCGTCACGACGTACACGGGCGGTAGGTGGTTGCAGGCTGAGCAAGCGCTGAATGGCTTCAGAAGTACGGCCTTTGGCGCGGGCCTCCATGACGCGCCCGAGCAAAATCAGGGCCACGATGACAGCGGCGGCTTCGAAGTAAACGTAAACGGATTCGGCAGGCAGCCACTGGGGAACAAAGGTTGCAACCAGCGAGAAGCTGTACGCCGCCAACGTCCCCACCGCCACCAGCGAGTTCATATCCGGGCCGCCACGCAGCAGAACAGGAATTCCTTTGGTATAGAACTCTCGCCCAGGAAATAGCAAGACCAGCGTGGTGAGAACAAACTGGATCAACCAACTATTTTGTGTGCCGATGGTGCTGGCCACCCAATGATGAAAGGCAGGCACCATATGGCCGCCCATTTCCAGAATGAAAACAGGTAAGGCCAGAACCAGAGCGAGCCAGAAACGCTTGCGCAGGGTTTCGTAGCTTTGCTCGGCGCGTTCGAACTGGTCGTTTGTGGCGGCAGCCTGAGCCAGGCTGGCGGGATAACCGGCTTTGCTTACGACCTGAATCAGGTCGGCAGTTTTTACGCCTTGCACGACCTGGACGTGGGCTTTGGCGGTAGCCAGATTGACCGAGGCTTTTTGTACACCGGGCACTTTCAGCAGGGCTTTTTCCACCCGACCTACGCAAGAAGCGCAGGTCATGTCCTGCACATCCAAAACGATGTCTTGTTGGGAAACTTTGTAACCACCCTTTTCCACTGCCTGCATAATCGCTTGGATGGGTGCAGCCCCGTCGTAGTCCACGGTGGCTTTGTTGGTGGCCAGGTTGACCTGGGCCGATTGCACTCCTGGCACTTTGCCAATAATCTTTTCAACCCGACTCACGCAGGAGGCGCAAGTCATGCCTTCTACGTCTAAAGTCAGGCGTGAGCCCTTGTTTGAAGCGCTTGTTGTCATCGAAATCACCCTTCAATGAATCGTCAATGGAGCCACTTTAGGGCTTGACCCGATGGGAAGGTCAAGACGTGATAATAAATGCCCCCACGCTGCGCCTTCGGCTTGCGCTCCACCTCGCGGCCTGCATGCCGCTCGGATTCGTCTGGCGCACAGCAGTCCGCAATGGACTACTGTGTGTCCCGGCTCATCCTCAAGGGAGCGTTTTTACTGTGGGCACCGAGCTTTGGGGCGGCCCGGCGGTAAAAAAAACGCCTCCGAAGAGGCGTTTTAAGGGGGAAGCGACGACTAACTAGCGATTATTCAACTTAGTAAGCAACGAAGGAGCCGTTGTTGTTGTTCCAGTCGTTGGCTTGAGCTGCAACTTGATCACGGCTCAGTTCGGAGCGGGTATCAATACGTGGGTAATCGCTCATGGAACCCGCGCTAACGTAGCCTTGCTCTTGAGCGGTAGCCAGTTCCTGAACCACTTGCTGACGGCTCAAAGGAGCGTCGGTCGATTGAATCGTTGGGTAGTTCAGGTTTTCACCGGTGGCGACGTTGTTGGTGGCTGCCATGGCGGTGCCGCTCAAAGCGGTAGCACCCAGAATCAGGCTGGCGATAGTTGCGCGTGTGATGTTTTTCATTATTTACTCCAAATATCTATGGTGTGTTTTTCGGTCGTTCGCTGTGGTGTTTAGCGAATCGTTAGATGGAGTATGAGCCTTTCTAAACCTAGTAAAAACCCTTAATATTGCAAATGTATTTCCATTCATGGAACAATCCAAATGAGTACCATTATCGCCGGCCCTTTGCTCAACGACATCGCGATCTTCGTGGAAGTGGCCCGCGCTCGCCACTTTAGTCGCGCTGCCCAGGCCTTGGGAATGCCCGTCTCCACGGTGTCACGCCGTATCCGTGAACTGGAAAAAGAAGTGGGGGTGGCTTTGCTAAAACGCAGCACCCGCAATGTGGATGTGACCGATGCCGGGCAAGTGTATTTCGAGCGTTGCCTGGCCGTAGTTGAACAGGCCCGGCTGGCCCACGAGCAGTTGCTGGATGTGGCCCAAACCCCCAAAGGCCGCTTGCGCGTTTCCATGCCGGCTAGCTTCAGCATTGTGCTGATGCCGTCCATTATCCGAGGCTTCAATCAGCAGTATCCCGATATCGAGCTGGAGTTTGATTTGACGATTCGGCCTATTGATTTGCAGTCGGACAATTACGATTGCGTCATTCGCGTGGGTGCCCAGCCCGACTCCAGCGCGGTCGCCACCATGTTGGGACAGATTCGATTGGGGCTGTATGCAACCCGCAATTATCTGGATCGCAAAGGGCGGCCCAAACACCCTTCAGAGTTGGAAGGACACACGTGTATCTGCGCCCGCCCTGCTCGTGCGGATCGTATCTGGTCCCTGCGCGGCCCGAATCAAGAGCGTTATGACGCTGTTGTGGAAGGGGCTATCACTGTGAATAACGCCATCATGATGCGCAAGCTGGCTGTGCATGATTTGGGAATTACCGCCGCATCCTTGCTGGAGCGCCGTCTGGATCCGGATTGTGCGCAACTGGAGCGTGTTTTGCCTGATTGGGAGTTTGCGCCTTTCCCCATTCTGGCGCTATTGCCATCCCGCCTGATGCCACAAAAAACTCGTGTGTTTTTGAACTATTTACGCAGTGAACTGGACCGATTGATGTCGCAACCGGAGCTGGATGTCGCAGCGGCCGGTCAGGCTTATCCCTAAAAATATAAGTGCTATGGCCGTGACGCGCTATTGATCAAAACCTAACTATGCTATTTATAGACGTTTGGCCCCTTTGGCCAAAGCCATGAAGGGGGAACGTACATGAGCGCAACAATTCAAGGCTTGTTGGCAGGACTGGTGATGGGCCTGGCCTTAGGAAGTGGCAACGTGTACTCGCAAACCGTTTTGCTGGAAGCAGTCGAACAAGGCGATAGTGCCAAGGTGCGCGAAATTCTGTCAGAAAAACGAGCACGCGCCAGTGTCAGTGTCAGCGACGATCAAGGGCAAAGCCCTTTGCTACGTGCGACCTGGTTGAACCATGTGGATATTGCTGAGCAGTTGATACGCGCGGGCGCGGATGTGAACCAGACTGACTCCATTCACGACAGCCCTTATCTGGTTGCCGGTGCACAAGGCCGTTTGGAAATTCTACGCATGACTCTGAAAAATGGGGCTGATCTGCGTAGCGTGAACCGTTATGGTGGCACCGCTTTGATCCCTGCCGCTGAACATGGCTATGTCGATATCGTACGTTTGCTGCTGGCAGCGGGCGTAGACCCTAATCACGTGAATTATCTGGGTTGGACTGCCCTGCATGAGGCCATCGTGTTGTCCGATGGGGGGCCAGATCATCAGGAAGTACTGCGCTTGCTGATCAAGGCCGGGGCGGATGTGAACTTGCCGGATCGTCAGGGTGTACGACCGTTAAGTTTGGCGCGCCAACGTAGCCAAACCGAGATGGCCGAAATTCTGGAGCAGGCCGGGGCGAATCCCTAAGCCTAGTCTGTTCGTCCCTCTATTTTTTTCTTCTCATCAACAACAATAACGATTTTATGTCTTTTACTCAGACTGCGCCCGCACGGTCGGGCGCATTGGCCAGCCCAGGCTTGTGGCTGGCTTTCGTCATTTTGGTCGGGCTGAACCTGCGCCCTTTTCTGACATCCAGCGGTACTTTGGCCAGGCAGGTGGCCGAAGGCTTGGACATGCCTTTGAGCAGCCTGGCCTGGTTGACCTTGCTGCCTATGATGGTGATGGGGCTGGGGGCCTTTTGCATGCCCTCTTTGCGGCGTGTCCTGGCGCTGCGTCACGTGCTGATGACTTCTTTGCTTTTGCTGTGTCTGGGCTGCGTGTTGCGCTGGTTTGTGCCCAATGGAGCCAGCCTGATTGCCACAGCCCTGATCTGCGGTTTTGGGGTGTCTTTGTTGCAGGCTGGGATGCCCGGTTTGATCAAAGAGCAGTTTCCGCATCATATTGCTCAGGTAACCGGAATTTACTCGGCCACCCTGATGGGGGGTGGTGCTTTGGGCGCGCAGATTACGCCTTTGCTGAGTGCCTTGACGGATAGTTGGCGTATCGCCCTGGCATTCTGGGCTTTGCCCATTAGTGTGGCCTTGTGGATTGCGTGGAAAGTGGTGCCACGCCAGGAGCCGGGCGCGAATTTGTCGCCGCCCTCCTTGTCTTTGCTGGCTCGTCCCCGCACCTGGACCTTAATGGTGTGTTTTGGCCTGATCAACGGGGGTTATGCCTCCTTGGTGACTTGGCTAGCGACGTTCTACCAAGATCGAGGCTGGTCAGCGCAATCCAGCGGTAGCCTGGTGGCGGTTTTGTCGGTGGCGCAAGCGATTGCGGCGTTTGGTTTGCCCACCTTGGCGGCCAAGAACAAAGACCGCCGTATGTGGGTATGGCTGGCCCTGGCTTGCCAATGTGTTGGCTTTCTGGCCTTTACTTTTGTGCCCGATATGGCCCCATATTTATGGGCGATTATTATCGGCATCGGTCTGGGCGGTTGTTTTTCTTTGCTGCTGTTGGTGGCTCTGGACCACTTTCCGGATGCGGCTCGTGCCGGGACGTTGAGTGCCTTGATGCAAGGCGGTGGCTTTCCGATTGCGGCCCTCTTTCCCATGATCAGCGTGCAGTTGCGTGAAATGAGTAATGGCTTTCAGGCAGGCTGGATGTTGCATGCGGCAATGGCGGCATTGGTGGCCATCATGGCCTGGAGCTTTCAGCCTGCGCAATACGCCAAAAAGATGAATCGGAACGACACTCTTTAAGTCAATCTGATCATGTAGAAAAAAGCCTGGCTATTGATGCCCCCAGGCTTTTTTATCGCCTTGGGATTTTGTGGTCTAGCCGTTGACCGCAGATGCTGCGTTTGTCTTTTCCTATCAAAATGATGATCGTAGGATGGCACGGAAAATCGCAATCCTGCGCAGCCAATAAAAACGGCCATCCTTGGTTGACCGTTTCCCTGTGTGTCAACACCCTGCTTATTCTTTTGGCGCACCCGCCATGATCCAGTCCACGACTACCTGGATGTCCGCATCGGAAATGGCCGGATTTGCAGGCATGGGTAAAGGACCGTAAACCCCCTTGCTACCTTGACGAATATGCTGGGCAATCACCTCAGCATTGGCCGGATCGCCCTTGCGCATGGCAGCAATGTCTTTATAGGCAGGACCGACCACTTTCCTGTCAACAGTGTGGCAGGACAGGCAAGCGTTTCTGGTCAACACATCCTGGACCGATTCAAAACTGGCTTGGGCTGCCTGAGCACTGAAACCGGCACTGAACAAGGCTGTACAGACCAGTAGCTGCTTTACACGCATGAGGGGTATCTCCTAATTAAAAGGCTGGTGCGCCAGAACGGTGGGCGAGAAAGGTGCGTCGCACTTGTATTTTTCCGCACATAAGTGGGGCTATGTGGCATGCACATCGTGATCATACGGTTATGATAGAACAAGCTTTCATAAATTGCGGTGGGTCTTGATGCTGATCAAGCGGGTCGCTGCGCTTATTCTGTAATGTCCTAGTAGAAGTTAGTGCTTCATACTTAAACAGTTCATACACTACAAGAGGTCTTCATGCTTAATGTTCTCGTTCCTGTCGATGGCTCAGATGCTTCCACGCGCGCTTTGAAAGCAGCGGTTGACATCCTAACGGGCAAACCAGAAGCCACTTTGCACGTACTGGCTGTTCCTACACCGATCGTGTCGGGCAACGTTAAACGCTTTTTCTCGGAAGACGTGTTGCAGGCGTACTACCAGGATGAAGGCAGCAATGCGCTTTTGCCTGCGCGCTCCGTGTTGGCTGGATCGCCCTTGAAAGTCAAAGAGAGCATTATTGCCGGCAACGCCGCTCAAACTATCAAAGAATATGTAGAAAATAACCAAATCGATCACGTTGTGATGGGGACTCGCGGTCTGAGCGCCCTACCCGGCCTGGTGCTGGGTTCGGTTACAACCAAGGTGCTGAGCCTGGTGCATGTGCCCGTCACCTTGATTAAGTAATTGAGCTGATTGTTCAGTCTCGGCAGGCCGTCCTTGAGACGGCCTTTTTTATGACTGTGTTTCAATACCGCCATCACAACTACAAACGCACCCCTTATGCCAGACTCCGACTTACTCGATCACACTGCCCGTGCCTGGGACAAGCAGGCGCAAACCGAAAGCCCCTGGTCCTTGCCTGTCAGCAGCGAACAGGTTGAACAGGCCCGTCGTGGGCAATGGCAAGTGCATTTGCTGCCCTCGCCTGTTCCTGCGGATTGGCTGGGTGATATTCAAGGTAAATCCGTTTTATGCCTGGCCAGTGCCGGTGGGCAGCAAGCCCCTATTTTGGCCGCAGCCGGGGCTAAGGTAACGGTGTTTGATCTGTCTGCCGGGCAACTGGACAAAGACCGTATGGTGGCCGAGCGTGACGGCTTGTCCTTGCAGATCGAACAAGGCGATATGTGCGACTTATCGCGCTTTGCGTCCGAGAGTTTTGATCTGATCTTACACCCGGTGTCTAACCAGTATGTGCCTGATATCAGCGTGGTGTGGAAAGAATGCGCCCGCGTTTTGCGTCCAGGCGGACATTTGCTGTCCAGCTTCTTCAATCCGGCTGTGTTTATTGCCGACCGGGATCCCAGTTATGCCCAGCAGGGCTTGATCCGTCCCAAGTTCACGGTCCCTTATTCGGACTTAAGCAGCCTGGATGCCGACGCACTACAAGCCAAGCAGGCTCGCATGGAGCCCTTGATTTTTGGGCATTCCCTGGCGCAGCAGATTGGTGGGCAGTTGCAGGCAGGTTTGCATCTGGTCGATTACATCGAAGAAATGCACCCCGCCCCGCGCTTTGAGATCGAGAAATACTTGCCCAGCTTTATGGCGACACGCAGTCGCAAACCGGCTTAAGGGATCAGGGCTTGGCTTGGATGCGCAGGAGCTGGCCGTTGTTTTCGTCGGTCAGCACATAGACATCGCCATCCGACCCGACGCGTACATCCCGGATACGCTGCTTAAGGTCTTGCAACAAGCGCTCTTCTCCGACGATATGGCCGTCCTCTTCGTCAAATTGCAGACGAATCAAGGCTTGCTCTTTCAGGGCCCCAACAAACAGGCTGTGCTGCCAGTCCGGGACGCGCTCGTCGTTATAGAAAGCCATACCGCTGATAGCAGGCGACACTGACCAGTAGTGGAAGGGTTCGATCAGGCCCTCAATCAGTGTGGTACTGGCGTTGGGAATGGGTTTGCCATCATAGCCTTGACCCTTGGTACGCAAAGGCCAGCCATAATTGGCGCCCGATTGAATGCGGTTCAGCTCATCGCCGCCTTGCGGGCCATGTTCAGCGACCCAGAGTTCATTTGTCCAGGGGTTCCAGGCCATGCCCTGCGGGTTACGGTGGCCGTAGCTCCAGATCTCCGCCCTGGCACCGCGCAGACTGCGAAAGGGGTTGTCGCGTGGGACCATGCCATCCGGACGGATACGTACGACTTTGCCTTGCAGATGATCCAGTTGCTGGGAGGTTGCGGGCTGGTTGTTCTCGCCCAAGGCAATGTACAGGTCTCGTCCACCCGGATCAAAGGCCATGCGCACGCCATAGTGCTGCCCGGTGGACAAGGCGGGTTCCTGGCGGAAAATCGGACGGAAGGCATCGATACGTTTCAGGTCCGAAGACAGCACGCCATAGCCTACGGTGGTGGCCGAGTGTTGCTTGTCGCGCCGCTCTGCATAAGCCAGATAAATCCGGCGGCTGCGGAAAAAATCCGGGGCCAGAGCCACATCCAGTAAACCGCCCTGAGAGTGCGCGTGGACTTTGGGCACACCGGTAATGGGTTCAGACAAGCCGTTTTCTTTGGTCCAAATGCGCAGGCGACCTGGGCGTTCGGTAAGGAGAATTCCGGCATTATTGGGCAAAAAAGCCATGGCCCAAGGGTGTTCCAGTCCGCTGGCCAGGATTTCAACCGAGACAGCCGGCCCGCTGATAACAGGAACAGGTTCAGATTGTGCCCGGGCCGGCGTCGGCGCAATGGCGGCAGCCATGCCCAGCACGGTGGCAGCAAACGCCGAGGACAAGCCGAGAATTTTCTTTATACGCATAGGGCAGTGAAAGGCAGCTAGGTGGGGTGAAACACTCCCCTACTCTTTCATAGAGACACAGGGCCGTCTTCTTAGGTGTTCGCTCCCTTGATGGAGCGAACACGGTCAAGCATAACCGAGGCTGAGGTTTAGCCCGGGTGAGTCATATCCAACGGCACAATCCACTGATCGTACTGTTCGTTAGTCAGGTAGCCCGATTTCAGGGCGGATTCACGTAAGGTCAGGCCCTCTTTATGGGCGGTCTTGGCAATGTAGGCGGCCTTGTCGTAACCGATGTGGCGGTTCAAGGCGGTAACCAGCATCAGGTTCTGATCCAGATTGTGCTGGATTTTCTCCATGACAGGTTCCAGACCCTGGGCGCAATGCTCATCAAAGGCTAGGCACGCATCGCTGATCAAGGCAATGCTCTCCAGGACGTTATGCACCATCACCGGTTTGTAGACGTTCAGCTGGAAGTTGCCTTGGCTGCCGGCAAAGCCGACAGCAGCGTCGTTACCGTAGACCTGCACGGCTACCATGGTCAGAGCTTCGCACTGAGTCGGGTTGACCTTGCCGGGCATGATGGAGGAACCGGGCTCGTTCTCGGGGATTTGCAGTTCGCCAATCCCGCAGCGAGGACCGCTGGCCAGCCAGCGCACGTCGTTAGCCATCTTCATCAAGGCACCGGCCAGGGTACGCAGGGAGGCGGACAGGTTCACCAGCGCATCGTGGGCCGACAGTGCGAAGAACTTGTTTTCGGCAGCCTGGAATGGCAGACCTGTGATCTTGGCAATATGGGCCGCTGTGCGCTCGCCAAACTGCGGATGGGCATTCAGACCTGTACCCACGGCAGTGCCGCCAATCGCCAGTTGGTAAATGCCGTCCAGTGCCTTGTCCACGGTTTGCAGGCCGAAATCAATCTGCGCAACCCAGGCACCGATTTCCTGACCCAGCGTGATGGGCGTGGCATCTTGCAAGTGGGTACGGCCAGTTTTCACAATATTGTTGAATTGCTTGGCTTTGGCGGCCAGGGTGTCGCGCAACTGGCCCACGTCTTTACGCAGGCGGTGCTGACATTCC
>JTFO01003217.1_pt1 | contig 25636 bp, 26 predicted proteins | sample 235411 | NCBI WGS metagenome assembly JTFO01 (sample SAMN03067590, study PRJNA260953) | activated sludge metagenome | biome: Sludge; feature: Wastewater; isolation source: CETP activated sludge from laboratory augmented bioreactor treating... | place: India:Gujarat | collected 2013-04
CATCCCACCCGCATTCGCTACCGCCGCCACCAAGTGCGGCCCGGAAATTGCAGCCATGCCCGCCAAAAAGATCGGGTATGGCACACCACACATCTGCGTGATGACATTGCCCGCAAAGACTCGGTTTGCTTCGCTCATGATTTACAACTCCACCTGTTTGCCCAGCATGCGCCGCAGGGCCAGATTTTTGAGCACAATATGGTTTTTGAATGCCCCGAAAAGGTGCAAGGCCAACCCCAGTAAAAAGGCAGTGGCGCCAATATTGAACAACACATCGACCACGGCTTTGAGCTGCTCATTCGGGCTGATCAAGGTCGGCAAGGCCAGACCACCGGGCAGTTCCACCGCCACCCCCGCTGCCGCTCGGGACAGCCAGACAGCAACGGGCAGCAGCACCATCGCCAAGGCCAGGGCTATCGCCACGGAACGGGCCACTATCACCTCTACCGGATTGGGCGAACCCACCGGCAAGGGATGAAAAGACGTCACCCGCGCCCAGAAACGGTAGATGGAGATCAGGAACAGCAGCGTCCCCAGCAGATTTTGCAACAGCACCAGCCGCGCCTCACCGGGGCTTTGGGCGATGGCCACCCCCAAACCCAGAATGGAAAACAGCAAGGCCGCAATAAGCCAGTGCAACACAATCGTGATGGGCGAGAACCTGAGTCCGTTGTCTCGCAGTTGCATGATTAGCTCCTTGAAAAGGTCATCGAGGACAAGTCCTTTACCGTGCAATACCCAACGTGATACGTCGTGGGCCGCCTACCCAACACGCACAAGCGGCCAGCTTCGGTCATCACCTTGCCTCCTGCTGGTCTGGGCCTGGGTCACGGTGTTCTCAGAGCCTTGGCTCTGCCAAGGACCGGCGTCTAAGAGCCTTGACGATAGGCGCAGTCATCAATCAAGTAAAATGATGAATATTGATAAATAAAATCTTTTTTAGTGATCGATGAACAGATAGTTTTCCTCATGCCCTCACGCGGCAGACGGGCAACCCTCATCATCTCAGCCTTCTGGCACTGGCTCCTACCCGCAGGCCGTCTGCAAGTACGCCTAATGCTCGTCTAGGCCACACTTATAGGGATCGCCCTTTAATCATTATTAATGATCCATAAATTCACTATTCATCATTTTACTTGATTCATTCAGTCTTCTATCTTCCCTATGGATAGCGCCGCTATCTCAACCTCAAACTAGGAGACTGATACCGTGACTCACCCTGCTGCCTATCTCGTTGACTGCACAAATGGCCACATCTTGCCTGGCTTTTGATTTGTATGTTGACAGACGCCCAACGCGACATCATCAAGGCGGCTGTGCCGCTGCTGGCAAGCGACGGTGAAGCCTTGACCACCTATTTTTATGAATTGATACTGCGCGACTCCCCACCGCTGAGTCCCTTGGCCAGCCAGATCACCAACAATCGCGTTGCTCTCCAAATCCAGTCCGAGCGTGCCCCACATGCGGACACTTTCCTGCTGCAAGCCCTACGCGAAGAGCTGAGCGAGAGGATAGCCAGCAACGAGCTTATCGATGAATGGGCCGCCGCTTACCAGCAACTATCAACCTTGCTCATCGAAGCCGAACGCCTGATGTACGACGATATGGCTATCACTCCCGACGGCCTTGCAGACCGCACTTCCTATCAAGAATGACCCACCATGCCACTACTGAAATTTGACCTGATCCAAGGCCGCAGCGACGACGAACTACGCCAGCTACTGGACACCACGCACCAAGCCATGGTGCACGCCTTTGATGTTCCTGCCAGCGACCGCTACCAATGCGTCACCCAGCACCGTCCCGGCGAGCTGGTGCTGGACGACACCGGCCTGGGTTACCCACGCAGCGACAAAGTAGTGCTGCTGCATATCGTGTCCCGCCCCCGCAGCGAGAGTCAGAAAGTCCAGTTCTACCGTTTGCTGGCAGAGCGACTGGAACAAAACTGTGGCGTATCACCCGATGATCTGATCATCGCTCTGGTCGAGAACAGCGATGCAGACTGGTCCTTCGGGCGTGGGCGAGCGCAGTTTTTGACGGGGGAGTTGTAGGCGAAAGACAGGTATACTCGCCCAGACCGTTTTAACAAGAACGGTCTTTTCACCGAGGGGAGCCTGGCGAGCAGGCTGAGAAACTGCCCGAGCAGATTGCACCGCAGTGACCCGTTGAACCTGATCCGGGTCATGCCGGCGAAGGGACGGGTATGTACCTGCTCGCCGCTTGCTGCCGGATGGCTATCCTTGACTAGGAGTTGCTATCTTGTCGTCTGACCACTCTCCCGCCCCCGTCGGCCCGGTTGCCGCCACCCTGGCTGCCGTCATCCGTCAAGACCAGATTTTGCTGATACGCCGCGCCAATCGGCCCGATGCCGGACGCTGGGCCTTTCCGGGCGGCAAAATCCGCGCGGGCGAAACCATCATGGCGGCGGCCCATCGGGAGTTGGCCGAAGAAACCGGCATACAAGGCCAGGCCTTGCAGGTCTTTGATGCGCTGGATGTGTTTGACCGCGAGCCCAGCACCACACCCTTGGCCTATTCACACTTCATTCTGATTGCTGTGCTGTTTCGCTGGCAGCAAGGTGAGCCACAGGCAGGCGATGATGCCCTGGACGCACGCTGGTTCAGCAATGCGGAACTGAACAGTCTGGATGTGGCACACAGTTTTGACGTCGTCCGAGTTGCCCGTCAGGCATTGGCATTGGCTGCCACTCAAGATCAAGCAGGCCAAGCATGATTCCGAATGTATTGAGTATTGCGGGCACAGACCCGACCAGCGGCGCTGGTATTCAGGCTGATCTGAAAGCCATGTACGCCTTGGGTGCCTACGGCATGAGCGTAATTACAGCCGTGGTCGCGCAGAACACCCAGGGCGTGCGGCGTTTTGTGGCGCTGGAGCCGGACTTTGTGGCGGACCAGTTGGACGCGGTGTTTGAGGATGTGCGCGTGGATGCCATCAAGATCGGCATGGTCGCCAATGCAGGGATTGCGGAAGCGATTGCAGACCGCCTGCACCATCACGGCCTGGACTGCCCGATTGTGCTGGACCCGGTCATGGTTGCCAAAAGCGGGGACCGTTTGCTCAGCCCCGAAGCCGTGTCCGTGGTGCGCGACAAGCTGCTGCCCATGTGTACCCTGCTCACCCCCAACTTGCCCGAAGCAGGCGATTTGCTGCAAAAACCGGAACCCGCCTCGCTGCAAGAAATGCACAGCACTTTAAAGGAGTTGTGCTTGCTGGGCCCTGAATGGGTGCTGCTCAAGGGCGGCCACCTGGACGGCCCGGACAGTGTGGATCTGTTGCAAGGTCAGGGGCAGAGCCATGTTTTTCAGTCGCCCCGCATCCCGACACGCAACACACATGGCACGGGCTGCTCGCTATCCTCCGCCATTGCGGCCCTGCTACCGGGGCGCAGCGTGCCAACTGCGGTGGGTTTGGGCAAGGAATACCTGAATGGCGCTTTGGCCGCTGCCGACCAATTGCAGATCGGCCTGGGGCAAGGTCCGGTGCATCATTTCCATGCTTTATGGCCTCTGAAGTAAGCTCTCCCCCATTACAACTGATCGCTATGCGATGTTCAGTCTGACTGCCCTGCAGTTTTACGAGTGCGAACAGTCAAGCGGCTCCATTGAATGAAACAAACACTACAGCACAGTGGGATTGGGCACATCCCCATACACTTCTTTGGGATCAAAGGTCTTGGCGGACTCCACAAAGACCAGATCCTGACCTTTGCTATGCTCGGCACCCACCGGCACCTGCCGGTAGAAACAGGAGTAATAGCCCACGTGGCAACTGGCCCCGGAACCGGCTACCCGCACACGTAGCCACACCGCATCCTGGTCGTCGTCGATGCGCATTTCCTCTACCGTCTGCACCAGTCCGCTGCTGGCACCTTTATGCCAGAGCATTTGACGCGAGCGGCTCCAGTAATGGGCTTGCCCTGTCTGTATGGTTTTTTCCAGGGCTTCCCGATTCATGTAACCCAGCATCAAAACCTCGCCATTGCTAGCGTCTGTCGTGATGCAAGCAATCAGGCCATGCTCATCAAACTTGGGAGCCAGTTCGTGGCCCTCTTCCACTTGCTCTACCGAAATTCGGCGTCTTATTTGTACTGCCGTATTTTCAGCAAACCTGGTTTCTTGTCCTTTAGTCTTCACGTTTCTTCCTTGTCATCATGGGTTCCGGGCGATATTCGCAATCCGGTGTCAGGCAACGGCCATACAGCACATGGCTATGTTCCAGAACCTGAAAGCCCCGTTCTTGAGCAATCGCTTTTTGTCGCTGCTCAATAGCTTGGTCATGAAACTCCTGCACACGTCCGCAGTCCGTGCAGATCAGGTGATCATGGTGTTCGCCGTCATCCAGCTCATACAGCGCCCGGCCAGATTCAAAATAAACCTGCTTTAGCAAGCCTGCCTGTTGCAACTGGGTCAACACACGGTAGACTGTCGCCAGGCCGATCTCGCTGCCTTGTCGTATCAATTGGCGATACACATCGTCTGCCGTCAAATGACGAATGCCGGGGGCCTGGAATATCTCAAGAATCTGGATACGGGCTGTGGTCACCTTCAAGCCACGCTCTTTAAGCTCTTTTGAATCCGTCATGGCGCACTCCTGATTGAATGGGCGGCTAAGGGACGTCCAGAAAACGCAGCGGCCTGCCTTGCGCCTGCCCTTCCAAGGCTTCATCACGAACCACACAATGGCCGCGCACAATGGTGTGAATCGGCCAGCCTACAACGGGCATACCGTCGTAGGGAGACCAGCCGCTGACACAGGCAATCCAGTCATTGCGGATACGGCGGCGTGCCTTCAAATCCACAATGCTGAAATCCGCATCAAAGCCCACAGCGATGCGTCCCTTGCCTTCCAGACCAAAAATCCGGGCAGGCCCGGCACTGCTCAAATCCACCAGCCGTTGCAGACTCAAGCGACCTGCATGGACATGGTTCAACATCACGGGTAGCAAGGTCTGCACGCCGGTCATGCCGCTGGGTGAAGCGGGATAGGCTTGGGATTTCTCCAGCAAGGTATGCGGCGCGTGATCGCTACCAATGACATCCACCACACCCGAGCGGATCGCCTGCCACAGCGCATCTTGATGAGCTTGCTCGCGCACCGGCGGATTCATTTGCGCCAAACTGCCCAGACGCTCATAGCATTCAGGGGCTTGCAAACTGAGATGATGCGGGGTCACCTCTACGGTCACGCGGTGTTTGTGGGCGGCCAGAAACTGCATTTCCTCTGCGGTGGACACATGGAGCACATGCAAGCGGCGATTCACCTCTGCCGCCAGACGAACAATGCGTTGCGTGGCCTTCAAGGCACTTTCCTCATCACGCCAAACCGGATGTTGGCGCACGTCGCCGCTATCCAGAGCGATCTGTTTGCGTTCACGCAGCCTGGCCTCATCCTCCGCATGCACCGCCAGCCGTCTACGGCCATGACGCAAGATACGCCGCAGGACGTCGTCCTCATCCGCCAACAGGTCTCCAAAAGAGCTGCCCATAAAGACCTTGATGCCTGCGCAGCCTGGAAGCTGCTCCAATTCCTGTAAAGACTCGGCATTCAAGGCAGAGCCACCGATATAAAAGGCGTGATCACACCAGCTACGGCCTTGAGCAGCATCCAGCTTGGCTTGCAAGTCAGTGGCTCCCAAGGTCAAGGGATGGGTGTTGGGCATCTCGAAAACCGCCGTCACCCCGCCCAGGACCGCGCCCCGTGTCCCCGCTTCCAGATTCTCTTTGTGCTCCAGCCCCGGCTCTCGGAAATGCACCTGGCTGTCGATTACCCCTGGCAATACGTGCAGGCCACTAAGATCCAGCACGCAGTCCGCACTCCAGCCGGGCTGCAAATCGCCCAGAGCCATAATCCGACCTTGCATACAGGCGATATCGATAGGCTCGGCCCCGTTAGGGGTCATTACCGTACCGCCACAGAGCAGCAAATCAGCATGGCGCAGATTATGCCGCTTGGTCGTTTCTGCGGTCCGGGAGAGAGGGGCCTTCGGGATTGCTGGTGTCATGGTTTTGCCTTTGCGGCTTCTGCATCCAAAGCGCCTTGCGCCTCCAAACGAATCCGCTCCATCATGTGAAACAGGCCATTGGCACGATTCGGTGACAAGTGCTGCTCCAGTTCAATTGCCTGTAAAAAGTCAGGGGGATGGGACAGGATTTCTTCAGGCAAACGCCCCGAATACACCTTCATCAATAACGCCAACAAGCCGGTGACGATGGCGGAATCACTACGAGCTTGAAAAAACAGCTTGTGATCACGCAATTCAGAGATCATCCAGACCTGTGCCTGACAGCCATGCAAGCGGTTCGCCTGCGTGCGCCATTTTTCTGGGAAGTCCGGCAAGGAGCGTCCCAGATCAATCAGATATTCGTAGCGCTCCACCCAGTTACCCAGGCACTGGAAACTGTCCACAATGGATTGCTGCGCCTGGAGTATGGACTCTTCTGGTACTGCCCCCTTATCCACGGCCATCTCCTGAATGCTTGGGCGTTTGGCTACCCTGATCGCCACGAGCCGGAACAGGGTCATGCCCGCCCGGATGCCAGGGGTGACAACGGACAATACGCCGTGCGGCCAGCCAGCTTCCTTTGAGTGGGCCGTGCGTCTGCAAGGCTTGGATCGCATATTGCGAACAAGTCGGATAAAAGCGGCAACGTGGCCCCAGCAATGGGCTGATAAAAAGCTGATAGCCGCGAACCAGCAAGATCAGGGCAGAGGCAAGAAAGGTTTTCATCGCCGCTCCGATACACGGAAGCGAACCACTCGCTCAGACGGATTAATCGTGATCTGGTTTGTCCTCTCCAGCGGCAAGGACGCGTGAGGGTGCAGTAGTGTTTGGCAAGGATTGATAAATACTAAAACACTCATGACGCCACGCCCCCGTTCAATCGCGCAAAAGGCGTCTCTGTCATCAAAGGCGTTTTAAACGCCACCGCATCATGGGGGTGCAAACTCTCCAGATGGCGGACCTGAATGCCAGCGTTCTGATAGTCCACCAAGGCCGCTTCTATACGACGCGCCGCGTCCTCCACAAACATCAGATTCTGGCCATTCAAGGCCGCAAAGGCTTGCTCATCGGCCCGTTTGACGGCCGTTTGCAAAGGTGTTGCCAGTGCCTTCTCGACGCGATCAATCAAGGCTAAAAATCCGAAATCCTCGCTATCTTCCGATACCTGAACCTGAACCAGAGCCTGACTGCGCTGGCTGTGCGCAGTAGCCAGGCTGGCGTGCTTGTGCAGCCAGGCCGCTACCTCCTCAGCACGCAAGTCAGGCTGCCGTCCAAAGGCCTGCATAAAGCCCTGTTCAATCAATTGCCGAGCCAGCGCAGCGGAACAAGGACAGGTCGACGAATAGCCAATCTGAACCTGCATTTTGCACACAAAACTGCCGTCCACGAGACGGGCTTCCAGCACAACGGGATAGGACTTCCATCCTGCCAAGTCCTGCGTCACCAGGGCAGGCCGTCGCAGCAATAAATCAAAGCTGAAACCCAGTCGCGCACTGCGCGTGCCGCAGTCCTCCTGGCTATCCACCATGCTTTGCAAAAGACGCCGCAGCCCCAACAGCGACAAGGCCTGTTCTGGTGGCACGTCATTGAGCAAGCGATACAGCCTGGACATGTGTATCCCTTTCACATGTGCCAGCGGCAAATCAACCTGGGCATCGACACGCGCATGAAGTTGGCGCGTATAGCCCGGTTCGACCACGGTAATAGGTAAATCGATTCCCTCCATGCCCACCCAGGACAGCGGAGTCAGGCCATAAGTGGAATCGTTCAAAGCCGGGTCGGGAAGGACAACAGTCATACTCAACATCCAATCAAAAGGTCTTGCCCAAGCCGACAGGGACTAGGCAAGACCTCATTCCATCAAGGCCAGTCTGAGAACGGATTCGTCCATGTTGTCCAGGTGCTGGGACCGCTGGCCATTTCTTCATCACTTAACAGGCAGGCATCGAAACGGGCACGCAATGCGGCCTCGTCCATATCCATGCCAATCAGAACCAGCTCCTGACGCGCGTCCCCGACGCGCTCATCCCATTTTTCCTTGATCAGGGCTACCGCTTCGGGGTCTTCCGGCCAACGTTCGGGCGGCATGGAAGCCCACCAGTAACCCGCCACGTGATAGCGAGCCACCGCACCCGCCTGTGACCAGGAACCGGCCAAGGTCGGGAAGTTCGCCAACCAGAAAAAGCCTTTGGAACGCACCACGCCGGGCCATTCGCTTTCAACGAGCTCCAGAAAACGCTGCGGATGGAACGGGCGGCGGGCGCGGTACACAAAATTGCCTATGCCGTACTCCTCCGTTTCCGGGGTGTGAGTGCCACGCAATTCCTGCAACCAACCGGGGGCTTTGGATGCCTCTTCAAAATCGAACAAACCGGTGTTAAGTACGCGATCCAAGGGCACCTTGCCGAACTCGGCTGTTTCAATACGAGCACGGGGATTAAGGCTATTCAGAATTGCCATCAGGCGTTCACGCTCTGGTTCGCTGATCAAATCAATCTTGTTCAGAACCAGCACATCACAGAACTCGATCTGCTCAATCAACAGGTCCACAACGGTGCGCGCGTCGTCTTCTCCCAGGGATTCGCCACGGGACTGAATACTGTCTTGCGAACTGTAATCGCGCAGAAAGTTAAAAGCGTCTACCACCGTGACCATCGTATCCAAACGAGCGACCTCACCCAGGCAACGACCATCCTCGCCTTCAAAGGTGAAGGTTTCAGCCACGGGCAGCGGCTCTGAAATACCGGTGGACTCAATGACCAGTTGATCAAAACGCCCTTCCTTGGCCAGACGGCCCACCTCCAGCAACAAGTCCTCACGCAAGGTGCAGCAAATACAGCCGTTACTCATCTCCACCAGCTTTTCATCCGTGCGCGATAGCTCCGCCCCACCATCACGGACCAGAGCGGCATCAATATTGACCTCACTCATATCGTTCACGATGACGGCGACACGGCGGCCTTCGCGATTGTTCAGGATGTGGTTCAGCAAAGTCGTCTTGCCCGCTCCCAGAAAACCGGACAAAACCGTTACGGGAATGCGTGCCGAGGGATCGACCGGCGTGTTATCGGGGTTCATCGTCATTTCTCTTCGTCCTTGAGCCATCAATGGGCGGTTCCTTGCAAAGGATTCTCACCAATTATGAGATGTTATAACATAACAATAATAAACCAGAAAAAAACCCTCTTGTAAGGAGGGCTTGAAGCGCAGGACGGAGAAACTGGTTCTCACAAAGCGGCGTAGCAGGGATCAGGAAACAAGAAGCAGGTGTCAGGTGTCAGGTGTCAGGTGTCAGGTGTCAGGTGTCAGGTGTCAGGTGTCAGGTGTCAGGCACATAGCTTAGCTCTGTTTGTATTGCGCGCCACTGCTTAAACAAATCAGCCCGATGCCGAGGATAAGACTCTTCCAGACTGACCAATCCTCGTATCCTGTCCGTGCGGAAGTGCCGGAAATCCCCTTTCAATTCACACCAGCCCACCAGAATCCGAAAGTGCTGAAAGTAGCCCAAGGAAAAAGGCCAGATCACTCTCTCCGATTCTTGCCCTGCCCCATCTATATAGGTGATGCGCAGCTTGCGCTGCAAACGAATCGCTGTACGCGCAATGCCAAGATCAACAAGCTCAGCATCCTGAATCACTCTGGGTCCAACCCGTAAAGCGGTGCTCTCCAGGCTGTCTCTCAAGTTATCCGGCAACACCGCCGAGATCTTGGCCATCGCATCGCCAGCCGCTTTGGTCAGCGGTTCATCCGCGAACTTTTCTACCCAGCGAAAGCCCAGTATCAAGGCCTCCAGCTCCGCTTGAGAAAACATCAAAGGGGGCAACATAAAACTGGGGCGCAGCACGTAACCCACACCGGGTTCCCCTTCTATATCAGCACCTTGTGCCTGCAAGGAAGCAATATCTCTATACAGCGTCCGAATACTGATGCCCAGCTCTTGAGCCAGCCGCGCACCGCTCACCGGACGCTTATGTCGGCGTAGCACTTGTAAAAGGGAAAGAAGTCGTTCCGCTCGGGCCATGCTAGATACTGCCATTTTTTGGCAGTATGGTCACCCATAATGATCTTCTCAATAACCATGTTGGAGCGATCATGAATCACCCAAATCTTTTGCTGCTCTACGTCCAAGACCCCGCTGCCAGCCGCCTTTTTTACGAAAAACTGCTACAAAAAGCGCCTGCTGAATCCTTCCCCACCTATGTCGCCTTTGAGCTGAACAAAGGCTTGACGCTGGGTTTGTGGTCTACCCAGGCAGCCAGCTTTGTATCATCCGGAACCGGCCATCGCTCCGAGCTCTCTTTTTTAGTAGACGATGATGCGGCTGTTGATCAACGGCATCAAACCTGGGTAACAGCGGGTATCCCCATAGAGCAGGCACCCAAGACAGCCGTTTTTGGGCGCACATTTGTCGCTCTGGACCCCGATGGGCACCGACTAAGGGTCTGCACGGCAGCGTAAAACGGAAGCTGCCTTGCCTGCAAAGCCGCCAAGATCAAGCAACAAGGGCTATCCAAGACTTAGTCCTGATAGCCCCTTGCTCACTCCATACTTAGTAAGCCGCACCAATCAATCTGCCACCATCGCTCTACGCATGATTTTCTGCGCGACTGACAAGGACGTTGTCATTCCCAAAGTGCCGTAATGCGCCCCCCAAGTTCCAAGCTCGCCGGAACTACGCGTACTTAAAAACACATCCGCCACTTCCTGCGGGCTATAGCGCAACAGCTCAGCGGCCTGCAAAACACGGGCGACGGCTTCGGTCATAGGGCGGGCCAGGAACTCATCCTCAATCGCGGCTCTCACCAGACGTTCAGTGTGCTGTACCAGGGCATCGAAGCGCTTGTCTTGCCCGGCCAAGGGTCTGATTTCATTGAAAACCGCCTCCACCGTGAGCGGATCTCTGATCATGGCGCGCCGCACATCCATACACATCATATTGGCCGTCCCTTCCCAAACGCTGTTCAAGGGGGACTCTCGATACACACGAGCCATGGGGTTTTCTTCAATAAAGCCATTGCCGCCGTGACACTGCAATGCCTCGTTCGCAATAGAGGGCGCGCGCGAGCAATTGAAGTATTTAGCCGCAGGCGTGGCCACCCGCGCCAACAGCCTTTCGTGTTCACTGCCTTGCATCAGGTCAGTGGCCTTGGCGACTCGCAAGGACATCAAAGTTGCCGCTTCCACTTCTACCGCCATATCCGCCAGCACATTGCTCATCATGGGTCGGTCGGCAATAGAGGTCCCAAAAGCCTTGCGTGATGTGGTGTGACGCAGGGCCAAGGTCAGCGCCTGCCGCATTAACCCCGCCGAGCCAATCGCAAAATCCAGACGTGTCAAATGCGAGTGCGACAGAATTTCCCGAATACCGCGCCCCTCTTCCCCTACCCGAATTGCCAGCGTGCCCGCATACTCCACCTCACTGGATGCGTTGGAGCGATTACCCGCCTTGTCCTTCAGGCGCTGCACAAAAAAACGGTTATAGCTGCCGTCCGGCAAGGTACGGGGCAAGAAGAAACACGTGACATCCCCATTGACCTTGGCCAGCGTAAAAAAACCATCGGACTGCGGCACCGAACAAAACCATTTATGCCCCGTCAGCTCATACCAATGCGCCGTGGCACCGTGATAATCCGCACTATGAGAGAAGCGCGCGGTCGTCTGCGTCTCGCGCAGATCTGAGCCGCCCTGCTTTTCTGTCATCGCATAACCAATCACCACCGAGGGCTTGTCCCCCACTTCGCGGCGACTGTATTCATAGCGTGTCCCTTTGAGCTTGTCCGCCCAGATCGCCAAAGCAGGCTCGGCCTCGAAACCGGCATAAGCCGCATAAGCCATGCCAGTCGGGCAGCCCGTACCGTGCTCCACCTGATTCCACAGATAGGACAAGACGGCGCGGGCGAAGTGGCCGTTTGCCTCTTGGGTACGCCAGCTTAAATTGGGCACCTCGTGCTGCCAGGCCAGGCCCATCAACTCATGCCAGCTAGGGTGAAATTCCAACCAATCAATCCGGTTGCCGAAGCGATCATGCGTTTTAAGCTCAGGAATATGGCGGTTCGCCAAACGAGCCAGTTCCTGCACATTCTCATCACCAGCTACCGCCCCCAAAGCCTGACAGCGCGATGCGGCCCAAGGGGCTTCACGGCTGATGGCATCACGTAAAACCTGATCGCCCGTAAAAGCATTGAAACCACTGGCGGGCAAGGCCTGATTCAAAACCTGATGTGTGCTGTAACGATCCTCGGGCGTATTCAACATGCTGGGGGAAAGCGGCTGGTTCATGGTTGTCTCCAAACTGTTTTTCTAAGACGTGGCAGAAAGGACTGCCACACTGGCACACGCCATCTGGGCAATCTGGTCAGCCAGCGCGGCCACTTGGCGCTGGTAACTGTCCGTGCCATCGTGCTGCTGACGGCTTAAAGGAGAAAGCGGGCCAATCAACCCTTCCATGAAACCGCCCACAATGACGGTCGCCGCAATATCGGGCTGCACATCCTGGCGCATTTCCTGCGCGTCCTGGCCTGTGGAAACAATGGAGTGGATGACCTGGCTGATCGCGGCGCGGTACACCAGACGAGCCGCGTCGATTTCCTTGTCGCAAGGCTCGGCAATCAAGGCATAGGCCAAACGAGGATTACGCATGGCGCGCTTCACAAAAGTGGAGACAGCGGCATGCAGGCGCAACATGGAGGAACCATCGGCCTGTGCAATGTCCGTGAGCACATCGACCTCGCGCTGGGACACCAGCGACAGGACTTGCGCGAACAGCTCGGCTTTGGAGGGGAAGTAACGATAGACCGTCCCCGTGGCAATACCGGCAGCGGCCGCCACACTGGCCACCTGCGCTTCCTGCCAGCCTCCTTCACTGACCAAAGCGCGAGCGGCTTCCAGGATACGGCTGCGATTGTCTTGCAGACGGGCTTGAACGGCGGGGGTTTGACGGTAGGCCATAAAGAAGTGAACCAAAATTCATTACATTAGTGAATCCTAGTTCATTTCTTTATCATGGACAAGAATTTCTTTAATCAGGGGTGTAAATAGACTCGCCTACTGGCATTGCAGGCTGCTCGGGACCATCTGTTATTTGAAACCCAGTCCCTAGAGCCTAGGGTTTGGCGTTTGGGCAGTGGAATTACTCATCGCTCTGCCCTTTCTTCCGCCTGTCCTCCCTTTATGCCCGACCCGCCTTAACACCAGGAGCACTGAAGAAACAAACCCAAGGCCCCCAGCAGACCTCCGAAACACGCTGCATTATGTTGCCAAGGCCGGCGCACATGGAAGGATCAACACAATCAGTCGCCCCAATAAAACTGCCCCCAGTCACAGCGATGGCAAAGCCATCAATACTGTTTGCTGGGGGCAGTCTGAACGAGCTAGCGTGCAGGCATCAAGCCTATCAGGCCGACAGTTCCTTACGAACGATTTCAGCACCGGCGCTCAGGGCGTGCAACTTGCCGCGAGCCACGGCACGTGGCAAAGGTGCCATACCGCAGTTGGTGCAGGGGTACAGCTTGTCCGCGTCTACAAACTTCAGCGCCTTGCGCAGTGTGTTGGCCACTTCGTCAGCGGTTTCGATCACGTTGGTGGCTACGTCAATGGCGCCAACCATCACTTTCTTGCCACGGATCAGTTCGATCAAATCCATAGGAACATGGGAGTTCTGGCATTCCAGGGAAATGATGTCGATCTTGGATTGCTGCAGCTTCGGGAAGGACTCTTCGTACTGACGCCATTCCGAACCCAGCGTCTTTTTCCAGTCCGTGTTGGCCTTGATGCCATAGCCGTAGCAGATGTGCACAGCGGTTTCGCACTTCAGACCTTCAATGGCTCGTTCCAGAGTCGCAATACCCCAGTCGTTCACTTCGTCAAAAAACACGTTGAAAGCGGGCTCGTCAAACTGGATGATATCCACGCCTGCGGCCTCCAGCTCTTTGGCTTCCTGGTTCAGGATCTTGGCAAATTCCCAAGCCAATTTTTCACGGCTCTTGTAGTGGTTGTCGTACAGCGTATCGATCATGGTCATGGGGCCAGGCAGCGCCCATTTGATCGGCTGCGAGGTTTGCTGACGCAAGAATTTGGCATCATCCACAAACACGGATTTGGGACGAGTCACGGCACCCACAACGGTTGGCACGCTGGCATCGTAACGGTCACGAATACGCACAGTCTCGCGCTTTTCGAAGTCCACACCTTCCAGATGTTCGATGAAGGTGGTGACGAAGTGCTGGCGGGTTTGTTCGCCGTCGCTAATCAGATCGATACCGGCGTGCAATTGTTCTTGCAGGGACAGACGCAGTGCATCTTTCTTGCCTTCGACCAGGTCCTCACCGTCCAATCTCCAGGGCGACCACAGCTTCTCGGGTTCAGCAAGCCAGGAGGGTTTGGGCAAACTGCCAGCGGTGGAGGTGGGTAGCAATTTTTTCATAATAAATAACCTTGTTGTTTTTGATGAATCAAAGCGCGTAACTGGCTGCCCATTGATCAAGAATCACTTTGTATGGCTTGATAAAACTTTCTTCGGTAAACCGGCCCTGCTCAACCGCCAGACGACTACGTTCTTCGCGATCGTAGACAATTTGCGTGATCGAGTGATCGGCATTTTTCAGGCTGGGCTGATAGCGCATTCCTGCGGCCGAGTTGGCATTGTAAATCTCGGGGCGATAGATTTTCTGAAATGTTTCCATCGTGCTGATGGTACTGATCAATTCCAGATTCGTGTAGTCACTGAGCAAATCACCACGGAAGTAAAAAGCAAAGGGCGCAACGCTATTTGGGGGCATGAAATAGCGAACCTGCAGGCCCATTTTTGCGAAGTACTCATCCGTAGGCGAAAACTCATTTTGCTGATACTCAATGCCCAATACCGGATGCTGGTTCCCCGTACGGTGGTAGACCTTGCTGCTGGACACACTCAGGCAAATCACGGGGGACTTGTTGAAGTTTTCTTGGTACAGCGCAGAATTCACGAAAGACTTAAACAGTTTGCCGTGCAAATCACCAAAGCCTTCCGGGGCGCTGAAGCCATTTTTGTTCTTGTTGTGCTCCTGCAGAACCACGCTGAAGTCGTAGTCACGCACATACGAAGAGAAGTTATTGCCGACAATCCCGTCAATACGCTTGTTTTCTTTGTGATCGACGATATTGGTTTTCAGGATTTCAATGGTAGGGAAAGTGGAACCATTACCTTCAACATCAATATCAACAGAGACAATATCTAGTTCGACCGAATAACGATCGCCATTAGGATTGTCCCAATGTGCCAGATTGTTGAAGCGATTATTAATCATCGCCAGGGTATTGCGCAAGTTTTGCTGACGGCTTTCACCACGGGCCAGGTTGGCAAAGTTGGTGGTGATGCGTGTGTTATTGGATGGACGGTAGTTTTCATCAAAACGAATGCTTTTGATGCTAAACGCGAATTCTTTATTCATTTTTTATGTATGCCCTGATTTCTGATTTCAATCTCGAATTTATTTTTAGTTAATACGTTGATGTAAAAAAATAAATTCATCTTATTTATGTATGCCTTGCGCTGATTGTCTGGCCGACTGCTGGGGCCACACTGTTTGCCCTCTTCTTCCTGGTAAAACCAGAAAACAGTGCTGAATCGCCTCCAAAAAAAGTCCCGGCTTTGGCCGGGACTCACCGCCAAAACGGTTCCCGACTCAATCAGGCACTTGCCCGCAAGACTTTGGCTGCCGCCACCATATTGGTCAAAGCCGGAATCACCTCAGCCCATTGACGTGTCTTCAGGCCGCAGTCGGGGTTCACCCACAGACGCTCTGCTGGCACGCGCTCGGCGGCTTTCTTCATCAAATTCACAATGTGCTGCTCGGTTGGAATATTGGGCGAGTGAATGTCGTACACGCCGGGGCCAATCTCGTTGGGGTACTGGAAAGTCTCGAAGGCTTCCAGCAACTCCATGTCCGAACGGCTGGTTTCAATGGTGATCACGTCCGCATCCATATCCGCGATGGAGGAAATGATGTCGTTGAATTCCGAGTAGCACATGTGTGTATGGATTTGCGTCTCGTCACCCACGCCGTTGGCGGCGATGCGAAAGCTCTCCACCGCCCAGTCCAAGTAGCTTTGCCATTGCGATTTACGCAGCGGCAAGCCTTCACGCAAGGCAGCTTCGTCGATCTGAATCACATGCACACCGGCCTTTTCCAGATCCAGCACTTCTTCGCGAATGGCTAGCGCCAGTTGCAGGCAAGAAGCCGAACGAGGCTGATCATCACGCACAAAGGACCAATTCAAAATCGTCACGGGGCCGGTCAACATACCCTTCATGGGTTTTTGAGTCAGCGACTGGGCGTAGGTAATCCATTCCACCGTCATAGCCTGAGGGCGGCTGATGTCACCAAACAGGATGGGTGGTTTCACGCAGCGCGAACCGTAGGACTGCACCCAAGCAAACTGAGTGAATGCGTAACCGTCCAGTTGCTCACCAAAGTATTCGACCATGTCGTTGCGCTCGGCTTCGCCATGTACCAACACGTCCAGACCCAGTTTTTCCTGCTCACGCACGCTGCGCTCAATCTCGGCACGCATGGCGGCCTGGTAGCTGTTTTCGTCCAGACGACCCGCCTTGAACTCACTACGAGCACGACGGATTTCTACTGTTTGCGGGAAAGAACCAATCGTGGTGGTGGGGAATGCAGGCAACTTCAAGAACTCAGCTTGCTTGGAAGCGCGCTGTGCGTAAGCACTCTTGCGCTTGCCCAGCTCGGCCGAAATGCGAGCCACCGCCGCCTTCACTGCAGGATTGTTCACTCGAGGCGAGTTGCGACGGGCCGTCAACGCGGCCAGGTTCTCGGCCAGCTCCTCCTTGACAGCCTCACGGCCTTGGCTCAAGGCTTTGCCCAATACGCGCAATTCGTCCAGCTTTTGCAAAGCAAAGGCCAACCAAGACTTCACATCGGCATCCAACTGTTGTTCGCTGTCCAGATCAACTGGCACATGCAGCAGCGAGCAGGAAGGAGCAATCCACAGACGATCGCCCAATTGCTTGGCGATAGGCTCAACCCAGTCCAGTACGGCGGTCAAATCTGTTTTCCAGATATTGCGACCATTGATCACGCCCAGAGACAAGACTTTCTCGTCACCCAAAAGCTTAAGCAATGCCTCCACGCCATCACGATCGTTGATGGCATCCACATGCAGACCGGCAACAGGCAAGCTGGCGGCCAAAGCAGCATTTTCCAGCAGCTGACCAAAGTACGTCGCTACCAGCAACTTCACGTCAGCAGACTTCAACTGCTGATAAGCGGTCTTGAACGCTTGCTGCCAATCGGCATCCAGCTCGGTAACCAGAATAGGCTCATCAATCTGCACCCACTCCACGCCTGCTTTGGCCAGCGTATCCAGCAATTGAACATACACAGGCAACAAGCGATCCAGCAGGGCCAGCTTGTTGGATTCATCCTTGGCCTTGCCCAGTGCCAGATAGGTCACGGGGCCAATGATCACAGGCTTGGCGTTCACGCCTTGCGCCTTGGCTTGCGCCAGTTGCTCCAGCAGATGCGAGGCATCCAGCTTGAACTGGGTATCAGCCGTAAATTCAGGGACGATGTAGTGATAGTTGGTGTCGAACCATTTGGTCATTTCACCAGCAGCCACACCACCGCAGCAGGCGCCGTGATCTTCCAGACCTTTGGCCGAACGACCCCGTGCTACGCGGAAGTAGTTATCCAGCTCGTCACCCTGAAAGCCCTGAACACGCTCAGGCAAGTTGCCCAGCAAGAAGCTGGCATCGAGCACCTGATCGTAAAAAGAGAAATCGCCCACGGGCACCAGATCCAGACCGGCCTGATTCTCCCAATGACGCTGGCGCAGTTGGGCACCCAGAGCCTTGAGTTCGTCACGCGAAGACTCGCCCTTCCAGTAGGACTCCAAGGCGAACTTCAGTTCCCGTTTGGCGCCAATGCGCGGAAAGCCAAGATTATGAATCGTCGTCATGTGCTGCTCTCAATAGGCCAGTGGATTAAAGAATGACTTGCATTGTAGAAAGCCCAATCAATGAAGTAAAATGGTCTTATCTCACCAATCCATGAATATCATTCACGTATCATGTTAGAGCGCATCCATCTGGCCGTCGTCCAGCAAGTTGACAAGCAAGGCTCCCTGACCGCCGCCGCCGGCGTGCTGCACGTTACCCAATCCGCCCTTAGCCACACCATGCGAAAACTGGAGCAGCAACTGGGCACCGAAATCTGGCGCCGCGAAGGCCGCAACCTGCAATTGACGCAAGCTGGGCAGTATCTGCTGGCCGTTGCCAACCGCGTCCTGCCCCAGTTGGATCTGGCCGAAGAACGCCTGGGCCAGTTTGCCCAAGGCGAGCGAGGATCACTGCGTATCGGCATGGAGTGCCACCCCTGCTATCAATGGCTGCTAAAGATCGTCTCGCCGTATCTCAGCGCCTGGCCAGACGTGGATGTGGATGTGAAGCAGAAATTCCAGTTTGGCGGCATCGGCGCGCTGTTTGGCTATGAAATTGATCTGCTGGTCACCCCAGACCCGCTCTATAAACCCGGTTTGAAATTTGAGCCCGTGTTCGACTACGAGCAGGTACTGGTGGTCAATAAAGACCATGCCCTGGCGAACGTGGACTATGCCAAGCCCAAGGACCTGGACCGGGAGGTGCTGATCTCCTATCCGGTGGACATAGATCGGCTGGATATCTACAACCAGTTTCTGCTACCTGCAGGCATCGCCCCACGACGCCACAAAGCGATTGAGACAACAGACATCATGATGCAGATGGTAGCCAGTGGACGAGGGGTCGCAGCCCTACCCCGATGGTTGGTGCAGGAGTATGCAGAGAAACTGGATGTGGTGCCGGTAAAGCTGGGCAAGCACGGCATCGCCAAGCAAATTTTCCTGGGAATGAGGGAAACGGAAGCAGTGATTGATTATCTGCAGGCGTTTATGGATCTGGCTCGGGGGGCTGGGCCGGACGGCGTGCCAAGCAGTCCTAACGCCTAAGCTCAGGCAGTCAACGCTAAGGCATAAGATGGGCTGCCAATGAGCGGGGTGGCCTCGTTACAAGCCCTCGGCGGGATAATCCGATTGTCAGCGTCCAGGATATTAGGTTTCGTTTGGCAAGATTGAGGGCCTGACGTTGCCAAAGAACAATAGCGATCTGTCAGCTTGCTAGGATGAGGCATTCCGTATCCTGCACACCCATTAACATGAAACCATCACTGCCGTTTTCAACGATCGTATGCGCCAACACAATCAGGGAACTGGCTTTTCATCGTTAGCGAGATTCTTGCGAAAGAAAGCAAGCACTGTGCTGTTGAGTTCCGTATGGAAGACCTGACGGTCAAACCCAGGGGGATCTAAACAAATTTCGGGGGCCCGCTTCGCCATTTCGGGAGGGCACGGCGCTAAGAAAGCAAAATGTTCGGCAGCAGCCACGGTATGAAACTCGACTCTCTCTGACAATGCGTGAGCGATGGCAGCAACGCTTTCGGGCGTTACGCCATCACCACCCTGCTCAGAGCGCCAGAGTTGCACCGGCACCTTCACATTTTTGAAACTCTCAACCGTGAAAAAATCGCTGAGCGGATCAGCGACCACGGCAGCCTTGATGCGCGGATCATGGGTAAGTGTCAGCAATTCCCCCTGTTTCGCCTGCTCGCAGGCCGGGTTGTCTTTGTGTTTGCATAACAACTCACCAAGTGGATTGGCACCGATGCTAACCAACCCGGTGTAGCCGCCACGTGAAAACCCAAAAAAACCGACACGCTGGGCATCAAGCTTGGGCGCATCGGGCCATGAGTCAAGCATGAAGTCAATCAAACGCCTGATATCAGTTGGCCTTTCGACCAACACAGACAGGTCTCCGTAACGCCTTGGATTCAGTGCGTTGTCACCATGATTAATGGCGGCAACGACAAAACCCGCATTCGCCAAGGTCTCGGCAATGCCCCGATGACCAAGGAACGTGCCACCCCAACCGTGCGAGATCACCACGAGCGGAAGATGGCGACCGACGACTGGGCAATCCTTGGCAACGGACATGACGTAAGGACCAATCTTTACCTCCTCCAAAGGCTGCGAACATGGATACCAGACAGCACCTTTTAGTGCAGGACTATCCGATTCGGCCGGAATTTCAAGACGATGAAAGCCAGCCGCATGGGCAAAGATCGTCGTAAAGCTCAAAGCAGCAGCAAGAACAAGTTTTAGAGGATGCATTTATGTATTTTATTCTGAATATGAATCATCCTTAGCGCAAAGCTGGACTTCGATTTTTACCTATTTGCTCATGATGTAGGCTGTTCACAGGGAGCTAAATAATTTCACTCTGTCTGAACGCAGCTCACCCCGCGACGATAGGTGCCTATACCTGGCCCACCTCGCTACGCAAAGCTCTTGGCATGGATCGCAGACCTCGATGTCGCACTACCCTATTACCATTTCCGACGCCAAACAGCCCGCTATTGGCATTGGGTGACAGAAACCCAAAGGAGGCCTTTCTTTGGCGAAGACGACGCACAACAGTTCCTGAAGGGTAAGAACACGCCGAGTCAGAAATGCAGACAAGTGCTCACACCGAGCTGCCCACCGCCTGGGCGCCTTCGCGTAGCAATGAAATTGATAAGCAGCCAAAAGAAAAGACAGGCAAGACGGGGAGCTGCTTGAAAACAGAGAAACAGCAACACTTATGTTTGAAACTGACTCACTCTGCCGAGCAGCACCACTCCAAACACAAAAAATCCCGCAATTACGCGGGCTTAGCGGCTTTTTATGCCTTCAGATGCCTGGCCGTGCCAGACGGGGGATCATTCCCACTCGAACATTAATAGCGATAATTTTTATTTATATATCAATTGATTAAAAATATCATCATCAATGCCATGAAAAATACCATTGCTTAGTGACCGGCTTGATCTGCGTATACATCTAAAATTCGATCACGCATGTTTGGACTGTAAAAATCCTTCTTGCTACCCTTTGGATTGTTGGGATCAAGAAGCCTCGAGTGCACCAACCCCTTTTCCAACATCAAAGACTTCTTGATGAGGTGAAACTCGTTGTTAAACTTGATGTCTGGCTTGCGTCGTCTCAACTGAGCCTGCAACTCTGCATATGACCATGGATACGCGGCCATAAGTTGATTTTCGTCCAGACGAATTGCCAAGGCTTCGGGATCACGGGTGACCTGAACATTAGCCGCCGTGTCCAAATTAGACCGATGCAGCCTCACATCCACGCGCACTGCGACTTGGTACTCACCGTCGGCTACTGCCTGAGTTGCGGTCGCCTGTAGGCGATCGATAAGGCGCTTTTCGTCCTTCGTGACCACCACGGCCCCCACATCATCTGCGCCGTGGAAAAACGCTACGGGTAGCATCAATGACAGGGAGCTAGAGAAATCGCGGTCAAACCACGTCTTGCTCAATGAAACGTAATTACGGACGCTCGCGCAAGCCAATTCCAACACGTTCCGCTGCAATAGAGAGCTCGCAACAATGAAGTGCGTTGCATTGTCACGGACATCGATTAGAGACTCAAGATTCAATGACACCCCTTGGGGCACCCGGTCGGCACGACTTTGAGACTTTTCCAAGGCAGTAATGCACGCAGTTAACTGCAAGGTCATCGGATTGCCAGTACGGTTTTTCTTCACCGTCATGTGCTTCGTGCTCTTGCCCCCACCCTTCAACTTGCGCGGCTCGCGCACTTGGATAACTTTCGGATCGTTCTTGGAATCCTTCAATAGCTTGGCCTTCAAAAGCAGTTCCCAAGCATTGACCGCAAGGATGCAAAACGTCTCTTCACGGTATGAAAAGGTGGGCTTGTTGTAGACCTCAATAGCGGCAAGCATTGCCGAATGGGATTTCTCAAGAAACTTCTGGTGTAGCGCCATAGCCATTCTACGTGCCTCCATCGCCCTAAATGTACTGACTCTCGCATGGTTCCCGCGACCCAGCGCCCCTAGATGAACAGCTCGCCGACCATGGAAATACTTTACGAGTATGTATTCCAGATGCCAGCCACTACCAGACGCTAGCCTACAGATTCTAGTCGAGAGGCGCTAACAATCACGCGCACACGCTCGCCCATTTGGATCACGCAATGCAATTTGGCAGGATTGATCGATGCAGCACTGAAATCTTTTACCCTGCTAGGCCAGGATGAAATTGATTCTCTAACCTACGGCGCTCGCGCTCTTGGTCAGCGATCTCGCCCGGCTGCAACGCCAGCTCGGCATCGCTCATACGCTCCAGCACACCACGCAGACGCCCCGTGCAGGCAATGGGCGGCGGCTCGAACTCATAGCCAGCGGCGACCATCTCGGCCCCAATTTCGTCGGTGATGAAAAACGGCTCGCTTGTGCTGTCCCTCTTCATACGCTGCGGCTCCGATAGTCACTGATCTGATTCGTCATTGTGCTTGCACGATCACTGATAGTCATATGCCAACCCGCTGCTGAACAAGACCTCCGCCCCCTGAGCAGCCGCCACCGCATCCTGCACTTCCCGCCGTTTCAGGTCGAGCACGCGCAGTTTGTCGCTGCCCTTCACCTGGGCAATGGACTCAATCCGGCGATAGGCATCAGCATGGCTGGCCGCGTACAGCGCCAAGCCTTGTAGCTTGGCAAGCGCGTCACTCAAGTGCAGGCCGTGCGGGTCAACCAGGTCAACGACAAGCATTCCATCCTGCTCGACGAAGAACAGGAAGTCCGGGCGGACGATTCCATACTGCTCGGCCTTTTCATAGGCAATCCCCAGCGAAGCCTGTCCAGGCTGCTGCGGATTGCGATACCAGAACGAGAACCCCGACCTTGCGGACTCAGTTTCGACTACCGTTCGCTCCCAGTCATTCAGTTCAGCGGGATACTTGCCGTCATCGTTGCACAGCAAGTGGCCATCCCAAACCGGGAGCACTCTCACCTTGCCGTTTTCGTTCGCCTTGGTCGCCTCATAACGGGCCTCGGGCTTGAGCAAGCCCACGTCCTGCGGCTCCGTGCTCATTTCGATGATCTGCCGATAGGACTCCCGTCGATCATCGCTGAGCGCCTTGATCTGCATCCTATACTTGACCAGCCAGTTCTTCGCCAGCTTATCCGCCTCTGCATCAAAATAAGCCTGTGCCTCCATCACCAGCCCCAAGCCCGCAACGGTTACGCGGGCCTCCATGATGGCCTCAAGAAAGCCCTCCGGGTCTTCGTCGCGGTCGGCCTGCTGGTCGGCCAGATGATCAACATAGGAATGAGCAATCGCCGGACTGAAGATGCGCGCCGCACGGCGGTAGGCATCGTCGATCACCGCTACATCGGCATCTTCCCAGAACTGCTCCAGGCTCCGGCCTTGACCCAACAGGTCAGCCTTCACTGTCCTGCCGTCAACCACCAGCACGGACTGGCGCTTAGCTTTGATCTTGGCTTCGTTTTCAGCCTGAAACGCATCCAAAGCGGCATGCATCTTGGCGTGAGCCAACCGGCCTGCGCCGGACAGAATATCGTCGGACGCCAATTCGTGCGCCAACGCGGTTAGCCTGACTGCTGGCTTGGCACCTCGTTGCGGCCGCGTTTGTGACGGCAACGCCTCGAACGTTTCCCACACGGCAGGCGCAACAGCAGGGTTCGGCCGCACCTCGATGTAGTCGATCAACACGCGTCCTGGCGTTGCTGCCTCGTTGCCAGTGGTTAGCTCATCGACTACCTGCTCCACAGCCTTACGATTGAATTTCGGCAATAAGCAATCCACCGAGTTCAGGCGGTCATTGCCGGGGATACGGCGGGCCAACGGCGAACGCACCAAACGGCCCAGCAACTGCGTGATATGCGTCTTATCGCTGGCCGCACGGAACGACACCATGACTTCGGCTCGCGGGCAATCCCAGCCGGTACTAATAGCATCCTTAGCAATTAGCACCCGCACCCAGGTCGACTCTTGAACCCGTTGCGGCTCAATGTAGGGCACATCGCGGTTACCGAAGCGCTGTGTGGTGTGATCCCCGAAAACGTGCGCCACGCAGGCTGAAGGCAGCTCCGGATACTGTTTGAAAATGGTATCCAGCGCCCGCCCTATTTCATCGGAGTCAGGCGTGTTGGGCACCTGCAAAACCATCAACGGCACGACAACCTGGGCTTCCTGTTGCTGCTTGGAGTAAGCGCTCCAGGCAAGACTGGATTCCTTCAATTTATCGGTCGCCCTTCGCACCAGCACGGTATCGAAATCGCCAACATTATCTGGAATATCCAGCAGGATGGTGTCCTTGATAAGGCCAGACTCCTGCACTTTTGAAGCGTCAACTTCGACGTTGGGCAGCTTGATGTGCTTTCCTGCCGACTCAATCGCCTTATTGAACCGCTCCACAGTAGCTGAAATACCCCAAACCGCCGGGATACCAGGCACGCTGCCCACGCCATTGATCAGCCTCTGGACAATGGTGCTCTTAGCATTCTGACTGGCCGCCGTCTGTGCGCCCATGCCACGATGTGCCTCATCCAGTACCAGATAAAGTGTCAAATCCGGGTCTTCAATGGTGTTCTGGATGGTGTCCCAAATCGTGTATGCCCGCAGGTCAGGCCGCATGTCCGGGAAGGTGCCGTCCAATTTGGCTGCCATCTCCTCAGGATCATGGCCACGCACCAGCAAGCTGTTCTTGCTGAGTTTTTGGGTGTTGAGGAAATAGATTTTTCCCGCCTGAAATTTCGGCCTGTTAAAGGTGTTTTCCACTACCACTAAGTCGGTGTAATTGATGCGGTCACTGGCCTCGATAAAGCGAAATCGAGTCTGCTCGTTCAACGAAGGATCGTCGCTGAACCAGATCACCACTGCGCCTGGGTCGGCATCGAAGCTGAACTCATCGTCACCGTGAAACAGCGCCTCGAAAGTAGCTGCAGCCATAACGGTCTTACCCGCGCCAGTTACCGCAGTGAGGGAGAAGGCCGTCCGGTCATTCTCCCTATGCCATAGGCGGCGAGCCTTACCCAGGTTATTCAAGGAATCGCGGACGGCGTCGCGCTGATAGTCTTTGAGCGTGAACTTCATCCATTACTCTCCGTTGGTGAAGCTGAAATTGGTCAGATACGATTCGTACAAGCGCACCGGCTCGACACCATCAGGCAAGCGCTTGGCAATGGCCTGAAAGCGGCGGTCGTCATCGGTGACGATATAGGCAATGCGGATTTCAGCGGCCCTAGCCAGCGCCTTGATAAAAGGTGTGGCCGCATCCACATTGCTTAGCAAGCCATAGGCGTCTGCTACCGCCCAGCCATCGTCGGGCAGCTTGTCTATGCGGCTGCCTCGCGCTCCGGCTCGCAGCCACAGCAACGGAACAATCCTGTTGAACGCCAGGTTGTAATTGACCGATACCGGCGTCTCATAGGTCAGCGTAAAGAACTCGGCGTTTTCCTCGAAGCCATCGGCCATCGGAAACTCATCGGTGAATTTGTAGTCACCCTTGATCGGCTCGCCGTCTGGCGTTAAGCCGGTAATGGCAGCGGCAACACGAGGTTTCGTAATGTAGTCACAAATACCCCACTTTTCCCATTCGGCATCGCCGGGGCGCAAGCCTGCTTCGCGCAACTTTCTTTGCTCGTCGGCAGCGACTTCGTTGTTGGTGACCGAAATGCATTGGCGATGGCCACCGTCC
>JTFO01002055.1_pt1 | contig 25528 bp, 28 predicted proteins | sample 235411 | NCBI WGS metagenome assembly JTFO01 (sample SAMN03067590, study PRJNA260953) | activated sludge metagenome | biome: Sludge; feature: Wastewater; isolation source: CETP activated sludge from laboratory augmented bioreactor treating... | place: India:Gujarat | collected 2013-04
CAGTGCGTAGGGATCTACGTCATCTACCTTCATTGCTTAATAACCGTTCTTCATGTTTACATAGCTCTGTAGACTAGCATACATGCTGGTATATTTTGCATCATTTTCACACATTTCCACTCACCTTTGAAGGGAAGGCCATGATCAAGACTTTTCACAAAGTATTCTATTGCAAGAAGGGGGTTGATACCGAAGTGGGCGAGTTTGAATCCATACGGGATGCTAAGGCGCTGGATAAGCAAATGGAGACTGTTGGGTCATTCTTGGTTGAGGCTGAGCGTCTGATTGAGCACAACACCATCGTGCTACCCAAGGGCATCAAACAAAATGATCTGGAAAACATTTTGGAGGATATCTTTATCCAGTTTGCCTCGAATCCGGAAGGGTTAAAGCGCGCACTGAAAGGCGAACCTATGACGCTACAGGAGCCCGTTACCAAGCGCACAGTTCGCAAAGGTCGGACAGCTTCTTGACATCCTCCCCGCATTAAAAGACGGGGATTCCCACGACTGGACGCTCATGCCCGAGCGCGAGAATGTTCCGTGCGGCGTTTATATCGCGGTCGTGCGTGACACCACACGCACTACAGGTCCATTCTCTTATTCCAAGCCCTGCGATACCTCTCGGCCTCGAATCGGGCAGTGCGCCACAATCCGAACAGGTTTGGGTGGTGTACTGCTCACCAACGACCTTGAAAACGATGCCTGCGTGATCGCATTTGTATTCCAGCATCGTTTTTAACAGGCCCCAGCCGGTATCCAGTACCGACTTGGCCATGCGGGTTTTGGTGAGTTTGGTCGGACTGACATCACCTACGATGATGACGCCACAGCGCCCTACCAGCGCCCGACTGAATTTATGCAGGGCGTCCTTGCGCCGGTTGGCGATCTTGGCATGGATCGCTTTTACCCGCTTCTTATTACGGGCACGCTGGGCCACGGCCAGCTTCGCTTCCTGATCGCGGTAGAAGCGACCGGCTTCGAGCTTGGTGCCGTCCGAACAGGTGGCTGTATCCTTGAGGCCCAGATCGATCCCGATCCGGTCCTGACCGGTCGGTATCTCAACCTCAACCTCAACGGACACGTTGAAGTACCAACGGCCACGGGCATCTTCAGAGAAGGACGCGGTTTTGAATCGGTACTGGCTCAGATCGTAGCTGTCCCAGACCTTGAAGTAGTGGCCGTTGTGATAGACCTGACCGTTTTTCCACTGGGCCATCCCCGTATTGATCGGTATCCAGCCCAGTGAGCGGCGCACGCCACCGGACTTGCGCCACGCCAGTTTGCGTTTCTTGAACTGCTTGCGGCGGGTAACGTATTCCTTGGCGATGACCTGAAGGGTTTGACTGTGCAGTCCCAGCTCTTTCTGAGCACCCTTGGTGTAGGGATGCAGGTCGTAAGCAGACAAAAACACACCCCGCTCACGAATGGCGCGTTCGCTGAGTTCATTAATATAGTTCCAGACGAAATTCACACTTCGCGCCATCTCATTTAATAGCGGGATATGTTTATCACGCACACGAACTTTAAGCGTTTTGGTCTGCTTCATATCTGTATGAATATACAGTATTTTTTATTAAAAAGAAAGTAATGCTATCGCATCACGGCGCTTATATCCTCCACCTGAAGGAAGAAGCTTTACGCGCCAGAATGATAAAAGAAAGAGGGAGGGGTTTGGGGCTCCCCAGAGTGGAGACGGATCGGTTAGGTTGACCCGTATGCAACGTGAGCCCCATGCCGACGTTATTGGCCACAACCGGCTACAGCCTCTCTATTTGCCCTAAGAGATCGGGTGAAATACCTCAATGATTGAAATATAACAGCCTAGCCATCCTTCAGCAACTCTTATATCAGCAAATGCTGCATTTATGCTTTTTTTCAACAAATTGACAGCATTGCAAATCAACTGGTTATGTTAACTTCCTCCATGAGTGCTTAACTTAACGGATACACAATGAACAACTGGATTGCCCGAACGATCGCTTGTCTTTTAGTTGCTTTTTCATTCGTGGCAGTGCATGGCCTATCAGCAGGCTTTTAACAAGATTCATTGTAATAAGTGGCGGCAACACCTCTGTTTTGTTTGAAGTATGCGGCTGGAATGTATTCGCCTACTCAAATAACGTTAACGGACTGGAGTTGACTAAACCGCCACATGTACAGAGCTCCAGCGCATGGGACGGACGTACAAAGCCATAATGTTTCTTTCGCTATTAGCGTTTTAAAGGTAAACATACAAATGACTAATCTTGACTTGAAGATCAACCCAGAATCAGAAAACACGCTTGTCTTTATGGGTGACAACGAATCCCCGGCCGAAATCATCGCCACCCTTCAGCAATGGGCCGATCTTATCTCCCCGGATACAGCAGCTAAGCTTGATAATGATCAAGAGCTTCTGGGCCGCGCAATGAGCGCTATTCGCGCAGCCGGCCTGACTATTCCGGCCGTCCTGCTTGACGAGAAGGATGCCATTGAGTCCCGCCTGGCCAAACGTGAGCAGACGCTCAAATATCTGTCTTCGCAAAAATCCGCAATTCAGCACCTGCTTGACCAAATCGAAGCGACGCCTGCAAAGAAAGTGAGCCCGAAGAAAGCCCCTGTCGAGCAGAAGAAGACAAAACCTGCAGCAAGCGTGGAGAAGGGATCAGAATCCCAAGCATCTCCCCAAAAGAAAACCACCAAACCGCAACATCAGGATGTACACGCTATTGCGGACACCTCAAAACCAGAAGAAGCTTCTTCCGCGCAGGCAGAATCAGCTGGCCTTACGCATGTCACTTCTCGTCCTGTTATTCGCCAGGCAGTTGTTGATGCGATCGCCACACTCGGAGGCCGGGCGTCCAAACGTGAGGTGCTGGACATCATGGAAACAACTCTCGAATCCGTTTTGACTCCGGACGATAAAAAACAGTATCGCCCCGGGCGTAACGAAAAGGTCTGGCAGGCTACCGCTGGCTGGGTCATCAGCGACCTCAAGCGCGAAGGATTAGCCCGCACCGACGTAAAAGCCGGGGTCTGGGCTCTGGCGTAAAAACATCCAATCGATCAAGGCTCTGGCATCCAGGGCCTTTTTTTTGCGAGTTTCTATGAGCAGGCAAAAACGCGACATCAATCCCAAGCCAATCAGCATCACCGTCCGCGCAATCAGAATGATTGGCATGGTCGCGGGCCTGGCTGTCACCATCTTAACCTCCATATCATTGAGCTTACTTCTGGTGTGGTGCCTCTGGTATGGTCTGGCCTACTTGGAATTGCACAACATACCGTTTTATCCCGAAGGGCTCGCCGTCTACTACCCGGATCCTTATGCTGAATGGGTATCTCGATACACTATACGCCTGACGGTCGTTCTACTTGCCCTGTTCGCCTTACTTGATGCCTTGATTCCCATGTCCCGAAGGATCTACGCCTGCGCAGGAATAAGGCCCTTGCGCCTGCCAAAGGATCACCCGGCCAGCAGGGTTGCCAATCAGCTATCATCGCGCGCGAACGGTCCTCCCATATCGGTCTGGTTACTACCTGTGAATGGCATAACCGCCTTTGCCTTAAGAGGCCCCCTGGCCAATAGCCAATCTGTGGTCATGAGCCAGGAGCTGCTCAATGGTGCACCAGAACACATCAGGGACTGGGTGATTGCACATGAAGTAGCTCATATCGTGCATGACGACACGCGCGCAAACTCTTCATGGCTGCTGTTCTTTCGCTCCATTCGCTTATTTCTCTTCTTACGCCAGATGATCATGCGGGCAGGGATCTATCTCATTGTCCAACTTCCGTTTCTGAAGTACCTCGCGTATCCATTGGTCGCGTTGTTTTCGATCATTCGCTGGACCGGTAGAATAGGGCAGATACTCGGAGTGCTGGTGTTCAAAATAACCGATCGATTCGCATCAAGACGGATGGAATTTGCAGCCGATGCGTTTGCATACCGAGCCTACGGCGCAATGCCCGGCATCCAGATATTCTCCGCATTGACTGGGGATATGGAGCCCAGCTTTAATCTATTCGCCACACACCCCTCCCTTCAGGATAGAGTGCTGGCGCTGCAAAAGCTCCACGCGGAATCCCGATCACCCAGCGCCACTCGAACCAAAAAGCCCTGACCTTACGGCCAGGGCTTTTGTGAGCCATATCTGAGAGATACGGAATATCAGAGCTTGCAGGCCCCTCCTTCACAGCCCCCGTCGTCGGTCGCACTGGCGTCGGTCGCCCCATCTCGGGTGTTATGGTAGTAGAGTGTTTTGAGACCGTTCTTGTAGGCTGTCAAAAGATCTTTCAGCAAAAGCTTCATGGGTACTTTCTCACCCGGGAAGCGAGCAGGATCATAGTTCGTATTCGCTGAGATAGCCTGATCGATAAACTTCTGCATTACACCAACAAGCTGCAGGTAACCGGTATTATCAGGAATAGACCACAGCAGTTCATACTGATCTTTCAACTCCAGAAACTCGGGGACAACCTGCTTCATAACCCCGTCTTTACTGCTTTTAACCGAAACGAAACCGCGCGGCGGCTCAATGCCGTTGGTTGAATTGGTGATCTGGGATGATGTTTCGCATGGCATCAGAGCCGTGACTGTACTGTTGCGCAAACCATACTGAGCAATGCGTTTACGCAATACCTCATTCCACGGCAGCGTATAATCTGGCGAGCAGTACGCGTCCACGTCACGCTTGTAGGTATCAATGGGCAAGAGCCCCTGAGAGTAGGTCGTTTGATCAAACCAAGGGCATGCTCCACGCTCTTCCGCCAGCTTACTGGAGGCCAGAAGCAGGTAATACTGAACCGCCTCAAATGTACGATGGGTCAGCTCAAGCGCACTGCCATCAGAGTAACGGACAGCGTTTTTCGCCAAGTAATACGCGAAGTTGGTCACCCCAACGCCCAGTGGGCGACGCCCCATGGTGGCAGATTTAGCAGCCGGTACCGGGTAATCCTGGTAGTCCAGCAGGTTATCAAGCGCACGCACGAGGATATCCGAAAGCTCTTCCAGTTCGTCCAGCGATTCAAGGGCGCCCAGATTGAAGGCTGACAGCGTGCACAGTGCTATCTCCCCGTCGGGATCATTCACTTCAACCAAAGGCTTCGTCGGCAGGGCAATTTCCAGGCAGAGATTTGACTGGTAAACAGGCGCCTGAAGAGGGTCAAACGGGGAGTGCGTATTGCAATGATCGACATTCTGCACATAGATGCGACCTGTTGACGCACGCTCCGACATCATCAACCCAAACAGCTCAACCGCCTTGACCGATTTTTTACGGATACTGTCATCCAGCTCGTATTGCTCATAGAGGCGCTCAAACTCAGTCTGATCCGCAAAAAAGGCATCATAAAGGCCTGGCACGTCATGGGGACTGAATAGTGTGATATCACCGCCCTTGATCAGACGTTGATACATGAGCTTGTTGATCTGCACCCCGTAGTCCAAGTGACGTACACGATTCTCCTCAACACCCCGGTTGTTTTTCAGCACCAGAAGTGATTCAACCTCGATATGCCAGATAGGGTAGAACAGCGTAGCCGCTCCGCCTCGCACACCACCCTGAGAGCAGGATTTCACGGCTGTCTGGAAGTGCTTGAAGAATGGGATACAGCCCGTGTGGAATGCCTCTCCATTCCGAATAGCACTACCGAGGCCGCGAATACGCCCTGCATTGATGCCAATCCCTGCGCGTTGAGACACATACTTCACGATAGAGGAGGCGGTCGCATTGATAGAATCCAGGCTGTCATCTGAATCAATCAGGACACAGGAGCTGAATTGGCGGGTAGGTGTTCGAACACCGGACATGATAGGCGTTGGCAGCGAGATCTTGAACAGCGAAGTGGCATCATAGAAGCGCTTCACCTTTTCCAGACGAATACTGGGGTCCTCGTTAATGAAAAGACAGGCTGAAACCATCATGTAGAGAAACTGAGGCGTCTCAAAGATTTTCTTGTCGACCCGGTTCTGCAGCAGATATTTGCCCTCCATCTGCTTAACAGCCGCGTAGGTAAAGTTCATATCTCGACTGTGGTCGATGTAATCACCCAGCGTTCTGAGCTCTTCATCCGAGTATTTGGATATGATTTCAGGATCGTAGCGACCGGCCTTGACCTGTTCCTTTACAAAGGCCTCCAAAGGGGGAGGTGTGAAATCTCCATAGGCTTCTTTGCGGAGAAAGAAAATAGCCATCCGCGCAGCCATGTACTGATAGTCGGGTGTGTTTTCCGAGATGAGATCTGCACACGCCTTAGTGAGTGTGAGATGGATATCCTGGGTGCTAATGCCGTCGAAGAAATGCAGCTGAGCCTTCATTTCCACTTGCGAGACGGATACGTTATCAAGCCCCTCGGCAGCCCACATCACAACACGATGGATCTTGTCCAGATTCAAGGGCTCAATACGGCCCCCGCGCTTTTTGATCATTGTCATCAAACACCTCGGAAGTGCATAAATTAGTAGTCATGTAGTCGTGTTATTGTACATGAAAACAAGGTGTCATGCAGGTACTTTGATGCCACCAATACCCTCCTATATGTTACAATATCTTATATACACACTTAACAAAGGATTCAGCATGGGAAAGGCAATTTTGCTCGATTTGGACTGTGTCATCGCAGACGTGAAGGAGGGTATGCGGTCAGCTTTTCTTGCCGCAACCGGGCTCAATATTCCCTGCGAAAGCTGGAGCACCTACTACCTAGCCGAGTTGTATGGCACCGACATCACAACCTTGTATCGCGCGATCATTGACCATCGCGTCCTGGAATCAGCCCCTCCATTGGCTGGCGCCAGGGAAGCTATTGAGATCCTGCAGAGCAAAGGACACAGAATTGCTGTGTGCACCAACCGGTCTTTCCATCCCCATGCCGAGCAGATCACCAGTGACTGGCTCAACGCCCAGGGGATTCACGCAGATGCCGTCGTTGTGAACGCCCATGGGCGCTGCAAGGCGTCGGCATGCGCAGAGATTGCAAACGAATTTGCCTTTATGGTTGATGACCACTTTGACAATCTGGCGCTTTCCATGGCTACGGGTCAGATCCATCAAGGCGTGCTTATCCGCCAGCCTTGGAACCACGCAGCCAAGATACCATCAAGCAGCAACATCCACCGGTTCGACAGCCTAATTGATTTTGTAAAAAACAGTATCTAGCAACAACAGATATCTGTTATACTTTTATGAAAGAAATATTGAAAGGGACTCATTATGTTTAGTAGAGCTATCATTTATACAGCGCTGAAGATTATTTCAAGACGCCATAGTTCTATTTCCGTAACCATCGGTCCGGATGTTGAGGCTTCAAGAGCGGCTGTTCTGGAGAGTCTTGCACACCCAACCCCCGAGCAAGCTGAACCCATTGAGCAGGCGGCAGCTCGTTTCTTGTCAGCCGTCATAACAGATCAGGTGCGCAATTCACATTGCGCTCATTACGGTCGTGATCGTGGCCCGAACATTCAATCGGTGATTGGGATACACGAAGGCACGGACGACATTTTCTACTGCAAGGCATCACACTATGTCATGGAAAGACGAGCTATCAAGCTAAGTAAGCACGAGTTTATCGATGCATGCCGGCCAAGAATCCGGCAGGGCGTTTCACAATCGTTTGTGTTTGATTCATCTTTTGATGAGTTAACCGTCTCCATCAATATCGACTCCGCTAATGCTTTCCAGACAAAGCAAAAGGGCTTTGACTATATGCCCTCCGTTCGCTTTGAGTCTTCGCTTAAAGGAGAGAGGTTGACCGATAGCCCGATTGGGCATCGCGAGCAGTCCAAGGTGGTCGCCTCTATATTAAATGCAATAGGCCTATCTCTGTTCACACCAAACAGCAAAGGTTTTTTGTACAACGGGGCCGCTAAATTCATGCAAAACTGTATGCTCCACGTCACTTTTCGTAAGGGATTAGAGCCGGACTTTTATGCGGATTTGATCGATTCTTTTGACGATGACGTGGCATTTGTTCTGCTGGAGGGCGACTCCAAAACCCCATGCGATCAAGGGGTGCCCGCCGTAACCGGTTTGCATATCGAGGAGTTTCTCGACGCACTTGAAAACGCATCGGGTGAATCGATTCGCCCACTGAGCAACCGGCGAACCAAGCCGGCCTGCCGATCCTTGCTAGGCCACCTGGTCAACATTCACACCGAGCCAAAGGGGGAGTGGGATGACATGCTTGATGAATCGCTGGGTAAAACACGGGATGTTGATGAGCTAATCTCCCGGCTACGGCCGGCTATAGATGCCCTGCAACGATCTTCGATCTACCAAGCTATCCGGCATCCGGATGGGGCTGGCTGGTTCTAGCCAGTCGGTTCCCGGTCTGATGCTTCACCTGCTATAGAGATGCGCTGATGTGTGCTATATTTCACCAAATTCACCTTAAAACCTTGCTGTAGAGCTGTCATTGTGAAACATACAATCCAGAAGAGTGAAGAGCCAGGCAACGAGAAACGCGGCGAAACGTTAGTAAAGCAGTTCAGTTTTCCTGAATTTGAAATATGGGACCAGATCGTTCGTCCTACTTATGCAAATAGCATTCAGATCCCTCGCTTTTTCACCCTGACATCCATATTTGCTCACAACGGTCGTAAAAAGATGCACACCAGTGCAATCTTGAAGCCCGACTGGCCGCAGTATTACCGCCGCCCGGTCTACACGCTGGTCAAAAGCATCGCTAACACTATTGAATACTCCGGCCCCCTGCTAACCATGCTTCACCATGACGTGGTGGTCGCCATCCTGGACATGGCCATGGAGAGCGAGCAGCCTTTGACTTCTCCGGTTTCTTTCTCGTTGCGCAGCTTGTCAGACAAGATGGGTATTCAGGTCAATGGCGCGCGAACAAAGGTTTTGAGTGCTGCCATCACCCACATAGGGTCGGCTGAGTTCCATATCCACCAGGGGCCTCTACTGGATGGACTTCTGTACCTCTGGAACAATCGAAACGACCCGAAAATCATAGGCGAGCCCGCACTTCGTAAATTCATTGACGAGCATTTGTATATGCTGGGCGAGATCAAGCCGGGCAGTTCATTGACCATACGCCTGACCAATCCTCACTCTGTTTACAATAGCGATGGACTCTACACAGTCGAGTTTTCACCCTGGATGGTGGTTTTATTTCTCAGGGACTTTCGTGTTCGCGTCACCAGTAATTATTACTGGCAGCATGAGGCACCGTTGACCCAGCGGATCAGCGAAATTGTGAGTTCGTATGGCCAATCGCTTTATGATTGGAACATGGAGACATGGAGCCGCTTGCTTTTATCACCGGTACTGCAGTCCATTGTTGAACCGCGCCCTGATCTTGAGCCGCACCTGCTGAAAGAGGAAAGGGCCTTTGTTGAAAACTCCAAAAACAAAGATCGCACACTGGTGACCGACTTCTACTCATCCCTGTATGAGTCCCTGAAAGAAGCCGAACATATGTGCGAGATATTGCCGGGCTGGTCGATGGAGTTTTCTGCCAAAGAACGGAAAAAGACCCGGCGCTTCAAGACCCGTAATTTGATACGACCGCCAGCATCCCTGCGCCGACTGTGTAATCGGTTTGGTATTCCAATCGGGTCAATCGATCATCGGATTGTCCTGCTGGTTTACTATATCGGGTATTACAACCTGGGGGACATGTCGATCGGCATGCTCCCGGTCTTCTCAAAAGAGAAAGATCCTGAAAAGCAGATGCTTGCAATCGAAGAGGGGCGCAAGTCCATCTATCGACGGTGGCAACGCTGGCGCGAAGCGATAGATCGCAACATTGCGGCACACCAGGATAAGAGTCACCCTGGGTATTGTTCGTGGTTTGACGACTATAAAGGGTCCCCTGCAATACCGCATGGCCAGCTTGAATTTCTGGTTGTTGAGCTATGGGATCATCTGGATGTCCGTAAGCGCCCTGATGAATTCCCGGCGGTAACCGGTGATTACGCGAAGGACATGCCGGAATGGAAGGCATGGCTGGCCGGCAGGATAGAGCACCTTTGCCGAGTCGGAGTGTTTCCCGCTGATGTCAAAGTGACACCACTTGAAAGCGAGGGAGTTTCCTTCGAGAAGAAAGGGGTGCATGTCATCGAAGGTCATCAGGAGTTCATTCACACAACTTTTGAAATGGATAACGCTCGGCGCCGACTGCCTGCCTTCATGACCGGTGACAATACCGATGATGGGGATGCGGCCGAAGAGGTCATCGAACAGGTATACGGCGAGAAGATTCACCTTCGCAAAAATAGCGATGACCACCAAAACGCCGCCGCAAACCCAAAGCAAGCGACCGCCAACGACATGCAGCCTGATCTCGACTTCTAAAGGGCAACACCGGCAATCATTCCCGCATGCATTCGGGACATAACATTTCAACACCACTACGAAAGCCCTCAGGAGACCCCTGCGGGCTTTTTTCTTGCCACCCTTCCCCGATATGACGATAAGGGTTAAAACGCCGCCTGAGTAGCCTCAGCGAGGCTTACAGGGCCTACTTCAAAGCCAACGGCGAGCTAGCATGCTTTTTGCGTGTTTTCCAGGGCCCAAATTAACAATCTGGGGTGAATTTTAAGCGCTGGCAGTAACAGGTTCTGTCAGGCAGTTGGCCGACCCGTTAACGTTAAAGGTCAAACGCCTCGAAGTTCAGATCTTCCGAAGGAGTCTCACTGGGCAGATCAGACAACCCCTGGCGATCCAGATACGTAGCAAGATCGTCGTACCCGCCAATCAGTGTTGCGCCAATAATGATCTGCGGCACGGTTTCGACCAGCCGGCCAAAGCGTTTCAGGAACCGCGTCTGGAATTCATGCTTGTTCAGATCCCGGCCTACGATGATCTCCTTGAAGTCGAGGTCGTGCGATCGCAGAAGGCTTTTTGCCTTCTCGCAGTAGGGACAGTGTTCAGTTCGGCTGTACAGGGTAACGAGCATAGCGGTCATGACCTATCTGGAATTATTGGAGTAGAGCAACGCTCTGCAGGTTTCGTTGAGAGGCAGGATCTTAATACAACCAAGGGGCTGTTGGAACAGCTCAAGGCTGGCCAGCGAGGGCAGAGGGCGAAGCGGGGGAGGGCGCGCCTATTAAAAAACATCAAAATACATCAGTACATATTAGAGCATATCAGTGAAATCGCGACCCCAGTATTGACGGGGGCTGGCGGCAATTAAGTCCTCACATTCGTCACACATTTCCTCAGATTCGTCACACCTTTCCTCACATTCATCACACCTTTCCTCAGATTCGTCACAGCTTTCCTCACATTCGTCACACCCTGGAGGCCGCCCGGGAGAGGGAGGATGATTTTGAATAAGCCATCTTATAACATCATAAGCCAGCATTGGTCCGATTAGTCCTGCATAAACCTTAAAGAACCAGAAGTCGACGCGATGTACCCGAATAGAGTCAAAAGAATGGGAATACAGAGAAAAACCAGTTTATAACATCATTTAAGACCCGAGAGGCTAACAAAATTTCAAACAATATGTGTGTACAGAAGGTTTTTTGTTAGTATGATGTTATAAATCCATCTACTGGGGCTCACTCATATGGAGTGCAACTGCGGTTCTACCTCGTTCAGACAGGCTTCTGCGTCCCTGGTGGCGGATAAAGCCGTTCCTGTGGTCTTCGAGTATTCACTTTGTGCCTCCTGTGGTCGCAGAGGTTCGGAGCGAATACTCGAGAAGCGAAGCGGTCGTATTGTCGCGCATGGGTATGATGCCGTGATGCTTTTCCAGCAACTGGATGCCGGTACCGACCTATGCCATGGCGATTCTGTAGATCAAGCTGATGAGTGTTTGTTGCCAGTAGATCAACAGGCTACAGTAAACACTTCAACTGATACATACACACATAAGTATTCAAAGGATGATTTCAGCCATGATGAACGGGGATCTGCTGCTATGATCACTTCCCATCGAGCTGGTAATATGGAGGGTCATTCAAGTGAGGTTGAGGGTAGTGAGGACCAATGCGAATCGGTGAAGAAGAGTGGAGATCCAGACAGTACAGCGGCGAGCCCGGTTCAAATTGATCTGTTCTAGTGTACGTTAAATACACAGAACGTATCCCGTATAAATACAGTAAGTGTTTTTGGAGAAAGCAGAGTGCTTCAGGTATCGGAACTTGTTCAGATGTTCAGCAAGATGCAGGAGCTTCATGGAAGGCTCCGGGTTTCTCTTGTCGAGGAAGACGGTCATCTGCCATCCAAGGCAAATCACCTCATCCGTTTGCCCGATGATCTGCTGGGAGAGAAGGATGGTACCCGATGGGTAGCAGCTGAAATGCTCTGTGACATGTACCACGATTCAGCCTGGCCTCGCACGACACAGTCAGTGGTTTGCATACAGGCGCCAACGGCTCGCTTGATTGAAGAGCTTAACGACGTGAAGGCCGGCTTCAAGGATTACGTCCAGGTCATTAAGGCCATGAACGACGTTCCGGTTAAATCGGTATCGGAGCACTTTTGCAGAGAGCCGCTGGTTGCCAAGGCACTCCAGGAGGCGGGCCAGCATGGCGTGGATCTCCAGAAGATCTATCGTCGAATCCCTGTGTACCCGGATCGCGTGCCAGAGGCCGTATCATACAGCTGGTCCAAAGGTGGCAGAGGGACCTGCAAGCTCAAGCCAAAAGAGATAGTGGCGATGATCAACGAGTCAGGGATTGAAGAAGAGACAAAGACGATTTATCACGAGAAGCTGGCGAGATCGATGGGGAGTGGCGTTTCCTTTTTCACATCGAGACCCCTGTCTATGCACCAGGTTATGAATATCCGCTTTCCCGGCGAAAAGAAATGGAACATGAACCGGTGCAGTCTCCCATTATTTATGGTGTCAGGTGAGCTGCCGTCCATCCGTTTCAAAGACCGGGAGGAGGCAGAAGGTGCTGAGAAGCGAGTTGCACGCTCAGATAACCGTTTTTCAGAATCAGTACTTTTGTTGCCGGCGCTAGGTGTGTATATGCGCCAAGAGAAAAAGTAAGACCAGGGCCGCTAGGCGGCCTTGGTGAATACCGAGATGCTCTCGAGTATCTCGCCACGCTTTTCGACGACCTCCCCGAATATAGCGCCAACCCGATCGGCTGGGACACCTAATCCCTGGAGCTCAGCTGCATAGCGGTTATCAATAGGCCCGTCGCACATCCCGTGAGCTCGCAGACCATTTAAAACCGCGTGAAGCAAGGTGGCCATCTTCGGCATGGAGCGCTCATCATCGATGCGGTTCTGACATGCGATCGGCTGGCAAACATCTCGTGGCAACCCCCATGAATCCAACACCCATACACCAACCTCTTCACGCGTTACCTTAAATACGTGTCGCTCGATGACCCGGTACGGAATATGTGGATTGGCACCAATTTTTCGGATAAGTCGGGCAAATTGCTGTGGGAACAGTGCAAATAGAACCAGATAGCCGAGGTCGTGAATAATGCCTGTGAGGTAGGCCTGCCCGGGTTTGATATCGGGGTCTCGAAGCTCGCGAGCAAACTTCTCCATCGCTGATGCGGCTGCCAATGATTGCTGCCAGAAAGGGGAGGCGCCACGCAGCTGCAGTTCGGGTAGCTGAAGCACCTGGCCCATTGAGACTCCTAACGCTAGGTTGATTGTAAGATCGAAGCCAAGCACCCGAATGATGGCGTCTTCTATGGAGGATACTTTTTTCGGAGATCCGTAATAAGGAGCGTTTGCCCAGCTGACAACTTGTGCGCTGAGAGAGGGATCCTGGCGAATAATATCGGACAGGTCCGACACGGTAGCATCAGGGTCGGAGCGCAGAAGGATCAGCTCCTGGATGCTCGAACTCAAGGGCGGCATATCCAAATGCTCGACCACCTGGTGCTGAAATCTCAGGTTGGAAAAGCGCCTGTCGGTCAGGTCCAGAAATGGCTTGCCATTTCCGAGTTGGGTGTTAACGGCGAATGCCTTTCGAGTCACCTCAGCTTTGACCAGCCATTCAGGCAGAATTCGGATGACGACATCACTATAGGGTTCCCAGACCTCAATCGGGTTTTCAAGACCAATAACGGGGTCGACGACAATTGAGGTCATCTTGAGCAGCTGCATAACGCCTTCGTCTCGCTTAAGCCCCTGCTGAGAGAAAAAGGCAATGCATTTCTCCTTGCTAACAGTTCTGTATCGTTTCCTGCTCAGTGAGCTCAGCTTCTCGAGATCCATAATTGACTCCCGTGGCAAAATGGCCAGGGCTTTGTTTTCGCCGTCATGAATAAGCGCCAGCCGAAGGGCGGTAGCGGGCGCCTGTGATGCAATTCGGGCAGTCACCGATGTGGGTGTGCTCATAAAGACTCCGGATGAAGTTTAGGTGCTCGCGCTGGGTGCGCATTAAAATATAGGATGTAAATATTATACAAGGAGGGTGTGCTCACATCCAGATAAACATGGTTTATAGCCGGCAAGCAGGCTACACAAAGGCTCGAAGGTTTAAGCTTTGTATTTGCTGCATTAATATGTATCTGTTATATTCGGGGCATGAAACTATTTTGGGAGGCGTGTCATGGATCCGGTTTTGATTTTGACAGTACAGGGGGATGGCCACCTGGTCCTTAATGGCTGCGTCCTGTGCTCCAGTGGATCCGTCTCGGATCCGGCGGGTGAGGGCGCCGGCGGGATGGGACCCTTGCCAATGGCAGATCTGGAGCTCCTTGGAGACCGGCTTTCGGCCACCCTGGGTAAGGACTTGGTCCGGATGGAGTTGGACATCCCCGTGGTCAATTCGCCGAATATCCTTAATCGGATCCTGAAGGCTGTTTCAAGCAGAGTCCTTCTTGCCGGCGAGCACATCACCGACGAAAACGGTCAACTGGGACGTGTTTTGACGATTTGCGGTACCAGAAGCATGGCGTTCTAAGGCGCCGGACTATAACACTAGAGGCTACATGAAATGAGCAACACTAATAACGCAATGAAACAGCGTCTTCAGGAGCGAAGCCACAAGATCGCCTATCTTGACGCGCTGTTTGGTTTTATGAAGAAATCGAACCAGGGCGAGCCCAATGCGGTCCGGGCGGCCGTCCAGGACTACTACACCATGGAGATCACTCAACATGAGGCAGCCAGTCGGCACAATGTGTCCCAGGCAGCTGTGGCGCGAATGCTGCGTCGCCTGAGTGAAATTGATGTCCGCGTGCAGAATGCCTGCGTGCTCCGGAAAAAGGTGGAACAGTATGATGACTTTGCCATCAATCGCTCGGATTACTAATGAGCCAGCTGAAACATTGAAAAGCGAGAAGGGCGTGTTTACACCGGCAACCTCGATCGAGATGTCCCAATACTTCTCGGACTCGGTTTTTGTAAGGTTTGCAGATCTCCATGCGAAGCGCCTGGAGGCTATGACTCGGGCTCGTGCATGCTTTGAGCAGATCGAGACCGGTGACCTGACTGTCTCGAAGCTTAAAGCCTTAATGGCAGAAGGGGAGGAGTTGTTCTCTCAGGCGAAGGGCTGCTTTGGTCTCTTTGATGAATACGCGTTAAAGGTTCGGCGTATACGTGAGAAGCGACGCATGCCGGCGCCGCAGCGCTCATCAATTGTGACTGCGGTTTATTCGCGCGCGGAGCTCAAGGAATACGCGCGGGGATTTGTAAAAACCCAAATGGCTGAAGAGCGCGCAAAGCAGCGGTTCCGGATCATTAATAACAGTGCGCAGGATGTACCATCCGGACTGTCGTCATCTCATCATTGACCCAGCACGTCGGAAGGTAAGCTCCTGATGAGCAGAGATCGGTTTCGCTGGTCTAAACAAGAAAACATACAATAATGAAATTGAGGTAATTATGGCTCTCTACGCGAGTTATGCGTGGTTGATTATTGGCGTATTGCTTTTCATCCCGGAAGTATTGGCGACGACAATGACGTTTTTCTTCTTTGGGATATCGGCGATATTGGTTTCAATATTACTGTTCGCGGGTGTTGATATAGGCCTTGCGTACCAGCTTTTGGTTTTCAGTGTACTGAGTGTCTGCTCGCTGTTTCTTGCCCGCAAGTATGCAGGTCCCTTTTTCAAAGGCAACACGCTTGATGATAAAGAATCAGAGGCTTTCAGCATGCGTCGCGATATCGGAGACACTGCTGTTGCCATCACCACCTTCCATAATGGTAAGGGGCGCGTGGAATTGAACGGATCCCATTGGACTGCACGCCTGCAGGATCGAAATCAAGAGGCGGATATTCATCCGGGTGACGCGCTTGCTGTTGTGGGGAATGAAAGTATTTACCTAATTGTTAATAAAGAAGATAAGGAGTGATCATGGAGCAGGAAATTGGCAACATGTTGTGGCTGGGTATCAGTCTTTCAGTCTTGGTATTTGTCATTGTATCGTTTATCAAGACGATTCAGATCGTGCCACAAAAAATGGTCTACATTGTGGAGCGTTTGGGGCGTTATTCAAAAACGCTTGATTCCGGGATGCACATATTGATTCCTTTCGTCGACCGTGTCGCTTACAAGCACACGATGAAAGAGCAGGTGCTGGACTCAACGCCTCAAAGCTGTGTGACCAAGGATAACATCGAGGTCGGTATCGATGGGGTCTTGTATATCCAGGTCATTGACCCGGTCAAGGCATCCTACGGCATTCAGGATTACCGACTGGCGGCATCCCAGCTGGCGCAAACGACAATGCGTTCAGTGATTGGCCAGATCGACCTGGACAAATCGTTTGAGGAACGCGAAGTGATCAACGACAAGGTCACGCAAGCGGTTGACGAGGCGGCCGGCCCTTGGGGGGTCAAGGTCCTGCGCTACGAAATTGCCGATATTGCACTGCCTCACGGTATCAAGGACGCACTGGAGCGCCAGATGCGCAGTGAGCGCGATCGCCGCGCGAAGGTCGCAGAATCAGAGGGTGAGCGTCAGTACAAAATCAATGTGTCAGAGGGTGAACGCCAGTCAAAAATCAATGAATCGGAAGGCTTGCGACAGGAAATCATCAACCTTTCTGAAGCGGAGAAGCAGCGTCAGATCAACGAGGCCATGGGTCGCGCGAAAGAAATTGAACTCATCGCAGAATCAACGGCCAATGGTATACGTGCTATTGCCCAAGCGATAAAAGAACCCGGTGGCTCCGATGCGGTGAATCTTCGAATAGCCGAGCAGTATGTTAAAGAGTTCGGCAATCTGGCGAAAGAGAGCAACACCTTGATTTTGCCGGCGGAGCTTTCGAACATCGGGGGAGCTGTGGCAGGCATCAGTGAAATCCTGAAATCAACACAGCACAAGTGACGTTAATGGGGCCTGCAGGCCCCTTTTTGTTTTTGATATGAGGAGCACGATTTATGAGTTCTGTTAAACCTGTTCGCATCATATATGAAAAGCAGATTGTCTTAACAGTTGAGCACGAAGAGATCATCGAGGTACCCGAATCACTGGGCGAATATGATGTTCGTCGTATCGGTAAGGATCGCCTGGAGCGGGGCGTTGTGGCTCAGGACGATTTCAGGCTGTGTCAGAATAAGCTTATGGAGTTAATCTCGCAGGACTCTGGAAAAGTAAAATCAATCTCTTTCAATTGTGACGAATAACACTTCTATGTGATTTCAGTCCATGTTACACTTCTATTGCTCACTAGGTTTAAGGCTTTCACCGCTTCTTTCAAAGAGGCGGTTTTTTTTGCTTAAAAGGAGACGTGTCGGACATGAAGGCCGTCTGCCTGTGCGGTTTGCATCATATTCCGGGTACCCGGGCTGCCGTTTGAAAAGGCAACGAGGTGAGTGCCGTACCAGGCCATCAGGCGATTTCTTAACGGACCTGCTGCCTTGTTGCCGTTCTGCTCCCACAGCGCCGGAAAGCGCCTCAGCTGCAAGCCGCGTTCGATCGCATATCGTTCCCCCAGTGTATCTGCGCCTCTGGCGCCGCCAGATACAATTTCAATATTGGCGGGATCGAGGTGCTGAAGATACCAGTCAAGCCGACGCTCCAGCAAAGAGTAATCACTGAAGTCGCGACTACCGGCCACGATGATCCGTGTTACGTCCTCCAGCCATGCGCCTGGCAACTCCACATTGCCTGGGCAGTTGCTGAACATCGGGCGTATCTGTTCCGGCTTGTAGCCGGCAAGGCCGCAACCTATGCGTGTTACCCGGAAAGCGTAGTGAGGATGAGCGTTGGCGTAGCGAACAAAAGAATCGACGGATTGGGCAATCTGATCCAGCGGAAGTGTTCGTAGATTGTTGTCCTTTGTGGGTATAGCGTATGCCTGTCCCTGAGGCCCTTCCCCAATCGATAGCGTCGCACCAAAGTGTTTTACCGCATCAAGTGCGGCCCCTTTGCCGTGCCGGCCAGCCGTGTTACTGCCAAAAACGAATATTGGCTTCTCCGGTATGCGGTCATCCCAATCACCCCGGGCGATAGCGCCAATAATATTGCAGTGACAGGCTGCTGTTTCACAGCGAGGGCAGGAGAGGGGCTGTCGATCAAGAGTGTCTCGAATCAAATGCAGCAGGTCAGGCTGGGTACCGATCCAGCCTCGAAATAGGTCGATCGATTCTATTTCTCCGACGCCAGCGTACACAAAGGGGTTGGCGAACCGGGTGCCAATACCGCAAAAGATTCTCTTGGTGTGCGGGCGTGCACTCACAGAACACCCGGGTCTATGTAAATTTCAGTAGGGTCAATGGCTGCCGGCTTAATGCGTTTGAGGCTCCACTGTTTTCGGTAAATGAGGTCATCTTCACCCAAAAACCAGTCATTTCCGAGAATGTTTTCCTTGTACTCGAGTTTTCTCTGGGTTCGTTCCAGTGGGCTTGGGGTGTCAGGTAGGCCTTGTTTGCGTCTGAACTCAAGCTCCTCTCGGCTTTTCTGCAGTGAAGCGCGCTCATAAAGCCCTTTGAGCTTATTCGCGCCCGCCTGAGTCTTTGTTCGGGCCTCAGGGGATGCATTCGCAGCACTGAGAGACTCAACCCACTTATTCACCAGATATTCGGCCAGATCATCCAGCTGCTGAGCGTTGACAATGCGCTTTAGAGCCGGGTTGTGTCGCGGCAGTATGGTCGCTTCTGTCTCTGTGGCGGGTAAATTAAAGTGCCTGAGCTCCCAAGTGAAGCCTAAGCCTTCCCAATCCCGATAGCTGACCATCCATGTGTTTTCAGAGGTCTGTCGGATTAAGCGCCAGCGATCCTGATGGATGATTACGTCATACCCTCCAGCGCCTCCACTGTTGCTACCGGACATGGGGAAGTGCGCATCGATCAGAAAGAGTTCTTTGTCTGACTCAACGACCTCATACCAGGGGTAACTGAAGGAGGCGGGTGGGGGGAAAACCATGGGTAGCTTCCCGCTTTTCAGTCTGGAATAGAGTGCCGATTTTGCTTTGATCGCGTTCTTCAGCCAGGGGTGCCCCGGCTGCCCCTGCTGTTCCCGGCGAGAAACTTCGTATTCGATGACGGCATCGTAGACATCATTTATTTCGTTGACATCTTCGCTTGCGTGGCCCTTGAAAGGCGTTTTTATGGACATTTCACGTCACCTTTTAACAGGGAAGCGGGCTGGCGCCTGCGCACCAACCCTTATTGGCTTGTCGTTACTGCATAGATTCGACAAGGATCTGAGACCAGCTTTCGAGGTTTTCAACTGATTCAAGCTCGTCCGGTGTTTTAAAGCCCAGCAGCAGAATCTGATCTTCACCTGATACCAGATTTTCATTGCTGATATCGATCAGCATGACAACGCCGGCGTGGACCGCATCCACTTCGTTCCGTGAGGAGACAATCATGTCGGGATGGATGCTGGCCTCGATGATTGAGTTATCGGAGGACAAAATAAGTTCCTCTTCCACCTCGCGCATTGCAGCATTTTTGAGGCTCGCAATGAAGTTTACAGAGCCGTTCTCATTGTAGATCAGGTCATCGGTATCGATATGACCGCCAAAGCCGATTGAGCGCTGATGGTGAAGCCCTGGCTCATCACCTTTTGGCGTGCGCTCATAGGTCAGGTAGCGACCGTTGCAGCGTACCATTGCGTAACCGATAAAATGGCGGTATTCAGGATTGGCCTCAAACTCTCCACGCGACATCATCACGATATCACCATCTTTGACGGTGGAGGTTGATTGCCAGAGGTCATCCGGCTGACTTGGCGCAATACGGGCCGCTTCGATGCCAATGGTTAATGCTTTGAACTTGTCCGACATGGGTTTTACCTCTACTTCAGGCTGGGCTCGACAAACTGCCTTGGTGGCGAATGCGCTTAATATCTCGCTTAAGCGCTCGGTTTTCCTGTTCCAGTGCTGCCATGCCGTCCAGAAGCTCCGCTACCGCCATTAGCAGGGCTGAGTCCTGTTGTTCATCTTTCGATATGGGCCGTGCCGCGTCTGGCTCAGATAGCAGCTGTGTGGCGCGTGTAATTTTGCCTTCCAATTCTGCAATGTAGGCTGCATACAGGGCTTCACGCGTTTGAAATGGAAGGTCTCCCCATGCCTGATGCGCGCCTACACGCTGGTTCCAGCGCTTTTCAACCTCGGTAGCGGCCGCTGGGTATGAATCGAACGAGTCCTCGCCAGAAGGCCAATTGGTGTGGCTGAGCATGATGGACTGCTCCTGTGGCTGACGATGGTGCTGTAATGTGTTCATAGTGTACATGATGTGTGTTAATGGCCGGCTTCCCGGCATGCCTCTGGTGTATGTGTAGGTGTGAATGATAACACGTTTATATTATCTCTAAAAACACACCAAACGGTTAGTCATCGAGAAAGAGGGATCAACTCTGCTGTAAACCAAGAACGCCCTCGGGATCGAGGGCGTTTCTATTACTTGTGGAACATTTTTGTTAACGGTTTGCGCAGGGCTCTTCGCTTGCTCATGAAGATCGCGCGCGCCTGTGATTTAGTCATAAATGAACTCCTGATTTTCATTGAGCGCAGGGTGCTCGGTTACCAGATAGCCCTCGGCATTCACCAGCATAAAGCCGGGGATGATAAAGGCTACTGCCTCATCTGAATCGGACTCAACAAAGGTCCATACCCGTCGAGGATCCTCATCCAGTACAGACTTCAAATAGTCCATATCCTCATCATCGCTCCGGCTGAACAAGTAGGGCACATCATCTACGTTGTAGCCGTCTTGGCCAGAGATATTTGGAATGGGTTTGTACCGGTCAAACCACACGGAATCCGAGCGGGAAACCGGTTCGCCTCGCAGCTCCCAGTCCTGATCGTCATTCAGCATAAAGCCATAAAAGCCTTCACTGAGCGCAGAAGAGACTGCTGATGCGACCGCATCCAGAATGGCTTCCGAGTCGCCCCAGTCCCCAATCGAAAACAGCACAGTTCTGGCGGTATCGGTAATCAACCCGGTCTGCCCGATTGTTACGTCTCCCAGGCCCACTCCAATCTGGAGGCTTCGCTTCTCGGACTCCCCTAAAGAGAAACTGCAATAGAGAAACTGAGCGTCGCAATCAGCAGGCTGGATTCTTGTTGAAGGAGGGCAGTAGTTATGCTTATTCAGCATGATTCCTGAAACCTCTTTTACATCCTCAAGCCCGAGCACGCCGGCAAGATGCTGGCGCTGAAGCGATCGAATCGCCTTTTCAGCATGAAGGATGATGCGGCCCAGATGGGCAGAGTCAATCATTTGGACAATTGCGCGGTTACGAGTCGTCATTTTTATTTTCTCCTTAGGCTGCGGCGGCTGAGTGCGAGGGATCAAAGCGAACGTCGAGGTGGTACCCCAGTGCAATGGAAAGCTCGTGAGCCCATTGCTTGATCATTTCAAAGTGATCGCTATTTGCAATGCAAATGACGCCGATTTTGTTGATGTTATTGCTAGGCTTGAAGCGGAGATAGGCAGAAAAGAAACTTGGCGTTTCGTTATCAACCTCACAGATGAGCTCACCATTGTGAGCGAACTCTCTGACACCTTCGACCTCTATGCTGCAAAAATCCTCGATCGAGTAGTTTTTGCCACTTTCAAAGGGGTTGAAGCAGATTTCAACGGGTGGTTTTTCGTATGACATTTGAGATTACTCCAAATGTGAAGCGAAGACGCACGGGCCTGCTTGATTGAAGCCTGTGATCGACGGGTATTGGTATGGATGGCCGAAGCCGATTTGGGTGCTGTTTGGGGAGGTTCGTAGCCAGCTACTACGCCGCGCAAGCGATGCTTGAAGCGGTAATTGAGTGCCTAATTTGCCACAGATAACGACCTTGGTCAAATAACAGTAATCTGTTATAATGCGTTTTATACCATTACAGGAGTAACAGAAATGTTTGGCATCCAGTTCTACCCTACACCAAAGCATTTGCGCGACAGAATGATAGCGAAACTGGGCGGTCGTTTGAGCAAGGTACGCACAGTGCTTGATCCTTCAGCCGGGAAGGGTGATCTGCTGGATCCGTTTCTTGATGGGGGGGAATACTGCAGACATCGCTACAGCGGGACCCAATTCAACGTACTGGCGGTCGAGATAGACAGGGATTTGCAGAGCGTTTTGCGCGAAAAGGGTGTGCGCGTTATAGACTCCGATTGGCTTCGCTTCAGCGGTATGGACCAACCGGATTGCATTCTGATGAATCCGCCGTTTCAGGGTGGCGAGCGGCACTTACTTAAGGCCTTGGATGTGATGCACTCGGGCGATATTGTGTGTCTGCTGAATGCCGAAACGCTGCGCAACCCCTACAGTAACGAGCGCAAGCTTCTTGTCAGGAAGCTGAATGAGCTGGGTGCAGATATCGAATTCATTGAGGGTGGCTTTGAGCAGGCTGAGCGCAAGACCTCTGTGGAAGTTGCTTTGATTCATGTAATCAAGAAGAACCAGGCCAAGGACGAGAGAGATCCTTTGACCGCAGGATTGCAACGTGCACAGGAAGATGAATCTGGCGCCACATCAGACTGGGCTGACGCGATGAACGGCGAAATCGTGCACCGCGACAGCATAGAGGCGCTGGTACTTGCCTATGAAAGGATGCGCGATAACGCAATACAGCTCCTGTTGTCGTTCCACAACAACAAGCTGCCTGACTTCATTGGCCTTTCCATAGACCGAAAGCACTACCATGGTGCGGATGAAATCAAAAGTTCGATCAACCTGGTGCTGAAAAAACTCAGAAGGGATTTCTGGGAGCAGGCCATGATGCAGGATTCGGTGCGGCGCTACATGACCAGCGACGGGGTGGAGCGCTTTTACAAAGAGATCGAATCCATGTCGGACATGGACTTTACGGTCGATAATATCAGATGGTTCATCAACAACCTGCGAGGCTCTTTTGGCCTGATGATGGCGGCCACAATAGAGAAGACCTTCGACACGATGACCCATCAACATGCTTGGTACCCTGAATCCCAGAAAAACATACACTACTTTGACGGCTGGGCTACCAATGATGCGTTCAAGGTCAACAAGAAGGTTATTATACCCATCAGTTTTTATTGCGACATTTGGAATACATTCAAGATTGATTACCGAAACGAACAAAAGCTAAACGACATCGAAAAAACCATTGCTTACTTTTGTGATGCCCCTGTCGAAACAACACTTGCCGAGTCTATTGCGTCAGCCTTTTCATCCGGCCAAACGCGGAAAATAGAATCAAGCTTGTTTATTGCATCGGTCTATAAAAAGGGGACATTGCATCTTGAGTTTAAGGACGAAAAGGCGATACAGCGATTCAACTTCTTTGTCTGCGCCCATAAAGGTTGGCTACCCCGTGATTATGGCCGTAAGCCCTATGGCGCCATGACGCCGAAGGAGAGGTCGGTAGCCGATAGCTACGAAGGAAAAGCCGAGTACGAGCGCAATCAGGCATCAGGGTTGTACGCGCAGGATATGCTGGTAAACAAGCCCGCACTGGGTATCGAACTTAAGGAAGCCTCTTGATGCGGTGCCGGCCAAAGCACGAAGGGTTGGCCGGCACCCTGTTTTGCTAGCCTTGTGAGGTCTCAGTGTGCTTTTCAAGTGAAATGCTGGGCCGCGTCACGGTTTGGTCGGATCCGGGCTGAGACCCAAAGCGGTTAGGCCCTGGCGTTCCTTTCCATGCCATGGCCACCATAAAAGCAATATTGATGAGGGTTGAAAGAATCGGCATGACGGTCATGATGATATTCGACTGAAGCACCGTATTAAGGATCGCCGCGACAACACCAGTCAGGCTCGGAACCAGCATCCACCAGCCGCTCAAGTTGATGTCGTGAAGGCGCCGGATTCCTGCTGTAAACCCCGCAATTGCACAGATTAGCACCCATATTGAGTACGGGACCATCAGCCACCATTGCTGCCAAATCATCATAGCACCAAAGAGGAGCATGGCCAGCACAATCGTGGTCGCTATTAGAGCCCAGTATTCGGCTCGGTTGGCTCTCCCTTTGAGCTTGAACATGTTTTTCCACGGGCGAATAAAACAGTTTGTCATTGAGTAATTCCTGGTGTTAATGAAAGGGTTTGAGCATCATTGGTCGAGCCTTTAGCTGCATGTCTGGATTGGCTTTAGATCGGACATGCACGAAGGTCCGATGCTTTTTAATGACCTCGTATGGGTTGTATTCAGAATAGGGGTAGGGCGCCTTCTGCAGGCTGTATAGCCGGCCAACGTGCACATCATCCATTCCAAACCCGTCCTGCTTGACCTCGTTTGGGTTGTGACGAATGGCGGACAGGTCGATACCCTCCTTGAGGCAGCGCCGGTGCAGCTCATCTCGAACCTTGAAGCCATACCCTTTGAAGTGAGCGGAATCCAGTATCTTGTAGAATTCTTCGTTATGGACCGAGCCATCGTAACGCCGCTTAAGCAGAACCTGGCACACATGACTGAACTCATGCAGACATGTGTGGGCCAGAATGTTCAGCAGGGTGAGCTCTTTGTTGAAGTACCCCCGCGCCATGATCTCACGAGAGGAAAGCCAGGCCAGCGCCTGCCGGGTGGAGCATTTGCTCTCCACCATTTTTTCCCCGTAGGTCAGCTTCATCACAAAAGGTTTCAGCGGATCACTGTTCATTACAGCAGGGTGTCGAACGTAGGTCGCTTTTCCGCTGCCAACCCGTGCTTTTAGGTCGCAGCCAGGGCTCTTACTGCGGGCCCATTGAAGTCTTGGCACCCAGAGCATGTCAATTGTGACATCGCACATGATGGAAGCAACTCGACGAGGATTTATTTTATGATCCATGACATAGGCCTTTAGTTAACACCCTCACTGAAGCGCAAGATGGCAGTGTTGCTGATCTCCGTGTTCGACACGAGCCTGAAGTAAAACAAATCAAGACGCGAAGGGAGGGGCGAGACGACACCATCAAACAGACGGTACTCGTAACTGCCGTTCGGTTGGAACACGATGTAACCATACTCTCCGTTAACGACTTGTGGACCGCCAGACTGAAAATCGACCCCATTCGGGGATATCTGGAACCGCCCCCCATCCTCATCAATGAGGTAACGGATAACGCCCGATTGAGACTGTCCTTGCATGACATTGCCAACAGCCTGTGTGGATACGATTTCCGTAATCACATGCTGGTATATTTTGCCCGCCACAAAGACCTCATGCCCTCGCGAGTTGCCGCGAAGTGTTTTAGCGATCAGTCGATAGTTGCCCGGGGACAGGGCGGAACTTCCCACTGATACTTC